>Ga0307468_100000284_pt1 | contig 12239 bp, 9 predicted proteins | sample atmdna_FD_203085 | JGI IMG/M metagenome (GOLD analysis project Ga0307468, IMG submission 203085) | Hardwood forest soil microbial communities from Morgan-Monroe State Forest, Indiana, United States - atmos_gases AM2C_05 | ecosystem: Environmental > Terrestrial > Soil > Temperate forest > Bulk...
GCTCGGGGCGTGCAGCTATCCCTGGAACGATCCATATCCGGCCTCGCAGCACCAGGCGAATATCTTCTACTCCTCGTTTACGGAGCGGCCCAAGCACTTCGACCCGGTGCAGGCGTACTCGGATAACGAGTATCAGATCATCGCCAACATCTATACGCCGCCGCTGCAATATCACTACCTCAAGCGGCCTTATGAGCTGATCCCCTTCACCGCGGATCAGATTCCGCGGCCGGTGTACTACGACAAGAACGACCGTCCGCTGCCCGAGAACGCAGACTCGAAGAACATCGCCTACAGCGTCTACGAAATCCGGATCAAGCCGGGTTTCAAATACCAGCCGCACCCGGCCTTTGCGATGGACGCGGACGGGCGACCGCTGTACCTGAGGCTCACGCCCGAAGATCTGCGCGGCATACGCGAGTTGCGCGACTTCAAGCACACCGGCACCCGCGAGCTGATCGCCGACGACTACGTCTACCAGATCAAACGCCTTGCCCATCCCCGTCTGCACTCGCCCATCTTCGGATTGATGAGCGAATACATCATCGGACTGGGTGACTATGCCCAGAAGCTGAAGACCGCGGCGCAGAATCTTCCGCCGGGGGCCTACCTCGACCTCAGCCAATATGAGCTGGTGGGGGTGACGGCGATCGACCGCTATACCTATCGCATCCGCGTGAAGGGGAAATATCCTCAGTTCCTGTACTGGCTGGCAATGCCTTTCTTCGCGCCCATTCCCGCCGAGGTGGACAGGTTCTATTCGCAGCCCGGCATGGCCGAAAGGAACTTCTCGCTGGATTGGTATCCGGTGGGGGCCGGCCCGTACATGCTAACGATCAACAATCCCAACCGCCAGATGGTTCTGGAGCGCAATCCAAACTTTCCGGGTGAGCCCTATCCGAGCGAGGGCGAGCCCGGCGATGAGGCAGACGGGCTGCTCAAGGATGCCGGCCAGCGCATGCCGTTCATCGACAAGGTGGTGTACAGCCTGGAGAAAGAGGTCATCCCATACTGGAACAAGTTCCTCCAGGGCTACTACGACGTGTCGGGCATCAGCTCCGATAACTTCGATCAGGTGATCCAGCTCTCCGGCACCGGCGATCCGCAGCTCACGCCGTCCATGGAGCGCCAAGGCATCCGGCTGCAGACGTCGGTTGCGACCTCTGTCGCTTATATCGGATTCAACCTGCTGGACCCCGTGGTCGGGGGCAACTCCGAGCGCGCCCGCAAACTGCGCCAGGCGATCTCCATCGCCATCGACCAAGAGGAGTCGATCTCCATTTTCCGAAACGGCCGGGGCATTCCAGCGCAGGGCCCGATTCCGCCCGGAATTTTCGGTTACCAGGAGGGCGAGGCGGGAATCAACCGCTACATGTACGACTGGGCCAGCGGCGCGCCTCAGCGCAAATCCGCCGACCACGCCAAGAAGCTGCTCTCGGAAGCCGGCTACCCGGACGGCATCGACTCCGCCATCGGCACGCCGCTCATCATCTACTTCGACAGCGCCGCCTCCGGACCGGAGGCGAAAGCCTCGATCGATTGGCTGGTCAAGCAGTTCCAGAAGATCAACCTGCAGCTGGTGGTGCGCCCGACTGACTACAACCGGTTCCAGGACAAAATCCGCAAAGGCACCGAGCAGATGTACAGCTGGGGCTGGAACGCCGACTACCCCGATCCGGAAAACTTCATGTTCCTGTTTCACGGCGCGCAAGGGAAGGTGAAGTTCAGCGGCGAGAACGCTTCCAACTATTCCAATCCCGAGTTCGATCGTCTGTTCGAACGCATGCGCGAGATGGACAACGGACCCGCACGGCAAGCGCTCGTAGATCAGATGCTGGAGATCCTGCGGCGCGACGTGCCCTGGGTCTGGGGCCTGCATCCCAAGGACTACAGCCTGGCGCATCAATGGGTCTACAACCGCAAGCTGACCAAGATGGCCAACAACGCGCTCAAGTATCAGCGCGTCGACCCTGTGCTGCGCGAGACCCTGCAACGGGAATGGAATCGGCCGGTGGCGTGGCCGTTGCTCGTCGCGGTGGCGGTGCTGATCCTGGCGATCATTCCGGCGGTGGTGGTCTACCGTCGTAGAGAGCGCTCCGGCGCACTGACGCCGGCGCAGCGCGCGGCCTGATCATGATCGCCTATCTCGTCCGGCGCTTGCTCTACGCGATTCCGATCTTGATCGGGGTGAATCTGATCACCTTTGCGCTGTTCTTCTTCGTCAACTCACCCGACGACATGGCGCGCATGCAGCTCGGTCAGAAGCGCGTTACCCCGGAGGCGATCCAGAAATGGAAAGAGGAGCGCGGCTACGACAAGCCGATGCTGTTCAACGCCGACGCCAAATGCAGCAAGCCGCTGTTCGAGGCGACGTGGGGCCGGATGAAGATCGCGCTCCCCAACGTCTGTCAGGAAAAGCTCACCGACACGATCTTCTTCGACAAATCCGCCAGCATGTTCTGGTTCGACTTCGGCCACGCGGATGACGGGCGGGACATCGCGCGCGAGATCCGGGTGCGCATGGGCCCCAGCCTCGCGGTCACCATCCCGAGCTTCCTCATCGGTCTGGCGGCCTATCTGACCTTCGCTTTGATCCTGGCTTTCTTCCGCGGTACTTACGTCGACTTCCTGGGGGTCGTGCTGTGCGTGACCGCGATGTCCATCTCGGGGCTGTTCTATATCATCGCCGGGCAGTGGCTCATCAGCAAACTATGGCACCTGGTGCCGATCTCGGGCTTCGGCTATGGACTGGACGCCTGGCGATTCGTGGTGCTGCCGGTCGCAATCGGCGTGCTCGCGGGCGTGGGCGCCAGCGCTCGGCTGTATCGGACGCTGTTTCTGGAGGAGATCGGCAAGGACTACGTACGCACGGCGCGCGCCAAAGGTCTGTCCGAGACTCGCGTTCTGTTCCGGCACGTCCTGCACAATGGCTTGATCCCCGTGCTGACAGGCGTCGTAGTTGCAATCCCGTCGTTGTTCATCGGCAGCCTGGTGATGGAATCGTTCTTCGGCATTCCCGGGCTCGGCAGCTACACCATCGAGGCGATCCGCAATCAGGATTTTCTGGTGGTGCGCGCAATGGTGTTCCTGGGCGCGGTGCTCTACATCGTGGGCCTGATCCTCACCGATTTCTCCTATACGCTCGCGGATCCGCGGGTCCGACTCCAATAGCTTTTCATGCCCTTCACACCCGTCATTTTGTGGACCGACCGCCTAGTCTTCTTGCTGGTGGCGGTGGTGATCGCGAGCGTCTGGTACATCCGCAGTCAGGAACACCTGCGCGCACCGTGGCGCAAGGTGGTACGCAGCCGCTACGGCATGTGCTCGTTGGTCATACTGAGCGTGTTCGTCGCGATCGGATTGCTGGATTCCCTTCACTACCGCCCGCGCCTCGAAACGCGAGGCCCGGAGGGAAAGGCCGCGTATGCCGTCGAGGTCCGCAGCGTGTTCGACGCGCTGGTCGCGCCCCTAGGGCGGCGCTTGGAGAAGACCTATTCCGCTCCGTTCGCTGCGCATTCGTATTCGAAGGAAACCATCGAACGACCGGACGGCACCCAGGCGCGTGAGTTCCCACGCCTGAAGTTCGGTGGCGCCCATCTCAAGAACCCGGCGCAAGAGCTGGTGCCCGACGTGGTGCGGGGGGTGATAGGAGGGATAGGCGTTGCGGCTGTATTGTGGATCGTGCTGACGATGTTCGTCGCAGCTTGGCTGGCCGGCATCTACAAGTCCGACTTCAGCCACATGCTGTCAGCGATCATCCATGGGGAGACCGAGATCCCGTGGCGCGCAGTGTTGCTGACCGTGGGCGTGATGCTGGCAGTCGCCGTGCCTCTGACGCTCTTGAGCGCACGCTATCACGTCTTGGGTACGGACAAGGTCGGCCAGGATGTGTTCTACGAAGTCCTCAAGAGCATCCGCACCGGACTTGTGATCGGTACGTTGACGACGCTCGTCATGCTCCCGTTCGCGCTCCTGCTCGGCATCATGGCGGGTTACTTCCGGGGTCGGGTGGACGATGTCATCCAATACATCTACACCACCTTGAACTCGATTCCGGGTGTGCTTCTGATCGCGGCGGCGGTGCTGATCAGTCAGGCATGGATGGATCGGCACCCGGAGATGTTCGAAACCGTGAGCGAGCGGGCGGACGTGCGGCTCCTGTTCCTTTGCCTGATCCTGGGCATCACGAGCTGGACCGGCTTGTGTCGCCTGTTGCGCGGCGAAGCGCTCAAGTTGCGCGAGCTGGACTACGTCGAGGCCGCGCGCGCCTTCGGGGTGTCGAACTGGCGCATCATGACGCGCCACCTGGTGCCGAACGTCATGCACATCGTCCTCATCTCGGTGGTCATGGAATTCAGTGTGCTGGTGCTGGCCGAAGCGGTCCTGTCCTACATCGGCGTTGGAGTCGATCCTTCGATGATCAGCTTCGGCACGATGATCAACAGCGCGCGCCTGGAGCTGGCGCGCGAGCCGATCGTATGGTGGTCCCTCGCGGCTGCTTTCGTGTTCATGTTCCTGCTGGTCCTATCCGCCAATCTATTCTCAGACGCGGTGCGTGATGCATTCGACCCGCGTATCCGTTCCGGCGGGAGTGCTCGGCTGGACCTCCTGCGCCTCAAGCCGACTTGAGATGAGCGGAGCGGACCGGCTATGAGCGCAAATCCCACCTTGTTGGAGGTCAGCCAGCTGCGCACCTGGCTGGCAAGCGAAGATGCCGTGGTGCGGGCGGTGGACGGCTTGTCGTTCAACATCGAAGCGGGCGAGACCTTCGCTTTGCTGGGTGAGTCCGGCAGCGGAAAGTCGATTACCGCGCTTTCGATCATGCGGCTGCTGCCGGATGCCGGACGCGTTGTGTCAGGCGAGGTCCGGATGGACGGCGCCGATCTGCTGGCGCTGCCCGAGACCGCCATGCGCAATGTGCGTGGCCGGCGTATCGCGATGATCTTCCAGGAGCCGGGCACGAGCCTAAATCCGGTGATGACGATTGGCGCGCAGATCGTTGAGGTGCTCGAACGGCACACTGCTTTGCGCGGAGAGGCGGCGCGCCGGCGCGCGCTCGAGCTGCTCGAATCGGTCGGAATTCCCGACAGCCGCCGGCGTCTGGACGAGTACCCGTTTCAGATGTCGGGCGGAATGAAACAGCGCGCCATGATCGCGGTGGCGCTCGCGTGCGGGCCGGCTTTGCTGATTGCCGATGAACCGACCACGGCGTTGGACGTCACCATCCAGGCACAGGTCCTCGAGTTGCTGAAGGTTCTTCAGCGCGAGACTCATATGTCAGTGCTGCTGATCACCCACGACCTGGCCGTGGTTGCGCAGATGGCCCACCGCGTTGCCGTGATGTACGCGGGAGAAATCGTCGAGCTTGCGCCAGCCGCCGCCTTCTTCGCCCATCCCGCGCATCCCTATTCGCAGAAGCTGTTCCGGGCGGTGCCGGACATTGCAGGGCGCAACCGGACGCTCGCCGTCATTCCCGGGACGGTGCCGTCTTTGTCACAGGAGTTTGTCGGCTGCCGCTTCGCGAGCCGATGCGATTCGGCCTGGGCGCGCTGCCGGGAGGAGGCGCCTGCGGCAATCGAGATCGGAGCCGGGCACGCGGTGCGCTGCCACTTGTACGACTCCAAGAGTCAGGAGTCAGTAGCCAGGAGCCAGGAACGATCCGCTGCACCGAGCGGAACCGGCTCCGCGGATGTTGTCGAGCGCCTGTCCGACTCCGCCTCGCTTCTCACTGTGAAGGATCTGCAGGTCTATTTCCCGATACGAAAGGGTATCTTCCAGCGCGTAGTCGCCCATGTGAAAGCGGTGGACGGCGTGTCAATGGAGATTCGCTCGCACCGCACGCTCGCGCTGGTGGGGGAATCCGGTTGCGGCAAGACGACGGTGGGCAAGGGCATTTTGCAACTGGTGCCGGTCACGGGCGGCCGCGTGATGTTCGAGGGCGTGGACCTGAGCGCCCTCTCGGCCGGTGCGCTGCGGCCGCTGCGCAAAGACTTTCAGATCGTGTTCCAGGATCCATACAGCTCGCTGAACCCACGCATGCGGGTAGTAGAGATCGTCGAGGAGGGCATGTCCGCGCTCGGCGTGGGCGCTGGCCCGCAAGAGCGCCAGAAGCGAGTTGATGAGCTTCTATTGCAAGTCGGGCTGTCGCCGGAGATGAAATTCCGCTATCCGCACGAGTTTTCCGGAGGACAGCGGCAACGTCTCGCCATCGCACGTGCCCTTGCAGTAGAGCCCAAGCTGCTCATCTGCGACGAACCTACGAGCGCGCTCGATGTTTCGGTGCAGGCGCAGATCCTGAACCTACTCAAGGATCTTCAACAGCGCCTGGGGCTGGCCTATCTGTTCATCACCCACAACATCTCGGTGGTGCAGTTCCTGGCGCACGAGGTCGCGGTGATGTATCTGGGCCGCATCGTGGAGCAGGGGAGCGTCGAAGAGGTGCTCGGAGCGCCGCGTCATCCCTACACCCGCGCGTTGTTATCCGCGGTCCCGGTGATCGACCCCGCCAACCAGCGTGAGGTCATTCGACTGCGGGGCGAGCTGCCATCACCGGTCAATCCGCCTTCGGGCTGCCACTTCCATCCGCGTTGCCCGAACGTGATGCCGGAGTGCCGGCAGGCCTATCCGGGCACAACCGAGATCTCAGCGACGCACGACGTCCGCTGCTTTCTCTACGGCAAGGAGGTGTAGCGGGACCCGGTCCCCGCGCCGCAGGATGGCGCGGGAGGAAACGTTCAGTTGCTTACGCGCTGGACGTGACGTCGACGGGAACTGGCGTGCCTCGTCGACCGGGAGCCCTGATAGATCACGAGCCTCTGACCCACGTGCAGCTCATTGCTCTTCAGGCTGTTGATGGTCTTGATGCGCGCCACACTGGTGTGATGCCGGCGTGCGATGGTCGAGAGCGTATCGCCCGAGCGCACGCGGTAGCGTACCGACGCAGCGTATTCCTCCGGCGAGGCCTGGAAGTCGCGCAGATGATAGGTCTCGTCCAGATTCGTTTCGGCGTCCTCGCCCTCCAGCGGAACCAGCAACATCTGGCCGGGTTGGACTCGCTTCCGCCCGCTGAGGCCGTTGACCTCGCGCAAGCGGTCTGGTTCGATGCTGAACTTGGCGGCTACCTTCTCCAGCGTCTCGCCCTTCTTCATGGTATAGGTTTGCCAGGTCACCAAGGGCTCTGAGTTCTGCTCCAGATTGGTGTTGAACTCGTCCACCTTATCCACAGGCAGCAGGATCTGGCGGGCGGTGGCGTGGATGATCACGGGACGGTTGTAGCCGGGATTCAGCGAGCGGAATTCTTCGACCGGCATGTCGGCCAACTGAGCCGCCTTCACTACATCCATGTGAGCCGGGGCATCGATGACGGTGAAGTAGGCTTGATTCGGGACGGGCTCGAGCTCGAAGCCGAGCATATCCGGATTGGTAATGATGTTCTTCACCGCCTGCAGCTTGGGCAGATAGTTCCGCGTCTCCTTCGGCAACTTGATGCTGAAGTAGTCGGTCGGCTTGTGCCTGGCGCGGTTTCGGGCTACCGCGCGCTGGACGCCGTTCTCCCCGCAGTTGTACGCGGCTAATGCCAACTCCCAGCTGCCCAAGGTGTCGTGCAGGAATTGCAGGTAGTCCATAGCTGCGCGGGTGGCGGCTAGCACGTCGCGGCGGCCGTCGTACCAGAAATTCTGCTGGAGCCCGTACCTCTTTCCAGTCGACGAGATGAACTGCCACATGCCGGCGGCGCGCATGCGGGAGTACGCCTGTGGGTTATACGCACTCTCTATCATCGGCAGGAGCGCGATCTCGGTGGGCATGCCGCGCTTCTCCAGCTCTTCCACCACGAAGTAGAGGTAGAGCCTGCTGCGCTCGATCATGCGCTGGACGTATTCGGGACGGTTGAGATACCAGGCCTCGTGGCGTGCGACCAGAGGGCTGTCCACCTCCTGCATGGCGAAGCCTTCGCGGATTCGCTGCCACAGGTCTTTGTACCTCGGCGTCACAGGCGCCGCCAACGCCTCCACTACCGGGTCGCCGATCATTTGCACGTTCCCGAGGAGAGGCTCCATGTCGGTCCTGGGATTGGCCGGGAGCGCGACGGAGGCTGGCGTCACCAAGGGCGGTGTGGCAAAGGCCGGCGTCGCCGCTGCGGGCTGGACAGGGGGTGACGCGACGGGTGCCGCCTCGGGCGCAGGCGGGCTAGGCACGGGGGCCGGGGCAAATCGCTGGGATTGGGACAAGGGCGACACCCGGCTCAAATCGGCACCGGAAGCCGGCCAGGCCACCAGATAAGCGAAAACAAAAACGAATGCGGGTTTCAATACCATTGGAAGCTTCTTAATTGTCGCGTTCGGTTGGATGCTAGCCTTCTATTCTTTTTGTAGTCAACAGCTTATTCAGTGCGCTTCACGTTTGTTTCACGTTTTTTGTTACACTGCTCTGACGTAACGCAAGAAACAGGCCGTTGCTGTCCGTCGGCGCCTTCCCTCGATCCCAAGAGTAGGAGAGTAACTGATACCTCGCCCGGGCATCCGCCGCTGCACCCGACAAGCTCTTTGGTTGTCATGCAGGGGTTCGGTTCGCGTTAGAAGGTTTCGAGTTCGCGCAGGCGGCAAGATTTGCGCGTTGTCGGGTGGTGCCGCAAGCCAAGGGGCGACGACGGTGATCATCACCGATGCGTCCTCGTAGAGGGCCGACGCAACGAGCCAAGGGCCGAACGTCACAAGAAGCGGCCTTTTCCCCCATAATGGCGAGCGTGTCCAGCGGTGTGTGTCCGCGACACAAGCATCAAACGGAGTAGTCCGCGATCATCAGGATCGCTATCACTCCCTAGCGCAGCGATCCTGTTACCTTTGAGTTGTCGCCCACGATGTCAAATGGCTCGTTGACCGCGGATCTGCAGGCATGGTTCGAAACCCCGCTCGGCGCTTATCTTCTGGCCTCCGAACAGGCTTATTTCGACCAGGAGGTCGCCGACGTTTTCGGTTTCAACGCGCTCCAGCTGGGTCTGGCCCGGCAGGATTTTCTGCGCGCGAATCGCATGCCGTTCCACTTGCGTCTCGGGCCGCTTGGACCCGATGACCAGGGCGCGGCCAAAGTTCGCAGCGACTTTCACGCCATACCGATCTTGAGCAACAGCGCCGACTTGGTCCTGCTGCCGCACGTGTTCGAATTCAGCGACAGTCCCCATCAGGTCCTGCGTGAGGTCGTGCGCATTCTCCGGCCCGAGGGGCATGTGATCGTTTCCGGATTCAATCCCTGGAGCCTGTGGGGCGCGCGCCAGGCATTCGACCGCAGTCGCGAGCAGGTCCCCTGGTGCGGGCAATTCATCAATCTGCCCAGGCTCAAGGACTGGATGGCGTTGCTCGGCATCGAGCTCGCCGCAGGACGGATGTGCTGCTACATTCCGCCGGTGGTCAGCGAGCGATGGATCGAGCGGGTGTCTTTCCTGGAAGCGGCCGGCGATCGCTGGTGGCCGTTCTGCGGCGGCGTTTACTTCCTGCACGGCATCAAGCGCGTGCAGGGCGTGCGCGTCATCACCCCGCAGTGGAAGGCCACGCGCGCCAAGAGCAAGGCCTTGGCTACAATCCCACAGCGCGTCAACGACGGCGAAGAACAACTGGCGGCTCGGTCCCGCGAGCGCCACGATACGTGAGCACCCTAGTAGAGATCTTCACCGACGGTGCATGCAAAGGCAATCCGGGCCCAGGGGGTTGGGGTGTAGTGCTTCGCGTCGGCCCACGGGTGAAAGAATTGCACGGCGGCGAGCCCGCGACCACCAACAACCGCATGGAGCTGACCGCGGTAATCCAGGGGCTGAGTGCGCTGACACGCCCGTGCAAAGTCCGGGTCTCCACCGATTCGCAATACGTGCAGAAGGGCATCAGTCAGTGGATCATCGATTGGAAGCGGCGCGGGTGGCGCACCGCCGACAAAAAGCCGGTCAAGAACATCGACCTCTGGGAGCGACTTGACGCATTGGCAGCCAAGCACGAAGTCGAGTGGGTGTGGGTCAAGGGCCACGCCGGTCACCCGGAAAACGAGCGCGCGGATGAGCTGGCGAACCTCGGCGTTACGTGTCACGAGTCACTGACTCCTGACGACTGATGCCTGATCCCCGATGCGGCAGATCGTCCTCGACACGGAAACCACGGGCCTGGAAGTATCCCTCGGCCATCGGGTAATCGAAATCGCCGCAGTGGAGATCGCCAATCGTCGATTGACGCAGCGCCACTTTCACAAGTATCTCAATCCCGAGCGGGACATCGAGTTCGGCGCGCTGGAGGTGCACGGGTTGACGCTCGAGTTTCTTCAGGACAAGTCGCGTTTCCGCGAGATCGCGCTGGAGTTTCTCGAGTTCGTGAGCGGCGCCGAGCTGATCATCCATAACGCAGCCTTCGACATAGCGTTTCTGGACAATGAGCTCGCCCTGGCCGGGCTGGACCCAGTCGCGGGGTACTGCCCGATGGTGACCGATACTCTGCGGATGGCGCGAGACCTGCATCCGGGCAAGCGCAACAGCCTCGATGCGTTGTGCGAGCGCTATCTGATCGACAACTCCGCCCGTACCCTGCACGGTGCGTTGCTCGACGCGGAACTGCTGGCCGAAGTCTACCTGGCGATGACGCGCGGTCAGGAGACGCTCATCATGGACATCGGATTGCCCGAGCGCAGCATTTCCGATGTGGACTTCGGCGAGGCGATCCCCGAGCTCGTGGTTATTTACGCAACTGAGGAAGAGCTAAGCATGCATCGGCGCCAGCTCGACGACATAGACAAGGCCACCAAGGGCGGCTGCCTGTGGAAGCGCTTCGAGGCCGTGATGACGGCAGTTTCCCATTAGGGCGGGCCCGCAGGTTTTCTCCAGTAGGATCTCCGCTTTCCGTACCACGTCATCAACGGTGTTACTGAAACGCCGTGAGCGACGATCGACGCGACCACGACGGCGATGGTGATGGAGAGGAGTTGTTTAGCAAGCGCCGGTTCGATGTCGTGACTGATCGCATACATGAGATAGTAGATTGACCCAATGCCGCGGATGCCGAACCACCCCATCAGTGCCCGCGCCCTTCCCGTGACCTTCGTGCCGAGCAAACCCACGAACACCGCCAGCGGACGAATGATCAAGAACAACGCAGGAATGAACCACAGCGCGTCGTGACGGAACTCAACTACGGCCAGCAGTGTACCGACCGTCAAGACAATCCCTACTTCCGCGAAGCGCTCGAGTTGAGAGTTGAAGCGCTGCACCGCTTGCATCATATTGACCGGCGCGTCCGCACGACGTGCTGTGTTCGCACCGTCTGTTGATGTTTCGGCGTGGGGCGGCCGCGGCCTGTCGTCGATCCTGCGAAGCGCAAGCCCGGCCGCGAATACGGCGAGGAAGCCGTAGGTGTGGCAGAGCAACGCCATTCCGTAGGCCAGGGCGATCAGCCCGAACGCAATGAATTCGTCGGCCCCTAGAGCCTCCCGGTGGCGGGTGCGCAGATAAAGAACTGCGCGGCCTACCAGCGTGCCTAGAACGTAACCGATCGCTAGTCCCCCCGCGACCGCCCATACCACGTCCAGCGCCCACCACCGCCACCAGCCTGCGCCCAGTTCGTGCAGCGAGAGCAAGCCCAATCCAAGCATTACGAAGGGGAACGCCGTGCCGTCGTTGAGGCCCCCTTCGCCGGTCAGTCCGAAACGCAGGCGATCGCGGTCGCCGGGATTGGCGACCTGCACGTCTGACGCGAGCACCGGGTCGGTCGGGGCGAGGATCGCCCCCAGCAACACCGAGGCGCCCAACGACAGATCCATCACGAGCACGCCGAGGGCCGCAATCGCGGCCACGGTGATCAACATGGACACCGAAGCGAGCCGGACAGGGATTCGCCATCGCTCGTCGCTCAACGGAAGCTCGAGTTTGAATCCAACGGTGAACAGGGAAATCAGCACGGCGATCTCGGTCAGCCGTTCGAGCAGTGCAGCGTCGCGCAATGGGTGCAGCGTCACCAGCCCGAGGGCCGCCGGGCCTATCCCGTAGCCGACGGCCAGATACAGCATGGCCGCGCTCAGCGGCAGACGAGCGATGAACGATCCGCCCATTGTCATCGCAATCAACAACACGCCGACCACGATGCACGACAAAGTGAACACCATTGAGTCACTCACGACAGTACTTGGCGAGACGCTCCAACGTCCCGCGACGAACGTGTTTCACCTCGTAGAGTGAGCGTAGATTCAGTCAACAGCCTTGCCCAATCGAGCGT
>Ga0307468_100000285_pt1 | contig 12178 bp, 12 predicted proteins | sample atmdna_FD_203085 | JGI IMG/M metagenome (GOLD analysis project Ga0307468, IMG submission 203085) | Hardwood forest soil microbial communities from Morgan-Monroe State Forest, Indiana, United States - atmos_gases AM2C_05 | ecosystem: Environmental > Terrestrial > Soil > Temperate forest > Bulk...
AAGGCCAAGACCTGGGAGGTGGAGGTGAGCTCCTCGACCGGCACCGAGGAGGGGGAGGCGCGGGTCATCGTCCAGCTGCGGGACATCACCAAGACGGAGCGGCTCCAGGAGTCGCTGCGCCGTTCGGAGACCATGGCCGTCCTCGGCGCCGTGGTCGGAGGCGTCGCCCACGAGGTCCGCAACCCGCTGTTCGGGATGTCCTCCGTACTCGACGCCTTCGAGGCCCGCTTCGGCGACCGTGTGGAGTTCCGCCCCTACCTGCCGCTGCTGCGGACGGAGCTGGGGCGGATGACCGACCTGATGCAGGCGCTGCTCGACTACGGCAAGCCGCAGCGGTTCGAGATGGCGGCGTGTCCGGTCGCGGAGCAGGTCGGCGCCGCCCTGGAGCTCTGCCGCCCGCTCGCCGAGCGCCGCCAGGTGCGGCTCGAGGTGGACCTGGACGCCGTGGGCCCGATCTTCTGCGACCCGCACCGCATGACCCAGGTGCTCAAGAACCTGATCGAAAACGCCGTCCAGCACTCTCCGGCAGGCAGCCGGGTCCAGGTCACGGCCCGGCCGCTCCAGGTGGACGGCCAAGGCTGGGTCCGGCTGACGGTCCGCGACCAGGGGCCGGGCTTCCCGGCCGCGGACCTCACCCGGGTCCTCGAGCCGTTCTTCTCTCGCCGCAAGGGCGGCACGGGGCTCGGGCTCTCCATCGTCTCCCGCACTGTGGAGGGGCACGGCGGCAGCCTGCGGCTCGACAACGACGCCGACGGCGGCGCCCGTGTGGAGATCGATCTCCCCGGCGCGGACCCATACCCGGGAGGCGAATGATGTCCAGGGACAGGATCCTTCTGGTGGACGACGAGCCGGCCATCCGGTTCGGCATCCGTACCTTCCTCGCGACCCGCGGCTTCGAGGTGGAAGAGGCGGAGAGCCTCGCAGGCGGCTTGGCCGCCTTCCAGCGCAGCCGGCCAGACGCCGTGGTGCTCGACTACATGCTGCCCGACGGCAACGCCCTCGACCTGATCCAGGAGCTGCGCACTCTCGATCCCCAGGTCCCGGTCATCGTGCTCACCGGCCACGGCTCGATCGACCTGGCGGTACGGGCCATCAAGGAGGGGGCCGAGAACTTCCTGACCAAGCCGGTGGAGCTCGCCGCCTTGCAGGTCGTGCTCGAACGCTCCCTCGAGCACCAGCGCAGCCGGCGGCGCCAAACCGCCCGGTCGACGCGCCGCGAGCGCGAGGGCAACGACCCGTTCCAGGGGATCAGCGACGCGGTCCGGACCTACGCCCGCGAGGCCGCGATCGCCCTGCGCTCCGAAGGGCCGGTCCTGATCCTCGGCGAGACCGGCAGCGGCAAGGGGGTCCTCGCTCGCTGGCTGCACGAGAACAGCCCGCGGCGGGACGAGCCTTTCGTCGACCTGAACTGCGCCGGCCTCTCCCGCGAGTTCCTGGAGAGCGAGCTGTTCGGGCACACGCGCGGCGCGTTCACCGGCGCCGTCCAGGACAAGAAGGGGCTGTTCGAGGTGGCGCACAAGGGGACGCTGTTCCTCGACGAGATGGGGGACCTCGATCCCGCGGTCCAGCCCAAAATCCTCAAGGCCCTGGAAGAGAAGCGCTTCCGCCGTATGGGCGAGACCGCCGACCGCCAGGCCGACGTGTTCCTCGTCGCCGCCACCAACCACGACCTGGCGCGGCTGGTGCGCGAGGGGAAGTTCCGCAGCGACCTCTACTTCCGGATCAACACGATCCCCGTCTCCGTGCCGCCGCTGCGGCAGCGGCGCGAGGACATCCCGGGGATCGCCGATCAGCTCCTGCGCCGGATCTCCCGCGACCTCGGCCGCCCCGGTCTCCAACTGACGGACGGAGCCTTGCGGGCCTTGCAGGACTACTCCTGGCCGGGCAACGTGCGGGAGCTGCGCAATGTGATCGAGAGGGCGGTGCTCCGCGCCGAGGGCGACGCGATCGTCGAAAAAGACCTGCAGTTCGCCTCCGGTCTGGCCCTGGAGCCGGAGAGCAACGCCGACCTCACGCTCGAAGAGCTCGAACGCCGGCATATCGAAAAGGTGCTGCGCGAAGAACAGGGGCGGGTGGTGAGCGCCGCCCGCCGGCTGGGCATCCCGCGCAGCACGCTCTACCAGAAGATCAAGGACTTCGCCGTGGACCTCTCCCGGTTCCACTCCTAATGGAGGATGCCCATGAGCGCTCCCCAACGGCTGCTCATCATCGACGACCAGGAGGCGATCGTCTTCGCGATGGCCGATTACCTGAGCTCCCTGGGTTATGAGGTCGACGCCGCCCGCAACGCCTATGAGGCCCTGGGCCTGCTCGCGCACGGCGAGTACTCGCTCGTCCTCGCCGACCTGCGGCTCGATCCCGAGGACACGCGCGGCGGTCTCGACGTCTTGCGCGTCGCGCGCGAGCACTGCCGGAGCACGCCGTTGATCCTGCTGACCGCCTACGACTCCACCGAGGTCGAGGCCCAGGTCCGCGAGCTCGGCTCCGTCCTCCTCCTGTCGAAGCCCCAACCTCTTGCGCGGATCGGCGAGCAGATCGGCAGGCTGCTCGCCCCGCCCTGCGTCTGACCGTCCAGCTCCTGGACCGCGGCGTCCAGATCCTGGAGACGCCGCGCCCTCTCCGCCTCCGGACGCACCGCGCGGAAACCGGCACAAGCCTTTATACCGCCATGACTTGCGGAACCGGGCCGCGGCGTCCTCCGGGCCGGTACGTCCCTTGCTATTACGGGTCTGAAGACAACGCTTCACGACTCACGGAGGAAGCCCATGGCGGCGCAGAACGACAATGGCCCGCGGCAGCTCTCCCTGCTGCTCGCGGGGGAGGCCGGCGACGTACGCTCGGTCCAGCAGAGATTGTCCTCAACCCGGTATACCCGCTTCGAGATCGAGACGGCTCCGTCGCTGCCCCTGGCCGTGGAGACCTTGCGCCGCAAGGCCTTCGACGTCCTCCTGCTGGCGCTCCGGCTGCCCGACGAGGCGGAGTTCGAAACCCTGTTCCGCGCCCAGATGCACGCGCACCGCATCCCGATCGTGGTGCTGAGCAGCGACGACAGCGAGTCGATCGCGCTGCGGGCGGTGGAGGCGGGGATCCAGGAGTTCCTGGTCCAGGGACCGGCGGCGCTCGAAGGGCTGGAAAGGACGCTGCGGCACGCCGTGGTCCGCCACCGCATCCTCTCGGGTCTCCGGCACTCGCACCTGGTCTCGACCTCGAGCCTCTACGACGCCCAGACCGGCCTGATGACCCAGGCGGCCTTCCTGCGCCGGCTCCAGGAATCGGTCAAACTCGCCAACCGGTTCGGGGAGCGGCCGGCGCTGCTGATCCTGGAGCTCGACCGGTTCCGCAAGGTCTCGGGCCACCTCAGTCCAGTGGTCGGGACGCGGCTGCTCGACGAGATCGGCCGGCGGTTGACCTGGTGTATCCGCCGCAGCGACCTGGCGGGGCGCCTGGGCGACGACCGCTTCGGCGTCCTGCTCCCCAACGTACCGGGGACCTGGGCGGTGCGGGCGGTGGCGGAGAGGCTGCGGCAGGCCGTCGCGGCGCCGTTCGAGTCCGATCCCGCGAAGCCGCGCTTTTCGGCCAGCATCGGCACGGCCTGCTACCCGCAGGAAGGGGACAGCGCCGAGGCCATGCTCCAGCACGCCGAGGAGGCGATGGCCGAGGCCAAGGGGCTCGGCGGCAACCGCTGCCGCCTGTTCAAAACTCTCGCCGTCCCCGCCTGGCCCACGACCGGCGGCGACCTCCTGCCCAGGAGCCGCTCGTGACCTGGCCGCGGGAAGAGAGTCATTCCCGCCTCTCTGCGCTCCTGGCCGAGGCCTTGGAGGCGGTCTTCATCAAGGACCTCGCCGGCCGCTATCTCTACGTCAACCCCGCCGCCGCCCGTCTCCTGGGCAGGAGCCCCGAGGAGGTAATCGGCAAGAAGGACGCCGAGTTGCTGCCGGCTGACGATCAGCCCTGGAGCCGCCTCTCGCAAGGGGTCTTCCGCAACGTGGATGGCGAGGTCACGGGGCTGTTCGGGATCTGCGGCGACCCGGGCGGCGGCCAGGAGGTCGAGCGGGAGGTCGCCCGGTTTGTCACCGAGGTCGAGACCCCCCAGGAGGCGGCTCTGGTGCTGCGTCCTCTCGACCTGTCCCTCTCCGCCGCGTTCATGGCGAGACGCAGGGAGATGCAGGAAGCACGAGCCTGAGGCTCGACGACACGCAACCACGTCCAGACGGCCGGCCGGAGGGCGGCCATAGAAGGGAGAAGCTCATGGACTCCGCCATCTCCGTACTGCTCGTCGAGCCCGATCCCGCGGTGCTCGAGCCTTTGCTCGAAGGCGGCAGACGGCCCCGTTTCGACGTCACCCGGACCCACAGCCGGAGCGAGGCCCTGCGCGAGCTCGAACGGCGCGACTACGACGTCGTGCTGGTCGATCTCGGAGCCGAGGGCGCACGCGGCCTGGCGGTCCTCCGCCACCCGGCGCCGCACGCCCGACCGCCGATCGTCGCGGTGCTCGACTCGCCCGACCTCCGGCAGGCCCTGGCGGCGGTCCAGGGAGGCGCCTGCGACGTCCTCGTGCGCGGCGAGCTGAGCGCCGCCGGGCTCGCCCGAGCGCTGCGCGAGGCGGCGCGCCGCAAGAGGCTGTCCTCCGCTCTCGCCGCCGCGAAAGGCGGGACGGACGCGGGTGGCATCCGTGATACCGGGTCGTTCCTGGAAGCGGTCTCCACCACTCTCACGCAGGCCCCGGAGGGGGGCACCATCGTGCTGTTGCTGCGCCCCCGCTGGGAGGGAATCTTCGCGGGAGGGCCCCGCGGCTGGCGCGACGCGCGGCTGCAGCAACTCGCGGCCGGCCTGCGCGGCGTGCTGGATGAGCGCCACGAGGTCGCCCGCATGGACCAGGGCTGCCTCGGCGTCCTGCTGCGCGACCCGGGTACGCCGGAACAGGCCGCCGCCCTGGTGCGGCAGGCCCGCGAGCAGCTGACCGCTGCGGAGACCGGCGCCGGCCGGGTGGGGATCGGCGTCGCCGTCCATCCGCGGGACGGCCGCACCGGCCCCGAGCTGATCGACGCGGCCGACCGCGCCCTCTGGCTCTTCGAAAAGATCTCCGGAGGCGGCCACAGTCCAGCCCCGCGAGTCCGCCCACTTACACACTACCCGAGCGCCGCGGGCCTCCCCGCGGCCGAAACCCTGGAACTGCCTGGAGAGCACCACCCATGATCCATCTGCTGGAAGACTATCGATTGCAAGTGGCGGAGCTCACCGTCCGCCTGGTCCTCTGGGACCGCGGCTCGATCGACGCCACCCTCTACCTGCGGCTCGCGAGCACACGCGGCGCGGGCTGGGAGAGCCTCGGCGAGAGACTGAACGATCCGGAGATCCGGTTCCTCGCCTGCCAGAACGACGGCGAGATCGAGCTCGTGCACCTCGATTCAATCGCCTACGTGGAAGCCCCCGGCCGGCTCCCCGAGATCACGCAACGCGAGCAGGTCGGCGCTCTGCGGCACCCCGCCGACGTCATCCTGCGCTGCGGCCAGCGGCTCACCGGCGAGTTCCTGTCAATCATGCCGCCGGGACGGCTCCGCCTCTCGGACCTCCTGAACGCCGGCGAGGAGCGCTTCTACCTCTTCCCCGAAGGCCAGGTCACCCGCTACATCCACCGGGACGCCATCTCCCGCGTCGTGCCCGGGGAGGACGACCCCTACGCGTCCTGAGGAGGAAGCCTGATTACTTGCAATCTTTCTTCAATATAAATTAGAATACATTTCTACAGTCAAGCGGAGGTTGCATGGGCACGGTTCCCGGAGTTTGGGGGAGGGAGTGGGAGGCGCGTAGTACACCTTTGTTCGAGTTGCTCTTCCGCGCCGAGCACGGTACGGAGCTGCTGACCGAGCTGTTGCGAGACGTCCGGACCTGTCGGACGACGCTCAGCCCGGCCCCCTTCCCCAACGTGCAGGAGCTGGTCGACAACACGCTGGACGAAATCTGGGAAGCCGCGCGGCTGAGCGTCTACGGGGACGTGCTGCTGGCCAACCAGCATACGGCCGCCGCCCGCGCGCACTCCCAGGAGATCCAGAAGCTCCTGGCCGTCCTGGCGAGTTGATCTCTGTCTTCTCTATAGCGGATCCGAGGTCTCCCCGAGGTCCGGATCCGCTCTCTCGCCTTCGATCCGTGACACGAAAAGCACAGGGGAAGGAGAGAACCGGACGCCGTCCGCCGCAAGCACCGGCGTCACGGCGAGCGTCCGGGTGTCCTCCGGGAGGGGCAGCGTCACCGTGCCGCGGTCCACGCCCGGCACGTCGGCGAAGAAGGCACCGTTGACAAAGACCCGGACCATTTCGAGGGAGCTGGAGCCGTTGCCGCGGGTGAAACCGCTCAGCGCAACGCTCGCCGGCGCGAACTGTTCCGAGAACCGGAAGACGAGGGCTTCGGACCGGGAAAGGCCGCCTTCCGGCGGCGAGCCGGCGCCCACGGCCGACAGGACACCCAAGCCGTTCCTCAGCAGGGCCACTTTCGAGCTCCCCTCGCCGAGCGAGAAGACGCCCTCGGGGCTCATCAGCCCGGCTTCGATCTCCAGGGGGAGCCCGTCCACTGTATGGATCGCCGAGACACAGTCCGCGAGAGGCGCCGCGCCGGGCGCCCGGAAGTCGTAGACCAGCGGAGCGCCCGCGGCGCCGCGAGCCAGCGGCAGCCAGAGGAAGAAGAGAACGGAGTGGATTCGGCAGGCGGCTCTCACGTCTGTGTCTCCAGAGGTGATCTTGAGCATAGATCGTGCCCGCCCGACGGGCTGCCCGTCCCAGGCGCGTGATCCGGCAACTTTCTCCCGTTCATCGATGCCGGAGACGCTCCGGCGGCGTGCTAGACTTGATCCAGCAGTGCTCTGCCCGGTCGACGCCCTTGGCCTTGCCGGAGAGAGGGAGGTCACGATGTCCGTAGTCCCCTTGCAGTACGAAGACGACATCTTCTACCCGGAGTCGGACGGCCAGCCTATGGGAGAGTCGGATCTCCATCGCACGGAGATGAGCGACCTGATCGACACCTTGCAGGATCGCTTTCGCGACGACGCCGACGTCTACGTCAGCGGCAATCTCTTCTTCTACTATGAGAAGGGTAATCCGAAAGCGGTGATCTGCCCGGACGTCTTCGTCGTCCACGGAGTACCGAACCGCCTACGCCCGATCTACAAGCTCTGGGAAGAGGGACGGGTGCCTTCCATGGTCATCGAGGTGACCTCCGCGAGCACACGCCGGGAAGACCTTCGCACGAAGAAAGACCGCTACGAGCGTCTTGGAGTCGAAGAGTATTTCCTGTTCGATCTGCTGGGGGATTACCTGGATCCCCGCCTGCAGGGCCACCTTCTGACAGGAGGAAAGTACCGCCCCATGCCACCGGCGGCGGATGGCTCGCTGGAGAGCCGGACGACCGGCTTGATCCTGCGCCCCGAAGAGATACAACTGCGTCTTGTGGATGCCGCGACTGGCGAGTTGCTAATGCGGCCGAGGGAGTCCCGTGCCATGGTACGGGACGTGACCGCCGCGCTGGAACACCTCGAAGAGGAGAACGCCCGGCTCCGGCGCGAGATCGAGCGCCTCAAGAAGAGCTGACCGCTCACCCCGCCTGCGACAACAGCTGCTCGATCACCTTATCCCAGCCGATCTCCGCCACCCTCTCCAGGCCCCCCTGTCCCATCCGCCGCGCCTTCTCCCGGTCGCGATAGAGCTCGTCCAGCCGCGCCGCGATCTCGCGCGGGGCGTCCGGCGGACAGATGAAACCGTTCCGGCTGTCTTCCACAAACTCCAGCACGCCGCCCGAGTCGGCGGCGGTGATCACCGGCTTGCCGGACTTGAAGGCTTCGACCGTCACGTAGCCGTAGTCCTCGTCGTACGGGGCGTAGAAGACGGCGAGGCTGCCGGCGAAGAGATCGGCCATGCGGTCGTCCTCGACCCAGCCGAGGAGCTCGACCCGCTCCCGCACCCCCAGCTTTCCGGCCAGCTCTTCCAGCGTCTGCCGCTCCGGCCCGTCGCCCGCGATGCGGCAGCGGACCGGCGTCTCGGTTTGCGGCAGCGCCCGGATCAACAGGTCGAAGCGCTTCAGCCGGTCGAGCCGGCCGGCGGTGAAGACGTAGTCGCCGAAGCCGCCCGGGTGGTACCGCCCGTCGAGACGCGGCGGCGGATAGAGCGGTATCGCGGCCACATTGTTGAAACGCTTGAGACGCTCGGCCACGTTGCCCGAGATCGTGTAGACCGCCCGCGCCTCCGACAGCGTCCGCCGGTCCATCGCCCGTACCATCTCGATCACCTTGCGGTCGCGCGGCTCGTCCTCGCGGAAGTCGCTGTACGGCGTCCCCAGGAGGTCGTAGACCTGCCGCATCTGGTGGATCAGCCAGACCACCTTGTTCGGATGCTTGACGACGTAGGACGGGAAGCGCGTCGCGATCACCAAGTCGATCTTCTGCCCTCCCGCCGCGTTGAGGTCGAGCAGCCGCCAGGCGAGGGCGCTCTTCAGGAGCTGCGTCCGCGTCCCCCAGGCGAACGGCACCGCCACCACCTCCACCTCGTGGCCGCGCGCCACCAGCTGGTCGCGCAACGATTCGACCAGCATCTCCGCTCCGCCGTAGGCGAAGGGGACGCGGTTGACGCAGATGCAGATCCGCCGCCCCATCTACCGGTCCGCGGCCTCGCGCAGCCGCCGCTCCAGGGCATCCACCTTGGCCGACAGCTCCCGCACCTGCTTGCCCAGGCTCTCCTGCGACTGCACCAGGTCCTGGAGCAGCCGGCTCGCCGTCTGGTTGAAGCCGTTCTGCTGCTCGACAACCGGCCGCAGGTACCACTTCATGAAGAGGTGGAAAACCGCCTTGCGCGTGAACACCAGCAGGCGGCCGATCACCGGCCGCGGCGAGACGTTGATCGGCTCCTGGATGTACTCCTTGGAGGTCAGCTCGACCAGCTTGTGCCGCGCCTCCTCCGTGCCGGCGGCGATCGTCGCCACCTGCGCCTGGCGCTGGCGCACGCCGGAGCGGATCTGCTGCAAGACGTCGGCGACGCGCGGGTCCGTCGTGGGGTCAGGAGAGGTCATGGGTCTTGGGAGATTACAGGCCGCCGCCGGTGAAGTCGAGGAAGGCGCCGAGGTAGCGGGGGTCCGCGTTGTCGCGGAGCCGGCGCGCCGGCACCCAGCCGTCGGTGGTGGTGAGGGTCAGGCGGTAGAGGTACTCCGGCTGCGCCGGGGCGAGGACCCCGATGTCCCGCGCCGCCAGCCGGGTCGCGAGGTCGATCGGCGCGCCCTGGCGCTTGCCCTCGGTGTCGAACCGGACCTTCGCCGTCTCGCGCCCGCTGTCCACGGTCAAGACGTTTTCGGCCGACAGCGACAGGGCCTCGAAACGCAGCCGGTCGATCGGCTCGGGGGAGATCACCACCACCTCCGAGCGCGAGGCGCCGCGCACCCAGACGCCGTTCGGGTGCGACTCGTCGACGTAGAAGTTGTCGCGCGGCACCACCCAGATCGCCCCGCCCCAGGTGCGGGCGGTGTAGCCGGGCAGGCTGCCACCGGTGAGCAGCGTCAGCTCGAACGGCAGAGCCCGGAACATAGGCGTGCGGGTGCGGGCGTCGCCCGGCTCCGGTGCCAGCGCCGAGGTGGTCCAGAACCCCGCGGCGGCAAAGGCGAGCAGCAGGCCGCGGCGCGATCCGAGGCTCCCCGGGAGGAGCAGCAGGGCCGGATAGACGATCGCGAAGGCGCGGTTGCCGAGCGCTTCCGGACCCCCGTTCCAGTCGAGAGGCCGCCACAGCAGTTGGAACAGACAGAAAACCGCGACCGCCGCGAGCAGCAGGTGGCGGGCGCGGTCCTTCGGCCCGAAGGCGTAGAGCGCCAGCGCCAGGAGCGCGAACGGGAACCAGGGGAGGAGCCCGGCGTGCCGGCCGGCCAGGAAGTAGCCGGCGTTGCGCCCCAGGAGCGCCAGCCCCGCCTCGTGCCGCGGCCCCGCCTGCCAGGGCGGGATGCGCGCTCCCCGCCGCAACTGCCAGAGGTCGCGCCGGCTCTCTGCCGGAAACTCGTCCTCGAAGGCGCTCCGCTGCGCCGCCTGGTAGGGGCTCCAGGAGCCGGCGAGACGCCAATGGACGGCGTAGACCAGCCCGGCCGCGACCAGCGCCGGGACGAGCAGCGCCAGGAACCCGCGCCAGCGCCGCTGCCAGACGAGGTCCACCAGGATCGGCAGGGCCACCAGGACCGCCGGGCCGGCCGCCAGGAAGAGAGCGGCCAGCAGCACACCGGCCCCGGCGAGCAGCGCCAGGTCCCGGCCGGTCCAGACCGCGCGCCGCCGCAGCCGTATCCAGAGGAGCAGCGGGAAGAACAGGCAGGCCATGGCGAAGACCACCGGCTCGCAGCGGAAGACATAGGCGAACGCCGCCGAGGCGAAGAAGAAGCCGGCCAGGAAGAGACCCGGCCTGCCGGGCTCGCCGCGGAAAGCCCACCAGGCCGCCGCCACCATGGCGAGCCACAGGGCCATGTTGAACACCGCAAGCCCCTGTACGCCCAACAGTCCATAGAACGGCAAGGCCGCCAGGGCGTAGACGAACGGCTCGCCGTAGCCCACGGTCCGGCCGCCGTCGTTGGTGATCAGGGTCAGCCCGCGCGGTCCCAGGTTCCAGACGTGATAGGCGCGCAGCAGGTCCTTTTCCTCATAGGCGAGGTCCCGGTCGTGCCAGAGGCTCTGGACGATCGAGACGTGCGTCGCCTCCTCGCCAGCCGGCCCCGAAAGGGTGTGGACCCTGGAGAAGGTCGCGGCCAGACCGAGGAGGAGCAGCGCCACGCAGGCGAATGGGAGGACACGAAAATTCATTGGAGCGGCAACCGGATCGCGGCGATAGAATACGCGACTCTTGCCCCAGAACGATTGGACGCCTTGAGACCTGAAACCGCTCCTGCCCCCGCACGCCTAGCCGCCGGCTGGGCCTACGCGCTCGCCGCCCTCGGATATCTGCTGCTTTCGACGTTCTATCTGCGGACCATCCTCGGCTTCTTCGGCACCGGCATCCCGCCGAATCCGGGTGACCCGGTCTTCAATCTCTGGGTGTTGAAGTGGGGAGCGCACCAGATCCGGCTCGGGATGCCCGACTTCTGGAACGCGCCGATCTTCTTCTCGTCGCAGATGACGACCACCTACTCGGACCACCTGCTCGGTCCGGCGGCGTTCATGGCGGCGTTCACGAGCCTGGTCTCCAACCCGCTGGCGGCCTTCAACGTCCTGTTCCTGGGCTCGTTCGTGCTCTGCGGCTGGACGACGTTCTACGTCCTGCGCCAGAGCGGCCTCGGCGGCGCGGCGGCGTTCTTCGGCGGCTGCGTCTTCGCCTTCTCGTCGTTCCGCTGGGACCAGATGAGCCACATCCAGGTCCTGCTCGCCCAGTGGATCCCGCTGGTGCTCTGGACCTGGGACCGGCTGCTCGCCGAGGCGACCTGGAAGCGGGCCGGGCTGTTCCTGCTCTTCTACCTGCTCCACGTCACCGGCGGCAGCTATCTCGCCTACATGATCCACTTCCCCATGCTGGTGCTGCTGGCGATCCGGCTCCCCCGTCTGCGACGGCTGCGGCGGGAATCGAGGCTGCGGCAGGCCTTGCGCGTGCTCGTCCCCGCAGGCGTGGCCGGAGCGCTCGTCTTCGGCGCCCTCTACTTCCCCTACTGGCAGACCTCGCGGACCTTGCAGCTCAAGCGCTCGAACAAGGAGTTCCAGATCTACGGCGCGACGCTGATCAGCTACGTGACCCCGTCGGCGAGCAACGCCTACACGGGAGAGTGGTTCGAGTCCTGGCGGCGCAACGAGAACTCGCTGTTCGCCGGCGTCCTGCCGACCGCCCTGCTCGTCGCCGGCGCCGTCGCCGGTTTGCGCCGCCGGCGCCAGCCGCCGGCCCGGCCGCTCACCCGGACGCAGTGGGGCGTCTTCTGGACGTTGACCCTCCTGGCCGCCGTGGGGGTCTGGGCCGCCGAGGTGCTGGTCTGGACGGGCCAGAGCCCGCTCAGCCGCTGGGGCCTGAGCACCAGCATCAAGAGCCCGATGTGGCTGCTGATCGGCGGCCTCATCGCGCTGCTGCTGCGCCGCCGCTGGGGCGGCAACTGGCTGCTGCGGCTCTCAGACATGGACCCGTGGGAGCGCGGCCTCCTCGTCTCGGGCGTCCTCTGCTTCCTGCTCACCCTGCCTATCGTCTATACGCCGATG
>Ga0307468_100000286_pt1 | contig 12178 bp, 7 predicted proteins | sample atmdna_FD_203085 | JGI IMG/M metagenome (GOLD analysis project Ga0307468, IMG submission 203085) | Hardwood forest soil microbial communities from Morgan-Monroe State Forest, Indiana, United States - atmos_gases AM2C_05 | ecosystem: Environmental > Terrestrial > Soil > Temperate forest > Bulk...
CGTCAGGGAGGGCCAGCTCCGAAGGTGGCCCCGAGTGAAAGTGTCAGAAGCCCGAGCGTCAGGGAGGGGCCACTCTCGCCCCTTGCCCTCCCTGACGGTCGGGCGTCTGACACAAATCGCTGAGCTTGTTCTTGCGGGCAGTCAGCACCTCACGATAGACATTTTCAGTTTCGTCGACCATGCGTTCCAACGAAAACCGATCGCGAGCAGCACGCCGAGCATTTGCGCTGAGGCGCTCGCACTCGGCGCGATTCTGTAACAGGTCGAGGATCTCTCGAGCTAGCGCGGCCACGTCCCTGAGCGGCACCAATCTTCCGGTCTGATCGGGATCGATAATTTCACTAGCACCTTCCGACATCGTCGCCAACACAGGCACGCCGGCGGCCATCGCCTCGACTATAGAGAGGCCGAATGGCTCGGCGCGCGCCGGCGACACAAACAAGTCGAGCGTGCCGAGCAGTTTCGGAACATCGTCCGTCCACCCTTCGAAACTGACGCGGTTTCCCAGTTTCAATTCGCCCATCAGTTTTTCGAGCTTCCTACGATTCTCACCCTTGTAGGATTTATCTTCACCAACCATGACAAAGTCGACGTCATCGCGACTCTGACAAACGATGGCGGCGGCGCGCAAAAACTCTTTCTGACCTTTGATGGGCGCGAGATGCCCAATCATCCCAACACGAAGTCTCGACCCTGGAGTTCTCTCGGCGGCGAGTTCTCTGCCCCGTGCAAAGCGTTCTATGTCGATGCCGTTGTGAACGACGGTAATTTTTTTGCGGTCAAAGATGCGCTGAGCCCGCAGTCTGTCGGACACTGCCCGCGAGACCGCGATAACTCGAGCCACATAGCGCAGAGTCAGCCGGTGGCTCTTGTGCAATTGAAACAGCACGTGACGAGTGAGTACGAGCTGAGTGGGATCGGCGCGACTGACAGCCAGCGCCGCCAGTGGATAGTCGCGAGCGACGTGGGCATGGATGATCTCGATGCGCAGATCTTTGAGCAAGCGAGCCAACCTGAAAGCGCTGAGGATGTTCAGCGAGTTGCGCATCGGCAACTCCAGAATGTTCTGTTTTGGCAGTGCGGACAGCTCGCCGACCAGCGGTGAGCCGGGGACCACCGCGGCAAAAACGTCGTGCTCGCGTTGGGCCAGGGCATTCGCCAGATCGGCCAGATGCTTCTCTCCGCCGCCGAGATCGCGCGCTGAACATATCTGCAGGATTCGCATGGACTGGGGCTCGCTGGGAGAATCTATCACAATCCGCGCGGTGTGGGATTATTAAGGTCGCCGCCGGGAAGTGTTCTAGTTTAGTTTTCTCTGCGCGGTCTCTGCGACCTCGGCGTCTCTGCGGTGAATATCAAGTTCAAATACATCCACCGCCGGGACGCAGAGAACGCAAAGGTGGCGCAGAGATTCTCGAATCACGACACTACCTCTCTGCCGGACGCCGGATAGTGCCCTAATTCAACGAATGAGGTCAGTACCGGGAGCGGTAGCGACCGGGTAAGGTTCCAGGTTAACTCGATCTTGTTGTCGCAACGGACCCGGTCGCTCCTGCTCCCGGTACCGACTCCATCTCGTGCGTCGCAAATTAGGGCACTACTGGGCGCCGTGCTTCCTTGAGCTTGCCCGAGCCCGTGTAGTACAAACTTCGTCTTGAATTCGTTAGAACAATTGCGCTGCGGGCTGGCAGCCCGTAGTACGGCGGGCTGGTACGGCGGGCTGGCAGTCCGTAGTACGGCAGGCTGCCAGCCTGCCGCTTCCTGCCGGCCGGCTGCAAAAGTTTTCTGCCGGTAACAGTCTTCGCATGAACCCATCCGAGAAAAGCAAAACCCGGTGCATTCTGTGCGGCGGCGCTATGCGCCACATCGGCGAAGATTTTAGCGGCAAGCTAATCTACCTGTGCCCCGCGTGTGAGTATGCGACTACTCCGATCTCGGATGCCGCGGAGACTACCGCGCTTTACGACGATCCGGAATACTTTGACGGCTGGGGCTGTAATCTGGAATTCGATTACGAACGCTTCGAGCCTTCAGTCCACCGGCAGGTGCAAGACTATCTCGATTTCGTCTCCGCTCATATGCAGGGCAAATCGCTGCTGGATGTAGGGACCGGCAGCGGGCTGTTGCCGCATCTGGCCAAGCAGCAGGGTTATGAAGTTGAAGGCACGGATTTATCAAAGCACGTAAGTGAAAACGTTCCAGCCAAGGCGGGCTTCCCCATCCATCAGGGCACGCTGGAAGAGATTGAGTTTACCCGAAAGTACGACATCATCACGATGCTGCATGTTTTAGAGCACACCAGTAATCCTCTGTCCACGCTGCAGAGATGCCGGGACCTGCTGAATGACGGCGGCTACCTGATGGTGGTGGTTCCCAATTATCAGAGTCTGGATTCGCACCTTAAGGACACGCTCTCTCGCTTCAAGCTCAAGAACCGGCCATACAAACACCTGGCCCTCGGACATCACAATTATGTTTTCTCAATCAAAAGTCTGGAAATCCTGGGACAGAAAGCCGGATTCGAAATCATTCACCGGGAAACCAGACAGCCGGCCTGGAGGGCGAGTGCCTGGCATCGCTTGCTCGAACGTTATGGAATGGCGAGCTGGTGTTGGATCGTTTATCGAAAGACTACTTGATGCTGGGAGCGCAGACGTCTTGTCCGCTCGGGAGCACAGGGCTCAATGTATCTTCGAGAATTGGCACTGCTTCGTGAGATTTCGTGGATCGTTTGCTTTGGATTCGCAGCCATCCGATCCACGAAATCACACTAAGCTAAGTAAGGAACACGAAATAGGAGCTCTTGTGCAAAGCTTCGAGCATTCAGCTAGCGATGTTGTTCGTGCGCTCGGTGCGGACGGGACGTCCGCGCTCCCAGCAAAGAGAAGCCTTTCTGGTTTTGGATTTCGGCCAGAACAGGAAAGACTGACTCTAAGCTCGCTCAGGCGATGAAACGACCTCGTAATCTCAAGAAGAAACTTCTGCTGGTTCTCTTTGGGCTGCTGGTGGGCCTTTTGATGACCGAAGTATTCCTGCGAGTAATTGGCTACTCGTACCCCCTCTTTTACACGACTGATTATTATCGCGGCTATGCGCTGCGCCCGGGAATGTGGGGTCACTACCAGCGCGAAGGCGAATCCGATGTGGTTATCAACAGCGAAGGCCTGCGCGACCGCGAGCATGCCAGGGCCAAGCCGGCTGACACCGTGCGGATCGCGGTGCTGGGCGATTCTTTCACCGAAGCGATGCATGTGCCGATGGAACAGACCTACTGGTCGGTGCTGGAACGGAAACTCCAGGACTGTAATGCCTTTCCAGGCAAGCGAGTCGAAGTGATCAACTTTGGGGTTTCGGGTTATGGCACGGCGCAGGAGTTAATGACGCTGCGCCAAAAGGTTTGGGACTACTCGCCGGACATCGTGATGTTGGCTTTTACAACCTATAACGACGTCTATGACAACTCGCGGATTTTGAGCAGGACCCAGGACATTCCCTATTTCTTCTATCGCGACGGCGAGCTGGTTTACGACGCGTCGTTCCGGGATTCTCGCGTGTATCGTCAACGCGAATCAAAGCTAAGCTTGCTCGGCCGCTGGTTTCACGACCATTTGAGGTTTGTGCAATTGCTTCATTCGATTCAGTTCACCACCAGGCTTCGTTTGGCTGACTGGCGCAAAAGCCGCGCCCAGCGCCACGCACCGGCGCAAACAAACCCGGCGGGGCCGAAAGCTCCGCTCACGGCCAATGACATCGGGATGGAAAACATGACTTATCTCGAGCCGCAAAATGAAAACTGGCTGGAGGCCTGGCGAGTCACTGAAGGACTAATGCTCAAGCTGCGTGACGAGGTCAATCAAAGAGGCTCGCGGTTTGTTCTGGTAACTCTCAGCAACGCGATCCAGGTTTACCCTAACGAGGTGGTGCGGCAGAATTTCATGAAGCAATTGGGCATCAAGACAATGTTTTATCCGAACCAGCGACTGAAAGACTGGGCCCACCGCGAAAATGTCGAATTCGTGGATTTGGCTGAACCGATGCAGGTCTATGCCGATAAGAACAAGATTTTTCTACACGGATTTGGCGATCCCGGAAACGGGCATTGGAACGCGAACGGACATCGCGTAGCGGCCGAGATTCTTGAGCAGCACTTCTGCCAGGGACGCTAGTTGAAACCGCGCCAGAGATCTATTTTACGATCTCGAAATCGATCCACTGGGTGGCGGTACGGTACTTTTCCTTCGCCGACAAATCACTAACTATGACTTGCAGCGCATACTCGCCGGGCGCAAGCTCGCTCCCGATCTGAAGCGCTCCTCCTACCGTCAACCGCTTCAAATCCGTCTGGCCGGCAGTACTGAAAGGCAGCTCCTTACCCGTGAAAACTACCTGGCCGTCACGAACCAGACGCACCTGTGTGATTAGTTGAGGTTGACGAGTCGTCTTGTCGACCCCGGCGTTAAAGATTAGGTAGCCGTACTGCAGCACCAGTCCCTGGCGAAAGTGCCGAACGGCGGGACCAGCCTGAGCGTCGCCTTCTTCAACCCCTTCGCTTTGAGCTGCTCCCGGGTTGGCTGGTGATGGCGCCGATGAAGAGGTGTCGTTTGCTGATTGCCCCGCCGGCAATGTCGCGCGTTTGTATTCGGCGGCGGTTACACCGGAAAGCACGATACTGGAGAGGGCGACGCGGTCCTTCTTAAGGTCGGGAATGTCGACGAACTGACTCGCCGAACCGATGCGATCGGTTTCGTTATCGCGCAGGGCCGTACGAAGCTGATAGGCGCCCGGTTTCTTGACCGGCACAATCAACGCATAGACGAAGCCGTCGCGCAACACACTTTTGTAAGTTTCGCCCCGCACCCGCACGGTGTGAGAGCGGCTGACCTGGTCGATGGGAACGCCATTGTCGCCGAAAGTCACTGCGATGACGTCAAAAACACTCTTGTGCCAATTATCGGGCTCGTCGGTAAACGTGAGGTCACGCGCATCAATGTGAAGCAGCGAGCGCATTACCGTACCGGTCTTCGCGTCATTCATAAACAATGTGGTCAATTGCAAATGCACTCCGGAGGATCCAAAAGGAGAGACCAGAGCGCCGATCATTTTCTGAACCGGTGTCTGCGGCGGTCGCGTTTCTTCGTCAGTCACGCCAATGAAACCGTTGCGCATACGCACTACAAACTTGCCGGGACGCGTGACCTTCAAAGACAGACGGTGAAACTGGCGCCGGCCCGTCTTGAGATCGAAAGTTGATTGATCGGGTCGATAGCCGATCAAATAGTACCCGCGCTGATCTTCCAGCACCCGTTTTATTCCGCCGGAGAGATCGTTGTTGTTGCGGATAGAGAGGCCGCCAGTACCCTGCGCGAGAACTATCAGTCCATCTTGAGATTCGGAGAAGGTTGTGGCGCGGTTGGAGATTGCGCGCGCAACCTGATCGGGTCTCATACCCCCCGTGTTGTCCGCCGCCGTCAGTCCGAGGGTTTGCAGGCCGCGCGCATCCATCGTATAAATCGTAACCGAAGAGCGATTCGCCTGATCGGTCAAGGCCCGCAGGGAATCGACTACCCGCCCACCGCTGCGCCCGAGATCCCGAGTATTGATTAACCGGAAACCCTCAGATACCAGCAACACCGACTTTTTTCCGGGCAACTCGCGCAGGCCCTTAACTACATAACTGACTGCTCCCAGAGTTCCGACCGACAGCACATCCTCGCGAAAGCGATCCAGGTCTTCAGGAATGGCAGTCGGGTCACTGCCCGACCCCGGCATGACGCCGCTCGTATCACCGCCAGTGAGTGGAGCGAATGCGCCCACAAGTCCGCGTCCGTTGCCGTACCACCTTACGCGTTCGATGGCCGCGTAAAGTTGCCGCTTATCAGAAGTAAATTGCTGCAGCGCACCCATGCCGCCACTGGTCCGAATGATCGCCACCAGATCGCCGGGCTGCATCTGCTCGTCGACAAACTTTTTCAACGCGCTACGAACGAAATGGGTGCTCTCAAAAGAGAGGCCGAGATCGTCTACCACGACGGCTATGGTGCGGCGAATGTCTTCCGGCCTGAGACGCGCTGACGGAATCGGAGGAGCGTTCTTGTCCTTCGCCGTGCCGGCCGCATTGGTTTTGCCGGCGAGCGCTTCGGTCACGACGTAGGAAAAGTTAGTGATCTTTTGCACCTTGCCATCTTCCGAAATTTCCACCTCTTCAGGCTTGAGATCGGTAACTCTCTTCCCGTCCCGGTCGGTGATGATCGCATCAACCTGGACCAGGTTGGTGGTGATGCGGACGACTTCGTCTTCGTCGGGTTTTTGCGCCTGCGGTTGCTGCTGACGCGGCGGCGGCGTTGGCAGCGGAGATGGTGGCCGTTCGAGAGGCGGTCTCGGCGCCTGTTGAGCGAAAGTGCAAATGACGAGCTGCGTAACTAAGGCGGCCGCAAGTAGAGGATGTGTTTTCACGAGAAACTCCAGGCCCAAGTCCGAGGATGGCTCAGCTTAGTATGAATATCCCGGCCAAAGCAAAAGAGCAGCGAGGTCCGCATTGTCCAAATATTGTGTTGCTGCGCAAGAGCGGGGCCTTAGCCAACTAGGACAGGCTTTGCACCAAAACTCTCATTTCGTGTTCTTGCATGTAGCTTAGTGTGATTTCGTGGATCGGATGGCTGCGTATCCTAAGCACGCGATCCACGAAATTACACGAAAATCTCAATTAACGAACACCAACCAAATGCTGGTTCTGGATGCTTCAGCGGTGAGGGCCCGGTGACTTTTGGTGCAAAGCTAATCGGACACTATCCGAGAGTCTACTTCACGATCTCGAAGTCGATCCACTGGGTGGCCGTTCGGTTTTTGTCTTTCGCCAGCGCATCTCTAACGATAATCTGCAGGACGTATTCACCGGGTACCAGATCGGAACCGAGTTGAATTGCGCCGCCGGTCACCAGCCGTCTTAGATCCGGCTGATCCGCGAAATTGAACGGGGTCTCTTTGCCGGTGAAAACCAACTTGCCGTCACGCACCAGGCGCACCTGCGTGGTCAGTTGCGGCTGATTGGTAGCTTTGTCCAACTGCGGATTGAAGATGATGAAATAGTATTGCATCACCAGTCCCTTGTGAAAATTCCTGATGGCCGGACTGGCCTGGGCATCACCTTCCTCGACACCTTCGCTTTGTGAAGAAGCTCCATTGGCCTGCACGTTTGGCGTGGAAGTCGTATCTCCGGGCGGCCTTGATTGCGCATTGTTTCGCGTGTACTCAGCAGCGCTCACGCCCTTTACGACAATGCCGGAGAGCGCGAGGCGGTTCTTTTTGATGTCGGGTACATCGACAAACTGGCTGGCCGATCCGATCCGCTCGCTGCCGGCATCATGGAGGGCTATCCGTAGTTGATAAGCGCCCGGCTTCTTGAGCGGCACCGTAACGCCATAGACGAATCCGTCCCGTAAAATCCGTTGGTAGGTCTCGCCGCGCATGCGCACCGTGTGGGTGCGGCTGACCTGGTCGACGACCGTGCCATTGTCGCCAAAGGTCACCGCCAAAATATCGAATCCGCTTTTGTGCCACCCCTCAGGCTCGTCCGTAAAAGTCAGATCGCGCGCCTCGATATGCAGCATCGAACGCATCAGCGAACCCGCTTTGGGATCATTACTAAAAAAGGAAGTCAGTTGGAGGTGAATCCCGGACGATCCGAATGGAGATACGAGCGCGCCTATCATTCTCTGCGTCAGTGTCTGTGGCGGTTTGATTTCTTCATCGGTCACCCCGAAGAAGCCGTTGCGCATGCGCACGTTGAACTTGCCGGGCCGAGTTACTTTCAACGTGAGACGGTGAAACTTGCGCCGGCCGGTACGCACATCAAAAGTCGACTCATCAGGCCGATAACCAATCAGATAATAACCCTTCTGATCGTTCAGCACTCGTTTGATGCCGCCCGCCAGGTCATTCGAGTTTTGCATCGCCAACCCGCCGGTCTCCTGGGCCAAATAATTCAAGCCGCTCTGCGAGTCAAAGAAATCAGTGCGCCGGTTGCTGAGTTCACTCATCGCCTGCTGGAGGCCCATACCGGCAACGTTGTCCTCCGCAGTAAGCCCCAGGGTCGGTAAGCCCCGGGCGTCCATGGTGTAGATAACTACCGAAGCGCGGTTCGCCTGATCGATGAGACGACGCAGCGCCTGGAGGACCCGATCGCTGCCACCCGGATCGTTACGGTTGATGATTCTGATCCCGTCTGAGACCAGCAACACTGACTTGCGACCCGGCAGCTCACGCAAACCACGCACAACGTAGCTCAGCGCGCCGAGTGTGCCCACCGCAAAAACGTCTTCCCGAAACCGATCCAAATCTTCCGAGGGGTTGGCGGTGCCCACATCCCGGTCGAGGTTTTCCGGCCCCCGCGAGGATCCCGGTCCGTCTTGCGGCGCGACTTTGTTTGTTCCTGACGTGCTGGTTGGATCCGAACCGAGTGCGGCAAACGCCGCGACACCTCCGCGCCCACTGGCATTCCACTTCACGCGTTCGACGGCCGCAGAGAGCTGTCGCTTGTCTGAGGTAAACTGCTGCAACGCACCCATGCCGCCACCGGTGCGAATAATCGCCACCAGGTCACCCGGCTGTATCTGTTCGTCCACAAACTTTTTCAGGGCCCGCCGCGTGTAATATGCGCTTTCAAAAGAAAGACCCAGGTCATCAACTACTATTGCTATCGTACGGCGAACGTCTTCCGGCTTGAGGCGCGCGGAGGGAATTGGCGGAGCGTTCTTATCCGTCGTTGTTCCGGTTCTGGGAGTGTTCACGCCAGCCTCGGGACTGTCCGTAACCACGTAGGAAAAGTTCGTAATCTTCTGTTGCTTACCGTCTTCCGAGATTTGTATTTCATCGGAATTGAGATCCGTAACAATCTTGCCATTCTTGTCGGTGACGACGGCATCAACCTGGACCAGGTTGGTCGTAATCCGCACCACCTCTTCGTCATCCGGCTTCTGGGTTTGCGGCCTGGATTGTTGAGTAGTTTGCCGGGTCGCCTGGCCGAAGGCGCCAGTGACAAGTTGCGTAATCAAAATCACCGCGAGCAGATGATTTCTTTTCACGGGAGGTCTCCAAAGTAATTTCTGGGGTTGGCTCAGCTTAGTATGAAAGACGAGTTAAAGCCAACGCCCTAAAGGCACCATTGGATGATCAGAGATCGCAGGGCTGCGATGATTGCATCAGGCATATAAGAAACCCGCGCTCAAAGAAGGACGCGCGGGTTCTGGTCGCAATGTATGGTTGTGAGACTACGCTTACTGATGACTCAAGAGATACACGTCCCATGCCCACCGGCCCACGCTGGCGCCTTTACGGTCGTAAACCTTGGCGCGATATCTAAAATGGTTTCCAAACCGGTCGATTCTGGATGACTCTCGATAATCAAGATCAATTGCTTTCACATTTAGTGACGAGAGCGAGTGCAACTCCGCGGACTCAGAGATGCCATTGTGATTCGTATCCTGCCACAGCCTAAGCGATGAAAATATGGCGTCGCCCAGATCAATCCGACCGTCGTCGTTACCACCATGATCCGCTTCATCAAACTCCGCCAGGGCTAAAAAGCCGTTAGGATCGTCTGAGGGGGGCTGCGGGGTGAAGCACCGAACAGCTCTGCGCCAGTGTCGATCGTGCCGTTGCCATTGCGGTCGAGAACCAGCCAGGCGTCGTCTGAACCAAAGGCTGTCCAGGCAAGATTATCTGGACTACCGTCACCGTTGATATCAAAAGTAACCCCACGCTGCGCATTCGTCAGGTCGAAGCCATCGCCAGCGATGTCAATGACAATCGGGCTGGGGCCGCAAAAGCATTGCTCCTCATCGTAGGTATAATGCTGGTCGTGACACCAAATAATGTAGTCTTCGTCGGCCTCGCACTCCCCTCCGCCACCGCCACAGAAGGGCGCAGGGCAATCCAAGGTAACGCTGTGGTTAGTGCTAGCGTTATTCTTGCAGGTAGTTACAGTGGCCGAACAACCACCTCTCATATGGTTTTGGGTCCCAGCGGGAGTTGCATTACAACTGGAGCCGACGATGACACCATATCGGCTCCGATGCTGCTAGCAAGGTTATCATGGCAATTCTGAGTGGAGGAATCACTGCTGGTCGCGGTCGGTTGTCCTCCACTGCAAACCGGAGACGGACATAGGAACTCGCAACCCGGCCAACCCTGCGGGTCTCCACATACCGGCTCCGCAAGCACCTTGTTATGGATAAATCCTGCGTTTGAGAATACCTCTGAATCGTTTAGCGATCGACTGTAAGCTTCTCTCCGGTTGAACTCAATCACGGAATGCTCTGATGTAAGGACGTATAACGTGGAACTTAAGATCGCAATATCCTGGGGACTAATGATTCTTGAAGAGCCGAGCCCTACGTCGAACTCCAGCGCATACTCGTTGAGTTTTTCGCCATCTGGGCCATACTCGTAAACCACGCCGGTGATTGATGAGCCGTTGAGCGAAATCCAAAGGTGGTCGGTTTCCGGATCTACGGTGGCGGAATTCAAGATACCGATTCCACCGACAGTTTCACGATTCTTCGTCTGATAAAAACGGTTGGCGACCTCCCTTTGCGAATCAACCGCCGCACCTTCAACGTTAATCTCGGAAAGAAGTGTTCCAGTGGGAGAAAACTTCAGGACCAGGGGAAGATAATAAAAAGCAACATAAATATTGTCTTTTGAGTCGACGACGATCTTTCCTTTGTGCAGGAAGCGATTCTGTGCGCTGGTAAAGCCGTAATCCTTAACCGTTCCGAAACTCTTTAGCAATGCGCCAGTCGGGTTAAAGAGATGGAGAAAAGTCTTTCCTCGGGGAAAAGCCACGACCAGATTTCCATTACTCAGCAGGCCCATCGAACTGGCTTCGCCATAAGGGACGCTGCCGATAGGCTTCTCAGTTCTCGACGACATCCATATCCGCGAATCGGCGCCGACACAGGCAACTTGTCCGTTCGCTCCCAAAGCAGCCGTCCCCGAAGTCTCGCCTACCTTATGAAAACGTCTGTTCGACTCGGTCTCACTGTAGGAACTGACATCTCCAGTAGCCTCGTCAACAATGAAAACAGTTTTGCGCTCGTGACTGGAATTTAAGAGCGAACGCACAGGACCATCGGTCTTCAAAACTTTTCCGGAATGAAACAAAACCAGGCGTGAAGGTCGAGAACGTATTCGAGCATCGAAGCTGATGGTCGATGTTTGGGCAATGATAATTGCAATCGCCCCCAGAATGGATATGTTGACGTACAAGCGCATTTCAGCCTCCGTGGGTGGAACAGCAATTCAAGACAGGAGCGTCGAAGTATGCCACCCGCCGTTTGTTTTGCTGTGGTTAAGTTGGTTGATAGCCGAGATGGGCAATGAAGACGGCTTCAATCAACAAGACTGAGAACAGACCCAACAGCTGCGACCGGGAAAGTTCCGCATTGGGCCCAGACCCCTTATATATGGGCCACGCATATCTGTCAAGTAATTTATATGGACTAAAGAAGTTCTTGCCTTTGCACTTTTTTTAGCAATCACTCAATAAAGGAATGGGATTCCAAGACTTGAACACAGCAGAGAAAGATTTTGCATGGAGGGTCCCTCCGGGGGAAATCTCATCTCTAGCCAGATGATCGCTTCTTAACGACTAAGCTAAGCGATGTCTCATTTGTAACTCAATACCCGTTCATAAAACTCAATGTACTGCGGAATGACCAGGTCGGTGTTTTAGCGCGAGGTAGCGGAGGCGGGTCTCTTGGGCTAAGGCGCCAGTGACGAGTTGCGTAATCAAAATCACCGCCAGCAGATGATTTCTTTTCACGGGACGTCTCCAAAGGGTAATGCTGGGGTTGGACTCAGCTTAGTATGAAAATCGATTCAAAAGCAAAAGCCTAAAGGGTCCTGATTTGGTTTGGTGATTTCTCTCTCTCCTGGCTCGGTACAAAGTAACCTTCCTGACCACTGAGGGGCATGTCAGATCAGCATCGGTTCGTGTTGTCTCGTGAGCTTTCGCGTAATTTCGTGGATCGTAGGCTCACGATTCCCCCGCCATACGATCCACGAAATCACACTAAGTTACATGAAAGAACACGAAATTTGCGGTTGGTGAAAGCCTCTCTCTTGCTGAATAAGAACGATCCCCGAAATCGCACGAACAGGGGTTTTCCAGCTTCGTGTA
>Ga0307468_100000287_pt1 | contig 12173 bp, 14 predicted proteins | sample atmdna_FD_203085 | JGI IMG/M metagenome (GOLD analysis project Ga0307468, IMG submission 203085) | Hardwood forest soil microbial communities from Morgan-Monroe State Forest, Indiana, United States - atmos_gases AM2C_05 | ecosystem: Environmental > Terrestrial > Soil > Temperate forest > Bulk...
CAGGCATCGGACGGGACATAGGATGACGCCCACCAACCGGGGGGGTCGTAATGACTGGCGAGGAATGGGCACTCGCAGCGAGTGTCTTTTTCTCGGGGCTCGCGGCAGGCTTCTTAGGCGCGCTGTGCACGATCATTCGCCCGATGCAGGCAGCGATGGACGGCCGGACCTTTCGGAATTTCATGGAAGCGTTCCTTCGGTACGCGGACCATGGCTTGGGACAGGTGTACAACCTCGCCTGGGCGTTCGTACCCGTTCCCGGGGCAGTCGTCGCGCTGGTGCTTCTCTGGGATGATCCCGGCTCCACCTCGTTCATCCTCACCGCGATCAGTCTGGGGATCGTGCTGGTCGGTATCTGGCTGGTCTCCAACGTGTGGAAGACCCCGACCTACAACCTGATCCTGTCCTGGGATGCCGATGCTCTGCCCGCGGGCTGGGAGGCGGGACGGCGGCGCTATTTCACGATCAACTGGATCCAAATGGTCGCGACCTGGGCAGCGTTCGCGCTGTTCCTGGTGGCTCTGATCTCCCTCTAGGCGGTCCCTCAGCCCGTCGGGCGTACGAAGGCTTCCGGCCGCCTAGGGACGTCCACGCTCCCGCGGGCATCACGGGCCGGCGAGAAGCTGACCACGAGCCCGCACTCGGCGCCGTTGACGGCGTAGCGGCAGATGTAGAACGTGAAGCCGGCGGGGAAGCCGCGTAGGGCGTCGGGCGGGTCGAAATTATCACGCCTGATTGCAGGACGAATTACCCTTTGCCGGAGTCTGACTCCCCCACGCGCCGCTGCGAGCGCGGACTGAAGGCTTAATCAGCACTACGACGCTAGGGCGCCCACACTCGCGTCGATCTGGGACACCCGACACAGTTGGCCAGCCGCGCCCAGATAGATGATTACGGATTATTGCGAACGGGTCGCCGCCGAGCATTCCTCGAATAGAGCGCTGATATGGCTCGAGCCGACGCGGGTATCAGCCTTCGGCGAGGAGCGTGAGGTCGCGGCGCGAGACAACGCCGGCCCAACTGGACGCATCGTCGCGCGGATCAATGCCGTGGCGGACGCGTCGGTACTGCGCAAACATCGCCGGCACGACGTAGCGCACGTCACTGGTCTGCGATAAGCAGGCCTGCGGTGACGGACAGGCATCACCTAGGCGCAGCGAGATGACGCGAGTGATCTGCTCGAGGTCGCGACGCACCGCGTGTTGATCGGAGTCCAAATCCAGTTCCGCCTTCGCCTGATCGTCGACAGTCCCAGCCAGGTTCTGCAATCGGTCAACGATCCAGCCCATCGGGTCGTTCGTGAGCCTCTGGTCCCAAACCCGGTCAGTCGGCTCGGTGTAGGCGAAGGACGGGTGGTAATGGGCACGACGGAAGTTGCCCGGTTCACCGCCGACGACGTCGAACAAGTCAGCGCGCCACAGCGCCCGGTCGATGATCAACATCTGTGACGCCGATTCGGTTCCGCGATGCACGAGACGCGGAACCGATCGAAGCTCTACCCGACACCCGTGCTCTTCGTCCTGCGGTGCAATCTCGAACCAGTGTCGAACGACGATGGCGATCGAGCGGTATGCGAACACTGTCTGCACCGGGGTCGTCCCTCCTTCGAGCCGGGGCCGGGAGGCCACACGGACCTCGTCCGCACGAGCCAACCAGCGCGCGCAAGCACACGCACTCATCAGTGTGCCGCGCCGGCGCGGGCGATACTCCCCTGCGCGCCGAGTCAGCTTAGGCCGGTTTGATCCTGCTCTGCGGATCACAAACGTAGGTAGTGACGATTCCACCATCGCGACGCCTGACTCGGGCGAGCGCCCGCTCGCAGCCCGGGCCCTCGAAGTCAGTCGAGCTCGGACCTGCGCGCCGGTCGAGGTCTTGCCGGGGTCAGCGAAGCGCCAGCAACCTGAGCCTTCGGCGCATCGCGGTCTTGCATTTGTGCAGGTTGTCACGATGCTCGAGGGCGCTCCTGTCGTCGTCCGGATACCGCTCGGGAAAGGCATCGCATCCTCACGATCGGCCGGCGGCATGCACCATGCCTGGGCTCGCATCGCTGTACCGCGAGCGCGTGTCTCGAGCGCGAGCGCCCGGTAGCGCGCCGCGACGTCGTCGACGTCCAGGTCGATGAGGTTGATGTAGTAGTCGAGGTCAGGCGGCAGCAGGGCACTCTTATCTGGTCGTACGCGACCGTCACGTTGCCAGGCTTGACCCGAAGGCACAGTCCCTATCCGTCGAGAAATGCGTCTTTACGACCTGCGGGGTTTAGTATGCAAACCGATCCGCTCACGGCTCGTCAATCCGTAGGGCCGATGTACGCGACTTCAATTGATTACGCTGCGGCATCGGCGGGGCTGCTTCGGCGGTGGAGACCCGGACCGGTGGATCGGAGCGGGGAAGCAGCAGTCAGTGGATCGCCAGTGCCATACGTGGCGCTTGATCGAATTCCGTGTTGGCGACGCCGCAGGGGATGAAACCGATAGCGGTATAGAAACCCATGGCATGAGGGTTGGCGGTCACTTCCAGTCGCTCGACACCACGCGCTCGGATGACCTCGGCGATGCCATTCACCAGCGCAGTTGCCAGTCCCCGCCTCGTCCAGTCCGGGTCCACGAACAGGTCTTCCAGCTCAGTCACGCCGTCGGCATCGGCCCAGGTTGCAAAGCCCACGACTGAACCGTCCTGTTCTGCGACGAGGACGCGCCCCTCGTTCAGCCCTTCGGGTCCGAGGATCAGGTGTTCCGGATGAGCCAGCAGGTTGGCCCGGTCACCGGCATTGGACAACGACGCACGGCGGTACACATCCCTTACCGCAGCAAGGTCTGCGAGCACACCTCGACGGATCACCTTTGAAGTATCCACCGGCCAAAGCCGGCCGCCGCCGAAGAACGGGTCAGGCCCACCGCACTCCTGACCCTCGCCGTACGCGAGTACGGGGCGGGTCAGGTCGGTGACGTTGATCAAGTCTTCGGCGCTGGAGTCGACGAGCTAGCAGACGCCGGCAGGAGTTCACGTCGCCGACCTGCTTGATCGCCGACTCCGGAACACTATTCTCGCCAGGTAGTGCCGTGACGTGGATCCCGTTAACCTGCTGGGACTGCATGCACGAGGAATCGTCGTGACCGCCATCGCGTCACGTCGATAAGCGTGGCGGTCAGGGATCTTGCAGCTAGCGTGTTACCGGCGGAGCCGGGTGAGACGATTAACTCGCTGGCTGGAAGGCGTTCATGGCTTCCCAGGTATCCATGAACTCGCGAACGCGTATCACCTTGCCATCCCGTACTTCCCAGACGACGGCCGCTGGCACGTCGAAGGGTCGTCCGTTGTTCCTGACGGTGCCGTGGTAGTACAGCTCGGTGACCGCTACGCTTCCGCACGCGTGCACCTGTTCGATGTCGAATCGGAAGCCGTCGAACCCCTCCGCCACGGCGGCCACGGCGCCGTTCAACCATTGCTCTCGGCCCCGGTACTGCCGGGTGATGACCGGGTTGTGCTGCGCGGGGTTCCACTCGATCTCGTCGTCGGCGCAGGACATGAGCGTCTCCATGTCGCCCGATAGGAATGCCTCCAAAAGCCGCCGCACCGTGGTCGCGGCATCCGGCATCGTCGCAGTCATGGTCCCCCCAGTTCGTTGAGCGTCTCGAGGTGTCAATCGACTTCATGATCTTCAACGGGTGCGCCGCCGTCAATCCCCCCAGCGACGAACTCCTTCGGCGACCTGCCCGCCCAACCTTGGGTCAGATCGCAATCGTGAGCTCGAAGCTCCTTCACCCCGCGCCCGGGCAAATTTCCCTCCCGGTTAGTCCACATTCCGACGCTATTCAGCGATGCCGCTATTGCGATTCGGAGTTCACTCCGGCCTCGAGACGTCCCGTTCTACTCGAAACCGTGCGCTGGTCGATATGCCTTGGACCGCGCGCTTGCAGGCCTGGAATATGCACATGAGATCGAGATTGCTAACCATGAGTTCGCCGCGAATTGAGCCGCACGCAAACCGAGACGACCCGCGCCACCGGAGTAACTGAACAGTGGTGACCGTCGCCGGCCGGGCTTCCGCTGGACTCGACCTTCCTCGCGCCGAGTCCAGCGGGTCTTACGCCAGTGGGGAGGACCGACGATGATGTTTGTTGGGCGTGGCCGCCGCCGGGCAAGGGCCGCTGACCGGCGCGCGAGTGAGTGTCTGTGTCGGAGGGCGGATGTCATGACGGGTGCGAATGAGCAGGCGCCGAAGATCCTCGATGTGCCGATCGGCCTTGGCGCTACTGGGATGCGGCAGGAGTTCGACAGCCTGGGCACGGTGGAGGTGCCGGCTGACCGGTATTGGGGTGCGCAGACTCAGCGCAGCTTGGAGCATTTCAACATCGGCAACGACCGGATGCCGAAGGAGGTGTATCACGCCTACGAGTATGCAAAGAAGGCCGCGGCGGTGGTCAATACCCGGGCGGGCCGGTTGCCGGGCTGGACGGGCGACCTGATCGAGCGAGTGTGTGGCGAGGTGATCAGCGGGAGGCTGGATCAGGAGTTCCCGCTGTATGTGTGTGGCAGACCGGATCAGGGACGCAGTCGAACATGAAGGTGAATGAGGTGATTCCCAACCGCTGTATCCAGCTGGTGGGAGGGACGCTCGGCTCGCAGGAGCCGGTCCATCCCAACGATCACGTGAACATGGGCCAGTCAAGCAATGACACCTTTCCCACCGCTATGCATATCGCCGCATACACGATGGCCACGGAAAAGACGATCCCGGCGCTCAAACGGCTCCGCGACGCGACCGAGCGCGGGCCGGCCAAGGCCCAGGACGCCGGAGCTGCCGTGGGAACACCCCTCGACCGCAGCGCCTGAAGTCCCGAACCGGTGAGGTGTGGTGGTCGTTCCCAGGAGTTCGGCTGTTCGTCGTCGTAATCCAATCCATGGAGATGGAGGACTTATGTCCAGCGAAATCGAGATCCGTCCGTTCCGGGTCGACATGCCCGAACAAGCCATCGCCGACCTCCGGCAGCGCATCGCCGCTACCCGCTGGCCCCCTCGGGAGCTGGTCGCGGATCGGTCGCAAGGCGTCCAGCTAGCGTCCGTTCAGGAGCTGGCCCGCTACTGGACCACCGATTACGACTGGCGCGCATGCGAGGCGGAACTCAACGCGCTGCCGCAGTTCACGACCGAGATCGACGGGGTGGAGGTCCACTTCATCCACGTAAGGTCGGCGCACCCGGACGCGCTGCCGCTGATTATCACGCACGGATGGCCCGGCTCGGTCATCGAGCTGCTCGGGGTCATCGGCCCGCTCACCGACCCGACCGCGCACGGTGGCTCCGCCGGGGACGCGTTCGACCTAGTTATCCCGTCGCTGCCAGGCTATGGCTTCTCGGGCGCGCCGGCTGAGATCGGCTGGAACGTCGGCCGCTTCGCGCAGGCCTGGGCCGAGCTGATGCGCCGCCTCGGCTACACCCGTTACGTCGCCCAGGGCGGCGACGTGGGCGCCGCGGTCACCGACGCGATGGGCCGGCAGGCGCCCGAGGGGCTAGCCGGCATCCATACGAACTTGCTCGCGCCGGCGCTCGGCGGTGGCCCCATGCCAGCGGACACTGAGCAGGAACGCGCCGCGCTCGAGCAGACCAAGACATTCCGGGCCAGCGGCTTCGGCTACTTCCTGGAGCAGGCCACGCGGCCGCAGACGATCGGCTACGCCCTGCTGGATTCCCCCGTCGCCCTGGCGGCCTGGATGCTCGACCACGACACCGACGCCTACGAGAAGATCACCCGCGCCTTCGTCAACGGGCAGCCCTCCGGCGGGCTCACCCGCGACCACATCCTCGACAACATCACGGTGTACTGGCTGACCGGCACCGGAGCCACCGCGGCCCGGTCGTACTGGGAGAACGGACGAGCCCAGGCCCTCGGCGCCGGGCAGCCGCCACCGCCGGTCAAGCTCCCGGTCGGTTTCACCACGTTCCCAGGCGAGATCTTCCGAGCCCCGCGCAGCTGGGTCGAGCAGGCATACCCCACCCTCACCTACTTCCACGAAGCCGCCAGCGGCGGCCACTTCGCCGCATGGGAACAGCCCCAGCTCTTCTCAGAAGAAGTCCGCGCGGCGTTCAGCCCATTGCGTTAGACCAGATTCGAGTAACGGCGCTCAACAAGACAGCCCGCCCACATCCGCAGCATCCTTGGCGGAAGCCGCACAAACGTTACCGTTCCCGGCTCTAGCTCCTGCGGCGTCCGTCGCACACCGACCGCCACTCCGGCCAACGCTCTCACACCGGCGGCTGCGGCACAGGAACAACCAAGCACGCCAAGATCACAACCCCGCCACAGGGTTATAGCGAGTTCACGGGGTCGAGGCGCGCGCCCTGGTAGTCGGCACGTAGCTGGACGATGGCTCTCCGGTTGAGGCGCCGGGTGATACCGCGAGGGATGGGCACGACCTGGTTCCGAACGCCGTTCTGACCGAGCGATTCGGTCCGATATCCAACTGGCGGTGGTTCGAACAACGGCGAATAGCCTCCACCTTCGGAGGCCCAGAACCCGGGGGTTATCAGCTCATCCGTCCGGCGAAGTCTGCACACTCAATTGACATCATGCCCCCCGAGCCGAGTTCGCATGGAGCGTGCACATTGCTGGAATTCCGCTATTGAGCGGGATGAGCAGGTCGAGACATTTAGCCTATGTGACTCCATCGACGATGAGGCGACTCGCGGGCTACGTGATAGAGCCGCATATTGCCTCTCCGGTTTGATCAACCTCGTGTGGTCGCGCACCGGCGCCAAACAACGGCTCGGGATGCGCCAGCACAGCAGCACGCCTATCCGTTGGTGCTGCGAGATCTGTTCTGTAATGCTCCCCAGAGACATCTGGCCGGCTAGCGGCGGGAGCACAGCTTTGCGACTCGAGCCTCTGTATCGGATTCGCTTCACCTATCCGGAGAGTTGGATGGTCGAGCTCGAGGGCGGGTGGGAACAGCACCTGTTTCTCGCTGAGGGCCGCTGCGAGGGTGCTATCAGTGGTCGCTTCCGGGGCGCGAACTTCCCGCAGCGCCGAACCGCAGCCGGGCCGTTCCGTCCTGACTTTCGCGCCGCCATCGATACCGACGACGGCGCGACAATCCTGGTCGAGTGCCAGGGATATGGCCGTGCCTACCCACCGGGCCGACGGCAGATCGTTGGCTGCGTCTTTCACCTCAGCGACAGCGAACGCTACCGCCGCCTCAACGACGTTGTGTGCGTGTGTGTAGGCGAGGTCCGCGCGCCGGACTACCCGAACCAGGACAGCCCCGACCTTGTGATCGACGTTGCCGAACTCATCTGGGAACCAATCGCCGAGTGACGACGCGTCACTCCCCTGCTCCAATCAGGTCACGATGACCAGGGAGAACGGTCCACCTCGACAGATACAGAAATTGCCGCGACTCAGACGACGACAGATTTCTGCATCAGTGCGTCGAGTCGTTCCGGCATCGCCAAACGAATGCCGTCCATATCGGGTATGGCGTGTCAATTAGCGGGATCGGTCCTTTGCAGCGGCGCCGGAGCTCCCCCGCCCACTGCATATGTATAGATCACCGAGCCGCGGCGTGCACCATTCCGGGATCGGCGCGGCCTGCTGGCCGGGCGAAACGCCGAGCGGGCGCCGGACAGCTAGAGCGGCGTCACGTAGGCGGCGCTGATACCGCCGTCGACGAGGAAGGTCGACGCGGTGACGAATGACGCGTCGTCGCTGGCGAGGAACGTGACTGCTGCCGCGATCTCGTCGGCCTCTGCGAAGCGACCCATCGGAACGTGTACGAGGCGGCGGGCCGCACGCTCCGGGTCCTTGGCGAAGAGCTCTTGCAACATGGACGTGTTCACCGGTCCGGGGCACAGCGCGTTGACGCGGATGCGTTCGCGGGCGAACTGAACGCCCAGTTCCCGGCTCATCGCCAACACGCCACCCTTGCTGGCGGTGTAGGCATCTGCGACGTCGCTGAGCCGAGCACCGCCACGAACGAAGCGGTGTTGATGACCGAGCCGCCGCCCCGGATACGCATTTGCCCGATGGCGTATTTGCAGCACAGGTACACCGAGGTCAGGTTGACGTCCTGCACGCGCCGCCAGGCGTCCAACTCGGTGGTGAGGATCGAGTCGTCGTCCGGTGGCGAGATTCCGGCGTTGTTGAAGGCGATGTCGACTCCGCCGTACTCGTCCACCGCGGCCTGGAACAGCGCCCGGACCTCGGGCTCGGAGGTGACGTCGACCGCTACGTACAAGCCGCCGACCTCGGTGGCCGCCTTGCCGCCGGCCTCGTCGTCGGCGTCCCCGCAGACGACCTTGGCGCCCTCGGCGGCGAACCGGCGCGCGGTAGCCAGCCCGATCCCGCTGCCCGCGCCGGTGACGACGGCAACCTTGCCGGCGAGACGATTCCCCATGGCGCACGCTCCTTTGTCCGGACGTTCAGCCGTTCGAGAAGAAGACGTTCTTGGTCTCGGTGAAGGCGAGGGGAGCGTCCGGGCCGAGTTCGCGGCCCAGCCCCGACGACTTGAAGCCGCCGAAGGGCGTCCAGTAGCGCACCGAGGAATTCGAGTTCACCGACAGGTTGCCGGACTCGATGTCGCGGCTGACCCGGATTGCCTTGCCTACGTCGCGCGTCCAAATCGAGCCGGAAAGCCCGAAGTCGCTGTCGTTGGCGATGCGGATCGCGTCGGCCTCGTCGTCGAATGGGACGACGGCGACCACCGGACCGAAGATCTCCTCGCGAAGGACGCGGGCGGCGGGGTCGGTGGGCGTGAGCACCGTCGGCGGGAACCAGTAGCCCGCGCCGGCCGGCGCACTGCCCCGGAAGGCGACGTCGTCGGTGACGAAACCTGCGACTCGTTCCCGGTGCGCCTCGCTGATCAGCGGCCCCATCTCGGCCTTCTCGTCGGAAGGCTCGGTGACCACGACGCGCGATACCGCTGCCTCGAACAGCTCCATGAACGGGTCGTACGCGCGCCGCTCCACAAGGACGCGCGAACGGGCGCAGCAGTCCTGGCCGGCATTGTCGAATGCGGCATAAAGCGCGGCGGCGGCTGCCGCCGACAGGTCCGCGTCGGCGAACACGACGTTGGCGCTCTTGCCGCCGAGCTCGAGCGTCACCGGCTTGATCTGCCGGGCGCAGCCAGCCATGATCTCGCGGCCGACCTCGGTCGAGCCAGTGAAGACGATCTTCGCGACGCCCGCGTGGTCGACCAGCCGCTGCCCGATGACGCTGCCCTTGCCGGGCAGCACCTGTAACACCCCGTCCGGGACACCCGCGTCCAGCGCGAGTTCGGCCAGACGCAGGGCCGTCAGCGGGTCAGCTCGGCCGGCTTGAGCACGACGCAGTTCCCCGCCGCCAGCGCGGGAGCGAATCCCCAGGACGCGATCGGCATGGGGAAGTTCCAGGGGACGATCACCCCGACGACGCCGAGCGGTTCGTGGAAGGTGACGTCCAGGCCGTCCGCGACCGGGATCTGCTGGCCGATTAGGCGCTCCGGCGCGGCTGAGTAGTACGCGATCACGTCGCGGACGTTGCGGGCCTCCCACCGCGCGTTGGTGATCGTGTGGCCCGAGTTCGCCACTTCGAGCCGTGCCAGGTGTTCGCGGTCGGCGTCGACTGCCTCGGCGAATCGGCGCATTAGGCGAGCACGATCGCCCGGAGCCACGACCCGCCAGCCTGGAAAAGCCTTACGGGCACGGGCAATCGCCGCGTCGGTTTCCTCGACGTCAAGCGATTCGACCGTCGTGACGACCTGCTCGTTCGCCGGGTTGATCACCTGCATGGCTACATCCGTTCGAAGCCGCGGACGCGTTCCCAATCGGTGACCGCAGCGTTGAACGCAGCCAACTCAACTCGTGCGGCGTTGGCGTAGTGGTCGACGACGTCGTCGCCGAGTGCGGTGCGGGTGAGCGCGCTGCACTCGAACAACCGGGCTGCGTCGCTGAGCAGCTGGGGCACCTTCGCCGAGTCGGCTTCGTAGGCATTGCCGTCGAACGGGTCTTCGAGCGGGAGCTCGTTCTCGATGCCGTACAGCCCGGCGGCGATCATGCCCGCAACCGCCAGGTAGGGGTTGACATCACCGCCAGGCACCCGGTTCTCGAAACGCAGGCTCTCGCCGTGGCCGATGACGCGCAGCGCGCACGTGCGGTTGTCCCGTCCCCACTTGACGGCCGTCGGCGCGAACGAGTCGGGCTGATATCGCTTGTAGGAGTTGATGTTCGGCGCGAAGAGGTACGTCATCTCCCGTAAGGCGGCGAGCTGGCCGGCCAGGAAGCGCTCGAATACCGTCGACACTCCGCCCTCGCGGGCACCGGCGAAGACCGGTTCGCCGTCAGAGGCTCGCAGCGAGAGGTGGATGTGGCACGAGTTGCCCTCGTGCGAGTCGTACTTGGCCATGAACGTCAGCGCGGCACCACGCTGCGCGGCGATCTCCTTAGCGCCGGTCTTGTAGACCGAGTGGTTGTCGCAGGTCGTGAGGGCATCGGCGTACTTGAACGCGATCTCGTGCTGGCCGAGGTTGCACTCGCCCTTCGCCGATTCGACCTGCATGCCGGCGTCGCGCATCCCGTGCCGGATCGCCCGCAGTATCGGTTCGACGCGCGACGTCCCGAGAATCGAGTAGTCGACGTTGTACTGATTGGCCGGCGTGAGGTTCGAATAGCGCTTCGCCGATGCCGACTCGTAGCTCTCGTCGAAGACCATGAACTCCAGTTCCGTGCCGACGAACGCCGTCCAGCCGTGCTCGGCGAGGCGATCGACCTGCCGCTTGAGCACCTGCCGCGGGGATTGGGCGACGGGCGTGCCGTCCTGCCACTGCACGTCGGCGAGCACGAGCACGGTGCCGGGGTGCCACGTTGTCCAGCGAAGGGTCGTGAGGTCGGGAGCCATGACGAAGTCGCCGTAACCCTTGTCCCAGCTCGACATCGTGTAACCGCCGACGGTGTTCATCTCCACGTCCACGGCGAGCAGGTAGTTGCATCCCTCGGTTCCGTGCCGCAGCACATCTTCGACGAAATGCTCGGCCGCGAACCGTTTGCCCTGCAGGCGTCCTTGCATGTCGGTCATCGCGAGAACGACCGTGTCGATCGAGCCGGCCGATACGCCGGCCCTGAGCTCGTCCACGCTCAGCGCAGCTTTCGGCATACCTCGTCACCTCTCGTACGAAGGTCCGCTGACCGTACCTTCTCTGGGGAGCTTTCGGGAAGTCGGCCGACGGGTCAGCTCAGGAAACCCCGCAGCAGGGCGGCAGTGCCGTCGACATGCTCCTCCATTTCGACCCGGGCCCGCTCGCTCTGACCGGCCAGGATAGCGTCCACAACCGCCGTATGTTGCTGATCCGAGTGTGCGATGTTCGCCACGATGACGGGGATCGCGCGGAGCAATTCGTCCATGCGCAGCTGTACGTCGGCGACGGCGGCGGTCACCGACGCGCTGCCCCCGGCTGCGGCGATCGCCATGTGCAGACGCGAATCGGTGAGCCGCCGCGTCTCCGGCGTGCATCGGGTGGTCTCGGTCAGGCAGCGATGCAACATAGCGCGGTCGGCGGCCGTGAGGGTGCGCGACGCGGCAAGGGCCGCGGCGCCCGGTTCGATGATTCGACGAAGATCCAGCGCGTCGTCGAGTACGTGACGCAGCGACCGGCCGATCTGCTCGGCCCGCCGCGGGCTGCGCGTCTTCGGCGCGACCACGAACGTGCCCCCGCCACGGCCACGGCGTGACTCGACGAGCCCAGCATCACGCAACGCCTTGATCGCCTCCCGCAGCGTCACCCGGCTGACGCCGAGCGTGTTCGCCAGCTCCCGCTCAGGAGGCAACCGGTCGCCGCCCGTCAGCACGCCGAGCTGGATGCCCTGCGCCAGCCGTTCGACGGTGACCTCGAACGCGGTTCGGACCGGCACTGGCGAGAACACCGCGCGCGCCCAGAGCGTCTCGACATTGCCCGCCGTCATGATCGAATCTCCGCAGTTGACATGGCACCCCGCCACACGGCGCACGCGTCGACGAACGCGCGCAACAGCGGATCGCGGTCGTGCACCTCGGGATGCCACTGCACGCCCACCACCCACGCAGCTCCAGGTAGCTCGGTGGCCTCGACGATCCGGTCGTCGGCCCACGCTGTCGGCGTCAGTTCGCCGCCGAGAGAATCGAGCGCCTGGTGGTGGTAGGTGGCGACCTCGGCGGACGCGCCAAGAATC
>Ga0307468_100000288_pt1 | contig 12125 bp, 10 predicted proteins | sample atmdna_FD_203085 | JGI IMG/M metagenome (GOLD analysis project Ga0307468, IMG submission 203085) | Hardwood forest soil microbial communities from Morgan-Monroe State Forest, Indiana, United States - atmos_gases AM2C_05 | ecosystem: Environmental > Terrestrial > Soil > Temperate forest > Bulk...
CCGCGATGATCCTTTCGTCGTTGTAGGGCGGCACGATCGCGTAACCGTGCTGGGCCGCGAGTTCCTCGGCCTTCATTTGCCGCTCGCTACTGCCGGATCCGACCTTCACGATCTCCGCTCCCATCCCGGCGGTGGCCTCCAGTTTGACCGCGGGAGCATTCCCGGGCATGACGATCACAGCCTTGGTCTCGAGAGCGCGAGCGGCGTAAGCCACACCTTGCGCGTGATTCCCGCTCGAGTAGGCGATGACGCCACGCTTACGTTCCTCCGGAGAGAGGGAAGCAATCTTGTTGTAAGCTCCGCGCAGCTTGAAAGCTCCAATCGGTTGGAGGTTCTCGAGTTTCAGAAAGAGCCGCCGAGAATGGCCATGGGCAGCGCTTCGCTGCGGCAATTCGAGCAGGGGCGTGTGCACAGTGACGCCCTCTAATCGAGCCTGCGCTTGTCGAATATCGTCGAGGGTTACGATGAAACACCTCAGCTTGCGAGCTACTAGTTATGAGCTACGAGCGAGCGCAAACCGTTCAAGGCGAGAAGAGTTGTGCCTTCCTGGGGTCTTCGCTCGCGGCTCGCAGTTAGATTTCTAGAATCACCGGCATAATCAGCGGCCGCTTCTGCGTCTGCTTCGAAATGTAGCGCTTCAAGTCCGCCCGGATCTTTTCCTTGATGACGCCGTAGTCCGCTTTCTCTTCGTCGCTTGACACATCCAGCGTCTGCATAACGATTTCCTTGGCGCCGTCCAGAAGCCCGTCCTCGCCGGGATTGAAACCGCGCGTCACGATTTCAGGCGCCGTCTCGACCACGCCCGTCAGTTTATTGATGGCGATGATGGGCAGCACGATGCCGTCTTCGCTGATGTGCCGGCGATCCTTGACGATGAGGTCTTCGATCACGTCCGTACGCGAGCCGGAATCAATGCACACACGCCCAACGTTCACGCGGCCGGCCTTGCGGGCGCCCAGTTCATCGATCTCGAGAACGTCTCCGCTCTCAATCAGAATGGCCTTCCCGACCGATCCGTGCATCGAGCCGGCCATTTCGGCGTGTAACTTGAGTTGCCGGTATTCACCGTGCACGGGGATAAAGTAGCGCGGTTTCACCAGGTTGATGATCAGTTTCAATTCTTCCTGGCTGGCGTGCCCGCTGACGTGCACCGGGGGCGACGAACCATCCTCGTAAATGACGTGCGCCTCGCGCCGGAACAGATGATCGATCATCCGGTAGATGGCTTTCTCGTTGCCGGGAATGATGCGGGACGACAGGACGACGGTATCGCCCTTCTCGATCTTGGCGTGCTTATGATTGTCGACCGCGGCCCGCGACAGAGCCGACATGGGCTCGCCCTGCGTACCGCTGATCAGCACGCAAACTTTTTCGGGCGGGAAATTCTTCATCTCGCCCGGATGGATCAAAAGCCCGTCGGGAATCTCGACATAACCCAGGTCCTCGGCAATCTCCGCCGAGTTATTCATCGACCGCCCAATAAAGGCAATCTTGCGCCCATGTTCGAAGGCCAGGTCAACGGTCAGCTTGATGCGATGGATCGACGACGAAAAGCAGGAGATGAACAGTCGGCGCTGCGTTCGCGCAAACACTTCGTCAAACTTGCGCCGCACCGCGCGCTCGCTGGGCGTGTATCCCTTGCGCTCGACGTTGGTGGAGTCCTGCAGCAGCGCCAGCACGCCCTCTTTGCCATACTCCGCAAACGCATGCAGATCGAACAAGCGATTGTCGGTCGGCGTGGGATCGACCTTAAAGTCGCCGGTGTGGATGACCACGCCCAGCGGTGTATGCACGGCGAAGGCTACGCAATCCACCAGGCTGTGCGTGACCTGGATCGGATGCACGGTGAACGGACCGATCTTGACGCGCTCCCCGGGTTTCACCTCGCGCAGGTCGGCATCGTCGAGCAGCCCATGCTCGTCGAGCTTATCTTCCACGTAAGCCAGCGTGAACTCGGTGCCCCAGACTGGAACGTTCAGTTCCGACAGCACCCAGGGCAGCGCGCCGATGTGATCTTCGTGCCCGTGCGTGAGCAGAATGCCGCGCACCCGTTGCCGGTTTTCGATCAGGTAAGAAATATCGGGGACCACGATGTCGACGCCGAGCAACTCCGCCTCGGGGAACATGAGGCCGGCGTCAATGACCAGGATGTCATCGCCCCAGCGCAGGGCCATGCAGTTCATGCCGAACTCGCCCAGACCGCCCAGGGGAACAATTTGTAATTTTCCGGAAGGCATTCGAGGTACTGATGCTAGCACAGGGTTTCCATGTAGCGCGGGCGCCTCGCCCGCGTGACCCCTTGCGAGGGCAGAATCGACTCTGCCGAAACCATCCAGTGGAGGCGTAGATTTTGCGAGCTACCCTCCGCTCGGGTAGCATCCAAGCAGCGATGTCCAAAGATCACAAGTCCTGGCTCCGGCGACGCATCGAGACCGGCCTGATCCGCGGCCTGACGCACGCCTACGACACCGTCAAGGTCAATCCCGACAAGTACCTCATCCAGTTGCGAGCTGCCTACAACTTGCCCATCACCAGTTTCCGCGGCGCTTACAACGTGGAGCTCGGATACCTGGACGAAGTCGCTGCCTCGGTGATTCGCAGCAGCGTGAAAATGGCGGCGGTGCAGGGAGCAGGCTTCGGCTTAGGTGGGTTGCTGACATTGGTCCCGGATCTCGGGTTTCTCTCGGCGATCACCATGCGCACGATCCAAAAGCTGAGCTTGGTGTACGGATTCGAATTCAATACGGAAGACGAAATGGCCGAACTCTGGATCGCCGCGGCCAGCGCCGCCGGAGTCGACATCAGCCGCGAGCTGCTCGAAAAAGAAGTCATCAACCGGTTTATCCCGCGCGTTATTCAGCGCATGGCCGCCCAAGCCAGTGGGGAAGTGGTCGAGAAGTGGGCGGGAAGGCTGATCCCAGTAGCGAGTTCACTGATTGGAGCGGGCCTGAACTATTACTTCGTGCGGACCTGGGCACAGCGGGCAGCCGCACATTTTCGGCAAAGGCATGTGGAGGTGCGGCGAAGAATGGCGCTGGAAGATGCGTCTTCCCGGGGTGAGGCTGCTCCGAAGCTGGTGTCTGGTTCCTAGTTGCGCTGTCGCTAACGAAAACCGAAATCCGGCCCCGATGGCAAGAAGTTGCACGACATGTATTCGTTATACACGAGCTCATGCCTTGTTCACGGCCTGAACATCGCTAATCGAAATCACACCTATTCTTCTGCAGACTTTGGTTGCTAAGGTAATCTCTATTAGCCTATGCCCTCATTTCAATGCTCCGCCATTCTCTTCGATCTCGACGGCGTCCTCATCGACTCCACCCGCGTCGTCGCAGCGCAATACACACGCTGGGCCGTCGAAAACGGTCTCGATCCCGACGAAGTAATGAAGGCGGCCCACGGCGTACGTACGGTCGAGGTGATCCAGCGCGTGGCTCCGCATCTGGACCCGGTTGCGGAGACGAAGAAGATCGAAGACCGCGAGGCCGCTGCCGACGGCATCGTACCCATCCCGGGCGCGGTTGCCTTGCTCAACTCCATTCCGCGGGGACGCTGGTGCGTGGTCACCTCGGGCACGCGTTATCTGGCCACCACGCGCATGCGAAAATTTGGCATTCCCCTTCCCGACATTCTCGTCACGGCCGACGACGTGAAGAACGGCAAGCCCGATCCTGAGCCTTATCGCAAAGGAGCGGAGCTGCTGAAGGTGAATCCAGCGGACTGCGTCGTTTTCGAAGACGCACCGGCAGGCATTCACGCGGCTCGTGGCGCAGGCATGAAGGTGATTTCGTTGCCCAGCACGTATCCGATGTCAGAATTGCAGGAAGCCGACGTGATTGTCTCCGGGCTGAGCGAGGTCAAGGTCGGTTCGGATGGGGCGGGGCCGCAGGGGATGCTGGTTGTGTCGTGGAAATGATTCGATGCGAGTCGAAGGAATCTAACGCAACCACTCCTCTAGCTCGATTCCGCGATCGGTCTTTTCGTCGCGATACTTTACGATCACGGGCGTATACAACGACAGATGCCACTCCGCCGCGGGACCTTTCTTCACCGCGCGGGAACCCGGCACGACCACGGCGCCTTCCGGCACTTCGAGTGGCTTCTCGGCCGCTGCGCGATAGACCTCGCCGCGCACCAGATCGTACAAAGGCGTCGACCGCGTGAGAATCGTTCCCGCCCCCAACACGGCGCGCGTGCGGACCAGCGTGCCTTCGTACACGCCGCAATTTCCGCCGACCAGCACGTCGTCTTCAATAATTACCGGAGCCGCATTCACCGGTTCGAGCACGCCGCCAATTTGGGCAGCCGCGCTCAGATGGACACGCTTACCCACCTGCGCGCACGATCCCACGAGCGCGTGCGAATCCACCATCGTGCCCTCGTCAACATAAGCGCCGACGTTGATGAACATGGGAGGCATGCAGATTACGGAGGGCGCGACGTACGAGCCTTCGCGCACCGACGATCCTCCAGGCACCACGCGCACACGATCCGCGACGGTGAATTGCCGGGCAGGGAAGGTGTCCTTGTCGACAAACGACAGACCCGCGTCGCCCATCTCTTTCAGCTCGCCCAGGCGGAAGCCCAGCAGGATCCCCTGTTTGACCCAGGTATTGACCACCCAGCGACCGTCCTTCTTTTCGGCCGCGCGCACTCTTCCCTGCGTCAGCGCATCGCGAAACTCCAGAAATGTTGCCCGCGCCTCGGGTTTGTGCTCCACCTCGCCCAGCGAAGAAAGGCGCTCAATCGAAGTCTTCAGGGATGCCATGCGCGAAGAGTATACAAGCAGGGGTTGATGCGGTGAGTTTGAGAAGAGATCTGAAGCGAGGGTTTTCCAGCCGATTCGCCCAGGGTCCGGCAAGTTTCCCCTTCGGATTCGAAGCCAACGACCTACGACCGACGACCAGCGACGGTTTTCAAACGCACTTGCACTCGCTGCGAATCAAAATTCCGGGCATGTCGTGTGCCATCTGCCGGGCTTCGGCCAGCGTGGTATACGGGCCGTGCCATTTCGCATGGTTCGCGTCGTGCCCCGCGGGCCGTCCCTTGCCATGATTGCACTGTCCACAAGTCGATCGATGCAGGACGATCTTGTGCGGCCCGGCAAGCCAGTTCTCATACACAAAGAAGTCCGCCGTCTCGGGCGTAGGTGCCACTGGCTTGGTGATCAGTCCAACCTCGGTGGCGATTTTCTGCAGCTTCGAGCGTGTATCGCGGCGCATGGGCAATAACGGGAGGCGGTAGACTTCCTCGATCCGCCCCAGCATGGCGAGCACGGCCTTCACGGGCAGGGGATTCGACTCGATGAAGTTGGCCTGCATCAACGGCAGGTATTTGCGATGGATGGATCGCGCCGTGGTCCAGTCATTCTCCAGGGCTGCGCGCGTGAGCGCGGCCATCTCGGCCGGGATTTCGTTCGACGCCACAGAAATGATTCCGACTCCGCCGAGGGCGATCACGGGCAGGGTGATGGCATCGTCGCCGGAAAATACCAGGAAGCGCTCTGGAACGACGTTCAGCACCTCGGCAATCTGCGTGATGTTGCCGCTGGCTTCCTTCACTCCCAGGATGTTGGGAATTTCCGCCAACCGGGTAAGCGTCGCCGGTTCAATGTTGGCGCTCGTGCGCCCGGGGACGTTGTAAAGGATGACCGGCTTCTCGATGGCCTCGGCAATCGCTTTGAAATGCCGGTACTGTCCTTCTTGCGTAGGCTTGTTGTAGTAGGGCGTGGCCGTAAGAACGGCGTCGACGCCCGGGCGGGCCGCGACTTCTTTTGCTTTGTCAACCGCGTCGTGGGTGGAGTTCGAAGTCGCCCCCGCCACGATCGGCACCCGTCCCGCCACGACTTCAATCGTCAGGTCGATGACGCGCAGCCATTCATCGTGCAAGAGGGTGGGGGTTTCCCCGGTCGTCCCGCAGGGAATTAGAAAATCGATGCCCGCCTCGACCTGCCACGCGACCAGGTTTTGAAGTGCGGTTTCGTCGATGGACCCGTCCTGGTGAAACGGTGTGACGAGAGCAGTACCGCATCCGCGCAGTTGCATACCGCCTAGGATAACTCCAGGAGTGTTCTCACGGAAACTCGATCTATCGATTCACGAGATGCGGGGTGGCGAGGATTGGGTTGCCGGCGCGGTAAAACTACTTAGAGTTCGCGCCAGATGTCCTCGAATTCGTAGAAGCCCTTCTTGCCGGTCAGCCACTCGGCCGCCAGGACCGCGCCTTGTGCGTAGCCGCGGCGCGACTTGGCATCGTGGCAAAGGTAGATGCGGTCGTTTTGGGAATCGAAAATCACTTCGTGCATCCCGACCACATCTCCCTCGCGGAAGGAAGTGATTTCCAGTTCTTCGCCCGCGGCTTCGCGAATGACTTTCTGAATCACCAGGCTGGTTCCGGAGGGGGCGTCTTTCTTCTGCTGGTGATGCCGTTCGAAGATCTGGCCGGAATACCCGTGGCGGGCCGCCTGAGCCGCGCCCTGCACGGCTTCGAAAAAGAGATTCATGCCGATCGAGAAGTTTGCGCCGCGCAAAAAACCGGTGCCGGCCGATTCGACCGCCGCGCGCACGGTTCCCACCTGCGAGTGCCAGCCCGTCGTGCCCACCACGATGTTTTTCTGGGCGCGCAGGCAGGCTTCAATGTTTCCGAGCACGGCCGTCGGGGTGGTGAAGTCGATCACGATGTTCACGTCCTTGAGTACGTCGGGCGTCAAGGCTGCACCGTTCTTGTTCTCGTTCGAGCCCAGCACGCGCACGCGATGATGGCGTTCGGCGGCGCATTCCGCGACCAAGGATCCCGTCTTTCCCCGTCCCAGCACCAGAAAGTTCATTTCAGGTCACGCTCGATTCAGCCGAGTGCTATGCACCGGCCCATGAGTATAGGCTCTGCGACTTGCGGACGTTTCCCTGTAGCTCCGGGGGAAAGGTTTTCCAGCGACTAGGCAAACACCTCGGCGTCCAATTCAGAGAAGAACGCCGCGTGCAGCCGCCGGACCACGCCCGGCACATCTTCCTCCTCCACAACAAACGTCAGGTTGATCTCTGACGCCCCTTGCGAAATCATTCGGATCTTCAAATCGGACAGCTCGCCGAACACGCGGGCGGCAATCCCCGGCGTCTCGCGAAGATTCTCGCCGACCAGGCAAACGATCGCCTTCCGGCCCTCATATTTTACGTCCGCCAGTTTCGCCAGATCGGCCGCGAGCGCGGGGATCGCTTCGTTGGAATCGACGGTCAGCGAAACACTGACCTCCGATGTGGAAACCACGTCCACCGCCACCTTGTGGCGGTCAAACGCCTCGAAGATCGCTTTCAGGAAACCATGCGCCAGCAGCATGCGCGGGGCAGCCACGTTCACGATCGTGATCCGCTTCTTGGCGGCGATGGCTTTAAAAATATTCTTGCAGTGCGGCGCGCGGGCCGTGATCTTGGTTCCCTCACAACCAGGGTTCCGGGAATTCAGAATGTAGACGGCAATGTTCTTTTGAATCGCCGGCAGTACAGTTGCCGGATGCAAAACCTTGGCTCCAAAATAGGCCAGTTCCGCCGCTTCGTCAAAACTGATCACCCGGATCCGGTGCGCGTCGGGACACAGATTTGGATCGGTGGTCAGCATGCCGTCGACGTCGGTCCAGATCTCGATCGCCTGGGCACTCATTCCGGCGCCCACGATGGCGGCTGAAAAATCAGAGCCGCCCCGGCCGATCGTCGTGGTTACGCCACCGCGCGTCGACCCGATGAAGCCGCCCATCACCGGGACGCGTCCGGCCTCAAGCAATGGCCTCACCTTCAAATTGAGCCGCTCGTTGGTCTCATCGACGAAGGGCACGGCCCGCATATGCGTGCCGTCGGTCACGACGCACTCGCGCGAATCCACCAGCGACGCCTTTAGCCCGCGTGCCGAGAAGGCTTCGGTGACAATCCGGCTGGAGAGCAGCTCGCCGTAAGCGGCCACGTGATCGGTGGTGCGGGGGGTGAGTTCTCCGACGGCGGCGATGCCGCGCAACAGTTCATCCAAGGCATCAAATTCAGCTTCTAACTCACTGTGAAAACGAGTGAATACTCCGGTTCCCAAGAGTTCGCCAGCCGTGTTGTAGTGTCGTTCGCGCAGTCCGCGCGAGAGGCGAAGTGCGGTCTCGCGATCACCCGCACCGGCGGCCTGCGCCATTTTCAAGAGCGTGTCGGTCACCCTGGCCAGAGCGCTGACTACGACGACCGGTTTTTTCCCAACCCGCCCTTTGACGATGGAAGCAGTGCGATCGATCGCCTTGGCGTCCTCTACCGAGGTACCGCCGAATTTCATGACGATCATGGGAAGGGAACCTTCAGGAGAACTGCAAGACCGACCTCGAAGTTGTAGCGCCGGCATCCTGCCGGCAGTCGAGAGGGCATCTTGCCCTCGCCCGCGAGGACGAAACAGTGTGAGGCGACCCTATCAGCCGGACGCGTCACCCGAGGTATCCCTGTGCCTTCAGCAACTCCGCGTTCAACACCGCGGCGCCGGCAGCCCCGCGAATCGTATTGTGGGAGAGCACAGTGAACTTCCAATCGAGCACATGGCAAGGGCGCAAACGCCCGACCGTGGTCGTCATCCCGGCTCCGCGTTCGGCATCAAAGCGGGGTTGTGGCCGGTCGTTGGCCTGAAGGTAGACCACGGGCTGGGCGGGTGCGCTTGGTAACCGCAGCTTCTGGGGCTCCGCAGTGTAGGAATTCCAGGCGGCGATGATCTCGTCCGGCTGCGTCTTCTTCTTCAGCCGGACCGACACTGACTCGGTGTGCCCGTCCTCGACAGCGACCCGGTTGCACTGCGCGCTCATCGCAAAGGTTCCGGGGACGAAACCCGTACCGTTCAGCCTTCCCAGGAGTTTGAGCGTTTCCTCTTCCATCTTTTCTTCTTCTTTGGCGATGTAGGGGATCACGTTGCCCAGAATGTCGAGCGAAGCCACCCCGGGATAGCCCGCGCCACTGACGGCCTGCATGGTCACTGCCATCACGGTTTCGAGTCCGAATTGCTGATCGAGCGGCGCGAGAGCGAGCACGAGTCCGATGGCCGAGCAGTTCGGATTGGTGACCACAAAGCCTCCGGACTTTCGGCGCCAGGTTTGGGTTTCGATCATCTTGACGTGGCCCGCATTCACTTCCGGGATCACCAGCGGTACATCCTTGGCCATGCGCAGTGCGCTGGAGTTTGAAACAACGGCGCAACCGGCTTCTGCGAAGGCAGGCTCCATCTCGGCTGCGATGCTGGCATCGAGCGCGGCGAAAATCACTTTGGGAGCGCCGTCGGGCTTGGCGGGCGAGACAATCATCTTTGCAACTCGCTCCGGGATCGCCGTTTTCAGGCGCCACCGGGCCGCTTCGCCATAGGCGCGGCCTTCCGACCGGTCCGAAGCCGCCAGCCAGGCCACTTCAAACCAGGGATGGTGTTCCAGCATCTGCACAAAGCGCTGCCCGACAATTCCGGTAGCGCCCAGAATTCCAACGGAAATCTTGTTCGACATAGATTAGCTTGGAATTTTACAACACACGGCAAAGTACGATTTCAGATTTTAGGGCGTAACGCGAACTGCCGGCGAACAGATGTTCGAGGTCAATCGGAAATCTGAAATCTACAATCTGACATCGGCGGTTATCTGCGCGGTTGTATCTCGCTCCCAAAGGTGTACTCGTTGAGCGGGCCGAAGCGCTTCTTCTCAACGTAGATCCGCCCGCGGCGCCAGACGATGCGCAGACTCGCCATGACTGGAATCGACAGGTAGACGCCTAGCACGCCGGCCATTTCGCCGCCGGCCATCACTCCGAAGATGGCCGCCAGCGGATGCAACTCCATGCTCTTGCCCATCACGCGCGGGGAGATCACGTAGTCCTGTACCACGCGCCACACCATCAGGAACAACAGGAGCACGGCCCAGTGCTGGTAATTCATCAACACGGCCACGCTCAAAATCAAGAATGCCGCGACCAGGGGGCCGACGACGGGGATGAATTCCATTACGCCACCCGCGGTGCCCAGCACGAGCGCGTACGGAACTCCCATAGCGCCCAAAAAGCCCGCGTACACGATCAATGAAAACGCCGCCAAGGTCAGCTGGGCGCGAATGAACTGGGCCAGCATTTGGTTCATGTCGGCGATCACGGCCTGTAGGAATTCCCGCTGCGGCCGCGACTGCACCACCGAGAGAGCCACGTCGCTGAATACCCGGCCGTCTTTAAGGAAAAAAATCGCCAGCAGCGGCACCAGGAGGATAAGCCACGCTTCCTTGGCGACCCCCGCGGCACGCAACCCGAAACGTTCGGCGTACCGTTTGATATCGTCCGAGTTCTGCGTCAGAAATTCCCGAAACTTTTCCTGGGTGGTGCTGCTCCAGCCATGCTCCTGACCGATGTCGTGGGCGATGGCTCCCGAGCTGACCCGGTTAAGCAAATCGGGCAGGGATTGCCCCAACCGGGTGCTTTCATGCGCGATGCGCGGTCCCACCGAAAAAAAGAACAGGCCGAGGCCGACCAGCAACAGGGCGTAGATGAGGGCGATGGCGCGTCCTCGTCCGCGCAGGACTTTCTCCAGGCGCGAGACCGCCGGCTCCATCAGGTAGGCAAAGAAGATCGCAAACAGGAAAACGATCAGCGTGCCACGCGTAATGTAGAGAAAACCCAGCCCCAGCGCGAACAGCAGCGCTGTGAACAAGACCCGTGTAGTCCGCGTATCGATGAGAACCATGTTTGGGCCGGTGCCCCGTTACCGGCACTAGTGTGGATGCCATCCGGACTTCGCCCGGATGTTATTTCCTAGTCGCGTACCACCTCAGTGTTATCTCCGGATACAAAAATACGCTGCAGCTTGAACTGGTCATCCAGCCACATCGTCCAGTCGCCGCCTTCGCTGCGCAAAATGAATTTGTTCAGCTCGCGCTCGGTGCCGCGGATGCCGATTTTGTCGCGACCCAGAAATTCTACGCTTAAGGGCAGGGAAGATCGTTGATGAGGATTCAGCGCGCCGAACTGCGTCTTTTGACCCGCCGGACACTGCACGGCTCCCTTTTCCTGTTTGCAGGCAGTCGCCAGGTAACGCCAAAGCAGTACTTCACGGTGAATAAACACGTAGTCGTCCAGAACACTGGTAGACAGCGGAAGCATGAAGGGCTGGTCCTGAGCCTTCTCGTTCGCGTTGGCCGAGATGTGCTCCATCAGGTAGTCGTTATTGGGAGCGACCGTGGCTTCGGCCTTTCCCGGGCTGATTTCCTTCCACTCGTATTTCCGAATATCACCGTTGGGTGCAAGTTGCAGTTCCGATGACTGCGCTGCCTTGTCCGTTCCTTCCTCGGTTTTGAACTGGGACGAGATCACGCTCCCGTTGTCCGTTTGCTGGATGGAGAAAGTCTCGGTCGCGATGCGGCGGCCATTCATGAAAACGCCCAGCGTGCCGGAGTCGACCATCTGGTCTTTGGAGTCCTTTTTGTCGGCGGCGACCGCCACGAGCGGAGTTACCAGTACGATTGCGATCGCCGCTCTCCATATTCTCGAAAACTGCACGTCACTTCTCCTCGCCGGAAATCCGGCCATCCAGTTTCAGTTCACTGACAATTTCTCTTACGATCTGCTCAATTGGCCGGCCCGCGGTTTCGACTCTCAGGCTCGCCTGCAGGTAACGCGGGCGGCGTGTTTCATAAAGCCGCCGGAACTCCGATTCCTCGCGCCGCAACGGGCGCTCTACGATGTCACTTCCGCACCGGCGCCAGAGTTCATCCGCGGACGCGTCCAGAAACACGGTGATGCACTTCGACTCTGCCAGCAACGAGGCGATTTCTTCTTGCGCAAAAGCGCCTCCACCCAAAGCCGCGATTAACGGGGGGCCTGCAACCGCTTCTGTCAGAAGCTGGCGGAGCGCTGTCTGCTCCGTCTCCCGGAAACGCGCTTCTCCGGCTTGCTGAAAAATCTCGGCTACGGACCGACCTTCCAGCGTCTGGATGCGGTCGTCCAGATCCTCGAAACGCCATCCCAGTTGCCGGCTCAACATACGTCCGACGCTGGTTTTGCCCGCACCCATGTAGCCGACAAGAAAAACTGCCCGCACTGGCGCCTCGATAGGCTGGCGCGAACCTGGCATGCCCTTCATGCTGGTGATTCGGGCGG
>Ga0307468_100000289_pt1 | contig 12110 bp, 8 predicted proteins | sample atmdna_FD_203085 | JGI IMG/M metagenome (GOLD analysis project Ga0307468, IMG submission 203085) | Hardwood forest soil microbial communities from Morgan-Monroe State Forest, Indiana, United States - atmos_gases AM2C_05 | ecosystem: Environmental > Terrestrial > Soil > Temperate forest > Bulk...
TTTAGCGCGAGGAGTAGGACCTGACGTTTTGACGCGGCGCGATGGGGACAAGTGGTCAATTCAGGAACAGGCGGGACATCTGCTCGACCTTGAGCCTCTGGGAATGGGACGCCTCGATGATTTTGAGGCGGAACGCGAAGCGCTTCGGGCCGCCGACATGGAAAATCGTAAGACGCACGAGGCGAATCACAACGCGAATACAATCGCGAACATCCTGGCGGCGTTTCGGCAAGAGAGAATGGCGTTAGTGCAACGGCTTGATGCGTACGACGAAGCGTTCGTGCAACGGACCGCACTGCATCCGCGCCTTAACTTGAAGATACGTGTGATCGATCTGGTGTTCTTCATAGCCGAGCACGACGACCATCACCTGGCGAGGATTTCGGAATTGAAGGGCTTGTTTCCGAGTTGAGTAAGAAGCTCGACGAGCGGTTAGAGTTACAGAACCGAGAGCGGTAGCGACCGGATCAAACACTCAACTTGGAATTGTCGGGACGGATTTTCATGTTGAACGTCGGCGCACGCTCGCGTGACCAATCGGGATTTGAAGTGTCATAATCAGTCAAACGGAGTTGATTTGCCACAGCTCAAAAAATCAACAAGTCAGACAGCATGACACGAGACACAGTCGCCGACAAACCTCGGAATGAAGTCATGAAGGAATGCCTGCGTAGAGCTGAGGAGATCCGGTCGTAGCCTTGAAGGGTGTTCACAACGCTTTCTTTGACCGATCATTTACACCATGAACATCAAATATTTTCAGGACACCGACACGCTCTACATCGAGTTCAAGGCAGCCGCAGTAGCCGAATCGAGGGATCTGGATGAGAACACCGTTTTGGATCTCGATCAGAGCGGCAATATCTGTGGCATCACGGTCGAGCACGCCAGTCTGCGTGCAGACATTCCGCGCTTTTCATATGAACAGGTCGCAGCCTAAGGCCCGCTCCAATGAGGCTCACCCTGCCTGCGGCGATTTCTGGTTGAAGGCCAGTGAACCATCGGTCAATCTCATTTGGGACAACCCCGAAGACGATATCTATGCAGAGCTACTCGCTGCCGTTTCAATTCCCAGGCAACCATGAGCACATTTGAAGAAATACTAAGTGCAGCGCTCGCTATACCTCCAAGCATGCGAGCCATGCTAACCGGGTAAGCAGGATTATGACGCTGACGCCAACTTATCTCGAGAAGGTTGAGAGCTATCTTACCGATGAGTTTCATCACGGACTCCACCGCATAATCGTTGAGACTTTGTGGTCGGAGATTAGAGTTGGACCTTGGGCGAACGATTTGGACTTCTTCAAGACCCTTGAACGGGAATATGAATTCTTACAGGCCAATCGAACGAGATTATTGCAGGTAGAGATACGCGTTCGCGATATGAACTTTAGTGGACAACCGTTCGTGAATGGTGAGGTCAGTAAGTTCCTAGGATCTCGGATGCCGTGTAATAGGCAAAAGATCCTTCTGTTGCATTCGCTACGACTAATAATTGAAAAGCGAAATGAGAATGGCGCGGATCAGAGTTCACTCGTTCGCATTCTTCGACGAGAGATACATCAATGCCTCCGTATGGTCTTCTTTTACTTCCAGGGTTATCCGGACAAGAATCGAATGCAAGATTTTGTGGACGTGCTAGATCGGTTCGACTTCTTGGAGATGACGCAAGTTCTACTTAATTTAGCGAATTACATGAGCGCCTGGCTCGAACGGCAGGGCGTGAATCGGGCCCAGGTTGATGGCCTAAACAAGCTGAACGCGTTTTTCCTTGCCATGACGAGATGGATGTCTTACCACCCGCAACAATCGCCCGAGCCCGTCGACTTTAACTACGGTCAAATATTTAGCGATCCTCAAAAGCGCGGTTTCTTTAGCTCATTGCATTATGAAACCGATCGTCTCCTTTCTCTAATTTACTTGGAAGGACTCAATCACTCCCGGGCGCATGCGTTAGATGGTTTGACCGGTGTGGCAGACCGGAAAAGTTTTGACGAAGAGGTGGAACGTTGGATAGTTCGGCGCAGTACTGACGAACGTGCCTTTGCGTGCGGCATGATTGATCTGGATCACTTCAAAGCTGTTAATGATACCTACGGACACCAAGCGGGGGACTTCGTATTGAAACACGCGGCTGACTTCCTAAAGAAACACCTAGGCAACAGCGATTTCCTTGCACGATACGGAGGTGAAGAGTTTGTAGTACTTTTAGAAAACACAGATATTCAACAGGCGCAAGAAAGACTCACAGTATTGTTGTTAGCGTTGCGGTCCCAAACGTTCGAATATAAGGGAAACCAGATCTCCGTAACATTCAGTTGTGGGTTAGCGGAATGCGGTTCCGGCGATGATAAGGAAATGTTGGTCGCGCGAGCAGATAGCAACCTCTATGAGGCCAAAAACAATGGCAGAAACCGAGTCATTTCAGGCGGCGGTCCGTTGTCAGCTGCGAACACAACAAGCAACTGACCGCCCGGGCCCGTAACCGGACTATGAAAAAAGGCAGTATCAACAACGACACCTTCTACCCCGGCCCATCGCGCATTCATCTCGCCGCGTTCCCGCCCAAGGAACGTTGGGATGATTGGACTGAGTTGGATTCGCAGGCTTGGCCGCGGCGCAAAGAACGGCGTTATCAGTTAGTACCGACAACGTGCTTCAACTGCGAGTCGGCGTGCGGGCTGCTCGCTTATATTGACAAAGACACCGGCGCGATTCAAAAGTTCGAAGGCAATCCTGAAAATCCGGGAAGCCGTGGACGAAACTGCGCCAAAGGTCCGGCGACGCTCAATCAGATTACCGATCCCGATCGCATCCTTTATCCGCTGAAGCGCGCCGGGAAGCGCGGCGAAGGAAAGTGGGAGCGCGTCAGTTGGGACGCCGTCCTCGATGATCTCGCGTCACGAATTCGTAAAGCCATCGTCGAAGATCGCCGCGATGAGATCATGTATCACGTCGGACGTCCCGGCGAAGATGGATTCACGGAACGCATTCTCGCCGCGTGGGGAGTCGACGGTCACAACTCGCACACCAACATCTGTTCTTCAGGTGCTCGTGAAGGCTATCAATTATGGATGGGTCTGGATCGTCCGAGCCCCGATCATGCGAACGCGAAAGTCATCCTGCTGATTAGCGCGCACCTTGAATCAGGTCATTACTTCAATCCACACGCGCAGCGCGTGATCGACGGCAAGGCCGGTGGCGCGAAGCTGATCGTCTTTGACACGCGGCTCTCAAATACGGCCACGCACGCCGATCATTTCATCGCCCCCTATCCCGGATCGGAAGCGGCAATCCTCTTAGCAATCGCGAATTACCTGATTCAAAACAATCTTTACAACCGGGAGTTTGTGCGGCGTTGGTGGAATTGGGAGGAGTATCTAAAAGCGGGGGTCGGGAGTCAGGGGGCAGGGGTCGGAGAACCAAAGGCTGAGGCCGAAGGACACGATTCCTTCATAGAATTCGAACGCATCCTAAAAGACCTTTACGCCTCTTACACTTTCGAGTTCGCCGCCAAAGAATCCGGTGTCGACGCGAAAGCGATTGAAGAAATTGCGAAGCTGGTCTCAACCGCGGGCACGCGTTTCTCCAGTCATAACTGGCGCAGTGTCACCTCAGGCGTGAGCGCCGGCTGGTCGGTGGCGCGCGCGCTGTTCATGCTGAATGCTTTGCTCGGCGCGGTCGCCACTGAAGGCGGCGTCTTTCCCAACGCCTGGAACAAGTTTGTGCCCAAGCCGATTCACCTGCCGCCGCACCCGAAGATGTGGAACGAAAAGACCTGGCCGCGCGAGTTTCCGCTCTCGATGCATGAGATGTCATTTCTCCTGCCCCATCTATTAAAAGACGGGCGCGGCAAACTCGACACTTACTTCACGCGTGTTTACAACCCCGTGTGGACGAACCCGGACGGCTTTTCGTGGATCGAGGCGCTTACTGATGAGAGTCTGATTGGCTGTCACGTGGCGCTGACGCCGGTGTGGAGTGAAACCGCCTACTTCGCGGATTACATTTTGCCGATGGGCCTTGGTCCCGAACGTCACGATATCCATTCGTACGAAACTCATGACTCGCAGTGGCTGGGATTTCGCCAGCCGGTGATCCGCGCCGCGCGTCAGCGAAACGGCGATCATATCAACGACACGCGCGAAGCGAATCCCGGAGAAGTTTGGGAAGAAAACGAGTTCTGGATGGAGCTAACCTGGCGCATCGACCGCGATGGCAGCCTGGGCATTCGCCAGTTCGTCGAATCGAAAAGCAGTCCGGGCGAGCGCCTGGGTGTAGATGAATATTATGGCTGGATCTTTGAAAACTCAGTTCCCGGTCTGCCAGAGAAAGCCGCCGCCGAAAATTTGAACCCGCTTGAGTACATGCGCCGCTACGGCTCGTTTGAGATCGCCAGCAAGGTGGGCGCGCTCTATGAACAGACGGTTCCCGGCGAAGAGCTCGAAGACGTCCGCGAAGATCATCTGGGCCGCATCTTCACGCGGACGGCAAAGCCCGCGTCACCAAACGTCGTTCCGGTTCCCAGTCCTGACGGCGATGCAGATGGCCGGCGGCTGGTAGGCATCAACGTTGACGGCGAGATCAAACGCGGCTTTCCCACGCCCAGTGGCCGTCTCGAATTCTATTCAAGAACGATCGCCGACTGGGGTTGGGATGAATACGCGATCCCGACTTACATCAAGAGCCACGTTCATCCTGACAATCTCGAAGCTGATCAGACGATTCTGATTTCAACTTTTCGTCTGCCCATTCAGATTCACACGCGCAGCGCAAACGCGAAGTGGCTGAACGAAATTGCGCACACGAATCCGCTTTGGCTGCATACGAGTCACGCGGCGAAACTCGGCGTGCGCACCGGCGACCTCGTGCGGGTGGAAACTGAGATTGGTTTCTTCGTGGTGCGCGCCTGGGTTACGGAAGGCATCAAGCCCGGCATCGTGGCCTGCAGCCATCACATGGGGCGTTGGAAGACACACGAAAACGGACAGAAGCAACTGATGGCCACGGTCAAACTTGAGCGACAGGGTAGTGCGTGGGGTTTACGTCGTGAATCGGGCGCGGGACCTTACGAATCGAGCGACGCCGACACGCTGCGCATCTGGTGGAACGATGTCGGCGTGCATCAGAACCTGACCTTCCCGGTCCATCCCGATCCGATTTCGGGCATGCATTGCTGGCACCAGGCCGTGCGGGTACGCAAGGCCGAACCCGCCGACAAGTATGGCGACATTCATGTCGACACTGAAAAATCGCGCGAGGTTTATCGCAAATGGTTGACAATGACGAGGCCAGCCGATAAATATTCGCCCGACCGCACGCGCCGGCCCTACTGGATGCTGCGGCCGTTGAAGCCGGCAAGAGAGTTTTATCGCTTGCCGGAGTAAGGTTCTCCTTGTTTCTCATCAAATATTTACTAATACCCTTGTATAAAGCATGAGCCGAATTGCTTTATACAAACCGCTTCGGCTATATTCGGCTTTATACTAGTGAAACCATGTATTCCTCAGTCATTACCGCTGTCTGATGTGAAATGGGAATCTCTCATTTCACATCTCGCAAGCGCAAATCGCTCGCTGGCCTATTACGACGGTATTCTCCAAGGCGTCAGCAATCCTGAACTGTTACTTTCGCCCATGACAACGCAGGAAGCCGTCATGTCCTCACGAATTGAGGGCACTCAGGCAACGTTGGGAGACGTCCTCAAATTTGAAGCTGGCGAAGGGCCGAGTAAGCCTGAGCGGAGGGAAGACGTCTTAGAAATTATCAACTATCGGAGGGCTTTAAGATTTGCTGAAGAAGAACTCAAGATTAAGCCTTTCTCACTGAATCTACTCAAGAAACTCCACGCCATTCTGCTGGACAGCGTACGCCTGGAATGATTGGATTGCATTTTTCTTGCTGGCAGTCCAGGAGCAAGCCAAAGTAAACGCCGACAAGGCTCGCGGAGTGATCAATCTTTACGCGGATTTAGAGCGCCGAGTTTTGGAACTCACTCATTCGCAGTTCGCGGTCCCGCTACTCGACCTTATGTTTGAAAAGCCCGTATTTACGGTTCCGGATTTCAAAGACAAGCCAGGCATGCCGACATATCCAATGATCACCAATCTATTGAACAGACTTAAGGGAGCTGGAATCATTCACGTGGTACGTCATGGAAGCGGTCGCCGCCCACAGATTTTGGCCTTGCCGGTACTCATTAATCTGTGCGAGGGAAGGCAGATCATTTAAACTGAACTGGGGACCGATGTATTTCAAGCAGTTCTATCTCAACTGTCTCGCTCATGCTTCTTATCTGATTGGCTCAGAGGGCGAAGCTGCGGTCGTCGATCCCCAGCGCGACGTCGATCAGTATGTCGAAGAGGCCGCGGCACAAAATCTAAATATCCGTTACATCCTTGAGACCCATCTGCATGCTGATTTTGTCAGCGGGCATCGAGAGCTGGCGGCGCGTACCGGCGCTGAGATTGTCTTCGGTGAGAAGGCCGGAGCGACATTCGCTCACCGTGCAGTCAAAGACGGCGATGAACTTGCTGTCGGCACAGTAAGTCTGCGCATTCTGGAAACGCCCGGCCACACTCCGGAGAGCATCTGTATTTTAGTAACTGACACCAAAGATTCTCAGCGGCCATCGAAGCTCTTGACCGGTGACACACTCTTCATAGGCGATGTGGGCCGTCCTGATTTAGCCGGCACCAAAGGATTTACGAAGGAAATGATGGCCGCGATGATGTACGACAGCCTGGCGACACTCATGCGGCTGGACGACGCGGTCGAAGTTTATCCCGCGCACGGCGCGGGCTCGATGTGCGGTAAGAACCTTTCCACGGAAACATCTTCGACCATCGGGCAGCAACGTAAGTTCAATTACGCGCTGCAACCGATGACCAGGGACGAGTTCGTGAGGATGATGACGACCGATCTGCCGGAAGCACCTGCTTACTTTTCCAAAGACGCTGAGATCAACCGCAGCGGGGCCGCGGCGCTGACGGGATTACCCAAACCAGCCCCATTGTCTGCGGCTAAAGTGTTCGAACTCGGCGCCCAGGGACAGGTAATTCTTGATGTCAGGCCGGCGGCCGAGTTTGGCGCGGGTCATATTCCCGGTGCGCTCAACATCGGGCTCGGCGGTCAATTCGCGTCGTGGGCGGGCTCTCTGATTCCCTTGCCCGCGCCGATAGTAATCGTCGCTGAATCAGACGAGCAGGTTGAAGAAGCACAGATTCGCCTGGCCCGCGTGGGACTGGAAAATGTGAAAGGCTATCTTGCCGGCGGCATGTCTGCCTGGAAAGATGCAGATCAGCCGGTAGCGCAAGTGCCGCAAATCACCGTTGCGGAGCTGAAAGAATTGATCGACACACGGCCGGACCTGCAGATTATCGATGTGCGCCGTCCGGCCGAATACGCCGGCGGTCATGCGCCACGAGCTATTACCGCGCCGCTGGCACAACTTCGCGAGTCGCTGCCAAACTTGAATCTCAGACCTGACAGGCAAACGGCGATTATCTGCGCGGGTGGTTATCGTTCCAGCGCCGGCACCAGCATCCTGCAGCGAACGGGATTTACAAATCTTCTCAACGTCAGCGGTGGCACTAAAGCCTGGATCGACGCGGGCTACGAGGTCGAGATGCCGGTGTGAGTCATTCATCGTGATCTTCAGAGCTATCATCAAAAGACTTGCCGGCGCGTTAATCGCCCTTTTCGTTCTTTGTCTCCCGTCAGTTTGCGTTCACAGTCAGAGCCAACCACCCGCCATTCAGAACATGGTCGTTCTAAATGTGCGGGTCACTGATAGTGAGAATCACTCAGTAAGCGATGTGCCCAGGGAAGATTTTCGCATCACCGAGGACGGTCAGCCCCAGACCATCTCGTTCTTTTCCAAAGAAGACATTCCCCTTACCTACGCTTTAGCGGTTGATACTTCAGGGTCGCTGCGGTCCCAATTCGATATAATAATCGCTACGGCTGCCACGATCGTCAGTAACAACCAACCTGATGACGAGACGCTACTGATCAGATTCATCAGTAGTGACAAGATCGAAACAGTCCAGGCTTTAACTTCGGATTCCCGGGCCGTCGTTAAGGGGTTGCAGAGCCTCCGCATTGAAGGCGGACAGTCAGCCGTCCTGGATGCGGTTTATCTGGCCTCTGACTCTGTCTCCGGGAATAAAGTTGGGGACAAGTCGCTTCGTCGTAGAGCGATAATTCTGGTAACTGACGGCGAAGACAGGGCTAGTTATTACAGTGAGGATCAGGTATTCAAGTTTCTCGGCCAGCACGACGTTCAGATTTTTGTTATCGGCTTTGTGAATGAGCTGCGAGGAAGGGTCCGCATAAAAGCTACCGCCCTGCTGACCCGGCTGGCTACCGACACAGGTGGACGAGTTTTCTTTCCGTCGTCCGTTAGTGAGCTGGCGCGTATTACCAAAGAGATCATTCGCGACATTCGTACTCAGTACATACTTGGCTACGTTCCCACCAATGCATCGAACAATTCATTTCACAAAGTTCGGGTAAGCGTGGCCGAGAAAACTGGCGTAGAAAAGCGGATCGCGGTAACGCGTGTAGGTTACTCCGTTGTGCAAAAATGATCTCATTTTGCTGTCCGCTTCGCGGGCTTGCAGATTCCATCTCGTGGTTAAGCGCCGCGGCTACTATTTGCCGCGCTCCTGCGCTCTCTGTTGCCAACCCAAAAGTTGAGTAGAGCAAATGAACAAAACCGCACTCCACCGCCGCAACTTTTTGACTTCCGCCGGCAAGGGCCTTGGCCTGGCCGCCCTTTCATCCGGAACCATCGGATCGCTGCTCAAGAATATTGAAGCGGCGAGCCGGAGCGTTGCCCACCTGACGCCGGAACAGGCGGCGATGGATGAAGATTTTTGGTTTGAGATTCAGCAAGCCTTCACCGTCACCCGCGGAATCATCAATCTGAATAACGGCGGCGTCTGTCCCAGTCCGCGAATTGTGACCGAAGCGCTGGTGCGTTACATCTGGCAGCAGGAAGACGCGACCGCATATACGATGTGGCAGATTCTCGAACCTCAATCCGAAACCATTCGCACCGGGCTGGCGGAACTGTTTGGCTGCGATCGTGAAGAGATAGCGATTACGCGTGGCGCATCCGAAGGGCTCGAAACGCTGCTGCTCGGCCTGGATCTAAAATCCGGCGATGAGGTGCTGACCACCACGCAGGACTACGGGCGGATGCTGACGACGATTCGCCAGCGCGAGCAACGTGAAGGCATCAAGCTCAACCTGATCAAGATTCCGATTCCGCCAAAGAACATCAACGAGATCACGGCTGCTTTTGAGCGTGCGATTACACCGCGAACGCGTCTGATTCAAATTGCTCATCAAATCAACCTTACGGGACAAATCACGCCCGTCAGAGCTGTCTGTCAAATGGCGCGGCGCCACGGCGTTGAAACGATTATTGACGGCGCGCATTCCTTCGCGCAGTTCTATTTTAAGCAGCCCGACCTGGATTGTGATTACTTCGGGACGTCGCTGCACAAATGGTTATACGCGCCGAAAGGCACTGGACTGCTTTACATTAAGCGCGACAAGATTGCTAAGGTCTGGCCGCTCTTTCCGGCCGAGGAGAAACAGAAGTCAGACATTCGCAAGTTCGAAGAAATCGGCACGCACTCTGCCGCGCCGAAACTCGCCATCGGTGAAGCGATGCTGTTCCATAACGGCATCGGTGGGCGCCGCAAGGAAGCGCGGCTGCGATACTTGTCTCGCTACTGGATGGATAAGCTCAAAGATATTCCCAAAGTCCGCTTCAATACTTCTTTCGATCCGGCGCAGATGTGCGCGATCGCCAACGTGCAAATCGAAGGCATCGAGCCCGGAAAGATTGGCAGCTATCTTTTTTCTCAGTACCGCATCTTTACCACGCCGATCGTTCACGAAGAATTCCAGGGCCTGCGCATTACGCCTAACCTGTACACGACCCTGCCGGAACTTGATAGGTTCTGTGAAGTGTTGTCGAAGGTTGCGCGCAACGGCCTGCCGGCGGTCTAGGCAACTTTGCATATGCGGACTACTTAATACTGGGAGCGCGGGCGCCCTCGCCCGCTCCCCGAATGCGCAACGGTCTGGACGCAGACGAAGGTCAACAGAAGTAATCAAGCTTTTCGCGCTGCGCGCTCAGGTGCGGGCGAGGACGCGTTCCCAGTGAAACGGAGCTCGAATTCGAAAGTGAACCGCACCCCCGATGAAAAAAAGGTTCTTGACGAGTCTTCGCTGCGGCCTCCATAATCGTTTGGCGACGGCGCATCGACGCCGTTTCGACATTTTAGCCCCCGCCCTTATCACTTCAACCGACCCAGGATCGGAGGAAATACACCCTAGTGACTGAAGAATTAGACAACAGCCTGCGGCAAACAATCGAGAACTATCTGGGAGATCGTCTGCGCGCGATTGACGAGCAAATCTCGCGTTTGCAGAACGAATTCAACGAAGCTCTCGCTCGCTTGCGAGAAAGTTCCGCGACCGAAGCACTGGATGACACGCCGGTTTCGGCGGCAATCGCCGCGCATTTGCAGGCCGCCCGCGAACAGAAGTTGACTGGTCAATCGGCGCCGGCGTCCGCGGAAGCGGCGCCTCAGGTCGCCATTATCAAACGCTCAGTCGCCGAGATTGGACGGCAACAAACGCACGCCGACGTTCTGCGGGTGCTGCTGACCAGCACAGTCCAATTTGCCGACCGGGTCGCCCTTTTTGTGATCAGGAATGAACAGGCGATTGGCTGGCAAGAGTGCGAGGCCGGCGACGCAACCAACCTCGAGTCAATACGCAGCGTGGCTCTGCCGATTAACGCCGAGACATTGTTGGGCCAGGCCGCACTCTCGCGCTCAGCATGGTCGGGAGAACCCGGAGCGAATGCCGGCGACCAACGCCTGATCGATCAGCTCGGCGGCGAACCGAAACATCTCGCGGCGGTGCCCTTAATCGCTCGCGGCAAAGTCGTGGCGGTATTGTATGCCGATACCGCGTCGAGCACTTCTGACGCGATCAATCTGGATGCCATCGAGTTGCTTTCGAGCGTTGCGTCAATGGCCATCAATCTGGCTTCAGCGCCCGCTGCCGCGCCCGCGAAAAGTGAGGCGGCATCGGCCGAAACCGCTCCAGCCGAAATTCCAACTCCTGCGGCGGCGCAACCAACCGCGGCAGAAGCGATTTCCGAACCTGAGTCCGGTTATCAACCGCACGTCGAACCCGCCGCGCCTGAAGTCGTGGTTCAACCCGCGATGGAAGAAGCCGCACCCGAAGCGGCAAGCGAAGAAGTAGGCGCGGAACCGTCATCCGAGCAAGCAGCCGAACCCGCGGTCGCCGAATCCGCGACGATGCCGATCATTACAGATTTCGAGGAACCGAGAGCGGAAGAGCCGGCAGCCGAACCTGAGTTTGCTGCGCGCCAAGAAGAGCAGGTCGCAAGTGAATCGACCGCGACGCTTGAAACCGCGCCGGTCGAAAGTGTGCCGGCCACGCCGCCACCTTCAACTGAGGCGCCGGCTTTCACTCCGAGTTACGCAGCTCCGTTGGGAACGGCGCGGCGCTTTGGCGTCACCGAACCCGAACTGCCCATAGAAGTCGGCGAAGAAGAGCGCCGGCTGCACAATGATGCGCGTCGCTTTGCGCGGCTGCTGGTTTCCGAAATCAAACTCTACAACGAACAAAAGGTGAAGGAAGGACGGAGCGAAAATAACCTTTACGAACGGCTGCGAGACGACATCGACCGCTCGCGCCAGATGTATGACAAGCGCGTCGCGCCTCCGGTGGCCGCGCGCCACGACTATTTTCATCAGGAACTGGTGAACACACTGGCCGAAGGCGACACCGGGAAATTGGGATCCGGTTATCCCGGCGCCACCGTCGCGATGACGCAATAGCGGAAGATAAGTCGCCGGATATTCCTTGAAGGGCACGCGCTGTCGTGCCCTTTTGGTTTGTGGCACGCGCAACTTGCGCGTGAGTCACGGGCGGGACGCCCGTGCCACTTTTAGTAGTGTCCTGATAATTTGTTGCTCCAGAGGAACGGGGCACTAGCCCGACCGTGAGGGAGGGCTCACGCCCGAATTCCCATTGAGCCCTCCCTGGCGGTC
>Ga0307468_100000290_pt1 | contig 12105 bp, 8 predicted proteins | sample atmdna_FD_203085 | JGI IMG/M metagenome (GOLD analysis project Ga0307468, IMG submission 203085) | Hardwood forest soil microbial communities from Morgan-Monroe State Forest, Indiana, United States - atmos_gases AM2C_05 | ecosystem: Environmental > Terrestrial > Soil > Temperate forest > Bulk...
TCGTTTAGCTATAGCCGACGCCGAGCCGGATGCCGCGATACCGTGGGCCGAAGTTAAGAAGCGATTGCGTGAAGAGCCATGAGCTTGAGCGTCGTTCTACGACCGGAAGCTCAGGCCGATTTGCTTGAGACGCGTGACTGGTATGAACGTCAACAGATCGGCTTAGGAAAAGCTTTTTCAGAATCGGTGGAAGAGGCCGTCACTAGAATTGAAGCTATGCCGCAGATGTATGCGACCGTGTTCCAGGAGGTGCGGCGGGGAAAGCTTAGAAGGTTCCCCTACCTGATTTACTATCGAGTCCTTTCTGATCGAAGTGAGGTTATCGCGGTGCTGCATTCCAGTCGCGATCCTAAGCTCTGGCAGGAACGAGTGAACTAGGCCTAAATGCAGAAGTTAGCTGAAATTTGTATTCGCCGCCCGGTTTTTGCCGCGATGATCGTTTTGTCGCTGGTGGTGGTGGGCGCGGCGAGCTATTTCAAACTCGGCGTCGATCGGTTTCCTTCCGTAGACCTCCCCACAATCAGCGTCCGCACCGGCTTGCCCGGCGCCGCCCCCGAAGAAGTCGAGTCGCTGGTGACTCAGCAGATCGAAGAAGCCATCAACACTGTGGATGGAATAGACGAGCTGCGCTCAATATCCAGCCAGGGCCAATCGTTCGTCATTGCTACCTTCAAATTAAATCGCGATTTGGAATCCGCAGCTCAGGACGTGCGAGATCGGGTTAGCGGCCTGGGTCGAAACTTGCCGGCGGACGCCACGCCGCCGGTGGTCTTTAAATTCGATAACGACAGCACGCCGGTTTTGACGATCGCGCTCTCAGGCAGCAGGTCTATCCGCGAGTTGACAGAACTGGCGGACAAGACCGCGCGCGTGCAGCTGGAGCGCGTGGGTGGCGTGGGCGAAGTGCGCGTCGTGGGCGGGTTGCAGCGGGCCATCAATATCTGGATCGATGCGGATCGGCTGGCTGCTTATCAGATTCCGATCACTACGGTCCGGCAGGCCCTCCAAAGACAAAACGCGGACGTTCCCGGTGGCAACATGAACACCGGCAAAGAGGAACTGGTACTGCGCACGCTGGGTCGCTTTACTGATCCACGGGCTTTCGAAGATCTGGTGGTGGCTAACATCAACGGCGCGCCGGTGCGCTTGCGTGACGTGGGCCGAGTCGAGGATGGCACTAAGGAGCAGCGATCGCTGGCCCGGCTCAATGGCGTGCCCACCGTAACGCTCGAGATTCGCCGCCAATCCGGCGCCAACACCATCGAAGTCATTAACGGAGTCAAACGAGAGCTGCCTAAAGTCGCCGCTCAACTTCCCACTGACGTGAAGCTGGAGGTCATCCGCGATCAATCAAGATACATCGAGTCGGCGCTGCATGAAATTCAAAAGCACTTGATTCTCGGCAGCATCCTGGCCAGTTTGGTGGTGTTGCTTTTCATGCGCTCCTGGCGCTCGACCGTGATCGCGGCGGTGGCGATTCCTTGCTCACTGATTTCCACCTTCGGCATGATGCGGGCGCTCAACTTCACCATGAACAGCGTCACCATGTTGGCGCTGGTGCTGATGGTGGGCGTGGTGATCGACGACGCCATCGTAATTCTGGAGAACATCTTTCGTTTCATTGAAGAGAAGCGGATGGAGCCCAAGGAAGCAGCTAAGGAAGCGACGAAAGACATCGGTCTGGCGGTATTGGCCACGACCCTCTCTTTGGTCGTCATCTTTCTACCGGTGTCCTTCATGTCGTCGATATCAGGGCGATTCCTTTATCAGTTTGGCATCACGGCGGCGGTCGCCATCATGGTCAGCCTGCTCGTCTCTTTCACGCTCACGCCGATGATGAGTTCGCGCCTGATTAGCGTGCGGGACGCCGGCGGACATGGAAATGCGGCATCGCGACGTGGCTTCTATCGTTGGATCGACAAGTTCTATTCGTATGCCTTGTCGTTCGCGATGCGCCATCGTCTGGCGGTGTCAGTTCTGGCCCTGATCGTGATCCTTTCCAGTGTCCCGCTTTATCGCGCCGTCAAGCAGGAGTTCATTCCGACCAACGTCGACGAGGCTGAGTTTGAAGTCAACATCAACGGTCCCGAGGGAACCAACCTCGCCGTCATGAACGAAGCGATGCAAGAGATCGAGAAGCAGATCCTCTCGACGCCGGGGGTGCGGTTGGTGCTCTCTAACGCCGGTGGATCGTTCCTCGGAGGTTTGAACCAGGGCGGCGCCTACGTGCGCATCGCGCCGCATGAAGAGCGCACGTTATCTTTTGGCCGGTTGTGGACGGAAACCTTGAAGGGCAAACCGTGGAATGCTTTTCGCGGCAACTATACGCAGCAGGACGTAATGACCGAAGTGCGCAGGCGGCTGCAGAAGTTTGCTCCGATGCGCGCGGGAGTGCGCAACGCCCAGTCGTTCAACTTCGGCGCCGGCGGCCGTTTTGATATCGACTTTGTGTTGCGCGGGCCTGAGCTCGAGACGCTTTCCAATTACGCCGAGGACCTGGCCAAACGCGCAGCCCAGCTGGGTGGAATAGTAGACATTGATACTTCGCTGAAACTTAACAAGCCGGAGTTGCGAGTCAAGATCGACCGCGAGCGGGCGGCTGACCTGGGCGTGGACACTTCCGACATTTCCTCAAACCTGCGGCTGATGGTTGGTGGAGAGGACCAGGCGTCAAGATTCCGCGACGAGTCGATGAATGAAGACTACGATGTGCAGCTGCGGCTGAGCGACCGCGACCGCGGCGATTCGGCCACGATCTCGCGGCTTTATGTGCCGTCGTCGCGCGGCGGACTGGTTCGACTCGACAATTTGGTCAAGATCACCCGCGAAACCAGCCCGTCGCGGATCGATCACCTTGATCGCGAACGGCAGGTGTCGTTGCGCGCATCGGTGGCGCCCGGCTTTGCGTTGGCCGATCGGATTCAGGCACTGCGCAGCGCTACCGCCCAAATGAATATGCCGGCGGCCTATACGACGACGATTGCCGGCAGGGCCCGCGAACTGGAAAGAACGTTCACGGAATTTATCTGGGCTTTTATTTTGTCGATTATTTTCATGTACATGATCCTGGCTTCCCAGTTCGAAAGCACCGTTCACCCGGTCACGATTCTGCTGAGCCTGCCCTTATCCATGCCGTTCGGGTTGCTGTCGTTGTGGTTGACCAATGACACTCTGAATTTGTATTCGGCGCTGGGGCTGCTGGTTTTGTTCGGAGTAGTCAAGAAGAATTCCATTCTCCAGATCGATCATATGAACAATCTGCGCTCGATGGGCATGGAGCGCGCGGCGGCAATCATGCAGGGCAATCGCGATCGGCTGAGACCGATCCTGATGACCACCATGGCCCTGGTTGCAGGCATGATGCCGCTGGCTTTGGGGACCGGGCCGGGCGCGGAAGAGCGACGCTCAATTGCGATAGTGGTCATTGGCGGCCAGACGCTTTCGTTGCTGCTGACCTTAATCGCGACGCCGGTGGCATACTCTCTGTTGGATGATTTGAGATCGACGGCAGCCTGGCGACGCTGGGCCCGCACTGCCGGCAGATTTACCGCACCGGTGACCGGCGTGGTGCGACGGTTGGCGCCCACACGCCGAGGCGAAGTTCAGTTAGCTGAGAATCAGGATGCTGATGAGCTTCTTGAGGCGACAGCTAAGCCGGCAACCAAACCGTCGGCCGGACCGAAGAAGAAAGTTCCACTGCCGGCCGGTGGTGGGGAGTAAGGGTTCTTGAAAGCGCCAAAGCAGCGCATCAATTCGAATTTTCAACTCGAAGGGTTGCAACGAAAAGTAGCGATGGTGGACGGCCAGCGAAGAACCAGACCCTGAAGCGCCCAAAGGCGCGCAATGTAAAAGCCTGGGGCAACGCCCCAGGTAGAGGCCCCGTTAGTTCAACCCAGCGCTGAAAGCGCGAAATAGATCCAGAATCCGCGGCTTTGCCGATTGCGAAGCAACGCGTCTCGGATTCCGCGCTTTCAGCGCTCGAATCACTTTCTTAAACTGCCGACACCTGGGCCGCTGGCCCAGGCTATTACATCCCGCACCTTCGGTGCTTCGAAACGGCAGATTTCTGCGATAAGCTCTGAGCGTCAATCTCAATCCCAAACGTATCGTTCGTCATAATCGATTCCGTAGGCTTTCAGGAATTTGCGGTACTCATCTTGAAATGTCACGCGACGGTGGTGTTGTTTCTGACCACGAATGTATCGCTTCAAAGCCGCCACGTTTGATTGCCCGATCGAGAATCCACCGTAGCCTCTCTGCCAGTGAAAATTCCTAAACTCGTGGCCTTTCGTCTTAATCCATTTCGACGTGCTGGTTTTTACCTCCTCAACCAGATCAGCGACCGTGATTACGCGCGCCAGCGCAAACAAGATATGCACATGATCTGTTGTTCCGTCGATTCCGAGCGATGGAGACTTAAGCTCACGGAAGATCTTTGCCATATAGGGATGCAATTCCGATTCGATTGCGGGTGTAATGAATGGTTCGCGGTTTTTAGTACTAAAGACTAGATGGATCAGAATGGACGAGAGGGATTGCGCCACGAGAGTTTGTTCCTTTCATTACGCGCTTTCAGCGCTTTTGATTTCTATTGCGTGCGTAACCTGGGCCGTTGGCCCAGGCTTTTGCATTTCGCGCCTTTCGGCGCTTGCCAGCTCATTACAACCAACTTGCCGTCCAACGATGCAAGCATTACCGCACTGCGGACCAGCCAAACGAGCAACATTTTGGCGCCTTGATTCTATTACCCTTGGCAACCACAGTAGCTTGCAACTAATATTGCAACCGTGAGCGAGCCTGTAGCTTTAGGTCTTTTGCTAAAGGAAAGGACAGCCATGCTTTAGGAAAGTCGCTTAATAATGAGGTTGCAAAACAACTCGATTGGATTACGTCACGATCACCTGTGCCGACAAATGCGTCGCCTGGGCCAAAGATCAGCGAAGGTTGAGACGAAGTGTGATTAGGTTATGCGCTTCGAATAACTGCGCGTGGGATCGCTGCCATACTCTTCTAGTGCCTTCTGATTTGACCCGTAATTATCGATGCTAAACAATATCAACCCTCGGGTATAATTCGAGGCGCAAAACTCCTAGATTTGCTTACAATTCTTGATGAGCCGTAATAGGATGCATGGTTTGATAAGTCAGGCCAAGACTCTTCTGTTAGCCATATTTATTGGTTTGATCTGCGCAGGTGAAATTGCGCCGGTTCGTGGTCAATCACGACGACAACCGAAAACGCCCGACGAGAATATGGATCGATTGATGGAGGATATCAGGAGAAGGAGTGAAGCAGATCCTGTCCTTCGTTCGTTTCAAGCAGCAAAACGCGATTGGGAATCTAAGAATTTGGTCATCATTAAAGCCCCGGAACATCTCAATCCTGGCGAGACGGGCACTCTATCGGTTACTCTTCGGCAGTTGCCCTTACCGGTGTCGTTAGGAGGTAGCTATGGGCCACTTGCCCTTTCTCCGACTCCTTCCCCTCCGAACGAGATTTCCCGCCTTGTAACTTTTGATACTTCGATGACTGAAGCAAAGGTTCGGGCAGTGCTCACCGGCCCCCCGGGTACTGTGCGAATAGAGCGAAGGAATGATGAAGAGCCATCTCTGACGTCCTATCCAGCTAGCGGCTGGTGGGTGTGGAATGTCACCCCACTCAGTTCTGGTAACTATGAGTTAAGACTAACTGTGAGTCAGGTAGCATCGGATGGTCGTGAGCGCCAGGTGTTTGCTGTGGATGACATTCCGCTCAAGGGAGAAGGCGACGTCTTGTTTTACTTGGGCAGAGTTTCAATCTGGATTTATGTAGGGTTACTTCTGATTCTAACGTGTTTTTATTTTCTTTGGTTTGCTTACAGGCGAGGCTTGTTTCGACTCAGAAATTTCGATAAGTTCGCGCGTGGCTTTGTAGAGAGTGTAGGAAACGTAGAGTTACGAAAAGAGGCAGATCATAGATCCAAATCTTAAAATCTTTCTCTTCGGCTTCGGCGGCAGCGCTGCGATTGAGATTGTTTCATTATATGTAAGGTTTGAAACAGCTCAGTCGAGCAGGGTTGTTCTGCCGTGGCGGTACAGAAGGGTTAGCTTTTGGATAGTGCGTTTTCTGATAGCGATAATCGCTGGAGGCCTGGCGGTCGCTTACGGTATTGATAACATGATCCTCGCAATTAATATTGGCGCATCTGCGCCGCTCATACTCCAAGCTTTTGCACAAGGCCTTCGGTTTCCGACTTCGACCGGCGACGACGCCGTAGCAGGATCGGGATTTCTTCAACAAGGTACGCCAAGCGCACCAAAGGATTCTCTAGGCTCATAAACAGCCTTAGCAAGTCAGGCTCTAGAGCGCTTGGTACGGATCTCTTACTGAAACACTTTGTCCACGGGCACGATAGTTACATCCGCCGGCTTCACCACAATCTGATAAGCCTCGATTGCCTTATCCTCGTCGGTAATATCCTTCGGCTTCGGAGCGTTGTAACTAATCGGAGACGGTTTGTTGCCGACGATGGCATCGCGCAAACCGGCAGCATCCTTCGTCACAATCGCAATACGCATGGCGTCGGATTTCAAGTATTGCCGGATGGCGCGGTTGACATCTTCAAGCGTGAGTTTCGCCAGTTGCTCGCGCATGTAGGTGGGAAAGTCTTTGATGCGATAGTAACGGCTGTCGAGCGCGTACCCGAGCTGAGCATCCTGCGTCGCGGTCAGCACGTTTACGTATTTTGTCAAAAACTCACGCGTCGATTCAAAAGCCTCTTTCGACATTCCCTCGCGCACCAACCGGTCGTATTCATAAAGCGCGGCGCGCAAGACGAAATGACCATTGGCCGGCTCAACCGGGCGAATCCAGATCTGAAAAATCTGGCCCTGGCGGCCGAGATTCGCATCGGGCTGAAACTGAAACATCCCGCGCGGAAAGTATTCGACGTAAGCATAATCGCCATAGTTAAGCCCACGCGCTTCGCGCAGGCGCTGGTAAAGATAACTGTTGCTGGAACGGTGCTGCCCGAAATACGAAGCCACCACGGCCAGGGCCGGCCAATCCTTGTCTGCCCGCGTCACATTAATCGGAAAGCCGAGCGAGAGCGCAGTTGATCTGGTCTCTCGTTCCACGATCTGAATTTTGGTTCCCGGAGTTTGCGCCGGTGCGGAAATCTTGGTGGCTGCCGGCTTTCCGGGCTGAAGTTTAGCGAAGTCCGTCTGGACCTTGGCGGAAAAAGTCGCCGGATAACCGCCGGCGAGACCAATCACCAGATTCGCGCGGGTGTAATTGCTCTGATAAAAATCGCGAACGTCCTTGATCGTTAGTTTCTCGATCGCACTGACTGCGCCGGTGTTCTGATGACCGTACGGGTGGCTGCCCGGGTAAATCATGGTGTAAAGCACTTCTTTGCCCAGCTCTTCATCGTTGCCGCCGCGCAGAGAGTTCTTCAGATAATTGATTGCGTCCTCTTTCAGACGGGCGAAATCGTCTTCGCGGAAACCCGGATCGAGCAGCATCTCACGAACCAGCGCATAGTACTTGTCCAGATTATCGACGTGAGTCGTCCCGGAAAAGACGGTCATCTCTTTATCGACCTGCCATGAAAAAGAGGTCGCCATCGGATACATCGCGTCGGTAATATCCGCGTAGGTTTTTGTGCGCGTGCCACCCTCGGCCAGCAGCGCTGCGGTCAAAGATGCCAGGCCTTCTTTGCCCTGGGGATCAGCGGCAGAACCGGTCATGAACAGAATCCGAAAAGAAACTAGCGGCGAGCGATTAGGCAGCAGGACAGCGTTATTGTCGGCGGTGGATTTCATCGAGCGAGACATATCGGCAACAGCAAGCGAATTGTGTGTGACGGCCAGAGCGATCATGACGAGTGCGGTGAATAGAAGCCCTCGGAGTCTGAACGCAGATTGTGCGCCGGAGGCGCAGAAGAAGGTAGCCAGGCGCAAGCGCGAAGCGCGCCGCCCCTGGATGGATTGTGAGTCTTTGCTGGCACCCTGAAGGGGTGCGAGAGAATATGATCGAGAATGGCTGCGGGTACCTTCTGCCGCTCCTTCGGAGCGCGGACTTGAATATTTTCGGTGCAACATTATTTCGTCACCTCCTTCTTCGTGCTGAGGGTGACGATGGTGCGATGGTTATCCACAAAGTATTTGGCGGCCATGTCCCTGATGTCATTGGGCGTGATCGTGTCATAGAGTGCAAAGAGGTTATCAATCGTCAAAGGCGTCCGTCGCAAACCGATATAGCTGGCCAGCGAGCCGGCAATTGCCTCTGAACTATTCATCGCCAAAGCAAACTCATATCTAAGGCGCGAACGGGTCGAATCAAGGTCAGCTTGCGGGACGGTTTCGGTGGCGTATCGCTGGTAAGTCCCCAGGATTTGCTGTCGCACGTAATCCGTGTCTTTCACATCCTTTACTTTCGCGGACACCAGAAACAATTCCGGGTCGGCGCGATCTTCAAAGATATAAGAGAGCGAGTCCAGCTTTTGCTCTTTCAGCACCAGCTTTTGGTAGAGATCGGAATTCTCGCCAAAGGCAATCGGCGCCAGCAGGTCCAGAGCGGTCTTGTCCTTCTGATTATCTGAATAGGCCGGGCCGCGAAACGCGACGTAAACCAGCGGCAGGGTTTCAGACGGCCAATCGACATGGTTCTCTCGCGGCTCTTTCTGATCGTCCTCACGTGGAATTTCGGGCGTGTAATTCCCTCGCTTCCAATCGCCGAAGTACTTCTTGACCATCGCCAGCGCCTGCTCGCGCTTAACATCTCCGACCAGCACGATAGTGGTGTACTCAGGCCGGTAATAACGCTTGTAGAACTCCCAACTGTAGTCGTACTGGTTGGGCATGTCCTCGATGTCTTCGATAAAGCCCATCGTGGTGTGCGAATAGGTGTGACGCTTGTAGGCGGTGGCGCGCAGCACCTCGTAGGCTTTCTCCTCCGGATCGGCGCTGTTCTTGTTGAATTCGCCGAGCACGGCTTTGGTTTCAGTCTTGTAAGCGTCGGGCTCGTACTTCAAGCGTTGAAAGCGGTCGGCCTCCAGCTCGAGGATCTTGTCCAGATCGTCTTTGGAAAAAACTTCATGATAGACGGTGCGATCGTCGGTGGTGTAGGCATTCGAATCCGCGCCGGCTTTTTTCAGAATCGCATCGCGTTCCTGGCCGCTGTAATGTTCGCTGCCGCGAAACATCAGGTGTTCGAACAAGTGCGCATAGCCGCTCTTGCCCTTCTCGATCTCGTTGCGCGAGCCGGTCTGCACCACGATGTAGAGCGCCACCAGATTCGGATAATCGGTCGGCACGGTTATCAAGCGCAGATCGTTAGGCAGGTTGTCGATGGTGTAATCGTAGGCGAACGCTTTGCGCGATTTTTGCGCCAGCGCGAGCAGAGGCAGACAGAGAATTATCGATGCAATGATGAGCAGTTTCATAAAACGAAGCCAGGCTCCTTATTAGTTTTTTCGGAGAGAAGTCGAGTATACACGAGTTGAAATCGCGACGCAGCCGGGCGGATTCTGACGTAGTGCCCTGATTTGCGACGCACGCCATGAGGTCAGTACCGGGAGTGGTAGCGACCGGGTCTCAGGCGACAACAAGATCGAGCTTCTCAGAAGTATTACCCGGTCGCTACCGCTCCCGGTACTGACCTCATTAATCAAATTAGGTCAGATTATTGCGTGTACTTACAGGGCTCAAGCTCCCCTTCCAGAATCTGAACCCTCTTCGGACTCACGGTTGGCTTCATCCTCGGAGGATAAGCGTCGCCAGGCATGATGTATAACTCAACCTTGAACTCGTTCTGATAGCCGGCGTCGACGGCCACAATGCTATCGGGATCGACCCGGCGCTCTTTGACCAGGTAGTTTTTCGCACAATCAGCTATCGTTTTGGCTTCCGCTTTATGGGCCGCCCGTCCGGCATAGACGAGAATGAATCCGCGAGAGTTGGGTCTGGCCTTAATCGTGTCCTGTAACTGAGATGCGAAGAGATCCAGCCGGCCCTTGGCGTCTTCGAAGGGGATCCTGCCATAGGAATCAAACGGGTACTGTTCGAATCTATTTAGCTTTGCGCCTTCCGGGACCGGCGCCGCGTACTTGTAAGGGGCGCAGGCAAACTTTTTTTCGTCTTCCTCAGATGCAAGGTAAGTAATACTCCGGACAAGGCCGCCTTCCGTCGCGTAGCGTATACCTTGTTTCGCATCCAGATAGTCAATTCGCGCTGTGCGTACCGAATAGATTTGCTCGAGGGCTTGCCAATTTATCGCAAGGTCGGCCAGGACTACGTCTTTGATAGGGGAGACTTGAATTTCAACGACGGTGTTTTGAGGGACATTCCAACCGCCGGGCAAATCTTCCTGGCATCGCTGCCCGGCATAGATTATGGCCGCGCGTTCATTCTCGAAGAGGTATCCCCCATCCTCTTCGTTCGGCTCGCCGAGCAGTTTTTCCACGTCCGATCTGGTGGAATGCAAAGGTATTACTCCCTGCCAGGCTTTGGCGGAAGCGGTGGCGGCGCTCAAGCAAAGCAGGCACGCCGATAAAGCCAATATGGTCGCAGTTATTCGGTTCACTGGATTTTGACTTACTTTGTCTGGAGCAATTCGTCGGGGATTTCGTCGGGGAGTTTCAAGACACTTTCCCAACCTGAATTATCCGCGCGCATTCGCGCCGTCAATTCGTCTCGCAGCCTGGTCAAACGATTGCTCAAGCTGCAGGGATAGTTTCGCAGGTCGGGGAAGCGGTTCATTTGATCGGAAACAAACGCCTTCTGCTTTTCGATAGAGGGGATGGGAGAATGCTGGCCATTTTCCCAGAAGGGGAGCAACAAAGGTTCGACCGCCAGCGCGCCGGGGATTTCTATTCGTTCATCTTCCAGGCCCGTGACATCAGCGAGATACCGTCCTTCCGCGTCGATACCGCGAAAGACCTGCATGCAGCCCGGCAGAGTCGTTTTGTCGATCGAGTTCGAGTCTTTCAGCGTTGGGCGGCCGTCAATCATGCAGGCTTTGAAAACTACACCGGCGACGTTCTTAACTTCGCTCGATAGTTTGGTGCCGATACCGAAGCCGGCAGCCTCCGGAAACTCCTCGACGATCCGCTGGACCTTTGCCACATCCAGATCGCCGGTGAGATTAGGCCGCAGACCAAACAAACCGTTGGCCTCAAAAAAGCGCAGGCACCATTTGCCCAGTTCTGCCAGGTCGCCCGAGTCGACACGAAATCCCTTAAAAGCTTTAAGGCGTTGTTCAGTCGAAGTCGCGGCCATCGCGGCATGCACGGCGCCCATGTAGACGTCGATGGTATCCAACAAGAGAGTGGTGCCGTTCGGATTTGCGTCCAACCAGCGTTCGAAGGCCACCTGTTCAAAGTGCTTGGGCCGGCCGCTGCGGGGCTCGATTTCCGGTTCGTATAAGTATTCGAGATAAGCCTGCTGCCAGTAATGCGCTTCGGTACCTACGGCGGGAATATCCAGTCGATGCGCCGCTTCCATGTTAGAGGTGTCGTTAAAGCCCCCAATAAAAGCATAGGTGGCAATGTCCACGGCTCTTTCAATGTCGCCGTTTCTTCTCAGGGAGAAATCCGACAGCCAGCGGACACCGGCGGCCATGCGGAACTGCATGGCGACGCTGGCGGTGGTCATCGGTAAATCAAAGGCATGTTCGAACTTAATTTCCTGCGCCTGGGTCAAACCGAATTTGCCGGTGATGTCGGCGATCGGTTGCTGGGGAAACATGATCGTGCCCGGGCGAACGGTGCGGATGCGTCCCGCAAACTGAATGTCTTCGATGGCCTTGGCGAAACGTTGAAGCCCGCCGCGATCCTGTTCCAGAAAGCGTAACCGTGGTCGATCGATCTGGCTATCCACCAGCAAGCGAACCAGTCGTTCATGTCCCAGCACCGGCGCGAAGGGCAGCTTGCGCTGAGTGCAATAGAAGGTCGCCGTCATATCACTAAGCGCCTTTCCATGCACGCGCGTTACATCCTTGTAGGACGCGTCGCCCATCGCCGCGTGATAGCGGTCAAAGTTCAGGGTGCCCATCGTTGCCATCATATCAGCGGCGCGCGGCATCCGAAAGTGCCGCAGTTGGCCTTATTTATGATGAGAGAAATGG
>Ga0307468_100000291_pt1 | contig 12101 bp, 4 predicted proteins | sample atmdna_FD_203085 | JGI IMG/M metagenome (GOLD analysis project Ga0307468, IMG submission 203085) | Hardwood forest soil microbial communities from Morgan-Monroe State Forest, Indiana, United States - atmos_gases AM2C_05 | ecosystem: Environmental > Terrestrial > Soil > Temperate forest > Bulk...
CTGGACCCCTGCCATCAACGGAGACACCAGGCAGTCGAGCCGCGCCTGGAGGCCGGGGTCCTCGACCAGGCGCTGGGTGGCTCGGACCTGCTGGAAGACCAGGTCGCCGATCTGGGTCTCCACCCCGGGCGGGACGCGGCGCGCCACCGCGGCCACGATCTCGTCCTTGAAGAAGAACAGGCCGCCGAACAGGAGGGCCAGCAAGGCGACCGTCACGACGATCGCGGCGATACAGGACATCCGGCTCCGCTTCCGCTTCGAGCGGAGCGCCGCGACCTGTTGGGCGAGCGCCGGGTCCGAGGCGAGACGGGGGTGGTCGAGAAGGGCCTTTTCCGCGGTGTAGAACGTCACCGCCGGTTGCGCGGGGTGTGAGAGAAAGACGAAGAGGTCGTTCTCGCCGCCCGCGCGCAGCACGAGACCGTGCCAGGGGAGCGTGAAGGATGGCCCTCCGGACTCGAAGCGCACACCGGTCAGGGACAGCGAGATCCGTCCCGAGGCCTTGCCGCCCGGCAGGTCGGGGTGGTGGGCCGAGCCCGGGTACGAGTCGGAAGAGGTCTGGCTCATCGCGCTAAGATAGCGGCAAATTATGCTCGAACGGAGTCCCCTACCCGCCGGGCCGCGGCTCGATGACGACGTGCTGGAGGCCCTCCCCCTGGGTGTGCTGGTCGTCGGCGCGGACCTGTCGATCCGCCACGCGAACCGCGCCGCCTGCGGTCTGATCGGGCTCACCTGCGACGAGGTCGCCGGCATGCGGTGGACCGACCTCTTCCCCGACGCTTCGCACGGCGGCGGTTTCCCGCTGCCGGCGCGCCACCTCATCGGCTACCGGCGCCCCCCGTCGGGGAGCCTGGTCTGGCTCGAAGTGGAGTCGGCGTCGGCCCCGGCCGGTTCGCCGCATCACGCGGTCTGTACCTTGCGCGACGTCACCGAGCTGCAGGCGGAGGGCGGAGAGCAGGCCGGGTGGAAGGAAAGGCTGCGGGTCGAGGAGCAGCTCCTCCAGGCGCGCAGCGAATGGACGGCCACGGTCGACACCGTCACCGACATGATCCTCCTGGAGGACGCGAACGGCCGCGTCCTGCGCTGCAACCGGGCCGCGACCCTCTTCTTCCGCGCCACCTTCACTGAGATCCTCGGCCGGCCGCTCAACGACCTCTTCTTCCCGGACCGCCGGCCCGGCGAGGTCCATCCCTGGTTCCGGAGGGAGAGCGCGGTGGTCCAGTTCCCGGTCAGCGACCGGTGGTACGAGGTCACCAACTACCCGCTGGCGGTCCGCATCGCCCGCGGCGGCGCCGGGTGGGTCCACGTCATCAAGGACGTGACCGAGCGCCGCGAGGCCGAGGTCCTGGCCCGCCGTCTGACCGCGGCGATCGACCAGGCGGCCGAGTCGGTCGTCATCCTGGGGCCGGCGGCGCGGGTCGAGTACGTGAACCCGGCCTTCCTGGCCCTCTCGGGGTTGACGGAGGGCGAAGCCCTCGGGCGGCGGCTGCGGTCTCTCGGCATAGGGCCGGCCGAGCGCCGGACCTGGTGCGAGATCGTCCGCACGCTCGCCCGCGGCCAGGTCTGGCTGGGGGCCTACACCGCCCGCGACCGGCACGGCGCGACCTACCAGGAGGAGGCGACGGTCTCGCCGGTACGCGACGCCGACGGCCGGCTGCTCCATTACGTGGCCGTCTGCCGCGATGTCACCGAGCGCCGGCGCCTGGAGTCGATCGCCGAGGCGGTCAACATGATGGACAACGTGGGCACGATCTTTTCGAGCCTGCGCCACGAGCTCGGCAATCCCATCAACTCGATCAAGACCGCCCTCTCCGTGCTGCGCAAGAACCTCGATCAGTACCCGCCCGAGACGGTCGAGAGCTACCTGGACCGTACGCTCGCCGAGATCGGCCGCGTCGAGTACCTGCTCAAGGCGCTGCGCAGCTTCAACATGCACGAGAAGCCCCGGATCGAACGGGTGGACATGGCGCGCTTCGTCGCCGACTTCTGCGCCCTCGTGCGCCAGGATTTCGAGGAGCGCGGCATCCGGGTCGAGCCCGAAATCGCCGGAGACCCCGGCCCGGCGCTGGCCGACCCGCGGGCGCTCCACCAGGTGCTGCTCAACCTGCTGACCAACGCCGCCGACGCCCTGGAGGGCCGGGAGGCGCCGCGGATCGTCCTGCGTCTCGAAAAGCGCGGCTGGAGCGTCGACCTGACGGTGGCCGACAACGGCGCCGGCATCCCGGAGTCGCGGCGCGCCGACCTCTTCCGGCCGTTCCATACCGGCAAGCCTCACGGCACCGGTCTCGGCCTCGCCATCGTCAAGAAGCTGGTCACCCAAATGGGCGGCACCGTCGAGGTCGAAAGCGAGACCGGCGTCGGGACCGAGGTCCGGGTGTCGCTGGCGGCGGCGGGGGAGGGTGCGCTTGCACCGGATCGGTAGGGCTGGCAGACTCTCCTTTCTTCCGAGCTGAGGTATGGCAATCCACCGTCAAACCGTCCTGATCGTCGACGACGAGCCCCTGTTCCTGTCGAGCGTCGCCGAGGGGCTGCGCAGCTCTGACGTGGACTACGACGTCCTGACCGCCCCCGACGGCAGGGAGGCGATCCGGCTGGCGGACACCCACGGCGTCGACCTCGTGGTCACCGACCTCAAGATGCCGGAGCTGGACGGCTTCGAGCTGATCCGCTACCTGATGGAGAACCATCCCGGGACGCCGGTCCTGGTGATGACCGCCTTCGGCACGCCCGACATCGAGGCGACAGTGCGCATCTCGGGCGCGATCGGCTATCTCGAAAAGCCGATCGACTTCCAGGTGCTCACCGAGCGGATCGAGGAGGGGCTCCACCGCTCCACCCGCGGCCACATCCAGGGGATCACGCTGTTCAGCTTTCTGCAGCTCCTCCAGATGGAGAAGAAGACCTGCACACTGGAGGTGCGCTCCCGGAGACGGCGGGCGCTGCTGCACTTCCAGGACGGCGAGCTGATCGACGCCGAAGCCGGTGGGCTGCGCGGCGAGGAGGCGATGCAGGGTCTGGCCGGCTGGGACAGACCCAAGATCGAGATCGACAACGTCTGCCGCGCCAAAGAGCGGACCATCACCGTCCCGCTGACCAACCTGCTGCTCGAAGCGGCGCGCCTGGAGGACGAAAAAGCGCGCGGCGCCGGCAAGCGGGCGGCCCGAGCCGTGGAGCCGGAGCCGGCGCCCAAGGCGGACAGCCGCAAGTCCAAGGCTTCGACTCTCCAGGGGTCTATCGAGCGGGTGTTGCAGATGGACGGCGTCCACGGCGCGGCGCTGATCGACCTGGAGACCGGGGCCTGCCTGGCCTCGGCGAGCCAGGACGCGGTCTTCGATCCGGACCTCGCCGCGGCGGCGGCGGAGGTGGTGCAGGCCGAGAGGTCACTGGGCCGGAAGCTGGGGCTGGAGCGGGGGATCCACGAGATCCTGGTCACCCTGGAGGACCAGATCCACGTCACCCGGCTGTCGGCGCGCAACCGGCGCCTCTTCCTCTTCCTGGTGCTCGACCGTGAGGACTCCAACCTCGGCCTGCTGCGGCTGGGTCTGGAAGAGATCGAGGAAGGGCTGGGCCTCTAGCCGTGGGCGTGCGCCTTACCGGCCTGCTGCTGTTCCTCTTCATCCCGCTGGTCCTCTTCCTTTTCGTGGTCCACCCCGAGCCGCTGGGCCTGTCGCTCGGCGCCGGGATTGTCCTGATGATGGGCCACCGTCTGCTGGCGCGGCCGTACATGATGCGGGTGCTGCCGGTGAAGTGCCTGTGGTGCCACCGGCTCCTCCCCGGAGGCGCTCCTTCCGAGACTCTGGAGCTGAACACCGGAGGCGGACCGCTGACCGCCCGCTGCTGCCCGGGGCATCGGCGGCCGGCCGCGCGCTTCTTCGCCTGGCTCGATGCCTGGCGCTGGCCGTTGCGCACGGGGATCTTCGTCCCCCTGCTCCTGCTCCTCGGCACCCTGGCGCTCGCCGCCTTCGGGCAGGACGTGCCGCTCCCTACGGGGACCGCCTGGTTCAAGCTGCTGGTTGGGGTAACCGTGAACCTCGCCGCCCTGGGACCGCTGGCCGGCCGGGAGCGGTCCGCTCCCGCGGTCCCCTTCCCGGTCCACAACTTCTTCCTGCTCGGGGTGCGCAACCTGCTCTGGGTCTTCAGGCTGGTCGGGTTGTGGTGGATCTGGCAAGGGCTGCGGTATCTGGCAGGGTGACTGGGCTGTGCTAACCTGACCAGGAGGGATTTCCCTGTGGCACGGTTCAAAGAATCTGGAGCAGGAACGGATCGCTTGGAGGGTCCGGCCGTGATCCTCGATGAAGATCTGCGCATCCCGGCGGCAGTGCACACCCTCGCCGCATTCCGTCGCTGGGCCCAGTCTGACCGTTTTCCGGAACAGGGACGTATCGACTATCTCGAAGGAGACGTGGACGTCGACATGAGCCCGGAGGATCTGTATACCCACGGTGTGGTCAAAGCCGCGGTCTCGGTGACGCTCCATGCGATCGTGGCGGAAGGCGACCTGGGCCATATTTTCATCGACCGGGCGCGGGTGACCTCTCCAGATGCGGAGCTGTCTGTCGAGCCGGACGTCGTGGTTGTTCTCTGGGGTTCTCTGGATACCGGGCGGGTTCTCCAGGTGCCCGGCAAGACCGAGGGGCGCTTCGTCGAGCTCGAAGGGGCGCCGGACCTCGTGGTCGAGATCGTCAGCGACGGCTCGGTTGGCAAGGACACCAAGCGCCTCCCCCCTCTCTATGCCTTGGCAGGTATCCCCGAGCTGTGGCGGATCGACGCCCGCGGGGCGGAGGTCCGTCTGGAAATCCTGTCTCTGGAGTCTTCGGGGACTTACAACCTCCAGCCTGCAAATCCAGAAGGCTGGACTCTCTCACCGGTGCTGGGCCTGCGCTTCCGCCTGCTCCGCGAGCCGGCCCGCCACTCCTCCTGGCGGTATCGCCTGGAGCGTTCTCCGCTTACTCCTCCCCCAGCCGTCTGAACGCCCGGCCCGAGGAGGGCGAGGTGGCTGTGGCGACCCCCGGCGGGTAATATCGGCTCATGACTGAGCCGCGGGACATCGCCGGCCTCTCCCCGGAGCAGCGGGCGCTCCTGATGCTCCGCATGCGCCGCAAGGCGGCCCAGCAGGAGGAGCCGGCCGCCGCCGTCATCCCCCGCGTGGCGCGGGGAGGCCCGCTGCCGCTGTCCTTCGCCCAGCAGCGGCTCTGGTTCCTCGACCGCTGGGCGCCGGAGAGCCCGGCCTACAACGTGCCGGCCGCGGTCCTCTTCCGGGGAGACCTCGACGTGGGGGCGTTCGTCCGCGCGCTCACCACCATCGTCCACCGCCACGAGACCCTGCGCACCACGTTCCCGGCCGTGGACGGCGAGCCGCGCCAGGTGATCGCGCCGCCCGGCCCGCTGCCGGTGCCGCTGATCGACCTGACGGCGCTTTCCGCGGTGGCGAGACACGAGGAGACACAGCGGCTCGCCGGCCGCGAGGCCGGCCTCGTCTTCGATCTCCGGCAGGGGCCGCTGCTCCGTGCCCGGCTTCTGCGGCTGGACCGGCGCGAGCACGTGGTGCTGTTCAACATGCACCACATCATCTCCGACGGCTGGTCCGTAGGGGTGCTGATCCACGAGCTGTCGGAGCTCTACGGCGCGTTTCACGTCGGCCGGCCGGCCCCGCTGCCGCCGCTGCCCGTCCAGTACGCCGACTTCGCCGTCTGGCAGCGCGACCGGCTGCGCGGCGAGGAGCTGGAGCGGCAGCTCGCGTACTGGCGCGGACGGCTCGGCGAGACCCCTCCTGCCCTGGAGCTGCCCACCGACCGGCCGCGACCGGCGGCCCGCGGCTTCCACGGCCGCTTCCTGACGTTTCCGTTCCCGGACGGGCTGTGGAAGCGGATCGAGGCGCTCGGCCAGGGGCAGAGGATCACCCCCTTCATGGTGACGCTCGCCGCCTTCGCGGCGCTGCTCCAGCGTCTCACCGGCCAGGACGACATGGCGCTCGGCACGCCGGTCGCCGGCCGCAACCGCCAGGAGCTCGAGGGGCTCATCGGCTTTTTCGTCAACACCCTGGCGCTGCGCGCCGGCCTCGCGGGGGACCCCACGTTTGCCGAGCTGCTGGCCAGGACGCGCGAGGAGGTCCTGGGCGCCTTCGCCCACCAGGAGCTGCCGTTCGAGAAGCTGGTCGAGGAGCTGCAGCCGCGGCGCAGTCTGGACGTCGCCCCGATCTTCCAGGTCACGTTCTCCCTCCAGAACATGCCCATGGGCCGGCCGGAGCTCCCCGGTGTCGAGCTGGAGTCGCTGTCGGCCGAGACCGGCGCCACCCGCGTCGATCTCGGTCTCGACATCCGGCCGATCCAACCCGTCGAGGCGCGCTGGGAGTACGCCACCGACCTGTTCGATCCGCCGACCGTGCAGCGGATGTCCGGCCACTTCTGCGCTCTGCTCGCCGCGGCGGTGGCCAATCCCGGCTTGCGGCTCGCGGAGCTGCCCCTGCTGTCGGCCGCCGAGCGGCACCAGCTCCTGCTGGCGTGGAACGACACGGAGCGGGAGTACGAGCGGCATCTCACCGCCCACGAGCTGTTCGACTTGCAGGCGGAGCGGGCGCCCGATGCCGTGGCCGTGGTCGCGCCGGACCTGGAGCAGTGGACCTACGCCGGCCTGGCCCGGCGCTCCGCCTGGATCGCCCGGCGCCTGCGCGCTGCGGGGCTAGGCCCCGAAGAGGTGGTGGGGCTGGCCGTGGAGCGCTCTCCGGACCTGATCGCCGCCATGCTGGGGATCGCCCGCGCCGGCGGCGCGTACCTCCCTCTCGATCCGGCGTATCCCGAGGCGCGTCTCACCTTGATGCTGGACGAGGCGGCCGTCAACGTCGTCGTGGCCGGGACGGCGGAGCTGGCGTCTCTCCCGGCCTTCGCCGGCCGCGAGGTGCTCGATCTGGAGAAGGGAGGAGGTGCCTCCCCCCCTGGGAGGGGGGAGGTAGAGAGTGGGGGAGGCCAGGTGGGGGGCTCTCTCCTCTACGTGATGTACACCTCCGGCTCCACCGGCCGGCCCAAGGGAGTGGCGATCCCGCACCGCGGCGTGGTGCGGCTGGCGCGCGGCGGCGGCCACGCCCGGCTCGCGGCCGGCGAGGTGATACTGCAGATCGCGCCGGCCTCCTTCGACGCCTCGACGTTCGAGATCTGGGGGACGCTTTTGAACGGCGGCACGCTGGTGCTGATGCCGCCGGGTCGGCCGACCCTCGACGGTCTCGCCGCGACGCTGAACCGCTGCGGGGTGACCACGCTCCACCTCACCTCGGGCCTCTTCCAGGCCGTGGTGGACGAGCGCCTCGACGCCCTCTCCGGTCTGCGCCAGCTCCTCTTCGGCGGCGACGTCGTCTCGCCCGCGCACGTGCGCCGGGCCGCCGCGGCGCTCCCGGATTGCGAGCTGTGGGCCTGCTACGGTCCGACGGAGATGACCACCTTCACCTCCAGCCATCCGGCGCGGCGCGGGCATCTGGAGCGGAGCGTCCCCATCGGGCGCCCCATCGCTGACACCCGGGTCTATGTCCTGGACCGCGGGCTCGCGCCGGTACCGGTGGGGGTGGTGGGGGAGCTGGCGGCCGGCGGCGCCGGTCTGGCCCGGGGCTACCTGGGCCGGCCCGACCTCACGGCCGAGCGTTTTGTGCCGGACCCCTGTGGCAACGAGCCGGGAGCGCGGGTCTACCGCACCGGCGATCTGGTGTGGTTCCTGCCGGACGGCACCCTGGAGATCCTCGGCCGGGTCGACGATCAGGTGAAGCTGAGGGGCTTCCGCGTCGAGCCGCGGGAGGTGGAAGCGGCGCTCCTCGGCCACCCGGCGGTCGCCCGGGCGGCGGTGCTGGTGCTGGGGGAACGCGGGAGCAGCCTGCGGCTGGTGGCGTACGTCCAGGCCGAGAGAGCAGCGCCGGAGGATCTCCGCGCCTGGCTGCGAGAGCGGGTGCCGGACTTCATGATGCCGTCGGCGGTGGTGCGCGTCCCCGCGCTGCCGCTCACGGCGAACGGCAAGGTGGACCGCCGGGCGCTGGCGGTCCTGGCCCTGGAAGCTCCGGACGGGGAGAGGGGAGAGGAGGAAACCCCCCTCGTGCCGCTCCGCGGACCGGTGGAGGAAGCGCTCGGGGGGATCTGGGCCGAGGTCCTGGGCCGGGAGCGCATCGGGGCGCGGGACGGCTTCTTCGACCTCGGCGGGCATTCGCTCCTGGCCATCCGGGTGCTGTCGCGCGTCCGCCAGGCGTTCGGCGTCGAGCTGCCGCTGCGCGCCCTGTTCGAGGAGCCGACGCTCTCCGGACTCGCGCGGCGGGTCGAGCTCGCCCTCGACGGCGCTCCGCCGCCGCCGCCGATCGCGCCGGCGCCGCGCGGCCAAGGCCTGCCTCTCTCCTTCGCGCAGCAGCGGCTCTGGTTCATCGACCAGCTCGAGCCGGACAGCGCGGTCTACAACACCCCCTTCTTCCTGCGCTTGACCGGCGAGCTGGACGTGCCGGCGCTCGCTGCGGCCTTCGCCGACGTGGTCGAGCGGCACGAGGTCTTGCGGACCACCTTCACCGCCGCGGCAGGGAGCTCCGCCGTCCAGCTCATCGGCCGGCCCTTCGCGCCGGACTTGCCGGTGATGGACCTCGGAGGGCTCTCCCCGGAGATCCGCGAGGCCGAGGCCCGCCGCCTCGCGACGCTGGAGGCCGGCAGCCCCTTCGATCTGCGGCGTGGCCCGGTCCTCCGTATCTCCCTGCTGCGCCTGGCCGCCGGCGACCACGTCCTCCTGGTCAACGCCCACCACATCGCCACCGACGCCTGGTCGATGGAGGTCCTGTGGCGCGAGGTGTCGGTCCTCTACGCGGGGCTCCGGCTGGAGCGTCCGGCCGCCCTGCCGCCGCTGCCGATCCAGTACGCCGATTTCGCGGTCTGGCAGCGCGGCTGGCTCCAGGGGGAGGTGCTGGAGTCCCAGCTCGATTATTGGCGGTCGCGTCTCGGAGACGGACCGTCGGTCGTGGAGCTGCCGGCGGATCGCCCGCGGCCGGCGGTGCAGAGCTATCGCGGCGCCGATCTGCCCCTGGCGTTGCCGGCTGCAGCCTCGGCGGCGCTCAACGCCCTGGCCCGCCGCGAAGGGGCGACTCCCTTCATGACCCTGCTGGCGCTGTTCGTCGCCCTTCTGGGCCGGATGACCGGGCAGCGGGACCTGCCGGTCGGCACCCCGATCTCGGGCCGCCGCCAGCCGGAGGTCGAAGGGCTGGTCGGCTTCTTCCTGAACACCCTGGTGATCCGGGCCGGGCTGCCGGAGAGGGGCACTTTCCGCGCGCTGGTCGGGCAGGTGCGGACGCTGGCGCTCGAGGCCTACGCCCATCAGGACATCCCCTTCGAGAAGCTGGTGGAGGAGCTGAGCCCGCGGCGCAGCCTCAGCCACTCGCCGCTCTTCCAGGTGCTCTTTGTCCTGCTCCATCAGGACGCAGGCATGGAATCGTCGCCGGAGGGGCTGGCGGCGAGCCCCTTCCCGGTGGAGCGGGGGACTTCCAAGTTCGACCTCACGCTCACGATGTTCGCCGGGGGCGCCGGGGGAGACGCCTTCTCCGGCATCCTCGAATACGCCACCGACCTCTTCGACCGGCCGACCCTCGCCCGCCTCGCGGAGCACCTGGGAACCCTGGCGTCGGCGGTCTCGGCGGCGCCGGACGAGGACCTCGCGGCGCTGCCGTGGCTCGCCGGGGCCGCACGGCACCAGCTCCTGGCGGAGTGGAACGACACCGCGCACCCCCTGCCAGACTCGTCGCTCCACCAGCTCTTCGAGCGGCAGGCGGAGCGGACGCCAGACGCCGCGGCGGTGGGCTTTGGCGACCACTGGCTGACGTACGGCGAGCTGGCGCGCCGGGCAGGACGCTTGGCCCGCCACCTGCGGCGCCTGGGGGTCGGTCCCGAGTCGCGGGTGGCGATCGGCCTGGACCGCTCGCTCGAGATGGTGACGGGCGTCCTCGGGGTCCTCACCGCCGGGGCCGCCTATGTGCCGCTCGATCCCGCCCTCCCCCGCGAGCGGCGGGTCTACATGCTGGAGAGCTCCGGCGCCGAGGTCCTGCTGACGCGGTCGGGGCTGATGTCGGAGGGGGGTGAGCTGTCCCACGAGCGGGTGCGGAGCGTCTGCCTCGACGGGCCGGTCCTGGGCGGACCGGACGCCCTTCCGGGCGGACCTCTGCCGGATTCCGGCTGCCTGGCCTACGTCATCTATACCTCGGGCTCCACGGGTCGTCCCAAGGGAGTCGCGCTGCCGCGCCTCGCCCTTTCGAACCTGATCGACTGGCACCTCCGGCATTTCCTGGGCGGCGTGCGGACCCTGCAGCTCGCCTCGCTGAGCTTCGACGTCAGCTTCCTCGAGATGTTCGCCTGCTGGGGCTCGGGCGGCACCCTCCTCCTCGTCTCCGAGGAGCTGCGGCGGGACGTGCCGGCCCTGGCGGGATTCCTGGTGGAGGCGGGAGTCGAGAAGGCGGTCTTCCCGGTGGTGGTCTTGCAGCGGCTGGCCGAGGAGTATGCCGGGCGCGGCTTCCACCCGCTGCCGCCGCTCGCCGAGATCACCACCACGGGCGAGCAGCTCCAGACCACCCGGGCGATGGGGGAGCTGCTCCGGAGTCTCGGCGTCTGCGCCTTCCACAACCACTACGGCCCGTCCGAGAGCCACGTCGTCACCGCCTTCGCCCTGGACCCCGATCCGGCCGGGTGGGCCACCCACCCCGCCATCGGCCTGCCCATCGCCAACGCGCGGGTCCACCTGCTCGACGAGGAGCTAGCGCCCGTGCCGGTGGGCGTCCCCGGCGAGCTGGCGATCGGCGGCGTCTGTCTGGCGCGCGGCTACACCGGCCGGCCCGACCTGACGGCGGAGAAGTTCGTGCCGGACCCCTTTGCCGGTGGCGGCGATGAGCCCGGGGTCCGCCTCTACCGCACCGGCGACAAGGTCCGCCGTCTCGCCGACGGCAACCTCGACTTCCTCGGCCGTTTCGACCACCAGGTGAAGGTGCGCGGCTTCCGCGTCGAGCCGGAGGAGATCGAGTCGGTGCTCGGCGGTTGCCCGGGAGTCCGGCAGACCGTGGTGCTGGCGCGCCGCATGGGCCCGGGGGATACGCGCCTCGTCGCCTATGTGGTGCCGGAGCCCGGGGCCGGCTCCCCTGTAGTTTGGCGGGCGTTCCTGCGCGACAAGCTGCCGGACTACATGGTCCCCTCGTACTTCGTCGAGCTGGAAGCCTTGCCACTCAACGCCAACGGCAAGGTGGACCGCCGGGCCCTGCCCGCACCGGAGGCGGTGCGGCCGGACCTCGCGGCGGCTTACGTCGCGCCGCGCACGCCCCTGGAGGAGACCCTGGCGGCGATCTGGAGCGACGTGCTGGGGATCGAGCGGGTGGGAGTGGAAGACGACTTCTTCGAGCTGGGCGGCCAGTCCCTGCTCGCCACCCAGGCGGTGTCGCGGGTGCGCCAGGCGGCCGGCGGCGTCGAGGTGCCCTTGCGCGCCCTCTTCGAAGGGCCGACCGTCGCCGAGCTGGCGCGCATCGTCGCAGCGGCGCGCGGGTCGGCAGGGCCGGAGGCGCCCCCCCTGGTCCCCATGCCGCTGGCGATGTGGACGGGCGAGCTGCCGCTCTCTTTTGCCCAGCAGCGCCTCTGGTTCCTCGACCGTCTGGCGCCCGAAAACCCTTTCTACAACATGCTCACCGCCGTGCGGCTCTCCGGTCCCGTGGACGTGCCGGCGTTGCGCGAAGCCTGCCGTGAGATCGCGCGGCGCCACGCGGTGCTGCGGACCCGCTTCCCCGCGGTGGCGGGCCGGCCGGTCCAGGCGATCTCGCCGGAGCCGCCGCCGGGCTTCCCGCTGATCGATCTGGGAGGGCTCGCGGACGCGGCGCGGCGGGGGGAGCTGGAGCGCCTCGCCGCCGCCGAGGGGCGGCGGCCGTTCGACCTCACCCGCGGACCGGTCTTCCGCGCCTCCCTGCTGCGGCTGGGAGAGACCGAGCACTCGCTCTTCTTCAACGTCCACCACATCGCCTCGGACGGCTGGTCGCTGGGCGTCCTCCACCGCGACCTCGCCGCCCTGTACGGCGCCTTCCACCGGCGGGAGCGCTCCCCCCTGGCGGAGCTGCCGATCCAGTACGCCGACTT
>Ga0307468_100000292_pt1 | contig 12099 bp, 11 predicted proteins | sample atmdna_FD_203085 | JGI IMG/M metagenome (GOLD analysis project Ga0307468, IMG submission 203085) | Hardwood forest soil microbial communities from Morgan-Monroe State Forest, Indiana, United States - atmos_gases AM2C_05 | ecosystem: Environmental > Terrestrial > Soil > Temperate forest > Bulk...
GACCGAGCGGCCGGACATCTCTTCGACGTCCTGGCGGAAATAGCCGATGGTGATGCGCTTCGGCACGGAGACATCGCCGTCGTCGGGATGCTCTTCGTCGACGATCATGCGGAAGAGCGTCGTCTTGCCCGAGCCATTCGGGCCGACGAGCCCGGACTTCTCGCCGGGATTGAGCTGGAACGACGCGTCGACGAAGACGAGCTGCTTGCCGTATTGCTTGGAGATGTGGTTGAAACTGATCATGGGCGGGGGCGTGAACGCGTGCGCGAGTGACCGCATTTCGTCGCGACGGCGCAACCGATGTGGCACAGACACTCCTGTCTGTGCGCCCCGCGCAGGATGAACCGATGCACATTGGGCTCTGGCCTCCCAAGTGTGCACAGACAGGAGTGTCTGTGCCACATCGGCACGAACGAACGGGACGGCGGCGTTCCTATTCCGGCGTCACATATGCCCCGGTGATCCCGCCGTCCACCATGAACGACGTGCCGTTCACGTACGAAGCCTCATCACTCGCGAGGAACAGCGCCGCGTTCGCCATCTCCTCGGCACGCGCGAATCTGCCGGGCGGGATGTGCACGAGCCGGCGCTGACGGCGCGCGGGATCGGAGAGCAGTTCCTGCAGCAGCGGTGTTTCGACGGGGCCGGGGCAGAGTGAATTCGCGCGGATGTTTTTGCGCGCGAACTCGATCGCGATCTCGCGCGTCATCGCGAGCACGCCGCCTTTGCTTGCGGTGTACGCGATTTGCGGCGTCGCGGCACCCATGATCGCGACGAACGAGGCCGTGTTGATGATCGAGCCGCCGCCCGCACGCAGCAGCGCGGGGATTTCGTATTTGCAGCCGAGGAATACGCCTTTGAGGTTCACGTCGATGACACGGTCCCAGATTTCTTCCGGCGTGTTCGTGACCGAGTCGTCGGCGGGATCGAAGATGCCCGCGTTGTTGAATGCGATGTCGAGGCGGCCGAATTGTTCTTCGGCGAATGCGACCATCGCTTCGGCGTCTTTCGCTTTCGAGATGTCGGCCGCGAATGCGCGCGCGTTTTCACCGATCTCGTTCGCGGTGCCGTCCGCACTCTTTAGATCGACGCAGACGACCTTTGCGCCTTCGCGCGCGAACAGCAGTGCGGAGGCTTTTCCGATTCCGCTGCCTGCGCCGGTGATGAGAGCGACTTTGTTTGCGAGTCTCATGCTTGTTCGAAATATCTCCTGCGTTCCCAGTCGGTGACGACCGCGTCGAACTTGCGCTGCTCGGTGCGGAAGAAGTGGAGGTAGTGCTCGACGACGTCGTTGCCGAACACGTCGCGTGCAAACGCGCTCGCTTCGAGCGCGGCGATCGATTCGTTCAGCGTGTGTGGCACCTGCGGCAGATCGCGTGCGGCGTAGACGTCGCCTTCGAATGATGGCGGCGGCTCGATCTTGTTCTCGATGCCGTCGAGTCCCGCGGCGAGCGTCGCTGCGAATGCGAGATACGGATTCGCATCCGCGCCTGGCGTGCGGCACTCGATGCGTAGCGATTTGCCGTGGCCGACGATGCGGAATCCGGCGGTGCGATTGTCGTGGCTCCACGCGATGCCGGTCGGTGCGAACGAGCCGGCGACGTAGCGTTTGTACGACGCGGGATACGGCGCGTAAAACGGGAAGAGCTCGCGTACGTGCGCCATCCATCCGCCGAGGAACCAGCGGAAGACGTCGGACTCGTTGGCGAACAGCGCGTTGCCGTCGCGATCCCAGAGGCTCATGTGAATGTGGCAGCTAGAGCCGGCGTGGCGTTCGTCCCACTTCGCCATGAACGTGATCGCATGTCCCGACTGCCACGCGATTTCTTTCGCCGCGTGTTTGTAGATCGTGTGGCGATCCGCCATCTCGAGCAGCTCTGCGTAGCGCAGGCCGATCTCCTGCTGTCCCGGTCCCCATTCGCCTTTCGATGATTCGACCGGAACGCCGGATCGCTCGAGATGCGATCGGATCGCGCCGATGAGGAACTCTTCTTTCGTCGATTGGAGGATGTGGTAGTCCTCGATGATCCGTCCGATCGGTTCGAGGTTCACGAAGCTCTTGCGCGCGACGTCGTCGTACGAGTCTTTGAACACGTAGAGCTCGAGCTCCGACGCGCCCATCGCGACGAAGCCTCGCTCCGCGGCGCGTGCGATCTGTTTGCGCAGCAACGTGCGCGGTGCGAGCGAGACCAGCGCGTCGCGTTCTTCTTCGAGCACGTCGCACAGCACGAGCGCGGTCTTGTCGTGCCACGACGCGACGCGCAGCGTCGTGAAGTCGGGCACGGGGCGGAAGTCGCCGTAGCCGAGGGACCAGGAAGTGAATTTGTAGCCGGGGACGGGATCCATTTCGACGTCACACGCGAGGAGGTAATCGCACGCGTGCATGCCGTGATGCGCGATCTCGTCGACGAAATAGCTGGCGTTGAGCCGCTTGCCGACGAGCCGGCCGTACATGTCGGGAAACGCGGCGATGACCGTTTCGATCTCGCCTTCGGAGACGAGGCGGGTGAGTTGTTCGAGATCGATTTTTCCGCTCATGTGATGTCGATGTAGACCGTCTTCCATTCCGTGTAGTGATCGAGTGCCTGCAGTCCGAGCTCGCGTCCGACGCCGCTTTTCTTCACGCCGCCGAACGGTCCTTCGAGATGCACGCTGCTGCCGGAGTTGATCGAGAGATTGCCGGTTTGCACTGCGCGCGCCACGCGCAGCGCACGGGCGATGTCGCGCGTCCAGATCGAGCCGGAGAGTCCGTACACGCTGTCGTTCGCTTGCCGCACTGCGTCGTCTTCATCGCGGAACGGCAGCACTGCGACCACGGGACCGAAAATTTCTTCGCGCACGATCGCCATGTCGGGTTTGGCGTCGAGAAAAACTGCCGGCGAGACGAAGCAGCCGTTCCGCGTGCCGCCCGTTGCGAGCGTCGCGCCTTCCGACTTGCCGCGATCGATGTAGCCCATGACGCGCTCGCAATGCGCGGACGTGACGAGCGGTCCCATCTCAGTTTCGTCCGCGAGCGGATCGCCGACGTTGACGCGTGTGAACGCATCGACGAGCGCCTTCGCGAAGCGATCGTAAATCGTGTGCTGCACGAGGATGCGGCTGCGCGCGCAGCAATCCTGTCCCGCGTTGCCGAGCGCACTCGAAACGGCGGAGCGAACCGCGCGATCGAAATCGCAATCGTCGAAAATCACGTTCGCCGATTTGCCGCCGAGCTCCAGCGTCACGCGCTTGATGTCATCAGCTGCGAGCCGCATCACGTTCGCACCGACTTCCGTCGAGCCGGTGAATGCGAGCTTGCGCACGAGCGGATGCCGCACGAGCGCGTCGCCAACTTCTGATCCCGATCCGGTGACGACCGTGAACACGCCCTCAGGAAATCCGGCTTCGCGCGCAAGTTCTGTGATGCGCATCGCCGTGAGGGGTGTTTGCTCCGCCGGCTTGAGCACGACCGTGTTGCCCATCGCGAGCGCAGGCGCCGATTTCCACGATGCGATCGCGATCGGAAAGTTCCACGGCGTGATGATTCCGCACACACCGACCGGCTCGCGGAACGAGAGCAATACACCGGGTGCGGCGGCGGGGAGCGTCTGGCCCGCGATCTTGTTCGTCGTGCCCGCGTAGAACTCGAAGCAATCCGCGGCGAGGCCGACTTCATCGCGTGAATCGCGAATCGGTTTCCCGACGTTGCGCGATTCCGTGCGCGCGAGCTCGTCCGCGTTTTCGCGAATGAGATTCGCGAGGCGCTGCAGCACGCGTCCGCGCTCGCGCGTGTTCATCGTGTGCCACGGGCCCGACTCGAATGCGCGTGCGGCGGCGTGGACGGCGCGGTCGGCGTCGTCGCGCGTGTGGCGCGGGACGTCGGCGAGTGGTTGGTTCGTGGCGGGTTCGATGAGCGTCGTCATCTAAGCAAAGTTCACTCCGGGTGGAAAAAGCGATCGGGTCGTCGGACTAAAACCCCAAGAAAGGGGAAAAGCCATGACAAACAAAATCAATAACACTCCGCAACCACCCACCGGACTCTATCAGGGCTACGACAGTTTTCAGGGACAAGTGCGCGATGCCGCCGTCAGCGGAACGACGAACACCGTGGATGCCGTGAGCTCCAACCTGGTCTCGATCTGCACCGACATCGAGTCGGTGATGCAGGCCATCAATGCCAGTGCATCGCTCTCGGGAGGGTTCCTCGACGTCTCGGTCGATGCGAAGGCGAGCTGGGCTCAGTCGCTGAGCCTCACGAGCACGAGCGTCGCCGTCATCGTGCACAGCGTCGTGATGACGGGTCAAACCCAGGCCGACGTCTATGCGCTTTCGTCTTCGGTCACGCCGCCCACCTCGAGCAACGTTCAGGATTTCTTCAACGCATACGGCGACTCGTTCGTGAATCAGGTGGCGCTCGGCGGCGAGTACTACGCGGCGTTCGTGTTCAATTCGACGACCGCCAGCCAGCAGACCGAGATCACCGGGTCGCTGGCGGGCAGCGGCGGAGGGATCAGCGCCTCGCTCAGCGTCGCGATCACCAACGCGGCGTCCAAGTCGCAGACGAACCTCACGATGAGCCAGCAGATGCTCGGCGTCAGCAACCCTTCCTACCCGCCGGACGATCCGACGGCCATCGTCAACTTCGCGGTCGGTTTCGGCGGCACGAGTCAGTCGATCGACGCGCCTACGTTGTTGTGCTACGCGACGACCGGCTACGAGCACGTGCCCGACGTCAGCGGATTCAGCCCGATCGAGACGAATCGCAATCTGCTCGGCACTGCGACGGCCGCGCCGTTCGTCGACGCATTCACGACGCTGACGACGATGTCGAGCCAGTGCGCGCTCATCAAGCAGATGTACAGCGCGTATCAATACACGGGCGACTCTTCGTTCCTGACGAACGCGCTGCAGGTGACCAACGACCTCGCGGCGCTCAACACGCTCATCGCCGACATCGAGGCGAACGTCACCGGCACGTTCACCGCACCCACGTTTCCGAGCCTCGGCCTCGGAGTCCCGCTGGTGACGTACTCGCTCAACGAATCCTTCCCGGTCCTGCCGCTCGCGTCCGGATCGTTCTACGATCTGAGCCCGACGCAGATCGCGAACGGCGTCATGCCGGCGGCGATCACGATCTTCTCGGGCACGAGCGGGCCAGGCACCTCGTTGGGGATTCAGGTGACGTACAGCGACGGCACGTACTCGAGCCAGGGCTATACCGGCGGAACGCCACAGGGAACGCTCACGCTGTCGAACGGAGACTCGATCGCCTCGGTCACGATCATGAGCAACGGGGCCTGGGCGGAAGACGCTCAGATCACAACGGCTCGAGGTCAATCGATCGGCAGCGTTGTATCTCAGCCCATGAATTACGCTTTCGACGTTCCGCCGATCATCGGTTTTTATGGCGGTCTCCTTGCCGCCCCCGTCTACCCGAGCACGATCATGCTGGGGGCAATCGCCATCACGATGATGCCCGCACTTTGGGTGCATCCGATCCCGCCGTCGGCGGGGAAGCGCACTGCGCAACGGCGCCCGCGGCACCACGGCCACGCCCAGGCACAGGCGTAGCGAATCAGTCGGGAGCCGGCAACTCGGTTGCCGGCTCTCCGGCGCTCGTATGCCACGCGATCGCGGCGAGGACGACGATGCCGCCCGCGATCGCGTACACGGACGGACGTTCGCCGAGAAAAAGCAAAACCCAGATCGGATTCGCGATCGGTTCGAGCATGCCGGTAAGCGACGCCTGCGTCGCGGTCACGTGCTCGAGACCTTTGACGAAAAAGAAGTACGCAATCGCGATTTGGACGATGCCGAGGAAGGCGAGGACGCCGAGCGACTTCGGGGTGAGGGCGAGATCGTTCCAGACGAACGGCAGCAGCGCGATGGCGAGCACGGCGTTGCCCCACGTGATCGCGGATTGCGCGGCGTCGTGCTCGCGGCGCAGACAGAGAATCAGCAGCGCGAAGAAGACGCTCGAGATGAGCGCCATCCCGTTGCCGGCCATGCCGCGCGGCTCGAATTTGCCGACGAAGAAAAGCGCCATGCCGCCGATCGCGACGGTGATCGCGATCGCATCACGCCCGCGCATCGGCTCGCGCACGACGAGCGGCGAGAACAGCAGCACCCACACGACGCCGGCGTATTGCAGAAAGATGGCGTTCGCCGCAGTGGTCCACTTCGTCGCGACAACGAATGCGGTGAGGCAGAGTCCGTATCCGAGGATTGCGGCGATGAACACCGGCGTCGATCGCCAGCGCCGCACGCCCCACACGCGGCGGCCGAAAAACATCGCCAGCGCGAGTGCGGCGAAGAGCGAGCGGTAGAACGTGACTTTGAGCGGCGAATCGGCGATCGCTTTGATGCCGATGCCGCCGGTCGACCAAAGGAGCGCCGCTACGGCGATGAGTACGATTCCGCGGCGGCGCTCCGTCACGCGCGCATTCTAGTTCGTCGTATACGGCGTCCTGTCCATCCTCGCGCGAACGTCGCTCTCCGACGGCGGGCAAGGCTCCGCGGGCGGCGGAATCACGAGCGCGCATTCGCGTGCGAGGTCCGCGAGCGTGTCGATCTCGATCGGCTTGTTGAGCACGACCGAGACGACCTGCGGGTCGGTGAAGACGTCGGAGTTGGGATCGCGCATCGCGAGGACGAACGTCTTCGCATCGGGTTGTTCGTCGTGGAAGCGCGAGAGAAACGCTTCGGCATCGGGCATGTTCATGTCGATGACGAGCAGGGCATATTCGCAGTCTCTGATTCTCTGGAGGGCATCTGCCACGGTCGCTGCCGTGTCGACGCCGATCGGCTGGTGACGCAGGATCGTGAACAGCATCACCCGCATCACGTCGTGATCCTCGACGACGAGGATTCGCGGTTGTGGTTTCGGTTTCATGTGTCCGAAGATCTCAAGAGGCGTGCCAGACCAACTCATCAATTCGGCTTGGCGTACTCGTCCTTGTCGCCGGGGGGACCGCAGGTGTCGGGCTGCGCGCGCGCTTCGACGGAGCTGAGACAGCCGGTGATCGTGTCGAGGAGCAGTTCGATGTCGAACGGTTTACGCATGATGCCGGCGACGAGCGCGGGATCGAGTCCCTGCGGCTCGGCGCCGGCGGTGAGAATCACGACGAGCGGCCGTTCTTCCCGTGGCAGGAGTTGCAGCTCATCGAGAAATGCCTGGCCGCTCATGAGCGGCATCATCAGATCGAGCAGGACGAGCGAGTAGCGGCAGACGGAGAGCCGCTGGAGCGCCTCAACGCCATTGCGCGCCAGGTCGACGGTGAACCCGCGGCGGCGCACGACCGTGAACAACAGCGCGCGAATTGCGTCGTCGTCATCGACGATCAGCAGGCGCTTTTCCTCTCTTCCCATCCCGGACTCGAAAAAAAGATGAATACGCAGCAAATTCGCTGCCTACGCTCGTAATACTTCGCGTTTGTCGCGCAGAGACGTGCAATGCAAGACGCGCTCACTCAGCTGGACGAGTTGCAGAGTGGCAGAGTTGCAGAGTGGCAGAGAATGTTTGGGCTTTACCCCTCTGCAACTGTGCAACTCTGTCACTCTGCAACTCTATGTAACGCGGTGCTCAACCGCTTGTCCGCGCAGGAACTTCACCACGTTCGTCGCGGCGATCCGCGCCATCGCGCTGCGCGTTTCTTCCGTGGCCGAGCCGATGTGCGGGACGATGACGACGTTGTGCATCGCGAGGAATCGCGGATTCACGACGGGCTCGTGCTCGTAGACGTCGAGTGCGGCGCCGCGCAGATGGCCGCTGTCGAGTGCGTCGCATAACGCGTCTTCATCGACGAGCGGGCCGCGCGAGGTGTTGATGAGGTAGGCGCCGCGTTTCATGCGCGCGAGTGCAGCGCGATCGATCATGTGATGGGTTTCGCGCGAGAGCGGTGCGTGAAGCGACACGATGTCGCTCGTGGCGAGCAGTTCATCGATGGATTCGCCGCGACGCGTGCCGAGGATCTCCATGCCGAACGCGCGTGCTCGTGTTGCGACTGCGCTGCCGATGCGGCCCATGCCGATGATGCCGAGGTGCTTATTTTGAAGTGCGGTTCCGAGGTAGGCGAGCGGTTCCCATTCGACGCGTCCGCTCGCGCGCACGTCGCGATCGCCTTCGACGATCCGCCGCGTCACCGCCAGCATCAACGCCATCGTCAAATCCGCCGTCGCCTCGGTGAGCACGCCAGGCGTATTCGTCACGACGACGCCGAGCTCGCGCGCCGCGTCGATGTCGATGTTGTTGTAGCCGACCGCGACGTTCGCGACGATGCGCAGGTTCGGATTCGACTCGAGCACGCGCCGCGTGATCGGATCGGAGAGCAGCGTGATCGCCGCATCCGCATCCGCGAGGATCGTGATCATGTCGTCTTCCGTCCGGCCGTGCTCGGTCGGATGCTCGACCACGTCGGAGTCGATCGACACGAGCTCGCGCGCGATCGATGGGAAGTTCGCGGTGAGGACGACCGTGTGTTTCATGGGGCGTGCTTCATCGGGTGTGTTTCCATCGGACGTGCTTCATCAGACGAAAGGCGGAACACGGAACGAGGAACACGGAACACGGAACGGAGACGTGGTTCAGTTCATTCGCTCTTCTTCGAGATCAGCCAGCCCGCGAGAAAAAGAAATCCGCCGATTGCGAGCAATCGAACCTCGACCTGGATCTCGTCTTTCACGAGACCGTACATCAGGCCAATCGGCAGAATGATCATCCCAATCAACTGCAGGAGCCGACCGATTGTCGCGTTCATCGTTCCGTGTTCCGTGTTCCGTGTTCCGCGTTCTCCTAGTGATGCGGAGCGACGATCGCGAGCAAGTCATCTTCAAGCAAGCTCGCAGGCTTCTCCACCACGCGCCCAAGCTCTTCGTCGCCGCGATAGACGATGAACGTCGCGACTTTCTCGATGTGCTTGCCGTCGAGCAGCTTCTCGGGCTTGGTCTTCGAGCGATCCACCGCGACGAACGTCATCGGCAGTTTCAGCTCGTCGTTGATGCGCAGGAAGTGCGGGACTTCGCGCTGGCTGTCGGGGCACCAGGTGCCCATGTAGATCTCGACGCGATCGCCGGCGCGCACGTTGTCTTTGATCATCTCGACGACCGTCGCGTCGGGTTTGTAGTCCGATTTGCGCTCCGCGTATTCGGGCACGACGGCGAGCAAACGCTCGGCGGTGATCGGACCGATCTCCGTCGGCAGCGGCGTTTTTTGCGGAGCCGCGAGTGCGGTCGCTGCGACGGCTGCGTGCTCGTCGATCGCGATGCGTTCGACGCGATCGCCGCGCTCGGTTTGGTCGACGACTCCCGACATTCCTTCGTACACGCGCGCGAAGATCGTGTAGCCGCCGTCGAGATGCGGCTGCGGCGAATGCGTGATGAAGAATTGCGAGCCGCCGGTGTCTGGGCCGGAGAGGGCCATGCCGACCGCGCCGCGCGTGTATTTCTGCAGATTGATCTCGTCGCGGATCGCGTAGCCGGGGCCGCCGTTCATGTCGTTGCGCGGATCGCCGCCCTGGATCACGAAGTTCGGCACGACGCGCATGAACGAGGTGTTGTCGAAGTATTTCTGCTTCGCGAGCTGTGCGAAGTTCCACGCCGTCATGGGCGCGTCCTGCGCGAGGAGCGCGATCTCGATCGCACCGCGCGTCATGTGAATCGTGGCGGTGTGCGGCGTGTGCGACCACTCGACGATCGCTTTGTAGTCGGGCGGATTCTCGATTGCGAGCGGCGTGTACTGCGGGCGGTTCTTCTTCAGATTCTGCTCGATGAAATCGGCGGCCGCGCGGCGGAGGATCGGCTCTTTGTCGGTGAGGAGCGAGCGCAGAAACGATTCGCGTTCGGGATAATCGATGTCGGCGAGCGCGTGAATTGCGGCGAAGCGCGCGTCGGCATCGCGATCGGCTTTCGCGCGCTCGTACGCGGCGCGCAACGTCGCGAGCTTCGTTTCCGCGGGCTCGCTTTTCGTCGCTGCGTATTTGTCGATCGCGTTCGTGCGCACGATGACGTCCGGATCTTCGAGCGCGCGGCGGATCAGCGCGATCTCAGCGTCGGCTTCATCGTCAGGAATGTTGCTGACGATGTTCATGCGCACGAGCACGTCGTCGTCGTTCGCGAAACGGCGTCGCAGCTCCGCGCCTTTCGGCCCGAGCTGCGTGCTCGTTTCGAGCACGCGCGCTTTCGCCCAGTTCGAAAGCTCGGCGGGGAGGTCGTCGGGGAAGTGCCGCGCGATCACACCCGCGGCGATCTCGCGCTCGACGCGCGTGCCGTTCGACGCGATGTCGTACAGCTTCTTGTGCGCGGTTGCGTTCTTCGCTGCGTACCAGCCGATTGCGTCGAGCGCGGCGGCGCGCGTGCCGGGATCGGGATCTTCGGTGATCGCGATGAGGCGCGGCATGTCGTCGGCGTTCACGACGTCGGGCGATTTCGCCGCAAGCCGCGCGATGGCGATGATCGCGTTCGTGCGCACCCACGGATGCACGTCGCCGAGTGCGGCGACGAGCGGTGCGTACGACTCGCGATCGCCGATGCGTCCGAGTGCCATCGCGGCGTACGCACGAGTGAGCGTGTTCGCGTCGCCGAGGAGAAGTTGAAGACGATCGCGCGCGGGAGCGTACGCGCGGCGTGCGAGCACGTACGTCGATTCCTGGCGAATCGCGGACGACGCGTCGTCGAGCGAAGACGCAGCGAGTGCGCTCGCTTCATCGCTGTCGAAGCGAAAGAGAAAACGAATCGCGCGCGCGCGCGGACCTTCGGCGCGATCGCGTGCGGTGAGCGGTGCATAGCGCGAGAGCTCGTTCTTCGCGAGCTTCGAGAGCGCTTCGACGGCTTCCGCGCCGACGGCGCCGTCGGAATCGAATGCGAGCTTGAAGAGCGTTTCGCTGCCGTCGCCGATCTCGCCGAGGGCGAAGGCGGACAGCTCGCGGACATTGCGATCGGGATCGTTCGCGAGCACGAGCAGTTGATCGACGCCGGCTTGCTTCTCGTTCGCGTCGCGCTCGCCGTTGCCGTTCGTGTCGACAAACGTGTTCGGGCCGATGCGCGCGAGCGCGAGTGCGATGCGCGTGCGATGCAGCGCGTTCGCATGCGTCGTCCACGCGTTGACCAGCTCCGCGTTGAATTCGCGGCGATCTTCGAGTGCGAGGACGCTCGCTTCCTCATCGATCGTCAGGCCGTGAATCGCGATTGCTTCGGGTGCGGGCACGGGCACGGGAGCGGGCACGGGTTTTTGGATGCACGAGGCGAGCAGGAGCAGGGAAAGCAGCTTGCGCATGGCGCCCGACATTCTAGTGGCCGTGTGACCATCGTCACGCATCGGTGTGCATCCATTCGCTTGCCATCGGACCGGCCACACGCGAGACTCGCGGCTGCAATGGCGCAACCCGCAATTGAAACGGAACGTCTCGCCCGCCGGTACGGGCGGCGCTGGGCGCTCGCGGAGGTCACGTTTTCCGTTCCCGAGGGGAGTGTGATGATGGTTGCCGGGCGCAACGGCTCGGGAAAATCGACGCTGTTCCGCGTGCTCTCGACCGCGATTCGCCCCGATCACGGCAGCGCGACCATCGGCGGATTCGACGCCGTGCGTCACAAAGAGGACGTGCGCCGGTTCACCGCTCTGCTCAGTCATCAGTCGTATCTCTACGAATCGCTGACGGCCCGCGAGAATCTCCAGGTCTTCGCCAATCACCTCGGACGCGGCCGCAACGGCGTCGTCGAGCTGCTCGAGCGCGTGACGCTCGGCGCGCGCGCGGATGATGCGGTCTCGACGTTTTCCGCCGGCATGCGGAAGCGGTTGTCGTTCGCGCGCGTCCTATTGCAGGAGCCGAAACTGGTGTTGCTCGACGAGCCCTACGGTCAGCTCGATCCTCCGGGCTTTGCGCTCGTCGACGAAGTCGTGCGCGAGCTCAAGTCGCGCGGCACGACGGTGCTGATGGCCACGCACCAGCTCGAGCGCGGCGCGAAGCTCGCGGACCTCGCGATGTTCCTCGAGCAGGGACGAGTGCATTGGTTCGGCAACGCGGCCGAAGCGGCAGCCCACGAGGTGCCGCGATGATGTCCAGGAGTGCGGTGGCAAAGCCACCGCTTTCTGATCCGGATCACAAAGCGGTGGCTGTCGCCACCGCA
>Ga0307468_100000293_pt1 | contig 12064 bp, 8 predicted proteins | sample atmdna_FD_203085 | JGI IMG/M metagenome (GOLD analysis project Ga0307468, IMG submission 203085) | Hardwood forest soil microbial communities from Morgan-Monroe State Forest, Indiana, United States - atmos_gases AM2C_05 | ecosystem: Environmental > Terrestrial > Soil > Temperate forest > Bulk...
CAATCAGAAGGCGTTGCAGCGCATTCAACTCGAGCACGGACTGCGCAAGGCGCTCGCGAACCAGGAGCTCGCGGTGCACTACCAGCCGATCTTCGATCTGCGCTCCGGCAACATCAGCGGCATGGAAGCGCTGCTGCGCTGGCAGCATCCCGAGCTCGGATCGATCCCGCCCGCGGTGTTCATCCCGCTCGCCGAATCGACCGGTGTGATGGGACCGATCGGCGCGTGGGCGCTTCGCACCGCATGTCATCAGGCCAAGGCGTGGCACGAAGCGGGATTCCGCAGCCTCTCGCTCGCCGTGAATCTCTCGCTCACGCAATTGCAACAAGTCGATCTCGTCGACCGCGTCGCCGACACGCTGCGCGAAACTGCGCTGCCGGCGCGCCTGCTCGAGCTCGAGATCACCGAAAGCAGCGCGATGCAGAGCCCCGAGACGAGCATCCGCATGCTCTACGACCTCAAGAAACTCGGCATCCGCATCTCGCTCGACGACTTCGGCACCGGCCACTCGTCGCTCGCGTACCTGAAACGATTCCCAATCGACACACTGAAAATCGATCAGTCGTTCGTGCAGGACATCGTGACCGACCCCGACACCGCCGCAATCGTGACCGCCATCATCGCGATGGCCCACTCGCTGCGACTGAAAGTAATCGCGGAGGGAGTGGAGTTCACGGAACAAGCAAACTTCCTGCGACGGCACGCGTGCGATCAAATGCAGGGATACCTGATCAAACCACCAGTGGCCGCGCCCGAGTTCGAGGCGTTCTTGTCGTTGTAACTCGTTGTACGATTCTTCACATGAGCGACTTCACCGTTGATGTCGAGCGCGAAACTGACGGCCGCTGGATCGGCGAAGTTCCCGAGCTTCCGGGTGTGCTCGTGTACGGCGAGAGCCGTGACGAAGCGGTCGCGAAAGCGAAAGCGCTGGCGTTTCGCGTGCTCGCCGATCGCCTCGAACATGGCGAAGCGATTCCCGAGATCGAAGGCGTCTTCGCCGTTCACGAATGAGCTTCTCGGCGACAAAGGCGAATCAGGTTCTCGCTGCGTTGCGTCGCATCGGGTGGTCGATCAAACGTGAAAGGGCGGCTCGCACAAAGTCCTTCAACGATCCGGCTGGCCTGATTACGTATTCGCGTTTCACGAGCGCGACGAGATCGGCCCAAGAATGCTCGCGAAGATCGCGAAGCGCACCGGGCTGACGCCTGAGGATTTGTAGCCGCTACCTCACGTCGAGAAAATCCGGCAGCGCGAACAGATTGCGCTTGCGAAGCGGCTCCGGCGCATCGGCGATTGCATGCGCGCGTGTGCGCGACATCTGTTCGAGATCGCGATCGAGAAACAGCGGCTCGTCGTGCGCGCCGATCGTTGCAGTCCATCGCGGCGCGGATGTACCGGCACGCGCGGCGAGCAGCTCCGCGAGCGCGGCGGCAACAGTTAGCTCGCGATCATCGAGTTCGGAGGGACGTTCGAAATGATCCCAGCGCACGTGCTCGCGATTCGCGTCCGCGATCCACTGACGCGCGGCGAGCAGATCGCCGGTGAGAACAGCATGCACGAGGTCAGCGAGATTCATCTGCGCTCACCGTCATCCGGCGCACCTTTCGCGCGCCACCTTCTCCCACGAAGAAGGCCCTTCCCTACCGCCGCACTCCGAAACTACCGCCGCCCCACCCGTCGCTTGCCGGCAGCGACCTTCACCGTCGTCGTCGTCACCGACTTGCCGCCGGCGGCGTCGGTCACGGTGAGCGTGACGACGAAGGTGCCTTCGCGGTCGAAGCGGTGCGTGATCGTCGGGGTTTTCTCGAGGTTCGAGAGGTCGCCGAAGTCCCACACATAGGAAAACTCCGGCGTACCGCCGCTCACGGTTGCGGTGAATGTGATGGTGTCGAACGGGCGCGGGAATGCGGTGCTCGCCGTCGCGGTCGCAGTCAGCGGGCAATGGCGCACGACATACGAATCGCTGCCCTCCTGCCGCGAGACGAACAACTCGATCGAGCTGAAGTACGCGGTGCCGGTCGAGACGATCGGATAGCTCGTCGATGCGGTGTTGCGCAGCGGATCGGGCGAGAACAGCGTGTCGCTGATCAGCGAGCCGGTCGCGCGGAAACGGCGCAGGCGATATTCGCCGGGAAACACTCGGAATCCGAGTTGCGACGAGAGATACGCGAGCGCCCATTCGTTGCGCTGCGCGTTCCATGCGAGCGACACCGGCGCGACGTCGATGCCGATCGCGTTGAACAGCGTCGACTCCGCAGAGATCTTTCCGTCCGCATCGACGCGCGCCCAATTCATCACGCCACGCCCCGTACCCGAATCATGCGTCGACGAAACGATCACGAAGCCCGCGTCGCGCGGCGCGATGCGCGCGTCTTCGGCCGTCGTCGACGCGGTCTGCGGCAACTGCACCGCATCCGTGCTCGTCACGCGCACGAGCTGCAGCGCGTTATTCGTCGAGCGCAGAAACGTGATGCCGATCGTGCCGGTCGTCGTCGCCGCGACACGCACCTTCGCGGGCCGCGCCTGGAAGAAATTCACGACCACGTCTTTGCGCAGCGTGCCGTCGGTGCCGACGATCATCAGCCACACGCCGCGATCGGACGTCTGCGCGATCGTGCGCGCAACGGCGTACGCATTGCGGAACGGATCCCAAACGACGTCGAACTCGTCGTCCGTCGCGGTGGCGTGATGTTTCGCGATCTCGATCGGTCCGCCGATCGGCACGCCGACCGACGAAATGCGCTGCAGCACGAGCTGCAGGTTCGGCGTTTGATAGAAGAGGCCGAACTCCGATCCGGTCCAGAGCAGCGCGGTCGGCCCCTTCAGCGAGCTGTCGGCGACGAGGCGATCGGGCGAGAGCGGCGCCATCTCGCTGTCGTAGACGGCAAAGTAGATCGCCTCCGATACCGAGAACGAATCGGTCTTGGCAATGCCGAACGTCGTGCCGGTCCACGCGACGGGCGACGCGACGAAATTCGGCGTCGAGGCGCGCTGTGAGAATAGGCGGACGAAGGAGTTACAGTCGGCCGCATGCGCGACCCCCGCACTGCCGTTGATGAGCGCAGCAATCGCCGCGGCGCGCAAGAACCTGCTCGAGAAGCCCATCGAAACCCGCCTTCACGACCCGAAAATGGAAGTTATTTACAAAGTGACCGCGGCGAGTATAGCGGGAAAGCGGCGTTGGCTGGCTGATCGTGTCGGCGTCGTCTGATATCGTCGGGCCCGTGGCTGGGCGACTGCCAATATGAGCAGCGATCGGACGGTCTCAACGAATAGCACCCGCGGAAACGATCCGGTCCTGCACGAAGTCCTCGGGGCATTGAACGACACCGATCGAGAGGTAGCCATGGCCGCGCTTTTTCAGCAGCACGCCTATCCGGCCATCGATGCGATCCTCGCATCGCGTTTCCGTCAGCGGTTGCACGACCCCGATGCGGAAGACATCCGCGCCGACGTCGCCGTCCGTTTGATCAAGCGAATCGACCGTCTGCTCGAATCGGGCGGCGCCGATCCGATCGAGAGCTTTTCCGACTATGTCGCCGTCGTCACCTTCAACGCCTTCGACGATTTCATGCAGCGCAAGAATCCGGAGCGCGCGCGGCTCAAGAATCGTCTTCGCTATGCATTCGAAAACGATCCGCGCCTCGCGATCTGGGGCGATGCGCGGCAACTCGCCTGCGGCTTGCGCGAGTGGCACGGCCGCGCTGCACACGAGATCCCTGCGACTGTCGAGCACTGGCACGCGCGCGATCTCGCCGATTCGGTCGTCGCGACGTTGCGCGAGATCGGATTCCCCGTTTCGTTCGAAGCGCTCGTCGTCCTCGTCGCAGCAGCCACCGGAATCACCGGAGAGCCTCGTGAGCTGCCGGAACAGACGACTGCGCAGACGCCGTCGATCGGCGATGAGCTCGAGAACAGCCAGTATCTCCGCCTGCTCTGGAGCGAGATCGGCGAGCTGCCGCTTCGCCAGCGCATCGCGCTCCTGCTGCACGCGCGCGATGCGTCGGGCGAATCGATCACGCATCTGTTGCCCGCGACCGGCATCGCCACGTTGCACGAGCTCGCAAGGACGCTGGAGATGAGCGCGACCGAGCTCGCGCAGCAATGGAACGAGCTGCCGTTCGACGATCTGCGCATCGCCGACCAACTCGGCATGCAACGACAGCAGGTGATCAATCTACGAAGATCGGCGCGCGATCGTCTCGAGCGAAGAATGCGCGCGAAGGCGAGGCCGAAGCGATGAGCGAACACATTTCCGCCGAGACGATCGAGAAGTATCGGGCAGGCACGCTCGCGGCCGAAGAATGGATCGCCGTCGATGCGCACATCACGGATTGCGCAGAATGCCGCGCGAAGATCGCGACTCCGGAATCACTGCGACGCGCGACCGATGCGTGGCGCGAGACGCTGCAACCGCAGCCCACGCGCTGGTTCGTGCCGCTGACCGTGGCCGCGGCAATCGCGATCGTCGCAGGCACGCTTCTGCTCAATCGGCGCAACGAACAACCGACGCACGTTCCGGCGATCGTTCACCACACGATCAAACCGCCGGCGCCCGTCGCGACGCTCGATCCGAAGTGGCAGCCGCTCGTGCGCGAAATTCTCTCGGAGAAACGGGCAGCAATCCTCGCGCTGCTCAATCCGACTGCGGGACGCGTTCGCAGCGGTGATGTTCCTGCGCCGGAAAAGAACGCGCTGAACGAGCCCGTCGGCATCGTCGTCGAAGACGCTCGTCCCGAGTTTCGTTGGACCTACGACGGCGACGCGGTGAAGGTCGAGATCTACGACCGCAAGTTTCACAGCGTCGCGTCGAGCTCGTGGCTGCACGTGTCATCGTGGCAGCCGAGCAAGCCGCTGCCGCGCGGCGAGATCCTCACGTGGCAGATCCTCGTGCGCAAAGGTGGCGAAGAGATCACCGCGCCCAGCCCGCCCACTCCACCCGCACGCTTCCAGATCCTCGATGCAAAGGCGCTCGCCGAGCTCAAGGAAGTGAAGCGCCACGATGATCCGCTCGTTGCCGGATTGATCTACGCACGTGAAGGAATGGAATCCGCGGCGGCCGCGCAATTCGAGAAATCGAAATTGCCCGAAGCTAAACGCCTGCTTCAGTCGTTGCGGCCGATGAAGACGAATCCCGCCCAGTAGTACGGATGGCTGTAGTCCGCGCTGTGCAGCAGCTCGAGCTGCGCGCCGCGCAGATGATCGGACACCGCGGCGACCGAGTTGCTTCGCGACAATCGCTTGTGAAACGCGACCATCAATCGCGCCGCCGCGGCGGAGTCGACGCGCCATTGCGTGCCGATCATGCGCGGACATCCAGCCGCCATCACTGCCCACGCCATCCCCATCAATCCCTCGCCGCTCACGACCTGCCCGCCCGCAGTGTCGCACGCCGACAGCACGACGAGATCCGCCTGCAGCGGTAGCGACGCGATCTCGCGCGCTTCGAGCAAGCCGTCGTCGCCGACGGACGGTGTCAGCACGAGCGCGGAATACAACTGCGCGTGATCGTCGATCAGGCCGTGCGTCGCGAGATGAAGAATCGAGACCTTGCCGGCGGACTGCTTCACCGCAGTCTCCGTCGCCGAATCGCCGACGAGCACGCGCGCGGACGAGCCGTACAAACGCGCGATCTCATTCGCTTCCACGCGCGCTTCGGGCAGCGGACTCAATTGAAAATCGCGCAGCGTGCGCACCGTCGAGCGTGTCGCGCCGCGAATCGTCGGATCGCCGACGGCGAGGATCGACATCTGAGTCGAGCTTCGCTTCGGCAGATTGTGAGCAACGCGCAGCAGCGCGAGCGACGGCCCGTACATCATCGATCGGCGCTCGACGAGATGCTTTCCATCGGACGCGACGAGCACTTCGAACGGCAGCCGCCACAGCGCACGATCGGGAATGATGCAGAGCCGCTGCACACCGGCGAGCTCGCGATCGAACGGCTCGACGAGCAGCTTGTCGATCTGCCGCGCCTTGCGGCGATATTGCAGATCGCGCGTTTCGATCGAGTGCACGAGCGCGAGCACGCGCGACTCGAGATCGCGCCGTCCTGCGGCGATGCGGCACACCGTGAGCTTCACGTCGTCGCCGCGCTTGCGAAGCAGAAAGGCAAACGTCTCGCTGTCGTGAACCGAGTACACGAGCACGGCCGCGGAGTCGTCGTGCAGCAGCGCCGGCGCGTCGTGCTCGAGCGATGCAAATGCCTCGGGACGCGCCGTGTGCAGCGTCGGCCGCCGCAGATAGATGTCGGCGAGAAAACGGCGCAACTGCAGCCGCTTCTCCGCGAGCTGACCCCGCACTTCGTTGCTGGTCGCGGGATTCGCGAGCAGCTGCCGGTTGAGCGCGGAGATGCTCTCGTTGAGCGCCTGCTCCTGTTGTTTTTCCTCGTCCGACATCGTCGGCGATCGATCGATGCGCGCGCCGTCGAGCACATCGCCGAGGGTGCGGCCTTTCAGTTGCTCGGCGATGACGAGCGCTTCTTCGAACTTCCCCTGCTCGACGAGCATCGCCACGAGCCCCTGATACGGCGCGGCCTTGGTGTCGAAGTAGAGCGAGAGCGACGCCGGGTCATCGGAGACGCTGTCCCGCCCGAGCTCGACGATCTCGATGGCGCGGCGGAAGGCTTCGATCGCTTCGTCGCGCCGGCCGAGCGCACGCAGCGCTTCGCCGATGAACGTTTGGGGGAGCGCGTCGGTCGCGATGAGCGACATGCGCACGGTCCGAACTGCGACCGAAAGCTGGTCCGCTTCCGTCGCGAACTGCAGCGCTTCGTCATATCGCTTCTGCGACAAGCGCAGTTTCGCGAGCGTGAGCAGGATCAGCGATGCATTTTCTTTGTCGCCGTACGTGTGCGCGATCGACAGGGCCTGCGAGAGCTCGGTCTCCGCTTCGGCCACGTTTCCCTGCGCGATCAGGATCTCGGCGATTCCGTGGCGAACCGGGACCTCGCGACCGAGCTCGCCGACGCTCCGCAGCGCCCTTCGCGCTGCAGCCAGTCTCATCGCCAGATCGACCGGCGCCACCGCGCTGAAGTCCTCGAGCTCCGTCGCCGACGTCAGATTGTGCAACGCCATGGCGATGAACGCCTGATCGCCCATGCGCAGCGCCATGCGATACGCCTCTTCGGCGTAGGCATTCGAGATTTCCAGGTTGCCGAACTGCCAGTGAAGCACCATCAGACGAAACGCGGTGATGCATCGCCCTTCCGTCCAGTCGAAGACAACAGCTCGGTGTCGTCGAGCGCGCCGCGAAGATTTCCCAGCAGCGAGAGGAGATACGAAGCCATGTAGCGGCTCTTCATCGGGCCGCGCGCGTCGGGAACGCGCTCGATCAGGTCCGCAGCCTTCCGCAACTCTTCGACCGCGCGCGGGATGTTCTTGGCGTGAATCCATTCCGCGATTCCGGTCGCGTGATGCGCCGCGGAGATCAGCCGCGGATCGCCCAATTCGTTCGCCAGCCGGAGCGTCTCGTACGCGCGCGGGATCGCGTCGTCCGAATTCACCGAGACCTCGGCCGACGACCAGAGGCGCATGCACTCGACCGCCGTCGCCGGCTCGCCGATGTTCCACGCGAGGCCGATGATCGCTTCGTAAGACGGCACCCGCTTCTCCACCGCGGGCTCGCCGATGAGCACATCCGCGAGCTCGATGAGAACCGACGGCAGATCGGCGTCGGTGGAGTGCTCGAGGATCGACGCGATCGTGACCGGACGCTGCTCCGCGATTCGCTGTGCGAGACGGTGCTCGTACAACACCGCGGATTTCAGTTTCCACGTGTTGTCGACGAGCTGCGCTTCGATCTCGAAGCGATCGTGCAGCGGACTCTCGACCGAAACCGCGCCGCGACTTCGGGCGGTTCCGTGCAGTTGCAGCAGCAGGAGCATGTGGTCGCCGGTCATGCTCACAACGCGAACTTCGTGCGACGCGACCGACACGCACTGATACTTTTCCACGCGATTGCGGAGCAGCTGCCAGTCAGGGGATGCGATGGCTTCCGCGGTGGCGATCTTCTCGAACGCCTCCATCTGATCGAACGCGAGCGCCTGCACGAACGACGACGCGACGGCTTCAGGCGCCGGCGCACTCGACACAGGCGCAGTCGCCATCAACAGCGCAAGAACGAGCGGGGCCACGGGCGTAGTCTACTTCCGGAAGTTGTCAGAAGACGTATCGCGCATGTGCATATACACGCCCGAGCGCCTGCGTGAGTGCCGCACCCGGTTGCACGCGGAAGTGATGATTGATGCGCAGACGCATGTCCGCGCGGCCGACGTTTTGCGCGACGTCCGCGGGCAGTTCGACGATCGTAATGCTCAGCGGAATCTCGCCCGCGTGCTCTTCGACGATCTCGCGAATGCGCTTCACCGTGTCTTCGCTCATGCGCGGATACGGTACTTCGAGCGCGATCTCTTTCACCTTCTTGTCGCGGATGCCGTCGAGCGGCACGATCTCCAGCGCGGAGAGCTCCGGCGTGATCGGCGCTTCGTGAAATGCAGCCGCATGTTCTTTGAACGTGACCGGCTCTTCAACGATCGCGTCCTCGGGCTCCGCGGCTGCGGGCTCGCCGAAGAGTCCGAGGTTGAACTTGTCGACATCGGCACCGATGCGATCGCGCTCGATCTCTTTCGGATCGCGATCGTCTTCTTCCGCATCGTCGATGCGCACTTCATACGCAGACACGCGCGCGCGTGACGTCTCCGGATGTCCGCCGTATTCATCATCGATGTGCTGCGCGGACTGCTCCGCCGATTGGAGCGAAGCGCTGCGTCCCGTGGTCATGCCGCCCGTGTCTTTCACCGCTCCCGTGATGAGCACCGCGACGCCGTTGTCGAGCCAGCGCGCGTACTTCGCGTAGAGATCGCTGAAGACGACGACGTCGACGGATCCGAATTGATCGTCGAGGACGAACTTCGCCATCAACTTCCCTTCGTTCGGACCCTTCTTGATTTTCGATTTCTTGATCTGCGAGACGATGCCGCCGATGTTCGCGGTCTGGTCGATGAAACGGTAGAGCGTTTCGGTCGTCGCATTGGCGAACATCTTCAGCTCGTTCGCGTAACGCGTGAGCGGATGGCCGGTGATGTAGAAGCCGAGCGTTTCTTTTTCGTTGCGGAGCTTCTCGTCTTCAGGCCATTCGGCTTTCTGTGGCACAGACACTCCTGTCTGTGCACCCTTCGGCACAGACAAGAGTGTCTGTGCCACATTGCCGAACAGCGAGCTCTGTCCGCGCTCCTTCTCATCCTTCGTGCGCTGCGCGGAATCGGAGATCGGCTCGATCTGATCGAACAGCGCCTTGCGCGAGCCGCCGAGAAAATCGAACGAGCCCGATTTGATCAGCGCTTCGAGCACTTTCTTGTTGCACGCGCGGAGATCGACCTCCTCGCAGAACTGCAGCAGCGACGTGAAGCGCCCGATCTTCTGGCGCCCGGCGAGGATCGATTCGATCGCGCTTTCGCCGACGCCTTTCACTGCGCCGAGGCCGAAGCGGATGTTCTGGCCGACGACGGTGAACCAGTAATTCGATTCGTTGATATCGGGCGGCATCACCTCGATGCCCATCGACTTCGCTTCGTTGATGAACTTCACGACCGCTTCGGTCTTGTCCATCTCCGAGCTCATGAGCGCGGCCATGAAGTGCCGCGGGTGATGCACCTTCAGCCACGCCGTCTGATACGCGACGAGCGCGTACGCGACGGAGTGTGACTTGTTGAAGCCGTAGCGCGCGAACGGCTCGATGTAGTCGAAGACCTCGTTCGCTTTCTTCTTCTCGTAGCCGTTCGCGACGGCGCCGGCGACGAACTTGTCGCGCTCCGCGGCCATCATCGCGGCGTCTTTCTTGCCCATCGCCTTGCGCAGCAGATCCGCCTGGCCGAGGGAGTAGCCGGCCACGCGCTGCGCGATCTGCATCACCTGCTCCTGATAGACGATGACGCCGTACGTCTCTTCGAGAATCTCCTTCATCTCGGGGACGAGGTACTTCGCCTTCGACTGCCCGTTCTTGCGCCGGACGTACTCGTCGACCATGCCGGCATCGAGCGCACCGGGGCGATAAAGCGCGTTCAACGCCGCGAGATCTTCGAATTTTGTCGGCCGCGATTTGCGCAGCAGATCGACCATGCCGCCCGACTCGAACTGGAACACGCCCTTCGTGCGCCCTTCCTGAAAATGGCGGAAGACGTCGGGATCGTCGAGCGGAATCGCCTCGATCTCGATCTTCGTGCCGGTCTCGCGCGCAGCGGACTTCAGCGCGTCGTCGATGACCGTCAGCGTGCGCAGGCCGAGGAAGTCCATCTTGAGAAGACCCATCTTCTCGACGACGCGCATGTCGTACTGCGTCACGATTTCATCGCGGTTCGTGAGGTAGAGCGGAACGTAATTCGTCACCGGCTCAGGCGTGATGACGACGCCGGCCGCGTGCATCCCCGCGTGGCGCGAGAGTCCTTCGAGCCGCGCGCCGATCTCGACGATGCGCGCGACTTCCGCATCGTTCTTCATCGCTTCCGCGAGCGCGGGCGAATCCTTCGGAGCGTTTTCGAGCGTGACATCCGGGCCCGTGGGAATCGTCTTCGCGACTTTGTCGACGAGCCCGTACGGCAAGCCGATCACGCGGCCGACGTCGCGCACGACCGACTTCGCGGCCATCGTTCCGAACGTGATGATCTGCGCGACGTTCTCTTTCCCGTATTTCTTGCGCACGTACTCGATCACGCGCCCGCGATTGTTCATGCAGAAGTCGATGTCGATGTCGGGCATCGAGATACGCTCGGGATTGAGGAAGCGCTCGAACAGCAGGTCGTACTCGAGCGGATCGACGTCGGTGATGCCCATCGAGTACGCGACGAGCGAGCCCGCCGCGGAACCGCGCCCCGGACCGACCGGGATGCCGCTGTCTTTCGCGTATTTGATGAAGTCCCAGACCACGAGGAAGTAGCCCGGGAATCCCATGTTGTTGATGATGTCGATCTCGCGCTCGAGGCGATCCCAATACTCCTGCGGCTCGTGCTTTCTCCGCGTGGCGGCGCTCAGGCGTTTCTTCAAACCCGCGCGCACGATCTCCGCGAAGTACGTATTGAGGTCATAGCCCTCGGGCACCGGAAATTTCGGGAGATGGTGGCCCTTCACGTCGAGCGACATATGCACGCGCTCGGCGATGCGCACCGTGTTCGCGAGCGCCTCGGGATACGCGGAGAAAATGCGGCGCATCTCGTCCGGACCCTTCACGTAGAAGTCGTCCGAGTAGAACTTCATCCGCTTTTCGTCGTTGAGCGTTTTGCCCGTGCCGATGCAGAGCAGCACTTCGTGTGCGAACGCGTCGTCTTTGTTGAGGTAGTGCGAGTCGTTCGTGGCGATGAGCGGCAGGCCGACCTCTTCGCCGAGGCGCGCCATCATCGGGACGATCTTCTGCTGATCCGGAATGCCGTGGTCCTGGATCTCCAGAAAGAAGTTGTCGGGCCCGAGGATCTCCTTGAACTGCAGCGCGGCGTCTTTTGCGCGCGTGTAATTTCCCTGCGCGAGATTCTGCGAGACCTCGCCTTTCAAGCACGACGAGAGAACGATGAGTCCTTCGCGATGCTCGCGCAGGATTTCCTTGTCGATGCGCGGCTTGTAATAGAAGCCCTCGGTGTAGCCGGCGCTCACGAGCTTGACGAGATTCTTGTAGCCGGTGTCGTTCGACGCGAGGACGATGAGGTGATTGTTCGATCCGGCGTCGGCCTGCTGATCTTCGACGGACGTCTTGTCGTGCCGCGAGCCGTACGCCATGTACATCTCGCACCCGATGATGGGCTTCACGCCGACGCTCTTCATCGCGTTGTAGAACTCGACCGCGCCGAACATGTTGCCGTGATCGGTGATCGCGCACGCGGGCATCCCGAGCTGCGCGACGCGCTTGGCGAGCGCGTCCGGTCGAGTGGCGCCGTCGAGCAGGGAGTATTCCGTGTGGAGGTGGAGGTGAACGAAGGACATGGGGCAGTTTGGATTCTAAACGAACGCGGATTCGATCACGCGAATCGTGCAGAGCGCGATTCCGAGTCGTCTCGCACCCTCTCGGAACGCGCGACAGGTGA
>Ga0307468_100000294_pt1 | contig 12060 bp, 1 predicted proteins | sample atmdna_FD_203085 | JGI IMG/M metagenome (GOLD analysis project Ga0307468, IMG submission 203085) | Hardwood forest soil microbial communities from Morgan-Monroe State Forest, Indiana, United States - atmos_gases AM2C_05 | ecosystem: Environmental > Terrestrial > Soil > Temperate forest > Bulk...
CCGGGCTGATCAAGACGGTGTTGAGCCTGAAGCATCGGCAGATACCCGCCAGTTTGCACTATGAGAAGAGCAACGAGAAGATCGAGTTTGCGGGGAGTCCGTTTTATGTGAACCAGGAGCTAAGAGAGTGGGAGGAAGGGAGCGAAGCGAGACGAGCGGGAGTGAGTTCATTCGGAATCGGGGGAACGAATGCGCATGTGATCGTTGAGGAGTGGCCGGAGGAGGCGGCGGCGGCGGAGGAGGAAGGAGGAGGGGAGGAGTGGGAGATGCTGATGGTCTCGGCGAAGACAAGCGGAGGGCTAGAGGAGGCGAGCCGGCGGTTGAGCGAAGAGTTGAAGAAAGGCGAAGGGAAGCGGCTGAAGGATGTGGCCTACACGCTGGCGGCAGGCCGCCGCGCTTTCAACCACCGCCGCGTCGTCATCTGTAATAGTGCCGCCGAGGCCGCCAGGGCGTTAGAAGCGCGCGACCCCAGATTTGTGTTTACGCGCTCAGTTGAATCAACTGACAGATCCATCATCTTTATGTTTCCGGGCGTCGGGACGCAGTACGTGAATATGGGGCTTGACCTCTATCGGACCGAGGCCGTTTTCCGTCAGCAAGTAGACATATGCGCCCAAATGCTCAGGCCGCATCTGGATTTCGACTTGAGAGAGTTCCTTTATCCAGCGCAGGAGCGGGTCGAGCAGGTAGAGCCCTTGATGAAGAAGACTTCCAAAGCGATGCCGGCGATTTTTGTGATCGAATATGCGCTTGCGAAGCTCTTAATGTCCTGGGGCATTCATCCCGTGGCGATGATCGGCCACAGTCTCGGCGAATACGTGGCGGCCTGCCTGGCAGGCGTCTTCTCGCTCGAAGATGCTTTATCGCTGGTCACGACGCGCGGGCGTTTGATCGAGCAATTGCCAGGCGGTGCGATGCTCACCGTTACCCTTTCAGAAGAAGAAATACGCCCGCTGCTAGACGGCAGATACTCCATTGCCGCAGTCAATGGGCTCACGCAATCGGTTGTCTCAGGGTCTTCGCCTGACATAGATGAGATGGCGGATGTCTTGACCAAAAACGGGATCGAACACCGGCGAATACACATAGAGATGGCGGGCCATTCTGCGATGGTTGAGCCGATCCTTGAACCCTTCTCTCAGCATGTAGCGAAGATTACGCTGAAGCCGCCGCGCATCCCTTACATATCTACCATAACTGGAAGATGGATTACCGCAGCCGAGGCGACACAGGCCGCTTATTGGGTGAGCCACCTGCGCCAGACCATACGTTTCAGCGATGGAATCTGTGAGTTGCTCAAGCACCCAACCCCGACCTTGATCGAGGTCGGGCCAGGGCAAACCTTGAGCGTGCTTGCCAGGCTGCACACGAACAACGCCCAGGCACAAACCGTCTTCTCAACTATGCGCCACCCGCAGGATCAGCGCTCGGACATGGCCGTATTGCTCGCGACGGTCGGCAAGCTATGGCTGGCCGGAGTCCCCCTCGACGCCAGCAAACTATACCAGGGGCAGAAGCGCCGCCGTGTGCCTTTGCCGACCTACCCTTTCGAGAAAAAGAGCTACTGGATTGGGCCTTCAAACCATGGCGGGGCCGTCAGTTTGTCGCCAGCCAAAGTCGCCGCAAGCGCCGGTAACCAGGCGGCGCGCAACCGGCGAACGCCCTCCGAATATCGGGAGAGAGTATCTATGTCATCATCGAAGCTTGCTGTGAGCCAGCAACCGCAGCGGCGAGACCGCATCGCCTCATTCCTGACCGCAGTTGTGCAGACCTTCACGGGGCTGGACGTTGCTGAGATCAGTGCTCAGATGACCTTTCTGGAAATGGGCGCTGATTCACTGATACTGCTTCGCGCCAGCCAGGTCATTCAAAACAAGCTCGGAATCAAAATACCGTTCCGCCAGTTGGTCACGGAATTCTCGACAATCGCTGCCCTGGCTGAACACATAGACCGTCAGTTGCCTGCATCACAAACCCTGGACGAAATTCCTGTCGATCAGGCGGAGCCTCAAACGTCAAGCGAGCCAAGCCTGGAAGAAGCGTCTGCCGAAGACGACTGGGAGCCAATGACCGAGCCGGCGGCTGAACTTATCGAGATGCTCGATTCTCATGCCGGGCGTTTACCTCAGCCGCCGGCAGGTGAAGACGCGCTGACGCGCCTATTCGCGCAACAGCTTCAAATCATCTCCGACCAACTAGGGCTATTACGCAACGGCCAGGAAAACCCTCGGCGACCTGATGCGCGGCGCGCGCCTGTCAAGCACACGCCGGAAGCCGCCATCGCCGCTGAAAAGCAGGCGACCGGCCAGCCGCCTCTCATCAACCAGCCTGAGCCTGAGCCTTATGTTGCCTACCAGCCTGTCGAGAAAGAGCAATCATCGGGATTGACCTTGCAGCAGAAAGAACATCTCGATTCGCTGATGGCGCGCATCATAAGCCGCACTGGCGAATCCAAACGCATGGCACAGGCCAACCGCCGCCATCTCGCAGATAACCGGCCAGTAGCCGGGTTCCGACTGTTGTGGAAGGAGATGTTTTATCCAATTGTCGCCCAGCGGGCGCAAGGGTCGAAAATGTGGGATGTGGATGGCAACGAGTACGTAGACCTGACCATGGGGTTCGGCTCGCTGCTGTTCGGGCATTCTCCGGCTTTTGTGATTGAAGCTATAGAGGAATCGCTCTCGCAAGGCATACAGCTTGGGCCACAATCGAAGCTCGCCGGCGAGGTCGCCAATCTCTTCTGCGAGCTGACGGGCAAAGAGCGCGCGGCGTTTTGCAATTCGGGAACCGAGGCCGTGATGATTGCCCTGCGGCTGGCGCGAACCCGCACGGGGCGAAACAAGATTGCGCTTTTTACAGGCTGCTACCACGGCGGCTCCGATGGCGTGCTGGTGAGAGCGGAAAGAATGGCGGACGGAAAACTCCGCGCCGTGCCCATGGCACCGGGCATCCCGCCAGAGGTGGCGCAAAACACGGTCATACTCGCCTATAACAGCATGGAATCACTGGAAACGCTCAGGAGTTGCATTCACGAATTGGCCGCCGTCATCATCGAGCCCTTGCCGAGCCGCAGGCCGGACGCGCGCCCGATAGAGTTTCTGCGAGAACTCAGGCGATTGACCCAGGAGGCAGGCACCGCATTGATTTTCGATGAGGTCGTCACCGGCTTCCGAATGCACATTCGCGGCGCGCAGGGGCTGTTCGGCGTTGAAGCAGACATCGCGACTTACGGTAAGGCGATTGGCGGCGGCTTGCCGATTGGCGTGGTCGCCGGAAAGGCCGACTTTTTGGATGGAATTGACGGCGGGATATGGGCATACGGCGATGATTCGTATCCGCGAGAAGAGACCACGTTTTATGCCGGCACCTTCTTCAAGCATCCGCTTGTCATGGCAGCCGCCCGGGCCGCGCTCAATCAGATAAAGCAACGCGGGCCGCAGCTTCAAGAAGAACTCAACCAGCGGGCCGCTGCGCTTGTGCAAACTCTCAGCGCCTTCTTTCTTGAGCGCCAGGTGCCGCTGCAAGCGTTTAACTTCGGTTCCCTGTTTCGCTTCATGCCGCTGCCGGAGTTCAAGTACATAGACCTGTTTTACTATCACCTTCTGCAAAGGGGCGTATACATATGGGAGGGGCGCAACTGTTATCTGTCGACGGCGCATACCGACGAGGACATCGAGCACCTGATTAGAGCCGTTAAACAGAGCGTCGTCGAATTGCAAGAGGGCGGCTTCCTGCCGCGCAATGGCGTTGATACGCCGGCAGGTGACGGGCTCTCAAATTCACAACTGCACACGACTGCGGCCAAGACGAATGACTCGCCTGACCAAGGCGACCGAACTTCGCGCGAGGTCGCTTCTGGCCTGACGAGCCTGAGCGAGGATTCAGCGGAAGCCATTATCGTACCGACCACTGAAGGTCAGAAGCAGGTCTGGATCGGCGCTAACATGGGAGAGCAAGCAAGCCGCGCTTACAATGAATCCATGACGCTGCATTTGCGCGGGCCTTTGAATCTTGAAGCCATGCGAGCAGCCATACAAAAACTCGTAGATCGCCAGCAATCTCTGCGCACGAGCTTCAGCCCGGATGGAGAGCATCAACAGATCTCTCCCAGACTAAGCCTCCATGCTCCTTACCATGACTTCTCGCACTTAGAGCCAGCCGAGCGCAGCCGACGCCAGGCAGAATGGATCGGCGAGCAGACCCATCAGGTCTTCGATTTGACCAAAGCGCCTTTGATGCGTGTTGAGATTGCCAGGCTCGAACACGACTATCATCTGCTGGCGCTGACCGCTCATCACCTTGTAACTGATGGCTACTCCACGGGAATCGTGCTGCAAGAGCTTAAAGGTCTCTACGAGGCAGAATGTCAGGACACCGATTGCCGACTGCCCGAACCGGCGCGCTTCAGCGATTACATCCGCAGGAGGGTTGACGATCAGGGGCCAGCCATCAAAAGAGCCGAGCGCTACTGGCTCAGCCAGTTCGAGCAAGCGGCCCCGGCTCTGGAACTGCCACTGGATCGACCCAGGCCGCTCGTAAAGACGTATTCGGGCGCGCGCCAGCGCATTAGAATTGATCCAGGCATCAGCAGGGCAATCAAGAAGTTGAGCGCACAGCAGGGTTGTACGCTTTATATGGCGCTTCTGACGGGATACAAAACATTGCTGCACCTGCTGTCGGGCCAACGCGATTTAGTCGTCGGCATCTCATCAGCCGATCAATCATCAAGCGGCGATTACCTGGTCGGATACTGCGTGAATGTCCTGGCGCTGCGCACACATATCAGCCAGGACGAGACTTTTGCGAGTTATCTGGGGCAGGTTAAGAAAGTCCTGTTGGACGCCTATGAAAACCAGATCTACCCAAATGGCAGACTGTTGAGCAAGCTCAACCAGCGCCGCGACCCAAGCCGCACGCCTTTGATAACCGCGTACTTCAATCTGGATCGACCCGCTGGGGCCCGCCTGCGGTTCCATGACCTTGATGCCGAGGTGGTTGCCAACCCGACCGGGTATGCTCGCTGGGACATCACCTGGAACATCATCGATACCAGGGGCGAGATAGATGTAGAAGCGATCTACAATTGCGACCTGTTTGACCCGCAGACGGTGGAAAGCTGGATAAGACACTTTGAAACCATACTGCAAGCCGTCATCGCCCGGCCCGATGTCGGACTGAACTCGCTCAAACAGACGCTAGCCGAAGGCGACCGGCGTCGCCGGACAGAGAAGGCAAAAGAGTTTGAAATGGCTGACCTGCAAATGCTGAGGAACCTAAGAAAATCAACCACCAGGCAGGGAGTATAAATCGTCTCGCGCCCGACGCTGGCCGCCCTGGCGCAAATGACTAACTTCAAGATGAGCCAGCCGCCGATCAATAGAACTGAAAGGTCCATATGCAGAGCAAGCAGATAGAGGGATACCGAATATCGCCGCAGCAGAAGCATCTATGGTTGTTGCAGCAGGGCGACCCGGATCAGCCGTACCGGGCTCAGTGCTGCATTCTGCTCGAAGGCGTCGTTAGTAAACAGGCTCTGCGATCAAGCCTGCAAACGGTCGTTGAGCGCCAGGAAATATTGCAGACCACCTTTCAGCGCGTGGCTGGAATGCAATTCCCGGTGCAGGTAATTCGGCAAGGCCGCTCTCAGGATCTATTCGAGGTTGATCTGGTCGGACTGTCAGGCGAAGAGCAGGAAGCCAGACTAGAGTCGATATTCACACAAGAGGCGCAAGTCCGCTTCGATCTTGAGCAAGGGCCGCTGATGCGCGCTCTTTTTGTAATGCTTGCTACTGATCGAAATATGTTGCTTGTAAGCTTTCCCGCACTTTGCATGGATTCGAAGGGGATGGTCAATCTGGTCGAAGAGATCAGCTACGGTTATGCCTCCGTAGCCGGCCTGGATCTTCTGCCGGAGGAGGCTTTGCGATATGTAGACATTTCAGAATGGCAGAACCAATTGCTTGAAGCCGAGGACCGCGAAGCCGGCAGAGAATACTGGCGGGATTGGCACAAGCGAAACCGTTCTGCGCTTGCCAGTTCAAGCCTGCCGTTTGAAAGCCGCCGGAGCGGCGGGGCAGGCTTTGCTCCCGGCAGCCTGACGAAAGTCATCCCCGGCCCTGTGGTCAGACAGATTGCTGCGGTCAGCCAGAGCCACGATGCTTCCACCCAGACATTCCTGCTGGCTTGCTGGCAAATCTTATTGTGGCGGCTCGCGGGAGGAACCTATCTCATCGTTGCGGCTGCATGCGATAGCCGGAAGTATGAAGAGATGGAGGATGCCATCGGCTTGCTGACCAGTTACCTGCCGCTTGATTCTCAGCCGTCAGCCGCCGCCTCGTTTTCTGAAATGCTCGGGCAGGTTAACCGCGCTTTAGACGAGACCCGAAGCTGGCAGGAGTACTTCAACTGGGAGCAGCTTGCCGCAGAGATTGAACCGGACGGCGAGACCGGGTTCTTTCCTTTCACCTTTGACATGCAAAGTCTGACGGCGAGACCTTCAGCCGGCGGCGTCACCTTTTCGATCCATAAGCAGTATGTCTGCTCTGACCGCTTCAAGCTGCGACTCTCTTGCGTTGAGAAGGATGGCGCTCTCGTCGCGCAGTTCCATTTTGACAAGGGGCTGTTCTCGCCTGCCGATATAGAACGGCTTGCCGAGCAGTTTCAGACGCTCGTGACGAGCGCCATTCATCAGGCTGAAGCCGCAATTGACGAATTGCAGATTTTGAGCAATCAACAGAAAGCGCAACTGCTCAATGAGTTCAGCGGCAAGCCTTCAGGCAGCCCCGAACACAGGTGTATCCATGAGCTTTTCGAGCAGCAGGCCGAGCGCAAACCGCAGGACATCGCCGTCGTCTATGAAGGTCAGCAACTCACCTATTCACAACTCAATGGACGGGCCAATCAATTAGCGCGCTATTTGCGCGAGCTTGGCGCTGCCCCAGACGTGCCCGTAGCGATTTGCGTCGAGCGGTCGCTGGAGATGATCGTCGCACTGCTCGGTGTGCTGAAATCAGGCGCGGCCTATATGCCGCTCGACCCGCAACTCCCAAGAGAGCGACTATCGTTTATGCTGACGCATGCATTGGTGGCAACGGTACTCACGCAGGCATCGGTGGCTGACAATCTGCCGAGCCTTGGGGAGCAGGTCTTCTGTCTGGACCGCGACTGGCCGGCGCTGGCTGAATACGATGGCTCAAATTTTAGCAGCGGCGTCGAGGCGCAGAACCTCGCTTATGTAATCTACACCTCCGGTTCAACCGGGAACCCGAAAGCCGTGGCCATTGAGCATCAACAACTGCTGAACTATGTGAACGCCATCCTCGATAGGCTTGTGCTGGCCGAAGAAATGGACTTTGCAACCGTTTCAACCTTTGCAGCAGACCTGGGAAACACGGTCATTTTCCCCTCCTTATGTGCGGGCGGACGTCTCCACATCATCTCGCAAGGCAAGGGCTCAGATCCCGACAGTCTCGGAGAGTACTTTCAGCAGCATAAGATAGATTGTCTCAAGATCGTCCCGTCACACCTGGCCGCATTGTTGTCGGGCGGCGGGCCTGAGCGAGTGCTGCCACGCGAAAGGCTGATTCTCGGAGGCGAAGCGTCGAGATGGGATCTGATTGAGAGCCTAAAGCGGCTCGCTCCAGAGCTTGCCATCTACAACCACTATGGGCCGACGGAGACTACGGTTGGCGTGCTGGTTAACCGGGTGGACAAAGACCTGATGCCTCATCGATCTGCGACGCCGCCGCTCGGTCGCCCGATTGCCGGCGCGCAGATTTACCTGCTCGATTCTCATCTGGAGCCCGTCCCCGTATGGGCCGCCGGGTGGCTGTATGTTGGGGGCGAAAGCGTTGGTCGCGGCTATTTGAACAGCCCCGGCCTTACAGCCGAACGCTACTTGCCTGACCCATTTGCCGGACAGTCAGGCTCGCGGCTTTACGATACCGGGGACATGGCGCGTTGGCTGCCGGACGGGAAGATAGAGTTCCTGGGAAGAGTTGATGACCAGGTCAAGATTCGGGGCATTCGCATTGAACTGGGCGAAATCGAGGCGGCGTTGCGCCAGCATCCCTCTTTACAAGATATAAAGGTCATGGCGCGCGAAGACAGTCCAGGCGAAAGGCGGCTGGTCGCCTACGTCATTCCCCGATCTAAGCAGGCCCCGGCGCTCGGCGACCTGCGCGACTTCCTGGCCGCGAGGCTGCCCGACTACATGGTTCCTTCGAGCTTTGTCGCGCTAGAGTCGCTGCCGCTGACCTTGAATGGGAAGGTGGATTTGCGAGCGCTTCCGCCTCCCGAATACGGCGGGCCTGACGCTCGAAAAGATTTTGTGAGCCCGCGTAATGAAGTCGAGAAACTGCTGGCGGAAATATGGGCGCACATCATGGGGCTTGATGCAGTCGGCATCCATGACAATTTCTTTGAACTGGGCGGAGACTCTATTCTGGGGATTCGCATCATCGCAAAAGCGAACCAGGCGGGCCTGAAGCTCGTCCCAAGGCAGCTTTTTCAGCATCAAACCGTCGCTGCTCTGGCCGCCATTGCCGAAAGCACAGAGGCCAGACGGGGCGAGCCAATTGCGGCGACCGGCAGTGCGCCGCTGACGCCGATTCAACATTGGTTCTTTGAGCAGGATCTTTCACACGCTGATCATTGGAACCAGGCAATCCTCTTGCAAACGCGAGCGGACCTGGCGGCGACAACCGTTGCCAGGGCAATAGGGCATCTGTTCGCGCATCACGATGCCTTGCGCTCGCGCTTCACCTGCGACGCCGACGGCTGGCGACAGACCGTTACAGGGACTGCCGACGATTCAGCGTTCATGCAGGTGGATCTTTCGCTTTTAGCGAGCGGCGATCAAAAAGCCTCTGTCGAACGAGCGGCTGCCGAAATGCAAAAAAGTCTGAGCCTTGCCGCCGGGCCGATGGCAAGGCTGGCCTTCTTTTACTTCGGCCCGCAACAGGCGAATCGGCTATTAATCATTATCCATCACCTCATCTTTGACGGCGTCTCCTGGAGAATACTGCTTGAAGATCTGCAAACGGCTTGCGAGCAGATCATGAAGCAAGAAGCCGTCAAGCTGCCCGGCAAAACGACATCCTATAAGGAGTGGGCGGAAAGGCTGGTCGAGTATGCCCGTTCGTCGAGCCTGCCGCAGGAGGCGGGCTACTGGCTTGATGAGGCGAAGCGGGAAGCCGGCAGGCTCCCCCGCGACTACGCCGACGGCGAGAATGTCGAAGCCTTGTCTCGCAGAGTAGCAGAGTTGCTGGATGGAGATGAGACGCGCTTGCTTTTGCAGGAGGTGCCGACGGTCTACCGGACGCAGATAAACGACATTCTGCTGACGGCGCTGGTGCGAAGCTTTGCCGAATGGACAGGATCGGCGCGCCTGTTGGTAGAGATGGAAGGGCACGGGCGCGAAGAGATCATTGCGGGATTGGATTTGTCGCGGACGGTTGGATGGTTTACCTCTCGCTTTGGCGTACTGCTGGATCTAAGCGGGGCGTCTGGGCCTGGAGACGCTGTGAAGTCAATCAAAGAGCAACTGCGCGCAATACCGCACCGGGGTATCGGTTATGGGATTCTCAGATACCTGACCACAGATGACGGCGTGCAGCGCCGGCTGGCGAACCTGCCTGAGCCGGAGATCAGCTTCAATTATCTTGGGCAATTCGACCCGATCCTCAACAAGGCTTCTCATTTCAAGCTGGCGCGGGAATCGAGCGGGCCTCCGATAAGCTCGGACGAGAAGCGCAAACACCTGCTGGATATAAACGCGACTGTGGTGGGCGGTCGGCTGCGAATGATTTGGACATATAGTGAAGGCATTTATAAGGCAGAGACGGTTGCAGGGTTGGCTGCCAGCTATACGAAGTCGCTGCGCTCGTTGATCTCGCATTGCCGTTCGGCTGAAGCCGGCGCTGCCACGCCTGCTGATTTCCCGCTGGCCAAACTCAACCAGCAACAACTCGACTCGATCTTTAGCAAGGTAACCAAGACCAACAAGCCAGAATAGAGATGAACACCGAACATATAGAAGATATTTACGCGCTTTCTCCGGCGCAGCAGGGAATGCTGTTTGAGACTCTGCTGGCTCCCGGCTCCGGGGTCTATATCAATCAAAAATTCTGCGAGTTTCAAGGCAAACTCCACGTCGCATCATTCGAGAAAGCTTGGCAGCATGTGCTTGAGCGGCACACGGCATTACGCACATCGTTCCTGTGGGAAAGCCTCGACGAGCCTGTGCAGATAGTCCATCGCAATCTGAAATTATCGCTGGAGCAACATGACTGGAGCGCTTTATCGGCGGGCGAGCAAGCTGCCAGGCTGGAGCAGTATTTAAGGTCTGATCGACTGAAGGGGTTTGACCTGACCGCCGCTCCGCTGATGCGGCTTATTCTGTTTCAAACCGCCGCGAGTAAATACAAGTTTATATGGACCACGCATCACCTGTTGGTTGATGGGTGGTCGAACGAATTGCTGCTCAAGGAACTTCTCACCTGCTACGCTTCCTGCTGTCGCGGAGAAGAGCTTCAGTTTGCCCCGGCGCGCCCTTATCGTGATTATATCGCCTGGCTTCAGGCCCAGGATCTGACCGAAGCAGAGGGTTACTGGCGCAACCAACTAAAGGGATTCACCGCGCCGACTCGGCTCGCAATGGGCCGCTCGACAGTTGATCGAGATGATCAGCGCCCGGCGCACAAAGACCTCAAAGCTTCGATCCCGGAAGCCACCACGCAGGCGCTCGCGAGATTCGTGCGACAGCATAAATTGACGTTGAACACAATGATCCAGGGGACCTGGGCGCTCCTGTTAAGCCAGTACAGTTCGCAACGTGACGTTATGTTCGGGGCTACGGTTTCGGGGCGACCGCCGGAACTGCCCGGCGTGGAATCAATCGTCGGGATGTTTATCAACACTCTGCCGGTGAGATTGCGCATCGAAGATGATCAAGACGTATTGTCATGGTTGAGGATGGTGCAAGACAAGCAGTCGGAGAGAATACAGTATGAGTATAGCCCTCTGGTGCAGGTGCAAGGATGGAGCGAGATTCCGCGAGGCAAAGCGCTGTTTGAATCCATAGTCGTTTTTGAGAACTACCCGGTCTACGCAAAAGCTACGGAATCCAACGCGGCTTCGATTAAGAAAGACCCGGCTCTTATCGCTCGCGATGTACAGTTCATTGAGATGTCGAACTACCCGCTGACCATTGTGGTTTTCTTTAAGGAAGAGTTGAAGCTGCGCGCCTATTTTGATCCCTCTCGTTTCGATGAAGCGGCAATCGCCAGGTTGCTTTTGCACTGGCAGTTCTTAATCGAAGCAACTCTGGAAAACCCGCACCAGCGCTTGTCGGCATTGCCGCGAATGACTGAGGCAGACCGACGCCGCGTCCTGGTCGAGTGGAACAATACTGACGAGCCATACCCGCAGGATAAATGCCTCCACGAGTTGCTCGCGCAGCAGGCCGCCTTGACGCCGAATCATGTGGCGGTGGTCTTCGACAAACAGGCGATCAGCTACGGCGAACTCAACCAGCGCGCCAATCAGTTGGCCAACTACTTGGTGGGCCTTGGGGTGCAGGCCGAGAGCTTGGTGGGCATCTGCCTGGAGCGCAGCGTTGAGATGGTCGTCGGGCTGCTGGCGATCCTCAAAGCCGGCGGCGCTTATGTGCCGATAGATCCGAGCTACCCGGCTGAAAGAATAGCTTACATGGTGGAAGAGGCCGCATTGCGTGTGATCATCACCAGTCAGAGCCTGCACAAGCAGCTTCCCGACACATCAGCCAGGATAGTTGTCCTCGATGGCGAGCAAGAGCAGATCAGTAGCCACAGCCGAGGCAATCCGGGGCGGCGAGCCGAGTCGCAGAACCTCGCTTATGTGATCTACACGTCGGGTTCGACCGGCAAACCCAAAGGAGTAATGATCACACATCACGGGCTGGTCAATTACTTGACCTGGTGCACCCGCGCCTATGCCGTCGCCCAAGGCCAGGGGGCCCTGGTGCATTCGCCGCTCGGCTTTGATCTGACGATCACCGCTTTGTTTGCGCCGCTGCTTGCC
>Ga0307468_100000295_pt1 | contig 12034 bp, 8 predicted proteins | sample atmdna_FD_203085 | JGI IMG/M metagenome (GOLD analysis project Ga0307468, IMG submission 203085) | Hardwood forest soil microbial communities from Morgan-Monroe State Forest, Indiana, United States - atmos_gases AM2C_05 | ecosystem: Environmental > Terrestrial > Soil > Temperate forest > Bulk...
GCCGCCACGTGTGCCGCTCCACCATGAACGGCAGGCGGAACACGCCGGTGAAGGGAGCCTCGCCGAACTTCGCCGGATCAAGTCCAAGCGCGCTGATATCCATGCAGGGAGTGGCACTGCGATCGGGGCACGTGATCGGAAAGCCGAGCACATCGGTTGGCGTGAACTTTCCGTTGTTGAGGTTGATCAAGGGCAACGTGCGGGGCGGCTTCGTCGACATGTCGACGACCACCTGCATGTCGCCCTTGAACGTCCCGGTCATCGCGACGAACTCGGGAGAATCCGTCGTGTTGTCGAGGTTGACGACCACCGCGAACGTGCCGTCCAATTCGCCCCTGCCGGTGTTGGTGTCGATTGCGTCATTGCCTACCGCGGTGACCGTGCACGGCTTGTCGGTGCGGGTCAGCAGCCCGAGGCCGGCGAGAAGATGAATCAGGTCCACCGGGCAGAGCGGTGAACCGAGCTTGGCGGTGCCTTGCAGAGCGGCCGTCGCGGTCCGAAGCGTCGGCATCGACACGTTGTCGAGCGACATGTTCTCCGTGACCTCGTACAGCTTGGCGTCGACCTTGGTGCGCTTGCCGTCGTGAGCTGACACAGGCAGACCAACAAACATGGTGCACAGCAGGCTCACGGCCGCGGCCGCTCGATGTCCGTACCGTTTCATGCGATTCTCCTGGCGCGTCGTTGGCCGATAGTCTCCGGCCATCGCCCCCGACTGGCGGCGCCCAGGACAGAGCAAGGCCAGTACCATACCGAATTAGCCCTCATAACCTGTTGAAATCTTTTGTGATCCTGGGCAATGACGCCGTGTAACGTGGCGAAATCCCGGCTGATTCCTGTCCAGCCGACGGGGGCCGGATGACACGGCCGGCGAGAAACTGATCATGGGTTCGGGGCGGGCGAGGCTCCGTCGGTACTGGTCCACGCCAGCACGCTGATCCCCGCGAGGAACGTCTCGCGCGTCTCGAGGACTTCGAATCCGGCGGCGCGCAGCGCGGCCCGGAACTCGTCCGGACTGAGGTAGCGACGCGTGACGTGCCGGAACAGCTCGAAGAGGGCCGTGGGCACCAGCCAGCGCAGCGACCGGAAGGCCTTCCACCAGCCGCGCTGCCGCCGGACCTCCGAGAACGTGGCCAGGATGTGAGCGGGCCGCGTGTACGTGAGAAACACGGCGTGGCCGCCGGGGCGCAGTGCGCGCCGGCACGCCGCCAGCAAACCTTGGGGGTCCGGGTGCCAGTAGAGCGTGTGCATGCTCACCAGGACGTCGTAGGTTCCGCTTCCGGGGATCGGATCCCGCGCGGCGTCGGCGTGATGGAAGCTGAGCGACAGACCGCTGTCGCAGTGACGGCGGCGGCCCACCTCGACCAGGTGGGCGACCGAGTCGAGACCGACGACGGTCCAGCCCGCGCGGGCCAGACGCTCCGCCAGCGTCCCGGTGCCGCAGGAGACGTCCAGCACCCGCGTCGCGGCCGGCGGCCCTGGCGTCGCCGCCCGGGACACCAGGCCGGCCACCTCGGCCAGCAACGCTTCGTACGGCGGGAAGCCCCGCACGACGGCGTCGTAGGTCAGCCCATAACCGATCGCGACGAGCCGCTCGAGGGCGGGCTGCGTCGCCGATCGATTGCGCATGGTGTCCGTCAACTCCACGCCCTACTCCGTGGCATTCTTGCGCGCCCACACCAGCAGGCTCGCGCCGTTGAGGAATGTCCGGCGCATCTCGAGCACCTCGAAGCCGGCCGCGCCGAGGTTCCGGCCGAACTCGTCCTCGCTCCAGTAGTGCGGGCCGATCTGCCGGCGCGCCGCCTCGAACATGCGGTGCGGCAGCAGCCACAGCAAGAGGCAGCGTACCGCCGCGGCGGTGCCCCCCTGCGCGCGCAGCTCGCGGAAGGTCGCCCGTACCTCGACGCGACGGGTGTGATTCACGAAGAGCGCGTGGCCGCCCGGCTTCAGCACCCGATACGCGTGCGCCAGCAGCGCCTGCGGGTTGTCCTGCGCGTAGAGCGTGTGGACGTTGACGACCATGTCGTAGGCCGCGTCACGCAGCTTGGCGTTGGACAGGTCTCCCTGGCTGAACGCCAGGTTGGCCAGTCGCTTGGCCCGCCGCTTCTCGCGCGCGAGCTCCACCAGCGCGCCGTACGGCTCGAGGCCCAGCACGGAGAAGCCCGCCTCGGCCAGGACGAACGTGAGGTTGCCGGGGCCGCAGTCCACGTCGACGATCTGGTAGGCGCGACGGTCGCGGGTGTCTGGCGTCGACGCCGAGTGCTCCACCACGCCGAGGACTTCGGCCCGCAGCTGCTGATAGGGCCCGAACTGCTCGAAGATGTAGTCGTAGACGAGGCCGTAGACGATCGACAGCATGCGGTCGACCGCCCATTGCAGCCCGCCATGCAGGGAGCTCATCACCACCTCCGCGGCGGCCGCCGGCCCTCCGGCCTGCGCGCCGGTCTGCGGTTGCATCGCCCGCTCCGCGTCAGGCGCGGTCCGCGAGGACCTTTTCCACGGTCCCGCGGAGCTCGTCTGACGTGAATGGCTTGAGGAGTATCGCGCTGAAGCCCATACGATTGGCCTCGTTGACGATTTCGGGCGTGCCATGCCCGGTGACCAGGACCACGGCCATGCCGGGATGGAGGACGCGCGCTTGCTCGAAGACGTCGAAGCCGGTCATCCCGGGCATCTTGTAGTCGAGAACCACCAGGTCGAACGCCTCTTTGCGCAAAACCTCGACGGCCGCCTCGCCTCGGTTCGCGCCCTTGACCGCGTACCCGAGGGCTTGCAGGACGTTGACGCAGAGGACGACCACCGGTGAGGCGTCGTCGACGACGAGGATCTTTTTCTTCGCCGTCGTCACTTCGTCGGGGCCATCGCCGGGAGGTCCGGCGCACTGCTGGTCAGGGTCTCGTAGTGGTGCGTGATCTCCTCCAGCCGACCGGGCGGGATCCGGAGGAACGCGCCGGCGACCGTGGGATCGAAGTGGCTGCCTGAGCCACGCGTGATCTCCTCCCGCGCCTCGTCCACCGCCATGGCGGTGCGATAGGGCCGGTTGGAGGTGATGGCGTCGAACACGTCGGCCACGGTCACCACCCGCGCCACCAGGGGAATGTCCTCACCCTTGAGCGCGTCGGGATACCCGGTGCCGTCAAAGCGCTCGTGGTGCCAGCGGACCGCGCACGTCTCTCGGGCCAGGAAGCGCAGCGGCTCCAGGATCTTGGCGCCCACGACCGGATGGCTCTTGATGATGGCGAACTCTTCCGCCGTCAGGCGATCCGGCTTGCGGAGGATCGAGTCCATGATCGAGAGCTTGCCGAGGTCGTGGAGCATGGCGCCGCGGCGAATGACCTCGACCATGTCGGAGTTGAGCCCGAGGAGCTGGGCGACGTCCGCGGCGTAGAGACCCACGCGCGCCGAGTGGCCCTTCAGGTAGCGGTCCTTGGACTCGATGGCGTTGACGAAGGCGGTGATGGTGTCGACGAGGTTCCGCTCGACGTTGTCGCGCAGGACCATCTTCTGTAGCGCGACCGCGGTGGTCTGGGCGTAGCCCAGCAACAGCTCGCGCTCGTCGGGCACGAAGGCGCCGTTGGCCGCCTCGCGGGCCATGCACACCACGCCCATCGACGATCCGAGGCCGGGAATGACGGCGGCGATCGCGTCGACGGGATCGCCGGGCGCGCTCAGGCTGAACGTCTGGCGGCCGGCGGTGGCCACCAGGCTCTCGAACGAGCGCTGCAGCATCGCGAGCAGGCCGTTCACCAGCGTGGTCGCGCCCTGATGCCGGGAGTTGAACTGGCCGTTCTCGTCCCGGAGCAGGACCAGCGCGGCGTCGCTCTTCATGCTCTGCACGAACATCCGGAGGACCTGCTCGACGAAGGCGACGGGCTCGAGCCCCTGCAGGGCGAGATCGCCGATCTTGAACAGGACCTCGACTCCGGTCTGTCGACGCGCGAGCTCCTCGGCGAGACCGGACGGCAGCGGCGTTTGCCCATCCCACTTCTGCCGATCGGCACGGACCCGCTGGAGCAGGTCCTGCACCTCACGGATGGAGAACGGCTTGGGCAGATAGTCGTAGGCGCCGTGACGCAGTCCGAAGACCGCCGAGTTGATCGAGGGGTTGCCCGTGATGAGCACCACCGGTGTTCCCGGCTGCCGCGCCTTGACCGCGCGCAACAGGTCGAGACCCGAGAGGCCAGGCATCTTGATGTCGGAGACCACGAGGTCGAAGGCCTCGGCGGCGATCACGCTCAGCGCCTGCTCGGCGGCGGCCGCCTGGCTGACGATGCAGCCGTTGGCGGAGAAGGCCGAGACCAGGAAGCGAAGCAGCGACGCGTTGTCGTCGACGACCAGTACGCGCAGCGTCTCGGGAGCTGCCGTCACCAGCGCGGGCGAGGCCATCATTGCCCCCTATTTGGTGGTGGACATCTGGTTCAGGAAGTCCATCCACTGGCGCGTCAGCACGCCGTCGTTCGGGAACGTGAGCCCCTCGAACTCCTGCGGCAGCGCCGACATGATCTGCTTGGTGGTATCCGCGACCATCGCCTCCTCGGCGGCGGCCACCGGGGCGGCCATCGCGGCCAGTGACTCGACCGTGAGCGCCGGCGCAGCGGGCGCGGCGGCCACCGGCGCGGCCGGGGCCGGCGCGGCGACGATCGGCTCGGTCACGACGGGCTCGGCCGGGGTCTCGACGCGCGGCTCGGGGGTCTTCCCGCCGAGCAGCGCCTGGGCCAGATCCTTGAAGGACACCCGCTCACCGACCGGCTCGACGACGGGCTTGGCCGCCTCGAAGCTCGGCTTCGGCGCGACATCGCTCAGGCTCCGCGGGGTCACCGGCTGCGGGCGCGCGCCCAGCGAGGGCACGCGGGTCGCCACCGGCGTGGCCAGCGGCGGCAGCGGCGCGGGCGCCTGAGCCGGGGTGGTCGGGGCGATCGTCCGGGTGGTCGTCGTCAGGCGCGCGGGCGTCGGCGCGATCGTGGGGACGGCCACCGACTTGTCCTCGGCGACGATCGGCTTCACCGCGGGAGTCTCGACGACCGTCGGCTTGATCGCCACCGGCTCGATCACTGGCTTGGCGGCGACGGGCTCGGGCGTCACCGGCTCGACCGCGACAGGCGGCTTGACGGCGACCGGCTCGGGCACGTTCACTTCGGCCACCAGCGGCTTCACGGCCACCGGCTCGGGCACGTTCACTTCGGCCACCAGCGGCTTCACCGCGACAGGCTCGGGCAGGCTCATCTCGGCCACCGCGGGCTTGGCCACGACCGGCTCGGGCACGCTCAGCTCGACCGCCAGGGGCTCGGTCACCACCGGCTCAGGCGTGCTGGGCTCGATCACGACGGGCGTGGTGACGGCCTCGGTCACGCTCGGCTTGGTCACGATGGGCTCGGCCAGCTTCGGCTCGGCCGCGACGGGCACGGGGGCCACCGTCTCCTGGGGACGAAGCACGACGGGCTCGATCACGGGGCGCGGCAGATCGGGCGCCACCGCGGCGGTCTGACGATTGATCATGCTGACGACCGCCCCGAGCTCGCGCGACGGGGTCGGGCGATCGCTGGCGCGGATGCCGTTCAGGGAAGCCTCGGTCTGGGTCGGCTTCGGGAGCCGGGGGGCCACCGCGCGCGCCGTCCCGTTGCCGTTCATGACGATGACGTTCTCGCCGGAGCCGACAGGGCCACGGGTCAGCTCGGGAGCCGACACCGTCGCCTGCGGTACGCGCTCGACCACCGTCGGGGCCGCGAGCTTGCGAATCCGCGAGAGCGACTCGAAGTACACCGTGGCGACGCCGTCCACTTCCACGTAGCGGACCTCAACGCAGTCGACCTCGGGGAAGCCGAGCTGCTTGATCTTGCGCTGGAAGGCGTCGGACATGCGCTCGACCGCGAAGAGCAGACGGGGCGGCCGCTCCTCGGAGAGCACACAGCCAGGGTAGAGACGCTGCAGCGCCTGCGGGTACTCGAGGGTCCAGGAGTATGCCTCCACGGCCTTGAGGATCATCTCCTCGTTGGCCGTGAGGCCCACAGCGATGAGAACGAGCGTACCGGCGGCGTCCATGGCGACGACGTCGATCGTGGAATGGCCCAGCAGCAGACGGGCGTCGAGGACCGCGAGTCCGGGCTCGATGCCATCGAGGTTCTCGACGACGAGCGTCTGCAGCTTCGCGGCGTCTTCGATCTGGATTTTCCTGACGGCCAGTCTCATTCCATCGCTCCTCGGCTGTGGCGGCCGGGTCCCCCGGCTATCTCGCGCTACCGCTTTTGAGCAAAGGGGGTACCAAACCCGACTCTGATCCACAACAGCCCGAAAACCAAAGATTTTTCGTCGCCGATGGGCCTCGGCGGGGGCTGGCTCTGGTCGATTCCTGGCCGTCCTCAGCTGCCAGGTAGTCCTGGCCGGCCAAAAACTGGCCGGGCTCAGGAAGGGTCTTCGGTCAGCTTCTTACGGAGCGTCTGGCGTGTGATTCCGAGGATCTTCGCCGCCTCGCTCTTGTTGCCGTTCACCTGGCGGAGGACCTTGAGGATGTAGGCCTTCTCCACCGCCGCCAGGGTGCGCGGCTCTCGGGACACCTCTTCGGGCAGCGGGCTCTCCACCTCGCCGGAGACGGGCAGGGGCAGCTGATCGGCCTCGATCGTCTCGCCGGTGCTCAGGATGACCAGCCGCTCGATCAGGTTCTTGAGCTCGCGCACGTTCCCGGGCCACCCATAGGAGAGGAGCATCGTCTCGGTCTCGGGGGCGAGGCGCTTGACCGCCTTGTGGAACGTGTTGTTGGCGTCCGAGAGGAAGTGGCGGCTGAGGGGCAGGATGTCCTCGCGCCGGTCGCGCAGCGGGGGAATCGTGAGCGGGATCACGTTGAGCCGGTAGAAGAGATCCTCGCGGAACTTGCCTTCCTTGACCATCACCTCGAGGGACCGGTTGGTGGCGGTGATCACGCGCACGTCGACCTTGATGTCCCGGGTCCCGCCCACGCGCTTGAACGTGCGTTCTTGCAAGCACCGCAACAACTTGGCCTGGCTCGCGACGGGGATCTCCCCGACCTCGTCGAGGAAGAGCGTCCCGCCGTCGGCCAGCTCCATCAGGCCCTTCTTGGTCGACTTGGCATCGGTGAATGCACCCTTCTCGTGGCCGAACAGCTCGCTCTCGAAGAGCGTCTCGGTGATGGCCGCGCAGTTCACCTCCATGAAGGGTGAGTTGCGCCGGGCGCTCTCGAAGTGCAGCCCGCGGGCGACCAGCTCCTTGCCGGTGCCGCTCTCGCCCTGGACGAGAATGGTGTGGGCCTCGCTCTGGGCAAGCTGGGTGATGACCTCGCGCAGCCTCCGCGTGGGCGCCGCCTCGCCGACGATCTGCGAGGTCCGGTACTTGCCCTCCTCGAGCCCCTGTAGCCGATTGATCTCGCGCCGGGCCTTGACCTCTTCCAGCGCCCGGGAGACAGAGATCCTAAGCTTTTCGAGGTGTTGGAAGGGTTTTTCGAGATAGTCGGTGGCGCCGTTCTTCATGGCCACGACCACGCTTTCGATGTGCCCGAAGGCGGTGATCATGATGACGGCGGTCTGGGGATGCTTGGCTCGCAGGTCTCGGAGGACCTGGATGCCGTCGACGTCGGGGAGACGCAGGTCCACCAGCGCCAGGTCTGGATCGACCTGGTCGGCGAGCTCCAGACCCTCCTTGCCGGTGCCCGCCATGTGGACCTCTATGTTGTCCTGGCCCAGCACCCGCGACACGAGCGTGCGGATATTCCGTTCGTCGTCGATCACCAGTACCGAGTTCATGGGCCTAGTGTAGCCGAACGGCCCACCGCGTTAATAATCTATCCAAGTGGTAACTAAACTCCCGCTGACCTCGCCGACATGGTTGGTGCTTAGCCACCAAAGAGACATAAAAACAGACCCTTGGGGCCCATGAAGGGGTGTGGCATACCTCTCGCTATCGACGTGCTCGTGATGGAAGAAAGACCGACAGGCCCCATCCGGACCACCGCCCGGCCCGGCGTGACCGAGCTGCTCAAGCAGCTCATCCAGATCGGCATCGCGCTCACCAGCGAGCGTGAGCTCTCAACCTTGCTGGAGCGGATCGTTGCCGAGGCCCGGCGGTTCACGAACGCCGAGGGGGGAACCCTGTTCCTGCGCTCGGGCGACGAGCTCCGCTTTGCGGTGGCCCAGAACGACGTTCTGTCCGAGCGGATGGGCGAGAAGGAGATGCGGCGCTACTTTGCCGACCAGCCGCTCTGCCTGACCGAGCCCAGCCTGGCGGGGTACGTCACGCTCACTGGCCAGTCGATCAGCCTGCCGGACGCCTACGAGGTCACGGCCACCCAGCCCTACGTCTTCAACCGGACGATCGACGCGCAGCTTGCGTACCAGACCGGCTCGGTCCTGGTGGTGCCGCTGCAGGAGCCGAGCGGTGAGGTCATCGGCGTGCTGCAGCTCATCAATGCGCGCGACGCCGCGGGGGTGGTGGTGCCGTTCGACAAGGAGCTGGAGGGACTGGTCCAGGCGCTCGCCTCGCAGGCCGCGGTGGCGATTCGGAACACGCGACTGGAGGAGCTGTCCTTCAAGGACCCGCTCACCGGCGTCTTCAACCGGCGGTATTTCTCGGTGCGCCTGGACGAGGAGTCCAAGCGCCATACGCGCTTCGCCGAGCCCCTGTCGCTGGTGCTCATCGACCTCGATCGCTTCAAGTGGATCAACGACGAGCTCGGTCACCGCGCCGGTGACGACACGCTGAAGGAAGCGGCCCGGGTCATCAGCGCGCACTCGCGCAGCTTCTCGGTCGTCACGCGCTACGGCGGAGACGAGTTCGCCGTGCTCCTCGTGAACACGCCGAAGGCCGGCGCGGTCAAGTACGCTCAGCGCATCAAGGACGTGATCGAGCGCCATCCCTTCCCGCACGGGCCGCTGACGGTGAGCGTGGGCGTGGCCGGGATGCCGGACGATGCGGCGGCCAGCGAGGATCTGATGCCCGCGGCGGACCGCGCCCTCTACGTCGCCAAGCGTCTGGGTCGTAACGCCATCGAAGTCGCGTAGAGCGACCGACCGAAGCACCACCAGCCCGGCCGCTCCGCGCGGGTCGAAGCCCGCCGTATACTCAGCCATGGCCGCGATCGATCTCGAGGTCCTCGAACGCATCCAGCGCCGGGTGTTGTGGCTGAGCGCGTGGATGGTCCACCACGCCAACACCGCGCGCCCCGTCGACGGGCTGAAGGTCGGCGGGCATCAGGCGTCCTCCGCCTCGTCGGTGAGTCTGCTGACCGCGCTGTACTTCGCGACGCTGCGCCCGACCGACGTCGTCGCGGTCAAGGCCCACGCCTCGCCCGCGTTCTACGCGATCCAGTACCTGCGCGGCCGTCTCGGCGTCGAGGATCTGCAGGCGCTCCGGACCTTCGGCGGTCTGCAGGCCTATCCAAGCCGGCGCAAGAACCCGGGCGTGGTCGATCTGTCGACCGGCTCGATGGGGCTGGGCGCGGTCGCCGCCACGTTCGGCGGCCTGGCCACGCGCTATCTGCTCGATCACGGCGGCGCCGCCACGCCCGAGCGCTTCGTCGTGATGGTGGGCGACGCCGAGCTGGACGAGGGCAACGTCTGGGAGGCCCTCGGCGAAGAGGTTGTGCGGTGGCTCGGCAACGTGCTGTGGATCGTCGACGTCAATCGCCAGAGCCTCGACCGCGTCGTGCCCGACGCGCGGCCCACGCAGCTCGCCGAGATGTTTCGCGCGAGTGGCTGGCGAGTGGAGGAGCTGCGCTGGGGCCGGCGGCTGCACGCCCTGTTCGCGCGACCGGGCGGTGAGCGCCTGCAGGCGCGATTGCAAGCGATGTCGAACGTCGAGTACCAGCGACTGCTGCGCGTACCGGCCGGCGGCGTACGCAAGGCGCTGATGACCGACGCTGCCGGCGGCATCGACGGCGCGCTCGACCGTCTGCTCGCCGACGTGAGCGACGACGCCCTGGCCACGCTGGTGGCCGACGTCGGTGGTCACGACCTGGGGTTGATCCTCGACGCCTACGCCGCGGCCGCGCAGGAGCGCGAACGGCCGTCCGTGATCCTGGCCCACACGATCAAGGGTTGGGGCCTGCCGTTCGCCGGCGACCCGCTCAATCACACGGCGGTCACCACGGCGGCGCAGATGGATGAGCTGCGGCGGGTGTTCGGCGTGACGCCCGGCGACGAGTGGGCGGGTTTCGCGCCCGGCACGCCGGAGGCCGCGCACATCCGGACACTGCCGCCGCTGTTCTCGGCGCCCCCGCTGCCCGCGCCGTTCGAGATCCCCGACGCGATCGACGAGACGTATCCCGACGAGACCTCGACGCAGGAGGCGTTCGGTCGAGTCCTGGCCGCGCTTGGCCGCCAGCCGGTGGGCGACGCGCTCGTGACGGTCTCCGCGGACGTCGCGGTCACCACGCACCTGGCCGGCTGGATGAACCGCAAGGGCATCTACTATCCCGCCGCCCGGCCGGATCCCTTCGCCGACACACCCCAGGCACTCCGGTGGCGGGAAGGGCCCCGCGGCCAGCACGTGGAGATCGGCATCGCCGAGCACGACCTGTTCCTGCTGCTGGCCGCGCTCGGACTCACGGCCGAGCTGTCCGGCCAGACCTTGCTGCCGATCGGCACGCTCTACGATCCGTTCATCACGCGCGGCCTCGATGCGCTCTACCACGCGCTCTACTGCGGCGCGCGCTTCATCGTGGTCGCCACGCCCTCCGGCGTCACGCTGGCGCCCGAGGGCGGCGCGCATCAGTCGGTCATCACCCCCGGCATCGGCGTCGCGCTGCCCGACATCGCCTACTACGAGCCGGCGTTCGCGCGCGAGGTGGAGTGGATCCTACTGGCCGGACTGCGCGCGGTGGCCGAGCGGCACGAGAGTCTCTATCTGCGTCTGAGCACCGCGCCCGTGGATCAGCGCCTGGCCCCGCCCGCGGATGATGGCCTCCGGGGGGCGGTGCTCGCCGGCGGCTACCGGTTGATCGACGGCCGTGTGACGGAGGGGTGGCATCCCGAGGCCGCCGTGCATCTCTTCGCCACCGGTGCGGTGGTGCCGCAGGCCATCGTCGCCGCCCAGCGCCTGCGCGAGCAGGGCGCTTTCCCGAGCCTGTTCGTCGTCACCAGCCCCGATCGTCTCTATCGGGGACTGCGCGAGCCCCGGCCCTACCTGGAAACGCTGGTGGGCGCCGACGAGGAGGACGTGCCGGTGGTGTCGGTGCTGGACGGTCACTCGCATGCCCTGGCGTTTCTGGGCGGCGCGCTTGGCGTGTCGCAGCTCGCGCTCGGCGTGGACTCGTTTGGTCAGTCGGGCACGCGGCAGGATCTCTACCGGCATTACGGAATCGACGCCGACGCGATCGTCGGGGCCGCCCGGACGTTCCTGGCCTAGTCAGAGGTATACTTCGGGCATCCCCATGGCCACGCTTGCCGCCGACCGTAAGTCCAGCCTCCGCCGCGAGCTCGAGGGCGTGGTGGGCCCGGGCGGCGTCCTCTCCGAGCCCGACGAGCTGCTGGTCTACGAGTCGGATGGCCTGACCCTCTTCCGCGCGCTCGCGGACTTCGTCGTGTTCCCGACATCCGCCGAGCAGGTCTCGGCCGTCGTGCGGATCGCCGGGCGGGAAGGCCTGCCGTTCGTGGCGCGTGGAGCCGGTACCGGGCTCTCCGGCGGGTGCCTGCCGGCCGAAGGCGGCATCGTGCTGTCGCTGATGCGGATGAATCGCGTGCTCGAGGTGGACTACGACAACCAGATCGCGGTGGTCGAGCCCGGACTGGTGAACCTCCATCTCTCGTGGGCGGTCGGGCCCCACGGCTTCTACTACGCGCCCGATCCCTCGAGTCAGCAGGCGTGCACGATCGGGGGCAACATCGCGAACAACTCGGGCGGGCCGCACACGCTGAAGTACGGCGTGACGGTCAACCACGTGCTGGGCCTCGAGGTCGTCATGCCCGACGGCGAGATCGTGTGGCTCGGCGGCCGCACGCGCGAGGCGCTGGGCTACGACCTGGTCGGCGTGTTCGTCGGCTCCGAAGGCACCTTCGGCATCGCCACCAAGATCGTCGTGCGGATCCTCCGC
>Ga0307468_100000296_pt1 | contig 12021 bp, 13 predicted proteins | sample atmdna_FD_203085 | JGI IMG/M metagenome (GOLD analysis project Ga0307468, IMG submission 203085) | Hardwood forest soil microbial communities from Morgan-Monroe State Forest, Indiana, United States - atmos_gases AM2C_05 | ecosystem: Environmental > Terrestrial > Soil > Temperate forest > Bulk...
CAAAGCGACGCCCCCCTGAAGGGGGGCTCCAAGCCGGCCTTCAGGCCGGCGCCGTTTCATAGCCCGGGCATTCATGCCCGGGCGGGGGAGCCCTCATCATAGCTTTCCGGAGGCGGAGGAGTGCCGCATCCGTTAGACTCAGTAGATGCTGTCCACCGCCTCCACCCCCCCGACCATGCCCTGGGACCGCCGGGCGCCCGAGAGGGAGGGCCTCCCTTCCGCCTGGGCCCTTTTGCCCGAGGATTTCGCCGTCCAGGGCTGTCCCGGCCGACCCGGACACGTGTTCGCACGGCTCCAGCGGTCCCGTACTTGGCTGCCGGAAGGCCTGTTCCTGGCGCGGCCGATCCGCGCCTGGCTCGAAGCCCATACCGACCTCTCTTTGCCCCAGATCCTCGAGCGCCACCCCTCGGCCGACGGCTCCACCAAGCTGGTGCTCGGCCTCGCCGACGGCCGGCGCATCGAGGCCGTCCACATGCCGCGCAAGGACGGCGACCGCCGGGTCACCTACTGCATTTCGAGCCAGGTGGGGTGCGCCCTGGGCTGTACCTTCTGCGCCACCGGCGCCATGGGCATCGTGCGCAACCTGACGGCGGGCGAGATCGTCGGCCAGGTCCTCACCCTGATGCGCGACCTGGGACCGAGCCACGGCGAGCACATCGCTCTCGTCTTCATGGGGATGGGGGAGCCGCTCCACAACCTCGACCACGTGCACCGCGCGATCACCGTCCTCTGCCACCCGGAAGGCGCGGGCCTCTCGCCGTGGCGCATCACGGTGAGCACCGCCGGCCTGGTCTCCGGCCTCGAACGGCTGGCGCGGATGAGCCCCCGGCCGCAGCTCGCCGTCTCGCTCAACGCCACCACCGACGCCCTGCGCTCGTCGCTGATGCCGGTCAACCGCGCCTGGAACCTCGCGCGGCTGCGCCAGGCGATCGGCGCCTGGGAGCTCAAACCCGGCGAGCGCCTCCTCTTCGAGTACGTGCTGCTCGCCGGGGTCAACGACACCGCGGAGGACGCCGACCGCCTGGTCGCCTGGCTCGGCGACCTGCGCCACCGCCACAACCTCAACCTGATCCCGATGAACGAGCACTCCCACGCGGAGTTCAGCGAGCCCGCGGAAGAGCGCGTCCAGGCCTTCGCCCGGCGGCTCCACGCGCAGGGCTGCTTCATCACCGTGCGCCGCAGCCGCGGCCGCGACGTGCAGGGGGCGTGCGGGCAGTTGGTGAAGCAGAAGGAAGCCCTCCTCGGCGCCGACAGCGGCCGATCGACGGAGGGCCCGGGGCGCGGCCAAAAAGCATTCCAGGAGCTTCGCTGACACTGCCTTGCCGTATTGACAGTCGTCTGGAGTCGGGGTAGGTTTCTCTAAACGAAAGGTACAGAAAGAGCAGCTATCCGGCTGCGGCCTTCGCGACGGCCACTACAAGCCCGACTTCAATTAGGACATGGATGACCCTGTCCTATTTTCCAAGGAGGTTGGACATGGAATATCAGGTGAACTGTCAGGCGAGCATGGCGGACGAAGCTCAGGCTTCGGATCAGTTCCGGTTCCTGGATGAGGACGAGCTTTCCACCTCCGCGGAGCTCTCCGAAACCACCAAGTGTGAGTGAAGCGTCGGGGACGCGGGCTCAGTAAACCTACTTCGCCCGGCTTTGCCGCAACGAGGCCTTCGGCCTGGGAGGTGCTCCCGGGCCGAATTGCCTTGCTCCGGCGATCCCTTTTGTGAGTGTGGAGGTCGGTCTGTGTCCGAAGGCCCGCGGCCTATCCTCAGCGAATCCGCGCTGCGCGGCCTGGTGGCGCGTTCCGATACGCTCTGGTCTCGTGTCGGCAGGGAGCCGTCGCCGGTCCGCTCCGGCGCGGCCGTGAACGGTCGGACCAGGAACGAGCCGCTCGACATCGCCGGACTTATCGATACCTGGCGATCCGTTCTGAAATGCGATGAGCCCGACGGTCTCGAGCGCAGATTGGCGCTCGAAGGCCTTACGCTGGCGCAGGTGGCCGCCCGCATCGAAGGCCTCGAGGGCCTCGAGGGAGATGCCGGCGGACCCGCAGGACCGCTGCCGCACTGGTCGCGGATCCTCAACCGGATCCTCGCGGCCTGCCACTCGACGGAGATCCACGAGTCGCCTTCGGCGACCCCCTTTCGTCAACTTTTTCCGGTGTTCACGGCGGGCGCTCTCGGGCTCCTGAGAGAGCGCTGCCCGCTCCTGGAGATCAGCCTCGGTCCGAGCGCCGTGGCCTGTCTAGAGGCCGATCTCGGCGATCAACTCGCGGAGCAGTGTGCTTTTGCGCTGCAGTTCGAATTCTCGCGCTGGCGCCAGGCGAGCGGCGAGCCGATGCGTGAAGGCGAAGACGTCCAGTACCGGGCCTTCCTCCGTCACCTGCTGGAAGGCGGTCTGGCAGCCTTTTTCCAGGAATATCCGGTCCTGAGCCGGCTGGTGGGAATTGCCGTCGAACGTTGGGCGGACGCCATCGCCGAGCTCGTCGACCGGCTCGAAGCCGACCGGAGCGCGCTTGAAAAAACCTTTCATCGCGGGCAACCCCTCGGGCGGGTGGTGCACGTATCGTCGAATCTGTCGGACCTGCATCAGCACGGGCGCCGGATCATCCTGCTCCGTTTCGAGTCGGGCCTGTCGCTCGCCTACAAGCCGCGCAGCGTCGCCATGGACCGGGCCTTCTATGGGTTCCTGCACTGGCTGAACCAGCGCGCCGGCCTCCTGGACTTCTACGTCCCCCGCACGCTGGACGCGGAATCTCACGGCTGGATCGAGCTCATCGTGCGCCAGGACTGCGCCAGCGAGGCCGAAATCCGCCGCTTCTACCGGCGCTCGGGCATGTTGTTGTCGCTGCTCGGCGTGCTCAAGGGCACGGACTTTCACTACGGCAACATCCTGGCGCGCGGCGAGCACCCGGTCCTGATCGACCTCGAGTCCTTGTGCGCCAGCCGGCTCTTCCGCGCTGCCGAAGCGGAGCCGGACGCGGACACGGCGCCGCTCCTCGACGTCCTGCGCAGCGGTCTGCTGCCTAATTATCAAGTCGGGCCCAAGGACCGCCTGTTCGACGTGAGCGGATTGGCCGGGCGGGGTGGGCAAGAGACCGGGTTCACCGTGCCTCACTGGCTCGCCGTCAACACGGACACCATGCGCCTCGCCCAGCGGATGGGCACCACGAGCGGTCACGACAACGCGCCGTGCTTCCAAGGCCAGCTCGCGCACCCCGGCGACTATCGCCAGGAGATCGTCGAAGGCTTTCAGGAGATGGGGCAGGTGCTCGTCGAGCGCTCGCCGGACCTCTTGAGCGCGGACGGACCGCTCGCGGCGTTCGACGGCTTGCCCGCGCGTTTCGTGTTCCGCCCCACGAGTCTTTATCACCTGCTGCTGCGCGGCACTCTGGCCCCCGACTTCCTGCGCTGCGGAGCGCAGCACAGCGTCCAGCTCGAGGTGCTGGCCCGCTTCCTCCTCCGGCGTGACGGACACGAGCGCCTGTGGCCGCTCTCGCGGGTCGAGCTGCAGGCCCTTGAGGAGGGGGAGGTGCCGTTCTTCTACGCCGCCAACGACGGCACCGATGTTGCGGCCATGGGCTCGCCGGTGGCCCGCGACGTCTTGTCGGAGAGCAGCTACGCGGCGGTGCGCCGGAGCGTCGCCGAGCTCTGCCACTCGCGGCTCGACGACCAGGTACAGGTCATCCTCTGGTCGCTCTCGCGGCACGCGATCGACCGCTGTCCGGAAGCGCTCGGCGCGGTGCTCGCGGCGAACCCTCCGGACGAGCCCCGGGACGCGGCTCTCGTCGACGCGGCGCAGGCGATCGGCGAGCAGCTCCTCGAGCGGGCGCTGCGCTGCCGCTCCGGCCCGCTGTGGTTCGCGCCCGAGCTCAGCGAGGAGTCGAACCGGCAGACGATCCGCCCCAGCGGATACGACCTCCACGGAGGCTCGCCCGGTATCGCGGTCTTCCTCGCCGCGCTCGGACGGCTGACCAGCGGCGAGTCCGGGGAGCTTGCGCTGGCGGTCCTCGAAGCGTCCCGGCACAGGGCGCCCCGCCGGGCGGCCTTGGGTGGCGCCCTCGGAGAGGCATCGCTGTTGTACTCGTGGCTGGTGGGCGGCACGTTGCTCAGCCACGAACCGCTGGTCGACGACGCCGTGCTGCGCGCGCGGGCCATCGATCCCGGCAACTTTCCCGCCGATGCGCCGGCGGACATCGTCCACGGTGTAGCGGGCACGCTGGCCTGTCTGCTCGCCATCTACGAACGGACCGGAGACGCCGAGGTGCTCGAACGCGCCGTCGCGTGCGGCCGGCTCCTGCTCCTGCGCCGGGAGAGCGCTCCGGGCGGGGAGCGGGTGTGGCGCTCGCGGCACGGGACGTTCCTCACGGGCTTCGCTCACGGCTCGTCAGGCATCGCGTTCGCGCTGCTGCGTCTTTTCGCAGCGACGCGCTCGGAGGCCTTTCTAGAAGCCGCGTTCGAAGCGATCGCCTTCGAGGCGCGAGGCTTCGACGCCGAGCACAACGCCTGGCCCGACTTCCGCTATCCCGCCGCCGGCTCCAAGAAGGTGTTCGGCAACGCTTGGTGCCACGGCGCTGCCGGTATCGGCCTGCTGCGTCTCGAAGCGCTGCGCCACGAGCGCTCCCGAGCCTGGTTGCACGACGTCGATCTGGCCTTGGCGCGCGCGGCCGACGAGCCATCGCCACTCGATCAGCTCTGTTGCGGCCAAGCCGGGCGCGCGGAGCTGCTGCTCCGGGCGGAACGCCAGCTCGCAAGACCCGAGCTCGGACAGACGGCGCGCCAGATGGCCCTCGGCTCGCTGCAGCGCGCGCAGAAACGAGGCAAATTTTCATTGGGGAAGAATGGCGGCCTGTGGAACCCCGGGCTCTTCCTTGGCACCGCCGGCATCGGCTACCAGCTCCTGCGCGTGGCCTGCCCGGACAAGCTGCCGTCCTTGCTCACCTGGGAGGCGCCCGCGTGAACGACGAAGTCGAGGTGTTGGAGCTCTTTCCCGCCGTCGTGACCACCTGTACCCTGGGGGACGACGCGGAATCCCTGCGGCGGCTGCGCGAGCACATCCTCGCCACGCGAGAGTCCGAGCCCGAAGGGCTGTCGAAGTCCAATGTCGGCGGTTGGCACAGCGGCCGGCTCCAGGGACCGGTCATCGAGGACCTGGAACGCGCGATCCTGCGCCAAGCCGACGATTACGCACGGCGCCTGTCGTGGGACCTCGCGCGCTTTCGCCTCGTCTTCACCGACGAGGGCCTCTGGGCCGTCGTCAACGGCAGGGGAGCGACGAACGCGCTGCACATCCATCAGCGGGCGCATCTGTCGGGCGTGTACTACGTCAGCACCCCCAAGGGCTGCGGCGACCTCATCTTCGAAGCTCCGCGTCCGCCGCAAGCGGAGCGGGGCCCGCGCCTGGCGCAGCAGACCCTCAAGAACGTCGAGCGCCTGGCGGCCTTGCCGCGCGAGGGCATGCTGGTGTTGTTCCCGTCCTGGTTGCCCCACCGGGTGGGACCCAATCAAAGCGACGAGGAACGGATGGCGGTGAGCTTCAACATCGCGCTCGTCCCGGTCGAGGGCGCGGCATGACGCTGGCGAGCCTCGCGCCGGAGCCGTCATCCTCCGCACGCTGGCACGGTCCGGTGCTCCGCGAGATCGAGGAGCTGGGAGCCTCGGCCTTGCCTTCGGAAACGGTGTATGCCGTGCCCGGCGCGCGGGTGGTGTTTGCCAATCACGATCTCCTTCGTCACGACTTCCCGGCCCTGCGCGCGGCCGACACGGCGGCTATTGAAAGATGGCTGTTGGAAAACGCCGCCTTCCTGTCAGGGCCGCAATGCCAGCCGTCGGACGTCAGAGACGGCCTGGACACGAGCGCTGTCCGGACGGCCACTGCCTATCGGCCTCCGAGGTACGGCCGAGCCGTCGTGGTTCCGGTCCCCGGCGACGGCGGGCTGCTGGATGTCAAGGGCGCCGGTGTCGCCCCCGGCAGGGTCCCCAGACAGCACATCCACGGAGACGGGTTTTTGTGGCTCGGAGAGGCCATCTTCGACTACATCAACCAGTGCATCATCGAGCAGATCTTCGCTCGCAACGGGCACGACGCGAGCACTCTGCCTGTGTACGGCCTGATCGACCTGGGGCTCGACGGGCGGCTGCCCTGGCGGGAGCTGCGGGAGCGCTATCCGCCGGCCTACATCGCTCGCGCCGAAATCATGAAGCCCTGGAGCGCCGAGGAGATCGCGCGCGAGCTCGAAGACGCCACCGCGCCGGTGGCGGTGTTGGTTCGCCGGGCGCACCGCCGGGACCCGGAGGGATTGGACCTGCCCGCGCTCGGCTCCTGGGAGCAAGAGGCCATCCTCGACATCGAGCTCCTGCTGCGCAGGTACGGCATCACATCGTGCTTTCTGTACACCCAGCTTCGCGTCACAAATCTCGGCAAGCACCTGCGCGTGGCGTACGGTCCGCGCCGCATGCGCGTGCACGACGACGCTCACCGCGCCCGCATCGTAGAGCTCACCGGCGTCACCTCGGGCGACGTGGTCTTCGACGGCGCCAACGTGCAGCTCACGCGCAACGCCGACGAGGGCTCGCGGCACGCGCAACTGGTCGATTTCGGCCAATACTTCGCGATCCGCGGGCAGTTCAGGAATCCGCTGCTGAGCCGGGTCCGGGATCCTGACGCCCTGTTGCGTTGGGGGGGAGCGCTCTACCCGGAGGACGCCCGCTATGTGCAACCGTCGCCGGAGCTGAGGCTGGAAGAAGGGTATTGGGGCAAACCCGCCGGAGTGAACCCCATCGAAGCCCCCAAGTACGTCTACTGGGCCGAAGAGCCGCTCCACCGCCAGCGTTGCATGCAGCTCGCCGATCAATATCGCGCGGGGCTCGTGTCGCGGCAAGACATGGTGGATTTCATCGAGCAGCAAGTGCAGAGCGCACTGCGGCAGCAGCCCGCGGATTTGCATGTCGTCCACCTCGGTTGAGCGCTCGCTCACCTTGTCCGTCCTCGACTTTCCGAGGCGGCTCGAGGACTCCATCGCACTGGCGCGGCGGGTGGAAGAATACGGCTACGCGCGTTTCTGGCTGGCCGAGCACGCCCCGCAGCCGAATCCGATCCTCATAGCGAGCCTCGTCGCTGCTAAAACCCGGACAATCCGCGTGGGCACGGCGGGCATCCTGTTCCACAGCTATTCCCCGGCGCGCGCCGCCTACGACTTTCAACTGCTCGAGCAGCAGTATCCCCGGCGCATCGACGCCGGCTTCTGTGGCGGATGGTTTCCCGCGTCGCTCGTCGATGCCTACCTCGACGGCCGATCACCGGGCTGCAAATCCGACGCGGAGGGTTACGAGCGGCGGGTGCGGACCCTCGTACACACTCTGCGGGCCGGCTGCACGCCGACCGGGGATGAGGAAGGCGCCGCCGGCCCTTGGCCGCATGGGCCCTCGACCTGTCCTCAAGTCTGGTGCATGGGGACCGGCTTGCGGAGCGCGGAGCTGGCTGCCCGCAATGGCATCTCCTTCGCCTACTCGCTGTTTCACCGCGCGAGCCGCGCTACCACCGAGCCTCTCGAGGCCTATCGCCGGCAGCTCCCAACCGGGAGCGACGGGCCCGGCACCGAGCCCGCCGTGGCGGCGGCGGTCGCGTGCGCCGAGGACGACGCCCGGGCGCAAAGGGTCGCCGAGCAGAGCGACCTGAGCGCCGTGATCCCGACCGTCGTCGGCGACGCGCGGCGCTGCATCGACGAGCTTCACCTTATCGCCGAGCGCTATTCCACGAACGAGATCGTGCTTCTCAACCTGGCCGGCACGGCAGAGGAGCGCGCCCGGAGCTTCGCCAGCCTGATAGACGCCCGCGACAGATGAGACGTCTGGCTAGCTCACCGCCGCCCCGACCGCACCGCAAAACGCGCCATCCGGCAGGAACCGCGCCTCGCAGCCGCCGAACGCGACGGTCAGCCGCAGAATCTCCTCCAGCCTCGGGTTGTCCGTGAGGGGGCTGCCGCCGAACACCACGGTCCCGGTGCCCACGGCCCGGGCCACCGCCGCGCAGAGCAGTCCGAGGTTCTCGCCGACGAGCCCCATCAGCGCGTGCGCCAGGTCCGCGGGCTCTCGCGACTCCAGCTTGGCGAAATTCGAGGCGGTGAGGTTGCGGGGGAGCGCGATGTCCCCCTGGGGCCCCTCGGGCCCCTCTGGATAGACATCGCCGACCAGGAGGTCCACCCGGCCGCGCTCGCCGCGCGCCGCGAGCGCGGTGACCTCCGCGAACGACTCCGAGCCGCAGAGGAGACGCGCGAGCCCGAGCAGCGTGCCGCCGCCGAGCGCCGAGCCGCCGACGCGGGCCGCCGCCTGGCCGTCCACCGCGAGGATGGAGGTCCCGGTCCCCAGGCTGACGAGCAGGTGCCGCTGCGGTAGGCTCCAGCCGGCCCGGCCCGCGAGCACCGCGGCGCCGCGCGGCCAGGCGTCGAACTCGGAGACCTGGCCGACAGGGAGCCCGTCCAGGGCCGCCGCGAGCTGCGCTCCGCCTCCGCCGGTGGCGCGGACCGTGTCCGGCCGCCACTCGCCGAGCCGGCGCCGCACCGGGTCGACCGCGCCCGCTGGGAAGACCTCGGTCTCCAGGTCCTCGCGCAGCAGGGCCAGCTTCCAGAGCGTGGCGCCCGCGTCGATCCCCGCGCGGCCGCGCTCAGCGCTCGTCGCAGTCACTCTCTGTCTCCGTCGGCTTGTCGTACGGGTCCGTCTCGTCGGTCCGCAAGATGCGGTAGCGCTTCCCCTTGGGCGATGTGAACGTCTTCTCGGAGACGACCGACTCCGGCGCGGGCAGTCCCGGCCGTGACCGGGTCTTGAGCGGCCCGTCCTCCTCCCCTTTCCCCGATCGGCCCGACCGCGGCATGGCGGCTCAGGGCTCGAACACGATCTTGGTGATGGGGTGCACTTCCCAGATCGTCGGGATGTTGTCCCGGAGGCTCGCGGGCCCGGGGTGGGAGCCGCGGGCGTGGCTCATGTCGAAGAACAGAGATCCCGTGACCTCCACGGGGATGGGCGGATCATAGAAGTCGTACCGGGTGCCGGGCAGGTCGTCGCCGAAGAACTCCTTGTAGGCGTCGCGCGCGGCCTTGAGCTTGGGGAAGGATGGGCTGTCCTCGGGAGGCAGACCGGACAGCTCCATGGTCATGAACATCGGCTCCCCTTCTTCCGGATCGAGCCCCAGGATGAGATGGAAGTCGTTGTCGTCCTCGCGGCTCGCGGCGTAGAGGAACGTGCGCACCCGGACGTTGCGCTTCTCCTCTTCGACCCGGTCCGAAGCGGGATCGGTCGTGATCGCCGGGTCGTGATCCACCATTGCCTCGTCTGGAGCCAGGGACCTGACCAGGTTCGCGAGGTTGCTGTACCTCCGGGTCCTGCCTGGGGGAATCGACAGCTTGGCGGCCTTGCGCGACTTGCCTTCGAACGTATCGCCCGCGGGCCGCCTCTCCGCCCGGGTCACTTGGTCATACGGGTCTGTTTCGGTGGTCCGGAGGATGCGGTAGGCGGCGCCCGCGCGGGTGCCGCGCGTCGTCCGGACGGCGCGGGTCGCGGGTGTGAACGGGATCTCGGAGACTACGGACTCCGGTGCGGGCAGGCCTGCGCGCTGGGGCATGCGTGCTCCTTTACCAGATGTTCGGCTGTGCGGACGGGTTCTCCGGGTGCTCCTCGTTGTCGATGGACCGCAGGAGCTCGGCGGGGCTTTCGGTGACCTCCAGGGTCTCGCCCGAGGAGAACATGATGACGCTCCCCTCGGCGGGGGAGCCCGCCACCCGGTCGAGGATGGCGACGATCAGTCGGGTCTGCAGGTTGGCGTGCTTCTTGTCCAGGGTGGTGGCGATGATCCAGGCCATGCGCGAAGGGTAGCACGATAGACTCGGAGGATGGCGAGGATCTGGATCGACGCCGACGCCGCGCCGCGTGACGTCAAGGAGATTGTCTTCCGGGCCGCCCGGCGGCTCCAGCTCGAGACCGTGCTGGTGGCCAACCAGTGGCTCACGGCTCCCCCCGGCAACCCTTTCGTGAGAGCCGTGCGGGTGGCGGGCGGGCCGGACGTCGCCGACCGGCATATCGCGGAGCACGCCGAGCCGGGCGACGTGGCCGTGACCGCCGACATCCCGCTCGCCGCCGCCCTGGTGGAGAAGCGGGTCACGGTGATCGACCCGCGCGGCGACGAGTACACGGCGGACAACGTCGGAGAGCGGCTCGCCATCCGCGACTTCATGGACGGCCTGCGGGGAGCGGGCGTGGAGACCGGCGGTCCGCGTCCCTATAACTCCAAGGACAAGCAGGCGTTCGCCGCCGCGCTGGACCGGGTGCTCACCCGCGCGCTGCGCGGGCTGCCCGGCTGAGAGCTTCGTTGACACGGAACGTCTGAGGAGGCGCCAACCATGTTCTATCCGTGGAAGGTCAAGGCGCTGAAGTGGCCGCGCCTGAACTACTGGTGGCGCTACTGGCGGGGCTGGCGGGGTGAGCCGACGGGCTCCTACGACCAACTGCCGGACCTGATCCGCCGCCACGCCGCCGGCAAGACCTTCGCCGACATCGGATGCATGTGGGGCGTCAACGGCGAGTATTCGTTCGTCGCGGAGGAGGCAGGCGCCACGGCGGTGAAGGCCGTCGACGTGTTCGGACCGACGCCGGAATTTGAAGAGAAACACCGCCAGCGCGGGTCGCGCGTGGAGTTCATCCTGGGCGACATCGGCGCGGCCGCGACGCTGGCGCGCGTCGGCGCCGTGGACGTCGTCTTCTGCGCGGGAGTGCTCTACCACCACCCGAGCCCGTTTGACCTGCTCGTGGCGCTCCGGCGGATCTGCCGCGAGACCCTGCTGCTCCGCACGTCGACCATCCCCGAGGTCGCCGGGCTGCGCAACGCCGCCGTCTTCTTCCCGCACCTCGACGACCGGTCGCGCGACCTGTGGACGCTGCGCCGGCTCGGGCTGCCGAGCCAGGTCGGGATCACCAACCGTTTCGACGGCGCCGACGGCTACGGCAACTGGTTCTGGGGCCTGACGCCGAGCTGTCTCGTCGCGATGCTCGACTGCGCGGGGTTCACCGTCGAGCACCGCGCGACCGAGGCGTTCGCGCAGACCATCGTCGCCCGCGTAGCCGGCGTCCCCTTCGCGCACCGTCTCCCGGACGAAGCCGAGGCGCGCGCCTTGGGGGAGGACGTGTCGCGCTCTGGCTCGGCGAGGCCCGCCTAGATGCCCCGAGTCTCCAAGGCCCGGCCCCGCTGGCGTACCGCCGTCCGCGGCGTGCTCCTGGCGTTCCTCGCCTTTATCCTGCTTTTCCCGCCGCTGTACAGCCTGGCGGTGTCCGAAGAGCGCGGCGCCCCGTTCTCGCTGCCGATGCCGGAGCCCGGAGACTACCGGGTGCTGGTCGCCGACTGGGGCTATCACACGGCCATCGTAGTCGAGCAGCCGCGCGGCTGGGCGCTCGGCCCGCCGCGGGAGGAGAGAGCGCCGTTCCTCGAGTACGCCTGGGGCGACCGGCGGTACTACATGGAATCCGACTTCCGTCCGTACGCGGTGTTCGCGACCATGGTGCTCCCGACCGACTCCGTCCTCTACCTGGATGGCCGGTCGGACCCTGCGCCGCTCGGCCGCGCCCGCTCGGTCCACCAAAGGACGGTCGACGCCGCGACGCTCCGAACGCTGCTCCAGGAGCTGGAACGTTCGTTCCGGCGCAACGCAGACGGCGCCCGGCTCGAGCCGTACCCGCCGGTTCGGGGCTACCGGGGCCGCTTCTATCCGGCGTATGGGCGGTATCTGTGGGCACGGGACTGCAACTGGTGGACGGTCGAACGGCTCGCCGCGGCTGGGCTGGCGCGCAGCCCAGCCGGGGTGGTGCTCTCCGGTCAGGTGCCGGGCCGGCTGCAAGGATTCCGGCGGGGTGAGGTACCCGCCAACTGATCAGGTCGATGTCGCCGGCGTTGGTGGTCAGGTGACGACGTGACATTGTCCTCCGTCATCGCTTTGATGTCGTCTGCCCCCGGCACGTCGACAGGCAGCAACGCGGCGTTGCCGCC
>Ga0307468_100000297_pt1 | contig 11950 bp, 15 predicted proteins | sample atmdna_FD_203085 | JGI IMG/M metagenome (GOLD analysis project Ga0307468, IMG submission 203085) | Hardwood forest soil microbial communities from Morgan-Monroe State Forest, Indiana, United States - atmos_gases AM2C_05 | ecosystem: Environmental > Terrestrial > Soil > Temperate forest > Bulk...
CGCCCTTGGGAATCTCAGCCACTGACTCGATCTCGCCCGGACTGATCAGATCCAGGTACTGCGCCGCCACGTTGATGTTCTCCTGCACGAAATCCTTTACCGCCGCCACCGTTTTCCGGGACGGGTTGTAGAGTTCAGTCCACGGGTTCACACGTTCCATAATTAAGTCGGTGAGCAGGATCCCCGCTATCGTTCCATGGGTCATCCCCATCCCTGAATCACCCGTGGCGATGAGGACATTATCGGCATCGGCCGGATTTCGCCCGATGAAGGCCATGCCGTCAAACGTTTCCATGACCTGTCCGGACCAGCGAAACTCTATGTCTTCGGCCATCGGAAAGCGATTGCGTGTCCATTGCTCCAGCTTGCCCCAACGCTGACTGCCATCATGCTGCTGACCTGTCTTATGATCTTCGCCACCAACGATCAGTACGTCATGATTGTCGGCTCTCTCGATGCGAACATAATGATAAGGATCGTGAAGATCGGCGGGCGCGTCCCAAAGCAGCATGGCCGGCACCGACCCGCGGGGAATACGCGCGCCGATAACGTAAGTGGTGTAGGCAGCCTGCTTGGTATGAATTGCAAACCGGTCATTGACGGGCGAATTCGTCGCCACGACTATCGCGCCGGCCTTGATCGTATAACCACTCGCGGTCGTGACCTGCGCCTCAGCTCCGCCTTCTATCAGATCAGCATGCGTGTGGGTGAAGATCCGACCACCGTCGCGCGCAATCGCCCGCGCTAAGCCTGTTAGGTACTTGAGCGGGTGAAACTGTCCCTGTTGCGGAAAGTGCAGACATGGGCCGGTATCGAAGCTTTCCAGGGGGCTCTTTCAAGCCGGCGCACAGAAACAAGGCCCGCCCGATGTGTTGCCGCCAATTCGTCTTCGAGCACCTTCAGTCTTCCGTCCGGCGGAATAAATAGATAACCATCCACGCGCTCAAACTCGCAATCGATCTTTTCTTCGCGCACGATTTCTTCAACTCGAGCGATGGCCGCGGTATGACTCTGCGCAGCCAGCCGAGCGCCTGATTCGTCGAACAATCGTTCCAGTTCGTAATAGCGATCATCAAGGGCGTTGCTCAGATGCGCTGTAGTACGCACAGTCATGCCGCCACCGATTGGCCCATCGTCCAGAACAGTCACGGCTTTGCCTTCGCGCGCGAGCAAGTAAGCGACCGTCAGGCCGGCGATTCCCGCGCCAATGACGCACACATCCGTGCTCGTGTCTTTGCTGAGAGGCGATTCGTCCGGCGGGTCCGCGGTGGCCGCCCAAAGTGATAAAGTCGTTCCTGATGTTGGTTTCATGTTGGTTGAGTCCGCGAATTGCATAGCGACTGCTGTACCAACTGCTTGAGACTTGCCGGCTTGCGCCCTGTCTAATCTTAGTGTCATGCCGGCCATGCTGAAGTGTCTCAAATTCCAACGAGTGAGAGGCATGGGCTACTAAAAAGAGTACGACTTAGTTGCGAACGAAGTGGAGGTGACAAGGTGAATCATCGTGAGATTGCACCAACCTTCAATACGCCTTCGTGAATTTCGTTCTGTTGTGGCTCCTGGACATCAACCGCTATTCGGTTGACTCGCTGTTTCACCGCCGGACGACTGTAGGATTTACTTCGTGACTTTGCACCAGCAAAGGTAGCGGAACTACAGGGAGGCATAACGAATTCCTTTAAAGTTCTTCGAGCGTGGTGGGCTTTGCACAAAAAGTCACCGGCCCGGTTCGAAGCGAGCAAGTCAGAGCGTCTAAGGACAGCATTGGTTGGCGTTGCTTCGTGAGATTTCGTGTAATTTCGTGGATCGTGTGCCTAGGATTCGCAGCCATACGATCCACGAAATCACACTAAGCTACATGAAAGAACACGAAATAAGAGTTTTTGTGCAAAGCCAGCGTGGTGAGTGCTGGGGAATTCAGGCAATGCTAATATTTCCCAACCTATGAACGCACTTTCCAGCCAACAGCGGAAGTTGCTTAGCGATATTCAGTCTCAGTCTTTCAAATATTTTGACAAGGGCCGAGGGTGCTGGCTTTCACCCTGGCACTATGGAATCAACCAGGGGCCAATCGTGCTCATGATCGAAAATCATTTCACAGACTTTGTCTGGCGCTTGATGAAGAAGTGTCCTTACATAGTTGAAGGTTTGCGGCGTGCCGGATTCAGCGCCGGTTGGCTGGATTAGGCCACGTTTTCATGGCGTTCACGGTGGGGTTTCAATTCTAGCCAGCTGGTTGGGGCGCGAATTTCAAATTCATATCCGGGAACGAGCCTCTGCCGAAAAAGACATGCCAGGCAAACGAATCGAAAACCGGCAGACGGAAAACAGCACAGCCGAGTTCCACCAGCGCCGGAACCTGAACTGCGGTAATCGCGCGCCGCATCCAAAGTCGAGATACAAATCGAGTCCGGAATAATTCTCCCGAATAGGCAGCGAGTGTCCGAACGTCGCCGGTTTCCAGATAGTTCTCGATCACTGCGGCGGCAAAGGTCGACAATCTCATGCAGGGATCCAATCCTCCGGCGGTCAACGGCGACACGGCGCCGGCCGCATCTCCGACCAACAGGCCGTCAGCATTAGCGATTCGTCGCAGGACGCCACCCACGGGAATTCTCCCACCGCGACGTTCCAGCAATTTTGCGTTGCGCAGATCAACCACCTCGGTCAGGCTTGCGCGAAATTCTTTCAGAGCTTTGACTGGATCAAACCGCGACGGATATCCGCCTACTCCGAGATGAACTTCTTCGCCGTCGTGAACGACCCAGGCCAGATAGCCGGGCGCCAGGCGCGGATCGAGAAAACAGTGAAATCGCGGGGGACCATCCAACGGCACACCGGCGAGAACTTCTTCGACCCCTACGATCCACTCACGATTAACGTCCAAACCCAGATCACGGCCTACTCGCGAATTCGCTCCATCTGCGCCCACCAGATATCGAGTTTGGACCCAACGCGAATAGGAACTGCCGTCAAGCCGCACAATCAAATCATCCTTGAGCGCCGAGAACCCGGCATAACGCACGCCCGGCAACCAGTCGACTCCGGCATTGACGCACTTGCCAAGAAAACGCTGGTAGAGCGGGCCCATCCGGCCGACACGGAATTCGTCATGCGGGCTGGTCAGGGTCATGGCCCGGCGCGCCGGCGAATACAACGTCACGTGTCGCACGGGCGGGCCCAGACAATCCTCGGGAAGGACGAAATCCTCGAGCGTTCGCCGCACAAATATTCCCGTCGTGTGAATTGATTGGTCTAAATCGTACTTGCGATCGGCCAGCAGCACTGAGAAGCCGCGTTCACCGAGCAAACGGGCACATTGCAAGCCGGCTAATCCGGCTCCCATCACCACCACATCGTACTTTTCCATTTTCTTGATTTGACCTGCGGTTCAGAGTTGAAACTTTGTCTGCTTATGCAGCGGGCTGTTCTCGTGGCCGATGACCAGATGGGTCAGCAACTCACCCTCGTTGATAAGCAAGGTGACGGGTTTCACCTCAGGCGGCAGATCGAAAGCCACATCGGTCGTATAAGACTCGCCGGGCCGCAAAGGCATCGTCAGGGCGGTGCCCGCGCTTTGCGATGCCTGAAGCGCGCGTTGCCCCTCGGGCGAAGGGACATATCTGTTGCCGCGTTCGTCGACTAACGTCAGGACGCGACTGTTGGGAAAGAGCTGCCCGTTGCCGCGCCGCGGCCCAATAGTGCCCTCATCAAAACGTGTCTTGATCGTGACCACGGTATACATTCCGCGTGCGCTTGATTGGTTGTTTACGTCGCCCAGGGTTTTTGACTGTGTGGTTTTGACGATCGAGTATGCGAGGTGGCAGTCGAGCTCGCAGAAATGCTTTTCGGCGCCACGGGCGATAACCTTTTCCGCACTGGCGAACGAAAAGATGAGTATCGCCGCTACGTAGGCGCCCGCGATTGTCGCCAGGGCAAGCACGGCGACTTTTGCTCGTCCTTGCTTTTTCACTATCAACGATTGGATCAGGACGAGTGCCGCTATGAGGAAAAGGAAGCCCGCCCCCAGAAGAGCAATTGCTCCAAGCGGCGCCGCGAGGTTCACATTCGTATTCATTTCTTTCCTCCGGTGAAAGTAAGGCAAAGCGCTTTACCGAGCAAAGCATCGAGCCAAAAAAATTTAGGCGCGCGTTTAAGTCGTCTTTCGCATGCGTCCGATGACTGCTTCCATGTGGTTGAGATAACGTTCCAAGGCGCGGCGCCCGGCGCTCGTCAAACTGTATTCGGTCCTGGGGGTGCGCCCCTCGAAATACTTCACACAGGCGACGTAGCCCGCATCCTCAAGTTTGCGCGCGTGCACGCTCAAATTGCCGTCGCTGGTCTTTACCGAATGCTTGAGTTCGTTAAAGGTAAGCGAATCGTTCACCGCCAGCGCGCTGATAATTCCCAGGCGAAGCCGCTCGTGAATCAGCCGATCAATCTCGTGCATGCTCATCGGCGCTTCCTGCACCGACTTCAGCCGGCTCTTCTCCGGACGTGCTTTTCTTGGTTCGTGTTTTAGTACTTGCTGTTTAGCCACCATATCTCCTCGCAATGATTGCTCCAAAAATTATGTGCAGACCGCCAAAGCCGGCGGCCATCAACCAGTTGCCCCACGCGTCTGGAGTGAATAGACCCGCCGCTCCCAGGACCATGAAGCAAATGCCCATCACCGGAACCACGCTCACCGAAAACATGCCGCCCGTCACTACGCCGGTGCCATACAACAACAGCCACATCCCCGGAATTGCTCCAGTTAGCCGGGCGCGAAACAGCACAATCGTCAAGAGAGCGCCAACGATCATCGGCGGTGAAAGGCTAAAGAGCACTTTGCGCCCGGGACCTGAGAACAAAGGGACTCCCGTAGCCCTGGCCTTTCGATCCATCAACCAGCCGGCGATCAGAAGCGAGATGATGGCTTCGGCTATCCAGGTACCGAGCCAGCCCCGTGGGGTTCGTTGATGGGCGGCGATGTAGGTAGCTACCAAAGCCGACATCCCGATCGCCACCTGTCCCCATCCCGGCACCGCGGTAAACGAAGCGGCCCGCTCCATCGTTTCGCGGATGTAACGCAGATTGTCCATCGCGCGATCATGCAGCGCGGGCGGTGGTTCAGGCGGTGTCTGGGCAAGCCGAATCGTCATCGCTTAGAGACTCTAAAGCCAGAGTGCTTGCCATGTCAAGTACTTTGCCAAACAAAGAGAGGCGGTTAGGGGTGGGTTGAGAAGTGCTTCCGGCGGACTGTGATCTGCAAGTTAAATCGGCGGGCTATCACCGGCGTCGATGGTTTCGATTACCTTTTGCCAATCGGAGCCGAGACGGCTTTGCAGAATGCGCACGCAACGGTTCCAGCGCAGAATCGCATCGTCATTTCCGTGCGGCCTGATTGCTTCAGCCTTTTCAAAGTAATCCAGCGCTTGCTCAAAAAGTGGCGCCACCGTGTACGGCGGGCGTCCAGCGGCGAGTTGGGCCTTCGCTTGCCGCTCCCGAAGAATGCCGGCGTAATAGAGCCGATCGTATTCGTTTCTCAAACTGTGGAAAGTACTCTCTGCTTCGTTGTAACGATCTGACGACTTGCCGGAGAATTGGTCGGTGATGGAAAGCCCGAGCAAACGCAAGGCTGTTTGACTCTCAGGATCAGCAGCCAATATGTCACGGCAGATCGACTCGGCTTCGCCCGGCTCGTTAAGATTGCGATAGAGCTCCGCCTTTGATATCGCTTCGGGAATGCCGTCCTTCGAGATTGGTTTTAGTTGCAGCTCCACGTCAGTCTCCTGGAAAGTCGTCATACTTCTACTTCAATGTCCGGGCCATCGACTCGAACGCTGTAACGGTTTACGGGTTGGGCTGCGGGTGGCCCCAGCACTTCGCCGCTGGTGATATCAAAGACGGCTCCATGCCAGGGACAGGTGACCTCAGCGCCTTCGATCTCTCCTTCGCAAAGCGGTCCGCCCACGTGGGTGCAAGTGTTGTCGATGGCGTGGTAGGAGCCTGCCACGTTGAAGATCGCAATTTCGTTTCCATTTACCTCGACCAACTTTGCCTGGCCGATGGGAATCTCGTCAGTCGTCGCAACTTTTACGAACTCTGGCATGGATTATTTCTATGGTCGGTTGTCGCCGATTAACTCGAGAAAAGCGGCCTCGTCCTCAGCGACCGCTTCTTCTTCACTCTGTTGTTCATAACGAACAAGAACTCGCTGAACCCTTTCGTCGTTCCACCCGGGTGGATACTTTTTCTGATTCGTTTGTGCGCGAATGAGCATCCCTCACTTGAGTGGAATCGCCGGCAAGCGCTTAAGAGTGCGACTTGCCGGATCGATCGTGATCCCGACTGATTCCAGCGCCGTGACTCCCAGGATCGGTTCGACACCCTCGGGACCAAAAATCACACGTCCCGCCGTTATCTCTCCCATAAACGCGATTTCGACCAGCCCAAACGAATACTCTTCGACTCGCCCGTTCGCTAGTTCGTAAGCTGTTCTACCAACCTCACGCACACCGATTTTTTTCAGCTCACCGGCTGACGCAAAGCAATCCGTAGCACCCCTATCGACGAGGAAATCGGCCTCGTAGGTTCCGTTCGAGGCGGCAAAACCCTTCAAAGCAACTGTAACGTGAGTAAGTCCCATAGAACGAGCTTACCAACAGCTCTGCGAGTGGGCAAGCAACCCTACATAGGTAAAATGATTAGCTCCGCTTCTTGCCGGTTAGTTTCCGCAAGAACCACCGCACCGGATCGTAAAAGTCATCCACGACGCGTTCTTTCAGGGGAATTATTGCGTTGTCGGTGATATGAATGTCTTCCGGGCAGACTTCCGTGCAGCACTTGGTGATGTTGCATAAGCCAATGCCGAGCTCGTCTTTCAACAGCTCGGTTCGACTGAGACCGTCCAGAGGATGCATTTCCAGCCCGGCGATCCGCACAAAGAAGCGAGGACCGCCGAACTGCTCTTGTTTGTCGTGATCGCGCAGTACGTGGCAAACGTTCTGGCAAAGAAAACACTCGATGCACTTGCGAAACTCCTGCACCCGATCGACTTCGCGTTGATCCATTTTCCATTCGACGTTCGGCCTCGGCGTAAATGGAGGAATCTTTTTGTTCACGCGATAATTCCACGAGACGTCGGTCACCAGGTCCTTAACCACCGGGAAAGATTTCATCGGCTGCACGGTGATTGGCTCATTGAGCGGCAGCGCATCCATGCGAGTCTTGCAGGTCAGGCGCGGGCGGCCGTTAACTTCGGCCGAACAGGATCCGCACTTGCCGGCTTTGCAGTTCCATCGCACCGCGAGATCGGGGGCTTGATGCGCCTGAATGTAATGCAGCGCATCGAGCACAACCATGCCCGGGGCGATCGGAACGTTGTATTCGACCAGTTCGCCGCCATCACGGTCGCCACGAAAGACTTTGAAAGTTGCGTCAGACATAAAACCCATTCTCCGTGCTCTCCGTGTCTCCGTGGTGAATTATTTCTTTTCTTCTAAGATCGCCCGAAGGTCGGCTGGCATCTCCACTATCGGCGCATAACTCAATCGCATCTCCCCGCCATCGCGCGAGATGATGTTATTCAGCTTGCTCCAAGCCTCATCATAGTTTGGATAATCGATCCGGCTGTGCGCACCACGGCTCTCTTTGCGTTCCAGGGCGCTCATAGCAACCGCTTCAGAAACCGTCAACATAGCTTTCAGATCGCGCGCGAGGTGCCAGCCGGGATTGAATAAGCGCGAGCCGTCAACGCGAACACCGGCAGCCCGCTTTTTCAGTTCGTAAATCTCTTCAAGACCGCGTTTCAGATCTTCTTCGCCACGAAAAATGCCCACGTAGTTCTGCATCGTTTCCTGCAAGTCACGATGCAGGTCATAAGGACTATCTCCGTCGCTGCGCTCGAATGGCGCGAGCATTTCGCGCGTGGCTTCGTCGACCTGGGCGTCGTCAACGGTTGGCAGACTGACTTCGTTCGCATGTTCGGCCGCGCTTAGCCCGGCCCGCCGGCCGAACACCAACAGATCTGAAAGCGAGTTTCCGCCCAGACGGTTCGCGCCGTGCAATCCGGCCGCGGCTTCTCCCGCCGCGAACAATCCCGGCACATTCGATTCTGCCGCTTCTGCATCGACGCGAATGCCGCCCATCATGTAATGGCACGTCGGTCCAACCTCCATCGGCCCTTTGGTGATGTCCACGTCGGCGAGTTCACGAAACTGGTGATACATGCTCGGCAGTTTTTTCTTCACGTATTCGGCCGGCTTATGCGAGATATCGAGGTACGCGCCGCCGTGTTCAGTGCCGCGGCCTTCTTTTGCTTCGGTGTAAATTGCGCGCGCCACGACGTCGCGCGTCGAGAGGTCCATTCTTTCCGGATCGTAGCGCTCCATAAAGCGCTCGCCGTCTTTGTTGCGCAGCACGCCGCCTTCGCCGCGAACTGCTTCAGTGACCAGAATTCCCTGCACCCCCGGCGGCCAGACCATTCCCGTTGGATGAAACTGCACGAATTCCATGTCCATCAATTCAGCGCCGGCGTCGTAAGCCAGGGCCATCCCATCACCCGTGTACTCCCACGAATTGGACGTGATGCGCCAGGCCTTGCCGATGCCGCCGGTCGCGATCACCACTGACTTCGCCTTGAAGACAATGAAACGGCCATTTTCTCGCCAGTATCCGAACGCACCGGTGATCCGGTCACCGTCTTTCAGCAAGCGCGTGATCGCGCATTCCATGTAGACATCGATGCCCAGATTGACGCCGCGATCCTGCAGCGTGCGAATCATCTCAAGGCCCGTGCGATCACCGACGTGGCAGAGCCTTTTGAAAGTGTGGCCACCAAAGGCGCGCTGCAGGATATTTCCATCAACCGTACGATCAAACAGGGCCCCCCACTGTTCCAGTTCCCGAACCCGTTCAGGCGCCTCCTGGGCATGGATCTGGGCCATGCGCCAGTTGTTAAGAAACTTGCCGCCGCGCATCGTGTCGCGAAAGTGGGCCCGCCAATCATCGGTCCGGTCGACGTTGGCCATCGCGGCCGCAATCCCGCCCTCGGCCATGACGGTGTGAGCTTTGCCAAGCAGCGACTTGCACACAACGGCCACGCGCGCGCCCTGGGCCAGAGCTTCAATCGCCGCGCGCAACCCAGCACCCCCGGCGCCAATGATCAAAACGTCGTGTTCGTGGGTTTCGTATTTTTCCATCAGACGTGCCGACCGCAAGAAACCTCAGGTACAAAACTGCGTTCCAGTTAAGGCGGCGTAGGCAGCGTGGTCTCGGGAGTTTGTATCAACTTTCCTTGGCGGCATTACGTTTGAGATTGCCGAGCCAAAACCAAACGCGGCTGCAACTATAGTCAACCCGCCTTGTTTACAAAGTTCGTTTGCCGTTATCCGGTCTATGGTGCGATGCCGTTTGATGGGAACTGTCTTCTGGTTATTCGTGTAAATGGAGTGCTTTCCACCCTCGCGCACAAATAGAAACCGTTATCTTCGAAGTACTTGATCAGGTCACGGCGCTTCTCTGTTCTATTGCCGGTAGGCTTGGATCATTTCATGCAATGCATCTTCGAGCATCTCGCGACACTCCTCGACATCCTTTCCCTCCGTCACGACTTCAGGCCACTCGATCAATTGACCCAGGTAACCTGAATCTATCTTCGTATACTTGGCAGTAAACGTGCTGAACATCACCACGTCACTTTTTCTTGATTCTGCCCAGTTAGCTCAATTAAAGCAATCTAAGGTCGGTAATCGCGCCCGACGCCACCAGCCGCACGTACAGATCAGCGAGCCCTACCGAAAACAGACTCATCCAGGCAAAAAGCATGTGCCGTGCGTTAAGAAATGAAACTCCTCGCCAGGCACTGTGCCGAGGTCCGCCGGCCGCCACACAAGAGAAACAGTCAACGTTGCCGCCAATGATGTGCCTGAGCGAATGACATGACAAAGTGTAGCCGGATAGCAGGATGATGTTCGTTAACAAGACCAGTGAGCCTACGCCGACTCCGAAATGTTTACCGGTCGGTGAGTCAAACCAAAAAGCGCTAATCGCGTCGTACCAAAGGATTATCAGGAAAATGATCGCGACGTAAAGAAAATAGCGATGCAGATTTTGGAGGATAAAGGGGAAACGAGTTTCGCCGCTGTAGCGATGGGCGTGTGATTCACCGACGGCGCATCCCGGCGGATCCAAAAAGAACGCACGGTAGTAGGCTTTGCGGTAATAGTAGCAGGTGGCCCGAAAACCGAGCGGCGCCCAGAGAATCAGGATTGCCGGTGAAAGCGGCCACCACTTTGGTTTGATTAATGGCGAATAGAAAGGCGAGAGATAAGAACCGAACTCGTAATAATTATTCTCGAAAGTTCGCCACGTCGCGTAGATACTGAACGCGCCCAACACGAGGACGACCGGAATCAGCTCAACCCACCACGCATCGCGGCGCATCGTGGCGCCAAAGCCTGTGCGTGCGAGTGTGCTTTTCGATTGAGCCATGGACCGCGCGGGTTAAGTGCAGGCGTATTCTAGCATCGACGTTTCTCAAAGCAACTGTTTTGCAGTTTTTCTGCTTCGCTCCGTGTCTCCGTGATAAATGTCAGTTTCAATAAATCTCACCACGGAGACGCGGAGAGCACGGAGAGGAAGGCGCAGAGTTACGGCACCAGCACAACCTTGCCGATATTCTTTCGCGCTTCCAGATAGCGGTGAGCGTCGGCAATCTGATCGAATGGGAAAGCGCAATCGACGTGAGGTTGGATCCAACCCTCAAAGACGCCGCGCATAATCTCTCGTGTCCAGCTTGCGACTTTGTCTCCTTCGCCCCACATGTGCCCCAGGTTGAGACCGAAGACACCTTTATTGCGGCTCATTAGTCCCAACGGATGAAACTTTGGTGTCTGTAGTACAGCTTTCAGCGCCCGCAGCTTGCCACGAATTCCGGAAGCCGATGCCGTCGACATGCCGAATACTCCCATCCGGCCCGTGGTTCGCAAAGCCCGATAAGTCTTCTTCCAACTGGCGCCGCCCAGGGGATCAATAGCCAGCTCAACTCCGCGTCCTTTCGTCAGCTCCTTGAGCACGGGCAGCCAGTCCTGATTCCGATAATCGATGGCGTGATCCAAACCTCTTTGTTTGAGAAAAGAATGTTTGCCCGCGCTGGCCGTTCCGTAGGTTATCGCTCCGATGTGTTTCGCGATGTCCAGGGCCGCAAGCCCGACACCGCCGCCGGCATTGTGAATCAGCACACCCTCATCTTTTTTCAATCCGCCCATGACGACCAGCAGCGCCCAAGCCGTCAAATAATTCACCGGGATCGCAGCGCCCTGTTCGAAACTGAGTTGATCGGGCTTTTCAAAAACCTGCCTGGCTGATACAGCGATGAACTCAGCCTGCCCACCGAACCGCGTCATCGCGATGACGGGTTTGCCTACCAGACTTTGATCGACTTCGTTGCCGGCTGCTTCGACCACGCCCGAAACCTCGTATCCAACCACGCAAGGCTTGGGCGGCGCATCAGGGTACAAGCCCTGGCGCGCCAGGATGTCGGCAAAGTTCAGCCCGGCGGCTTTTACTCGAATGAGCACCTGGTCTTTGGCCGGGACCGGATCGGGCCGTTCTTCAACCTTCATTGCCCCAACGTCGCCGTTGCGCGTGGTTACGATAGCTCGCATCATCCTAAGTTAGCATAGACGTTAGAAAGTTCTGATCAAGCGTGAGAGTTTGTTCCAAACAGCGGGCAAGCCCGCCTTCCCGACCTCGAGCCTAATCGGCATGAGCTGCCGACTCTTGCTGAAAGGCTTTCAAGGTTGGAACACCAAGTCAGTGGCAGAGTCTCTAAGGTCAGGAAGGCGGGCTTGCCCCCGCTGATTCGCTATGTAAAGAGTTAAGGCGCAGATGCTTTCGTGTCTGCGCCCTAGCTACTCAACGTCCGGTGGAGAGTCACCCAATGAAAATTTCCCTGGTCACCCTG
>Ga0307468_100000298_pt1 | contig 11936 bp, 9 predicted proteins | sample atmdna_FD_203085 | JGI IMG/M metagenome (GOLD analysis project Ga0307468, IMG submission 203085) | Hardwood forest soil microbial communities from Morgan-Monroe State Forest, Indiana, United States - atmos_gases AM2C_05 | ecosystem: Environmental > Terrestrial > Soil > Temperate forest > Bulk...
AGAGACGGCATAGATGAAACCGCTGGCGCGCTCGGCAACCATTCGCAAGCGCTCGTCAGTTGAAGTGGGAGCGACCAGAAAGATCACGTCGAGACCGTGCGCGCGCAAGGCGCTCGCAAACTCACCAGCCTCCTCGGGGACGAGGTCGGTAACCAGGATGCCGTCAACACCAGCGTTCTTTGCTTCACGGGCGAGCCTCTCAAAATTAAACGCTGGGAGCGCCGACGTCCCGTCCGCTTCTTTTTTTGCACAGAACTGCAGCAACGGATTGAAGTAACTGAAAAGTATGATCGGAACGTTGGTATGTTTTCGCGCCTCGGAGACTAACTGGAGGACCTCAGCGATTCCGAATCCGTGGCGCAGGGCTCGTTCGGAAGCTCGCTGTATTACCGGGCCGTCAGCCATCGGATCGGTGAACGGAACACCCAGTTCGATCAAGGTAGCGCCAGCGTTCGCTAGCTCAACGATAATTCTTCCACTGGTTTCGAGATCGGGATCGCCGGCGGTGATGAAAGGAATGAGCCCGCGACAGTCGTCGCGTTTCAGTTGGGCAAAGGTTTCAGCGATGCGCGACATTCATGGCCCCGCAGGAGCCCAGATGTTTATTGCTCCTAACGTGAATATGCAATCAAGCTCCGCAGGAGCGCCAGATAGTTTCGCCCGTCCGGGGCTCGCCAAGAAACCGACAGAGTCTATAAACATCGCGCCCCTAGCGGGGCTCCGGAGAATCCAGCTTCTCTCTCACCATATCGACGTCCTTATCACCCCGTCCGGACAAGTTTACAATTACGATTTGATCGGTCCTCATCTCTCTCGCGACCTTCATAGCATGCGCGACGGCATGCGCTGATTCCAAAGCCGGAATGATCCCTTCCAGTTTTGATAAAGTCTGAAAAGCATCCAGAGCTTCATCGTCTGTGACTGAAGTGTACTCAACCCTTCCTTCGTCATGAAGAAAAGCATGCTCCGGTCCAATGGACGGGTAATCCAGTCCTGCCGAGATCGAATGCGTCGTCGCAATTTGCCCGCGCTCGTCCTGCAGGACATAGCTCATCGTGCCCTGCAAAACGCCGGGACGGCCGCCGCCGTTCGCGTTGAAGCGTGCGGCATGCTGGCCTAACCCGCTGCCCATTCCTCCGGCTTCGACGCCAATCATGCGCACCGAATCGTCGGCCAGGAACGAGTGAAACAGCCCGATTGAATTCGAGCCGCCGCCCACACAAGCAATCAAACAATCCGGCAAGCGCGCCTCCTGCTGCTGAATCTGCGCCCGCGCTTCACGGCCAATCACACTTTGAAAATCGCGCACCATCAGGGGGTAAGGATGCGGACCCAAGGCGCTGCCGAGCAGATAGTAGGTATCAGCAACATTCGTCACCCAGTCGCGCAACGCTTCGTTGATCGCATCCTTCAGCGTTCGCGAGCCGGAATCTACTGCGCGCACTTCGGCGCCGAGCAACTGCATGCGAAAGACGTTCAGCGCCTGTCGCCGCATGTCCTCCGATCCCATGTACACGACACAGTCCAGGCCAAACAGCGCGCAGACAGTTGCCGTCGCGACGCCATGCTGGCCGGCGCCCGTCTCAGCGATGATGCGTCGTTTGCCCATGCGCCGCGCCAGCAAAATCTGTCCCAGCGTGTTATTGATTTTGTGCGCGCCAGTGTGCAGAAGATCTTCGCGCTTAAGATAAATGCGCGCGCCACCTGCTTGCTCAGTCAAACGCCGGGCCTGGAAAAGCGGAGTTGGCCGCCCGGCGTAATCACGCAACAGCGAATCGAGTTCCTGCTGGAACGCTTCATCCGCACGCGCGGCTTCATAAGCCGCGGTCAATTCTTCCAACGGCGCCATCAGAGTCTCAGGCACAAAGCGGCCGCCGTACCGCCCCCAATGGCCAAGGGAATCAGGTTCTGTGGCTGGTTTCAAGGTCTTACCTAACTCCCCTCTTCCCGCTGGGAGAGGGGCCGGGGGAGAGAGTGCGCAGCTTAGCCAAAGCATTTCTTAGTCGCCACTTGTGTTTACGCAGCGACAACATGGCGGAAAAGTGAGACCCGCACTCAGGCCCTTACCCCAGCCCTCGCCCAAAGGGAGAGGGAGAAAAACTCAAGGATTCTTATTGATCTTGTGCGTCGAACGCACGCGTCCGGGCGATTGCGGGCCGCGTGGGTCATCGACCACCACCCGATTCTCGCGGCGGTACATTGTCAGACGATTACCGTCAGTAGTTCCCTGCTCGGCGTCCTCTACATGCGCGGGATTGCCTTTCAGGATCGCCACTTCATCCGCCGTCGTGTACTGGCACCAGTCGCCGGTGCCGCGCTTTCCAGGCTGAGTCAACACCACATTGCGCTGGGCGATGGTGCGCTCAACCTCGTTGCCTTCTTTCTGCAAATAGACGTCGGCGACGCCGGCAGTCAAGCGGTCGGTGCCTTGCTTGATATCCACATTGTTCTCGTAATGCAGCAGGCGCTCGGGATCGGAATAGCGCATAAAATCGGCGGTCGCGAAAACCGGTATCACCGCGCTGGCATTGCCGGTCTTTTGTCGCGTCTGGTAAAGCGAGCTTTGCACCCGGCCACGCGCTTCCATCCGCTTTTCTTCACGAAACAGGGTGATCGTATCCGCGCGCACAAAATTATCGTCCTGCCACATGCGGGCACTGCCGGTGTAGACGGCCACGCCCGAATCATGATTGACCTCCGCGCGATCGCCGAGCAGATAAACCGGACTCTTCAATTTGCGAAAAGGCGCCGCGCCGTTCGTTTGTTCCTGGCTGTAATAAGTCGTCTGGACTTTGCCACGGCAATAGGAAACATGTGTGGCATTGTTCGAATCGATCTCGACGGCCTTCGTGCGCGCGCGTGAATCCCATACCGTCGGGTCGCCGCCGCGCATCCGCACGGTGTCATCGGTCGCATTGTAAGAGACGGCGCCGGCAACTCCATTCCGATCCTTTTCGTTGAATTTGGCGTCGCCGGTGGCGTCGACTTTGTCCACATCCTGGGTCTCACGGACAAATGTCGCGGCCATCTTCTGCGCGGTCATCGTGCGGGTCCCCTGTTTTTCGTTTGGCTGCAGCGGATCGAAAACGGCTTTGGCGCCACCCGTTGCCGTGCAATTGCGCGTAATGTTTCCAGTCTCGTAAAAATCACAATCGAACCGCGCCGCGGTTAGCGTCTTCCGCTCCGACCTGGCAGTTTTCTGCACCGGCTCGACATAGAGTTCGGCATCACCGACAGCCTCGGCTTTTTCCAGGTCTTTCCCGGTAGAGCGCCACGACATCTTGATCGAATTCCCGGTCAGCCGTTTGCTGGCGGCGCGCGGATCGTTTGCCCGCGACTTGGGCGCCGACAGCGTTACTATCGATCGGCCCTCAGCCAGCATCTCTTTCAAAAGGCTGCGATCTCCCTGGGCCTGAAAGTTAATATTGACTGCAGTCGCTCCGGTAAGCTGCATTTCAGAATCAGCATTCAGAGTTTGCGCGCGAACATCACGCGAGCCATGGGCACTTTGCAGACGCTGATCGCCGTCGAGAAAAAAATCCATATCGACCGCCCGCGCTTCAGCGGCCCGGCCCGGTTCCATCGTGCGCAGATAGGAATTTCCGCGCGCTTCAATCTTCTGTAGCTTCTTCTTTTCGTTGAGATTCGCGGCCAGATTGTCGCCGCTCATGATGTCCTGCTCCTGCTCGGCCGTGGCCCCGCCGGCAAAGGTCAGTCGCATCGAGCTCTGCTCGAATACCGCCTGCCCCGACCTGATCAGCACCGGCTTCGCGCGGGCGCCCTTCAAGTTAGATGGCTTAGCATTTTTGTTGCCGGGATCCTTCAGCGCTTCGGGCGAGACTGTCACCTCGACCTGGCTGCGCAGCTCGAGTCGCTTGTTTTTGTCATCCACCAAAGCTCCGGTCGATTTTCCAGAAACGTTTTCGCGTTCAAAAGTAACCGGCGACGCGGTCTCGGCGACTTTCGTGTCCTCGTGAAAAAGGAGCGTGTCGGTTTTCACTTTCAAGGCGTCGTGCGTTTCGATCTGCACGTTCCCGTTGAATTGCAGCAATCCGTTTTTCTGATCGTACATCGAACGATCGGAAGTGATCTGATCGGTCTTGTCGCCGGTGGGCGAAAAGACCTGAAGGTTGACTTGCTCAAGCTCGTGATGGCCGTCGGCATAGATAACATCGCGCGCAGCGCGCAGCCAGAGATATAGGCGATCGTTCTTCGTTATGCGCTGCTCATACCCATTGATGATGCTGGTGATTTCTTTCGACAGGGCAGGATTCTCTGACTTCAGACGAAACGGCTGATTGTTGCGCATCTTGTAGTAAGACACGCCGACAAAGATCGCACCGCCGATCAGCAGAAACAGAGCCAGGCCGCGTGCGATCACCGGCACGCGAGCACGCAAATCTACGGCGCTGATTCGCTTTTTCCGAGTTACTTCCTGCATAGATCCTTATCGCTGGGAGCGCGGACGTCTCGTCCGCACAGCGAGCGTAGCTCGCTCAGTTTCTCATCACCTTGAAACACCGATTGTTCGCGCTACGCGCTCAGTGCGGACGACGTCCGCGCTCCCAGCAGTCAGTCGATTCAAAGCCTCGTCCTGCATTCTTCTACAACTAACTAATCATCGCCACAGAGGCACGGAGACACAGAGATGAAAACGCAGTTCCGGATCCAAAACATTTTGACTTTTCACTTTTGACATTTTCTCTGTGCCTCTGTGTCTCTGTGGCTAATTGTTCGAATCACGCATGTCCTTCACATTAAGCTGCAACCTGATGTCGCCATTCCAACGACTCGCTTCGAGTTCGTAAGCCAGATCGATGCGTTGATTAGGTGCCGGCGTTTGCTCGACTTCCTCGATTCCTCGCCACCAGATCGCTTCGATCGGGCGATTGTCGGCGCCCGCCAGCCTCAGCTTCAGGTGCTGCTCCTTAATAATCTGCGGCTCGCTGAGCACCCGAAATGCCCGGGTAACGAATACCGGCCGCGGATTGCCTGCGCCAAAAGGCTCAAGCGCGCCTAAGTCCTGTGACAGCTGAAATCCCAGCGCTCCGGCCGCGATTTCCGCGTCGATGCTAAGCATGGGCGTCAGGTCTTCCTGAGTCAAACACCCAGCGGCGTGCTCATTCAGGCGCCGGCGAAACTCTGGGATGCATTCACGTCGAATCGACAGCCCGGCAGCGTGGGAATGCCCGCCAAACTTATCCAGCAACTCGCGGCAGGCCGTCAGGCCGTCAAAGAGATGATAGGCTTCGATGCTGCGGGCCGATCCATGGCCAACGTCGCCATCCAGCGAGATAACGACGCATGGCCGGTTCAGCCGCTCAGCTATTTTCGATGCCGCCAGTCCGATTACGCCGCGATGCCAGCCGTCGCCGGCAATCACGGCTACATGAGTCTGCGCCTCTCGGTCGGCGCCGCTTTCAAACTCTTCAACCGCGCGGTTGAAGATTTCGCGCTGAGCTTCCATGCGCTCGCGATTCCGGGTATCCAGATGTTCTGCCAGACGGCGCGCCGCCTCTTTGTCTGTCGCGTTGAAGAGTTCGACCACGGCGCTGGCGGCATCCATTCGCCCCGCTGCATTGATCCGCGGTCCGATGCGAAAGCCGAGATCGTAGGCAGTCATCCCGCTATCGTCGCCGCACCCGGCAATTTCAATCAGCGCGCGCAGCCCGTGATTGACGGCCCGCGGCAAATCAGCCAGTCCCAACGAGACAATCGCCCGATTCTCTCCCACAAGTTTCGCGACGTCGGCGACCGTGCCGATTGCCACCATTTTGAGAAAGCCCGGGACTTGCGCTTCTCTTCCCCGCTCGCGGAACAATGCATGGACCAACTTGAAAGCAACGCCAACGCCGGCCAGGTTCTTATCAGGATAATCACAGTGGTGCTGATTCGGATTGAGTACTGCCAGCGCCGGTGGTGAGCCTTCGTCAGCGTCGGGTAGATGATGATCAGTGACGATAATGTCGAGGCCGTGGTCGCGCGCCCAGTGCAGCGGCTCGTGCGCGCGTATGCCGCAATCGACGCTGACTACCAACTTGTAGCCTTCGCTGAATGCTTTCTCTAATCCGGCTTGCTGTATACCGTAGCCTTCAGTGAAACGATGCGGCACGTGATAGCCGGCCGTCGCTCCCAACATCCGCAGCGCGCGCAACAGCACTGCCGTGCCCGTGGTGCCGTCGACGTCGTAATCGCCATAGATAAGAACCGGCTCTTGATTATCGATCGCGGACAGCAGCCGCTTCACGGCGTCGGACATCCCGCGCATCAGTAGCGGATCATGCAGTTGATTCAGAGAAGGATTAAGAAAGGTCTTGGCAGATTCGTCGTCAGCATAGCCGCGAGCGACCAGTAACCCGGCGACGATCGGCGAAACGCCCAGGGCTTTACCCAACACCGTGGCGCGAAGGGTGTCCGGCTCGCGCACCACCCATTTTTTCGGAACTTTCTTGCGTGAAGCCCCGGCGGTCATAACATTGGGAGTTTACTTGTTGTCAGAGAGAAGAGCCATGACATTTTCCATTTCTCATTTCTCATTGATCATCGAAGCTAGGTATTGAGAGTCTCAATCTTAGTTGGGTTTTCGATCACACACACGCGACTAAAGTCGCAGCTCTAAAGCTCTTGTCTGTGATGGCAAATGAGAAATGGAAAATGATGAATGGAAAATGATCCGGTTTCTTCTCTCATAGCGGACTAATTCGCCCGCTGAAGAGCATCACCAGAATTGCACCGCCGACCAGCAGCCGATAGCCGATAAAGACCCCCGTCGTGTGGGTGCGAAGGAAGCGCAGCAGAAACCAGATCGACGCATAGCCAACGATCGCGCTCACAACCGTCCCGACTGCCAAAGTCGCGAGGCTGCCCTGCGGGAGTCCTTGCAGCGCTTCCTTCAACTCCAGCAGACCGCTGGCCGCAATGGCCGGAATGGAAAGGAGAAAAGAAAAGCGCGCAGCCGTCTCTCTGGTCTCGCCCGCAAACAGTCCGCCCATAATCGTCGAACCCGATCGACTCGAACCGGGGATTAGCGCCAGGCATTGCGCAAACCCGACCGCCAGGGCATCGCCGACTCCCAAATCCTGCATCCGCCGGCGCTTCTTGCCTACCAACTCAGCCACGCCCAACAGCAACGCGATCACTACCATCATGGTGGCGATCAGCCAAAGGTTCTTGGTGAAGGCGCCCTCAATCTGCTTCTTAAAAACCAGACCAACTATGCCGACCGGCAGCGAGCCGATAATCACCAACCATCCCAGCTTCGCGTCCTGAGACAGCCGCGCATGATCGTGCTTGCGATTAAACTGGTCCCGCCGGCCGTCTTTTAGCAGCACCAGGTGGTCGTGAGTGAAAGCGCGCGTGATGTTCCAGATGTCGCCGGCAAAATAGATCACCACGGCGAGCAGTGTGCCGAGTTGAATCACGGCGATCGAAGCCGTCAGTTGTTCCGGCGTCAACGTCAGCTTCATCACTCGTCCGGCTAATACCAAATGCGCGGTTGAGCTGATCGGAATGAATTCGGTTAGACCCTGGACAATGCCGAGCAGGATAGCCTGGAGAAGAGACATTCTCTATTTTTTGAATCTTGAATCTGAAAACTTGGATCGAGCGTGTAGAGCTTCGTGCTTAGAGCTTTGTACTTTGATCTCTATAACGAGAACCACAGCATAAACATCAAAGTACAAAGTTCCAAGTTCAAAGTACTGTTTTTCTATTCGCGAAACGAATTTCGCCGCGAGATCCAATCGTACATGAAATTCGGCATGATCAAACCCGCGCGTACGATTGTGGCCAACTGCCAGGGAAAAGCATAAGACTTCTTGCGAACTTCGGTGGCTTTGAGAATCTTTCCGACCGCGTAGCCGAGTTCCATCAGCCAGGGCAAACGCGCCTGGCGACCGGCGGTTAGAGGCGTCTTGATAAAGCCGGGATGGATAATCGTCACATCGACGCCCGAGCCATGCAGATCCAGGCGCAAGCACTCAAAAAAAGCAGAAACCGCGGCCTTGCTTGAGCAATAGGCAGCCGACTTAGGCAAACCACGATAGGCTGCGAGACTGGAGATTACTACGAGTTGGCCTTGCCCTCGTTTAATCATGTCGCCGATTACCGCGGTAACGGAGTTAACGACTCCCTTGACGTTCACATCGATTACATCCGCGAACTCTTCGGATTTTAGTTTAGCGGCATGCACGGTCCCGCCAACTCCGGCGTTTGCGAACAGCACGTCTATGGGGCCGAACTTTGTGCGTAGAGTTTCGGCTGCCTGGTGCACGGCGTTCGCATCGGTAACATCAGCCGGCAACGCGAGGGCCCGACCGCCGCCCGCCTCAATCTCTGCCAAAACTTCCTGCAATGCATCTGCACGCCGCGCCAGCAATCCGACCGCAGCACCGCGTCGCGCCAGTTCGACGGCTAGTCCGCGGCCAATGCCGGAAGAGGCGCCGGTCACCAGCACAACTTTGTTCGGCCAATATGACGCCATAAAGAAACCACGAAGCCACAAAGCACACAAAGTCCACCCATAATCTCTCGCTTAGTGTCTTTTTGTCTTGGTGGTAAATCCGCCCGTCAGACTTGCTGAATCACCGGCACGATCACCGGCCGCGCGCCGGTTTCTTTCTGAATGAATCGCTTTAGTTCAACGCGCACGTGTTCTTTCAACAACGATTCGTCTGCCAGGGTCTGGCGCGAAGCGCCGGCGAGCGCCGCCGCCACAACTCGCTCGGCATCTTTTGTCAGCAGCGAGGCGCCATTTGATTCGAATCCCTGCACACCCTGCGCCACGATTTGCGGCGGCGTTTTCATTTCCCCGGTCTCGCCATTGATATTCATGACCAGAGTGATCATGCCCTCGAAAGCCATCTTCTTTCGCTCGCGCACGGTGTCGAATTCAATCTCCTCAAAGCCGGAGTCGTCGATAAAGGTGCGCTTGATCTGGCGTCGATCGATAACGGCGGCGCGTTCACCATCAAGCTCCAGCACGTCGCCGTTTTCGATCAGGATTATGTTGGCTTCCGGAAAGCCGAGATGGTTCTTAACGAACTCTTTGTGGCGAAACAGCATGCGATACTCGCCGTGAATCGGCACCACAAATTTCGGCCGCACGGCTTCGGTCATAATGCGGATGTCTTCCTGGGACGCGTGGCCGCTGACATGAATCAGGCGGCGTTTCTCTTCGATAATGTTCGCGCCCTTTTTGTAGATGAAACCAATCAGTTTTGAGATCGCGCGTTCGTTGCCGGGGATGATGCGCGCAGAGAGCACGACCGTGTCGGTTTCCTCAATCGTCAGCCCTTTGTAAATTTGGGTAGCCATTTGATAGAGCGCCGCGCGCGGCTCAGCCTGCGAACCGGTAACCAGGAAGACGACTTCGTGATCAGGCAACTGCTTTGCGTCATTGATTCCGATCAGGTTCCCGTCGTGAATATCCAGATAACCCAACCGCTCGGCAATCTCGACGTTCTTTTGCATCGAGCGGCCCATCACGCAAACCTTGCGATTGAACTGTTGGGCTACGTCAAAAACGATTTGAATGCGATGAATCGAAGAAGCAAAGCCGGCTACGATGATCCGGCCTTTCGCTTCGGCGAAAATCTCTTCGAAAGCCGGGATGACAGCGCGTTCCGAAGGAGTGCGGCCGGGGACCGTAGCGTTGGTAGAGTCCGACAGCAGGGCGAGCACGCCTTCCTGCCCGTATCGCCGCAGGGTCCGAAGATCTATCGGCTCGCCGATAACCGGGGTCTCGTCGACTTTGTAATCGCCGGTGTGAATGATCGTGCCGACAGGCGTCTTAATCGCCAGGTGAAAACAATCAATCAGCGAATGCGACGCGCGAATAAACTCGATCGTAAACGAGCCGAGGGTGACCACATCGCGCGGCTCGACCCGATGCAGCAGCACGTCGCCGAGCATCTTGTGCTCATCGAGTTTGTACTCGGCCAGCGCGAGGGTGAAATTTGAAGCGTAAACCGGGACGTTGAATCTTTTCAGGATGTAAGGCAACGCGCCCAGATGATCTTCGTGTCCGTGGGTGAGAATTACGGCGGTAATCTCGTCGCGATACTGTTCGAGGATTTCAAAGTCAGGAATGCAAACGTCTACGCCATAGACGCTCTCTTCAGGAAAGCCCATGCCCGCATCGACGACGATCATCTCGTCACCAAAGCGCAGCAGCGTGCAATTCATCCCAAACTCGCCGATGCCGCCGAGGGGGATGATTTCTAAGACATTAGACACTAGTCGTTATTTTGCTCAACTCTCTGGACGGGCTCTGGGAGTATAGCACGCCAGTGGTGGCACGGGCGTCCCGCGTCTCACGCTAAGAGCTCCAGTATTTGGCATGAGCAGGCCGCGGCTGTACAATTCCTCTTTGTAAACAGTGAGAGTGGCTGAAAAATGCTTGCTTACTATGTTATTAGTATTGTTGCGAAACCAGATAGACCTAGTTTCCCGAAAATCTGAAGCTGGCAAGGGGTGACGACACTTATGAACATCAAGGTCATCGTTGAACCCGGCGAGGATGGTTATTTTGTCGCCCATGTTCCTTCGCTGAAGAGCTGTTGGTCTCAGGGTAAGACAAAAGAGGAAGCGCTTCAGAACATCCGCGAGGCAATTGACCTCTATCTTGAGCCCGAACCAAACGAACTCTCCAACGATCAAGAACTTGTTGAGTTGACTGTGTGAAACTCCCCGTACTCTCGGCCAAGCAAGTCCTCGCGGCCCTCAAGCGGCTAGGCTTCATTGAAGTCCATCGAAAAGGCAGTCATGTGAAGATGAAGCATGCTGATGGTCGCATTATAGTTTTCCCCTTCCATGATGAAGTCGATCGCTATACGCTAAAAGGCGCGCTTCGCGATGCGGATGTTAATATCGAGGAATTCTTGGATTTCATCCGGTAACTGACTGGGTAAAAGGCTTCGCTCCACAATCTCGATGATCAAAGCACTTCCTTTAATCGCCTTACTGCTCGGATGCTGCTCAATTGTGGCCCTCGCCCAATCCCCCGAATTCAACGAACCCTGGAAAAACCCCAAAATTGCGATCGCCATAGATCCCTTTGAAGGCAATGACATCGATTGGGACCTGCTGGCGACCGACGCGCGGGTGGTGGCGGTGATTCACCGCGCCACCATCGGGGATCGAGTCGATCGGAAATATGCTGAACGAAAGATTGAAGCGAAGAAGCGTGGCTACAAATGGGGCGCTTATCATTTTGGCAAACCCGGCGATCCAATCAAGCAGGCTGACTTTTTTCTGGCAACCGTAAAGCCGGAGAAGGATGACTTGATCGTGCTCGATCTCGAAAGTGAGGACGCGACCAAACACATGGGCTTTGACGAAGCCCGCATCTTCATCAGACGGATCAAAGAGAAGACCGGACGCTATCCGTTTGTTTATGCCAACAACCTGGTGACGAAAGCCATTGCCGATCACTACGGCGAGGACGATGTATTTGCGAAAACCAACCTTTGGTACGCGCGGTTCAAACGCACCGTCACAGACTTTCCCGCCGGCACCTGGAAGACCTACACGCTCTGGCAATTCTCAAGCGAGATCAACTGCCGGCCTGAAAACCGAAGCGCATGTTTGTATACGGTTCCCGGCACTGAATACGACATGGACGTCAATGTTTACAACGGCACGACTGAAGAGTTGAGAAACAAGTGGCCGTTTGATAAGTGAGAATTTGGAGTGCGCCGGCAGAGCGAAGCGGCGACGGCGCTTTGGTTTGGGGAGTTTCGTTTGAAACCGATCGTCCTGCTCAGAAGCCCGACCGTCAGGGAGGGCAAGTTACCAAGGATGAGCCGCGGTTTTGAGAGGCTTCGCCGCGCAAGTTGCCCTCCCTCGGGCCTCGGATCGTCCCGATCAGAAGCCCGACCGTCAGGGAGGGCAAGTTACCAAGGATGAGCCGCGGTGATGAGAGGATTCGGCGCGCA
>Ga0307468_100000299_pt1 | contig 11934 bp, 8 predicted proteins | sample atmdna_FD_203085 | JGI IMG/M metagenome (GOLD analysis project Ga0307468, IMG submission 203085) | Hardwood forest soil microbial communities from Morgan-Monroe State Forest, Indiana, United States - atmos_gases AM2C_05 | ecosystem: Environmental > Terrestrial > Soil > Temperate forest > Bulk...
GCGAGAACCTGGGCGGGCTATATCAGGGGGAGTCGAATGAGGAGGGAGGGCCGGGACGCAGGATTGTCCACATCTTCGGCTCCTCTGAAGAGGAGGCCCGCCGGATCGTCGAGGTGGGCGCGCGGCTGGCGCGGCAGCGGCGGGGCCGGCTGACGGTGGTGGTGAAAGTTTCCGGTCTGCCCGCTCTGTCTGCCCTCTGGCGGGACTGTGCCCTGGAGGTCGCCGGGCACGCCGGGGTGGCGTGCTCATTTCTCGACATCGACTACGCCGCCTACCAGCTCCTGCAAGCCCCTCGCGAGCTGGACGTCGTCGTCGCTCCCAACTGTTTCGGCGACATCCTGGCCGACCTCGGGGGTGTATTGATGGGGGCCCGGGGGCTCACGTATGGCGCCAGCTTCTCGGAGAGTGGCGCCGCCGTCTACCAGACGAATCACGGCGCGGCGTACGACCTGGCCGGAACCGATCAGGCCAACCCCGCTGGGCAGATCCTGTCGCTCGCCATGATGCTGCGCGAGGGCTTCGGCCTGTCCGAGGAGGCCGACCTCATCGAGCAGGCCCTTCGGCAAGTCTGGAGAGAGGGCTGGAGGACCGCGGACCTGGCGGAGCCCGGCTGTCGGCTCCTGGGAACGCGCGACATGGCGCGCCGGGTCGCTGACGCGGTGGATGTCTTCGCCGCCGCGCCGGCCGGGGAGAGACCGGCCGCGGTATGACGGACAAGACCGCGCTTCTGCTGGTCGACCTGCAGAACGACTTCCTCTCGGCTCCTGATCTGGAGCCCGCCGCCGGGGAGCTCACGCGCCGCGCCGCGGCCCTGCTCCAGGGCTGCCGCGAGCGCTCGGTCCCGGTCATCCATGTCTGGACCACGGTCCGGCGCGATCCCGACAACCGGATGCCGCACTGGCGGCGGGCCGGCCGCTGGGCCTGTGTCGAAGGGACCGCCGGCCACGCTCCACCCGGGATCCTGGCGCCGCTCGCTGGCGAGCCGATCGTCCACAAGACCTTCTTCAGCGCCTTTTCTACCGGCGCCCTGGAGCGGCTGCTCCGCAGCCTGCGCCGCCGCACTCTGCTGATCGCCGGTACCCATCTCCACGCCTGCGTCCGGGAGACGGTCCTGGACGCCTACCAGCGAGGCTTCGACGTCGTCGTAGCCGAAGACGCGGTGGCGAGCGATGACCCTCTACACGCGGTGCTCGCGCGCCGGTGGCTCGAAGCGCGGGCCGCCATCTTCCAGCCGGTCGCCGAGATCCTCGCTTCCCTGGATGGACAGATCGAAGATGTCGTCGAGGGGATCGAAGAGGCGGTGGCCGCCGCCCGCCGCGGCTTCGCGGAGACGCGGACCTTGACCGTGGCGGACCGGGCGGAGCTCCTGGCGCGTCTGGGCTCGGTGCTCGCCGCCGAATCCGAGCCCCTCGCCCGGCAGATGGCGCGGGAGGTGGGCAAACCTGTCCGCCAGGGCCGTGCCGAGGTGGCGCGGTCGATCGCGTTGCTGGAGGCGGCGGCCGGCCAGGCCGCCGAGTTGGAGAGGGATGCCGCGTCCCGGCAGGGTTATCGGTATCAGCCTCTCGGCGTCGTCGCGGCGATCACGCCGTGGAACAACCCGCTGGGCATCCCGCTCGGCAAGATCGGACCCGCCGTGGCGTTCGGCAATACCGTGGTCTGGAAGCCGGCCCCCGCGGGCGCTGGCGTGGCGGTCCGATTGTTGGAGCTGATGCGGCAGGCCGGCTGGCCGCCCGGCTGGGTCCAGCTGGTGACCGGTGGGCGTGAAGCCGTGGAACGTCTGATCGGCTGCGGGGTGGACGGTGTCACCCTCTCGGGATCGCCGGCCGCCGGCCGTACCGTCTCGGCGCTGTGCGCCCGGCATCACCTCCCTCTCCAGGCCGAGCTCGGAGGCAACAATGGCGCGATCGTCTGGGGCGACGTTGACCTCATCGGTCTCGACGACGCGGCCCGGAGGATCGTCGACGGCGCTTTCGCCTTCGCCGGCCAGCGTTGCACCGCCAACCGCCGGGTCATCTTGGACGCCGCGGTCTATCCCGAAATGCTCCGGAAGCTCGAAGCCTCGACCGCCGCTCTCTCCTGGGGCGACCCTTTCGAGGAAGACGTCCGCATGGGCCCTCTGATCTCCGCCGAGAGCCGGGAGCGCGTCGCCGCCGTGGTCGAACGCGCCGCGGCGGCGGGGGCAACCATCCTGTCGCCCCAGGCCGGTCGGACGCCGGAGGGCGGTGCCTGGCATCCACCGGTGATCGTCGTCTGCGACGACCCGCAGGCCGAGATCGTCCAGGAGGAGACCTTCGGTCCGGTGTTGGTCGTCCAGCGGGCGGAAGGGTGGGAGCACGCCCTGGATCTCTTGAACGGTGTCCGGCAGGGTCTCGCCGCGGCGCTTTTTTCGCGCTCCGAGGAGCGGCGGCGCGACTTCCTGGCGCGCGCTCGCGCCGGCATCCTCAAGATCGGCGAGGCGACCGCGGACGCCGCGGCGGACCTCCCCTTCGGCGGCTGGAAGTCCTCGGGCCTCGGCCCGCCCGAGCACGGTCCTGGCAACCGCGAGCTCTACACCCGCGCGCAGGCGATCTATCAGCGGGAGACCGGAGCATGATCGACCGGACTCTACGGCCGGTCGCCGAGGCCCTCCAGCACAACGACATGGAGCGGTTCGGGATCGGCAACACCATGCGGCTCTCCAAGGCCTGGAACCGTCTGCGCCATGGCCGGTTGCAGGCGCGTCTCGAAGCCGAATACCGGGAGCGCTGGGACGAGCTGATCGCCGAAAATGGTGAGCCGTGGGTCCCCGTTTCCCGGCTCCAGGACGGCTGGGCGCTCGACACCACGCGCACCCTGCCGCACCTCGACCGGCTGCTCGACGAAGCGGCGCAGGTGATCGCCGAGCGTGGCGGCAAGCGGCTCAAGTCGACCGGCAAGCTGTTCATCCAGGACATCCTGGCGCAGGAGGACCTGGAGCGCTTTCCCGCCATCCTCGACTTCGCCCTCTCCTCGGAGGTCTTGACCGCCGTGGCGGACTACCTGGGCGCTGTGCCGCTGCTGTCGCGGACCCTCGCCCCGGGGGTACGTCTCACCGAGTCGCGCGCCGATTACGAGGACGCCGGCGGCCCGCCGAAAGAGAGTCAGCTCTTCCACCTGGACCATCACGACAGTCCGTTGGTCTATGTGATCGTCCTGCTCAAGGACGTCACCCCGGACAGCGGACCGTTCTGCTTCCTGCCGGCCGCGGCCTCGGCGCGGGCGGCGAAGGCCTTGGGCTACCGGCGGCGCGGCCGCCCGTACCGCGTCGCCGACGAAGCCATGTATAAAGTCGTCGACCCCGAGGAGGTCCAGAAGCTCATCTATCCCAAGGGGACGGTGCTGTTCGTCGACTCCAGCCGCTGCTTCCACTATGGCAGCCGGATGGCGATCGATCCGCGCTACCAGATGATGTACAACTTCGTCTCCGCCTGCCGGACCGACCTCTCCGAGAGCTTCATGCCGTTGCGGACGTATCCCCGCCGAGATGGCGTCTCCCGCCTGCGCCGGCTGGTGCTGCGCCAGGAGCTGCCGATGTGAGCCAGTCGATCCCGCACCAATTCGCACGGCAGGTTGCGCTCCATGGGAGACGGCCGGCTATCGTGGGGCGGGATACCCTCTGGACCTACGATGACCTGAACCGGCGCGCGGGCGGTCTGGCCGCCGCCGTGGCAGAACGAGACAGAGGTCCCGTCGCCCTGCTGATGGCACACGACGCGCCGCTGATCGCGGCCATCCTCGGAGTCCTCCAGGCAGGCGGGATCTACGTCCCGCTCGATCCCTCCGCACCTTCCGAGAGGCTGGCCGACATCCTCGCGGATGCGGAGCCCCTGGCGCTGATCACCGATCGGCGTCACCGGACCCTGGCGGAACAGCTCGCTGGAGACCGGGTGATCGAGATCGAGTCGATCGGTCACGGTTCCCCTCCTGTTCCGGACCTGGAGACGGGGGAGGGGAGCATCCTCTTCTATACCTCCGGCTCGACCGGACGCCCCAAGGGGGTGCTCCACAGCCACCGGAGCGTGCTCCACAACGTCAAGAACCATACGGACACGCTGCGGATCGTCCCCGAGGACCGGCTGACCCTGCTCTCGCCGGTGACGGCAGCGGCCTCGGCCAGCGCGATTTTCGGCGCGCTGCTCAACGGTGCCTGTCTCTGTCCGTTCTCCGTCCGGGAGCAGGGGCTCACCGCTCTGGCGGAGTGGATGGAGCGCGAGAGGATCACCGTCTACCATTCGGTCCCTACGCTCTTCCGCCATCTCCTGGACAGCCTTGGCCCGCTCCCCGAGCTGCGGGTGGTCAAGCTGGGTGGAGAGCCATTGCCGGTACGGGATGTCGAGCGGTTCAGGAGCCGCTTTCCCAAATGTCTGCTGGTCAACGGCCTGGGCATCACCGAGGCGGGCGGCAACCTCTGCCATTTCGTCGTTCGGCCCGAGACCAAGCTGACGGGCGTCATGGTGCCCGTCGGGTCTCCACTGCCCGGGATCGGCCTGGAGCTGCTGGGGGAGGAAGGGGAGATCGCCGTCCGCGGCCGACACCTCCCGCCCGGCTACTGGCGCGACCCGGAGAAGACGGCCGTCGCCTATCAGCTGCTGCCCACGGGGGAAGTCCTCTACCGCACCGGCGATCTGGGCCGCTGGAGAGCGGACGGTGCGCTCGAACATCTCGGCCGCAAGGACAGCCAGGTCAAGGTACGTGGTCACCGCGTCGATCTCGCGGAAGTCGAAGCAGCGTTGCTGGACCTCCCGGGCGTACAGGCCGCCGTGGTGATGTCCTATGAATCCGAGTCTTTGGCGGCCTTTCTGGTGGCTTCGTGTCCTGCCAGTGAGCTGCGGTCCCTGCTCGCCACCAAGCTGCCGGAGCCGATGGTGCCTTCCCGTTTCCAGATCCTGCCCGAGCTGCCCCTGTTGCCAGGAGGGAAGATCGACCGGGAAGCCCTTCTCTTGCGGCCTGCGGCTCAGGATGTACCGGCTCAAGACCCGCTGGAGCTGCAACTCCGCGAGATCTGGCGCCGCGCCTTCGGGCGCGAGGTCGGGCTCGCCGATGACTTCTTCGAGTTGGGCGGCCACTCGTTGACCGCGGCGAAGATCGCGACCGGAATCCAGCGCTCTCTGAGCATGGACCTGCCCTTGACCGCGTTCGCCGCGGCACCGACGCTCCGGAAGCTCGCGCGCCTGCTGCGCGACGGCGGATGGACCGACGCCTCGAATCCATTGGTTCCGCTCCAGACCGGCGGGTCCCGTCCGCCCTTCTTCTGCATCCCGGGGGCCGGCTCGGACGTCTTCGCCCTGCTCGACCTCGCCCGTCACCTCGGCCCTGACCAGCCTTTCTATGGACTGCAGCCCCGGGGCGTCGACGGCTCGCGGCAGCTCCATCGCACGGTGGAAGAGATGGCCGCTCACTTCGTGGAGCACCTCGTGACCTTCCGCCCCGAAGGCCCTTTCCGGCTGGGAGGCACCTCGTTCGGCGGCGTCGTCGCCTTCGAGATGGCGCGCCAGCTCCAGCGGCAGGGGAGGGAAGTCGAGCTGCTGGTCCTGCTCGACAGCTATGGCACCGACTATCCACGGCCGCGCCCCGGCTGGAATCCGCGGCGGCTGGTGCGCTGGTGTTTGCCGGTGGGCGCCAAGGAGGACCCGTCCCGGGACAACCTCCGGCGCGGGCTCCGCGAGAAGATCCAACGCCTGCGCGCCAACCTCGACATGGCGTTGACCTGGCTGCCCGGCATCCCACCCGTCGAGCTGCGCTTTCTCTATCTCCAGGAGGTCTGCTTCCGCGCCCGCCGGCGCTACAGGCCGGAACCCTTTCAGGGAAGGATGGTCCTGTTTCGCGCCGAGCGGCAGCCTCCCGAAGACCTGTTCTTCGCCGACCCGGAGCTCGGCTGGCACGGTCTGGCCACTGAGGGCGTCGAGGTCCACACCGTGCCCGGCCATCATGGGATGCACATCCGCGAGCCGAACGTGCGCGTCCTGGTGGAGAGGCTGACACCCTATCTGGGGATAGGGGCCCAGAGCCTTTGACGGCCTCATCGGAGTGGCCTAGACTGCGAATTCATCAACGTTCTTCTTGGCTGAGGTTCTCTTGATGCAAACAGTCAACATCATCTACTGGAAAGACGAGGGAGGGTGGGTTGGCTATCTCCAGGAGTATCCGGACTACTGGACACAAGGTGAGACCTTTGAGGACCTCAAGGAGCACCTAAAAGACCTGTACAAGGATATTTCCGATGACCAGATTCCAGGGATTCGGAAGGTTGGAGAACTGGTCGTCTCGTGAAGCGAGCAGACTTGGTCAAGAGAATTGAGGGCTTGGGCTGTGTGCTGATTCGCCACGGTGGCAAGCACGACTGGTATCGCAACCCTGAGACGGGTGTCTCTCAGCCCATACCACGGCATCGAGAGATCAAAGAAAACCTGGCTAGGCACATCCTCAAGATGCTCGGCAGCAACGAGCGCTAGAGCGATTGCTACCCTGACGGCCTCACGCCCCGGAGGTCACATGGAACGCAAGGCAGTCCTGCAGCTTTCAGTTGGCCGTGAACTGGGGCGATCCTGCATGATCGTGCAGGGTCGCAGTCCACACTCCTCCAGACAGCCGAAGATCTACCGCTTCATGTAGTTGTAGGCCCCCCACCTCCGCTCCCAGAATCAGGCCAGACGCGGCATGACGCCGCAGCGAAGAGACTCCAGGAGGAGCACCGTGATGAAGACGGCTGCGCAAAGCCTTCTCTGGATGGCATTGACTGCCTCGCTGGTCCGGGCGGACGGGGTGGCGGAGCGGGAGATCCGGGCGCTTGAAGCCGCACGCACCGAGGCCATCCACGCCGGTGACATGGCGACCCTGGAGCGGCTCTATGCCGACGACTTCCGCGGCGTAACCTCCGCCGGCCAAGTCGTCGACAAGACGCGCATCCTGGAGGTCCTCAAGTCGACCGACCGCAGCCTCACCGCCGAGATCGACGACTTGGATGTACGGATCTTCGACAGGACCGCCCTGGCGACCGGTCTGATCCGCCTGACCGCGGTGAGTGAGAAGGGCAAGGCGCTGATCAATTCGTTCCGCTACACCCACATCTACGTCCAGAGGGAGGACCGATGGCAGTTCATAGCCGGGCAATCGACCAACATCCCGCGCTGAGCGCTGAAGAGCTGGAGTCCGCCGCGCGGGCGGAGCGGCATCCTCCGGGGCTCGTAGTCCTCTTCGCCACCGAGATGTGGGAACGGTTCAGCTTCTACTCGATGCTGGCGATGTTCACGCTGTACCTCCAGAACCCGGACGAGGGCTTCGGCTGGCCGACGGCGCGGGCGACGCGCCTCTACGCCCTGTATCTCGCCTGCGTCTATTTCAGTCCTTTGATCGGCGGCTGGCTGGCCGACCGCAAGCTCGGCTACAGGCGCTCGGTCGTGATCGGCGGCCTCTTCTTCATCGCGGGCCACCTTTTCCTTTCGTTCCGATCGGTTCCGATCGTCTATCTGGCTCTTGCCTGCCTGGTGATCGGCAACGGCTTTTTCAAGCCCAACGTCTCGACCATGGTCGGCAAGCTCTACCCGGAAGGGAGCCCGCTCAAGGACCGCGCCTACAGCATCTTCTATATGGGGATCAACGTCGGCGCCTTTGTGGCGCCGCTGGTCGCGGAGGTGGTGCGCAGCCGCTTCGGCTATCACCCCGCTTTCGCGGTGGCGGCGGGAGGCATGGTGATCTCGGTCGCGATCCTCTGGCGCTTCCGCCGCCACCTGGACGCGGCCGACCGCGGGCCGGCAGCCGAAGAGGAGGCCGGGGCTCTCCAGCCGATCGATGCGGTTTCGGACGCCCGGCGGATCGGCGCCCTGCTCGTCCTCTTCCTGATCGTGATCGTCTTCTGGATGGCCTTCCACCAGAACGGCTCGACCTGGACCTATTGGGCCAACGACAACACCGATTGGGCCTCTTCGGCCGTGGTGCCGGTGATCTTCAAGGTTCTCACCCTCGGCCTGATCGAGGGGACGAACGTCTCGGGGGTGATCGCCAACGCCATCGAGCCGTTCTTCGTCATCGTCCTGACCTTCCCGCTGATCGCCTTCTGGAGCTGGCTCGGCCGGCGGGGGCTGGAGCCGTCCACTCCGGCGAAGATGGCGATCGGCATGCTTCTGGTCGCCGGCGCGTATCTGGTGATGGCCCGGGGCGGCTTCGCGGGCGGCGACACCGGACGGGTCTCCCCCTGGTGGCTGATCTCCGCCTATGCCGTGATCACTCTGGGAGAGCTGATGATCTCGCCCATGGGCTTGTCGCTCGTCTCCAAGGTCGCACCCGTGCGGCTCCGCGGCCTGATGATGGGGGGCTGGTTCGCCGCCACCAGCGTCGGCAATTACCTGGTCGGCACGATCGGCGTGAAGTGGACCGTCTGGCCTCACTCCCGGTTCTTCCTGGTCATCGCCACGATGGCGACCGGAGTCTCGGTGCTGCTCTTCATCCTTCTGCGGCCTTTGAAGAAGGCAATGCCCGGGATCTGACGTTGGCTCTTCCGCTGCAGCGCCTGCTACCCTGATAGGCCTCAACCAGGAGGATGCATGGAGCGGAAGAGATCTCTCGGTGCCACGCTGCTGCTCGCCTTGACCTTCGTCATCCCCCTCTCCGCCCAGGAAAGCCCGACCGAGGTTCAGCAGCTCGAACGGGCACTGTCGGCTTCGCCCGACCACGGCGGCATGTGGATCGAGTTGGCCGCGGCGCACGCCCGGGCGGGTAACCAGGCCGAGGCGGTGAAATGGCTGGACAAGGCGGTGGCGCGAGGGCTGGACTTCGACATCGCCGAGAACCCCGCGTTCGCGCCATTCCTGGAAACGCCCGAATTCAAGGCGCTCGTGGAGAAGGCCAGGGTCCATCGCAAGGTGGTGAGCCGCAGCAAGGTCGCCTTCAAGCTCCCCGAGAAGGACCTCATCCCCGAGGGGATCGCCCACGATCCGAAGACCGGCGCATTTTTCGTCAGCAGCCTCGCCAGGAACAAGATCGTCCGCGTCGATAAGGCCGGCAAGGCGAGCGACTTCACGGCCAGCGGACAGGACGGTCTCTGGGCTGTCATCGGCATGAAGATCGATCCGGCGACCCGTACCCTCTGGGCGTGCTCCGCCGAAGCCGCGCAACAGGCCGGCGCCTCGGGCCTCTTCCGGTACGACCTCGACACCGGCAAGCTCCTCGGCAAGATCACCCTCCCCGACAAGCCCCAGCCTCACCTCCTGAACGACCTCACCTTCGGCGTGGGCGGGGAGGTCTTCATCACCGACAGCAAGGCCGGCGTCGTCCACCGGTTGCGGCCTGGCAAGGACGCGCTGGAGGTCCTGGTGGGGCCGGGCACCTTCGTCTACCCCAACGGCGTCGCCGCCTCTCCGGACGGCAAGAAACTGTTCGTGGCCGATTTCGCCAGGCACCTCTCGATTGTGGACGTGGCGACCGGGCAGGTCCGGCCCCTGCCGCATCCGGAGACGGTGAACGTCGTCGGCATCGACGGGCTCTACCTCCACGCGGGAAGCCTGATCGCCGTCCAGAACGGCAGCGGGGCCGATCGCATCATGCGCTTCCGGCTCAACGCCGCGATGGACGCCATCGAGTCCGAGGAGATCCTGGAGAGCCGCAACCCGCTCTTCGAGCTCCCGACGACCGGTGTGGCGGTGGGAGACTCCTTCTTCTACATCGCCAACAGCCAGCTCCGCAATCTCGACGAAGAGGGCAAGGTCAGGGCGGACGCGAAGCTCGAGGAGAGCGTTGTCCTGGAAGTCCCGCTCGGTGACTGAGCCGTCGCTCTCGGGTACACCACTTCTTTTATTCTGCTCCGCGCGCCCTTTATGCAAGGGCTACTGTAGGCATGTCCTAAGTCGTAATTTGTGGTACGATCAAGTAAGCGAAAATGCAGAGAGAAGAGGGGGAGAGGCTTGATGGAAGCTGAAAGTCCTTCGGTGGGGCTTTACGGAGTAAGCTCCTTTATTTCGAGGCCCTGCCGAAAGCCAGTGGCTTCGCCGTTATCCTCTCCTCAGGTTGAATCTCCGTCGCTCTGGATTTCGCGGCCCCTGCAGTACGTTCAACCAGGATTCTATTCAACATCCTTCCAGTTCGGCTCGAGAGGGTGTCGGATGACCTGCATACGTTCAGCGTATGGGAGACCGAGGTGAGATGGGAAATCAGAGTGCCTGAGGTTGGTGAGCTACTCAGTGAGGCTCGTGTTGTTGAGGTTCCCGTGCGAAGGAGGCAAGAGCTTCGAGTAGACGAAACATGTATGGTGCTTGAGGGGGACAAAGCTACGGTTGACTTTCCTACTCCTTTCGCCTGTACCGTCGAGCGTATTTTGGTGAGACGAGGACAACTGGTTAGGTCCGGAGAGCCACTCCTGGCAGTGACAGTCCACGACGCCGGACAAGTTGCGCGATCCGAGAAGGCATCAAACGTGCAGACTGCTCTGTCATTCTTTAGCAGTAGGTCTTTAGAGGAACTCTGCGGGTCTCATGAAGAATCTGTGTTTGGAGCTCTTGAGCGCTTCTTCAGTAACGCAATACTACTGTCCAGGATGTCTAAAGCAATTCCTCTCCCGAGACTTCCGGATTTCCTGCTGAACTCATTGAGCAGTGTTCTGTTTGAGATCAGTGAGCCATTTCGGCAGGTACAGCTCTTTCATCGACAAGTATCCATAATGCGCGATAGTGACCGCGAGCGAAGACGAAGGCGGATTCTCGCCGAGACGCTCAGTCGTCGGAGAATACTGATCGAAAGGTATTATGAGGTTTATGATGCAGCTCGACGTTGGCTGAAACTGGAGCGTACCCTCGAAAGGGTAGAGCTAGAGTCGATCCGTCGCCAGGTCTTCGTCATTCACGGTACTGACGAAGCACTGCGCCTTAAAGTTGTATCGTTCCTAAAGGATCAGGGCATTGAACCGGTTGTTCTTCAGGACCGACCAGACGGTGGGCTTACGCCGATCGTCGAGGAAATAGAACGCTATGCTGGCGTTGACTATGCCGTGGCTCTGCTGACCGCGGACGATCTCGGAAAAAAAAGGGGAGAGAAGGGTGTATATCAACCCCGAGCTCGGCAAAACGTAATCCTGGAGATAGGCTACTTTTGGGGTAGGCTTGGTAGAGAAGGAGTGACAACACTGTATGAGTCCGGCGTTGAGCTGCCCTCAGATCTGCGGGGAGTGCGCTACATAGAGGTAGATGCGGCTGGTTTCTGGATCGTCAAGCTTGCACAGCAGCTCGCTCAAGTAGGCTTTGAAATCGATCTGAACCGCTTGTCACATTTTCAAAAGCCTCCTATGGATAAATAGCAAGTATCCCTAAGGATCACCGGGTACTTGCCCGCAAGCTACGGGTTGGCCTGCCGTACACTGTTGTAGCGTCCTGCCTCCGATGCCACAATCCCTCCGAGATCCGGCGCGGCATGGCGCCACGTCGAGGTGCCGGGAGGATTCCTTGCGGGCCAAAACCTTTCAACGATGGCGCGGGCTCTTTCTCCTGCTCGGGCTGACGAGCCTGCGGCTCCAGGCTCAGGAAACGACTTTGTTCGACTATGACCGCAGCGCCCCGCTGCCCGTGCGAGAGCGCGGCGTCCAGGAGCGCGGCGGCGTCCGCATCCTCGACATCACCTATCCCAGCCCGAAGGGGGGAGAGGTCACGGCCTGGCTGGTCGTGCCGGCGGGGAAGGGGCCTTTCTCCGGCATCCTCTTCCAACACTGGGGACAGGGAGACCGCTCCGAGTTCCTGGACGAGGCCGTGTCGCTCGCCCGCTCCGGCGCGGTCAGTCTGCTGGTCGATGCGCCCTTCGCTCGGCCGGAGCCCTGGACCCGCAAGGCCCGGGGTACGCAAGACGCGGAAATCTGGACGCAGGCGCTGATCGATCTGCGGCGGGGCGTCGACCTCCTAGTCGCCCGCCCCGACGTCGATCCGCAGCGGATCGCCTATG
>Ga0307468_100000300_pt1 | contig 11922 bp, 11 predicted proteins | sample atmdna_FD_203085 | JGI IMG/M metagenome (GOLD analysis project Ga0307468, IMG submission 203085) | Hardwood forest soil microbial communities from Morgan-Monroe State Forest, Indiana, United States - atmos_gases AM2C_05 | ecosystem: Environmental > Terrestrial > Soil > Temperate forest > Bulk...
CGCTTCAAAGTCGACGGAGAAGAAGGCGAGAAAGATTTGAGAGCGGTGGCCGCGTATCTTTGGCAGAACGGCTTTGACGGCAAAGCGCCGGCCCAGACAAAAGGCGACGATAAGCACGGGAAGCAACTGTTCGAATCGCGGGGCTGTCTGGCCTGCCACTCAATCGGCGAAGGCGACAGCAAAATGGGCGGCACCTTTGCCGCGAACCTGACCAAGGTTGGTGAGAAGTCCAACTATGATTACATCGTGCGCTGGATTTACAACCCGCGCGAACGCTGGGCGCCCTACTGTCCGAAAGAGAAGCGCGACCTGACCCCGGAAGACTACCAGAACCACGGACTGCCGTTCCTGTTTGATACTGAACTGCATTCAAAGTGTCCCAATGATGGTGCTGAACTGCAGGTCCAGAACATGACCGTGATGCCGAACCTGCGTTTGTCGGAACAGGAAGCCCGTGACATTGCCAGCTATCTGTTCTCGCTTTCCTCACCGCCATCGGCCGAGGATGTTTCTTTCATGGACGATCCGAAGCTGGTTGCGGAAGGGAAGGCCGAGATCAAACAGTACGGCTGTGCCGGTTGTCACGAGATCAAGGGATTCGAAGAAGAGCAACGCATCGGTAAAGAGTTGACCACCGAAGGCGCGACGCCGCTGGAGCGGCTCGACTTCGCCTTGGTGACCCAGGATGCCGAGTACGGTCGGGAAGTGTTGAAGGATGCGAACGGCAAACCGATCAACCTTCATCCCAAAGAGAAAGAGAAGGAGTGGTACAACCACCGCGGATTCTTTGAGCACAAGCTGGCTGAGCCGGGAATCTACGATAAAGGCAAGACGCAGTACCTGGATCCGAAAGATCGTCTGCGCATGCCGCAGCCGTACCTGACCAACGAATGGCGCACGAGTTTGACGACTCTGCTGCTGGGTAGCCTGGGGGCCGAAGGAGCGAACGTGCCCGCGTCGCTCTTCTATAGCCCTCCCGATCAGCGACGTCAGGACATTCAAAACGGCTGGTGGGTAATCAAGAAGTACAACTGCATGGGTTGCCACGTGCTGCAGCCGGGCCAGCAAATCAGCGTCTACAACAATTCTGCTGAACCAACGATGACCGGCGGCGCCGTGCTCAACGCGTTGTCCTTCTATCAGGGCCAGACAGAGTTTCTGCCGCCGCAACTAACCAGCGAGGGCGCGCGCGTGGACCCGGAATGGTTGATGAAATTCCTGAAAGACCCGTCCATGATGCAGTCAGGCGAGAAGCCGCCCGCCGCTGCGTCGGCGCCGACAGCGGCTCCGGCAGCGCCATCATCATCTCCGGCCGCCGCGGCCTCGCCGGGAGCGGTCGCCAAACCGCCGGCCGGCGCGAACGATCAGAGCGCGGGCCGTCTGATGCCCCAACCCGGTGCGAACCGCAATGGGGTGCGACCTTACCTGCAGGTTCACATGCCGACATTCAACTTCTCGCCCAATGAGCTGCGGATTCTGGTGCGATTCTTCATGGCCGTGTCGTCTCAAAACGATCCGTACATTAAGGAGCCTCTGGATCCGATGACCGAGGCCGAGAAGTCGACCGCTCGCAACATCTTCGTTTCCGGCACTCCCTGTTTGAAGTGTCACATTACGGGCGAGCCGGCGCACGACGCGCAGGCAATCGCGCCGAACTTCCTTTTGGCTTCGCAAAGATTGAAACCGGAGTGGACTTTCCGCTGGCTTTTGGATCCGGCGCAGATCTCGCCCGGCACGGCGATGCCCACCGGTCTATTCAAGAAGGAAGGCGATCGCTGGGTGGTGAATTTGCCGAACCCGCCGACGGATGTGGCCAACTATCACGGTGACCACGCGCGGCTGCTGGTGCGTTACATGTTCCTGATGACACCCGATGAGCAGCGTCGCTTGTTGTCGGCTACGCCTGCGGCCCCGCCCGCGAGCCAACCGGCGGCACAGAAAACAGGCCGCAATACGTCCGGCTCGAAACGCGCCGATCGCGCCGAGCATCACTTGGCTCGCCGGCGAGCGCACGCTGCGCGGCCGCGGACCCGGATCGGTCCGAGCGGGCGGCAATGGAAAAGCAGTGGGCGAAAGATTTGTGGTCTTTAGATCTCTAAGAGAGGCTTTAGTTATTGCCTCTCGCAGGCTATCCCTGACAAAGCTAACTGGGGTATGCTTGGCTCAAATCCGAAGTCATTCTTAATTGGAGGAATTAGAAACTTATGTTGAGTAAACGCGCACGATTGTGGCTGGGGCTGTTAGTGACCGTTGCCTTGTTGTCCATCGCTTCGTCATGCAGCAAGACGGAAACGCCTGACGGGGACAAAGACGGTGGCAAGGACGCCGGCAAAGCCTATACGTCGAAGGGCGACGAAGGCACCGTAACCGGAAAGGTCTCCTATACCGGCACTCCGCCGGAAGCGAAGAAGATCGATACGTCGGCTGATGCGGCGTGCACTTCAAAGAGTCCGAATCTGACCACTGAGGAGTGGGCGGTCAAGGACGGCAAAGTTGCGAACACCTTTGTTTATATCAAAGAGGGAACCCTGACGGATGGTTCCAAGATTGGCGATTGGACCTTCGAAACGCCTAAAACAGCCGCGACCCTGGATCAGAACGGCTGCCATTACAAGCCGCACGTTTTGGGCGTGGTTGCAAAGCAGGACATCACTATCACCAACAGCGACCCGACGACCCACAACATTCACTTTACGCCTAAGAACAATCCTGACTGGAACCAGTCTCAGGCTAACGGCGCCGGGCCATTGACGCACAAGCTTAACACCGCCGAAGTGCTGGTGCCGGTTAAGTGTAATCAGCATCCCTGGATGAAGGCGTATGTGGGCGTGTTGCGCCACCCACTCTTTGCCGTGAGCGCAGAGGATGGCAGCTTTACCATCAAGGGCGTTCCGCCGGGAAAATATACAGTTGTTGCCTGGCATGAGGGCGGAGCAAATGGAACCGAAAAGACGACGGAAGTGACGGTTCCGGCAAAGGGCGCAGCCACCGCGGACTTTACTTTCGGCAGCACCGCAGAATTGCGCGGACGGCCGAGCTCGATGCCGGTAGTTTCGGCGATCGAAGTTCCGATGATGGTCAAGCACTAACGAACATTGCCGATTTCCGATTGCCAATTGCCGATTACACCCGGCATTCCGGCAATCGGAAATCAATCGGCAATCGCAAATCGAAAAATGTCTAAGGGTGTGCATCGCTTCGCAGTGCTGGTGGCCTGCGCGACGTTCTTTCTCATCATTGCGGGTGCTAATGTCACCAGTCATGACGCGGGTTTGGCGACGTCTGACTGGCCGCTTTCCAACGGACAATTCTTTCCCAGGATGGTCGGCAATCTGTTTTGGGAACACGGCCATCGTCTGGTGGCTACCGGCGTTGGCATGTTGACGATAGCGCTGGCTATTTGTTTGCAGGTCAGCGAAAGAAGAACCTGGGTAAAGCGCTTAGGTTGGCTTGCCTTGCTCGGAGTAATCGCGCAGGGTTTGCTCGGCGGTTTGACGGTTAAGATGAATTTGCCGCTGGCGGTTTCAGCGGCGCATGCCACGCTGGCGCAGTTGTTCTTTCTCACTACGGTTAGCCTGGCCGTGTTTACTTCGCGGAACTGGACGATTGCCGAGACTACCGTCAGCGAAGACGGCGAGGGTGTTTCGATTCGCGCTTTATGCGTGGTGGCGTTGACTGTCATCCTGGGCCAACTGGTCCTGGGTGCAACGCTGCGACACTCGGCCACCTGGGACCAGGAGCTGCCGACAGGCTTGTTGTTGGCCCACATTGGCGGAGCATTAATCGTTACGCTGGTCGTGGGAGTTACGGTCCTGACTGTCCTGATGCGCCACCGCGGAGAAAAGTATCTGGGGCGGCCGGCTTTGTTTGCAGTCGCGCTCTTGATAGGGCAGCTCCTGCTGGGATTGGCGGCTTACATTACGCGCGCAACGTCACCCGAAGATCCGCAGCCGCTCAATCCAATGATTTCGGTGACTGTCGCTCACGTCGCCGGCGGCGCGCTGGTTTTTGCAACCATGATTATCCTGACGCTGCGGGTGTTCAGAGTTTTGCGCCTGGATCGCCGGGAATACGTACTCGCCCCTGCTTGAGGCTGGGCAACAAACGCTTTTTAAGGCTTGGATAAGTAGCTTTGAGATGAAGACTGCTGCGATCGAACTACATCCGGATGGCGTGACAGGGGTGGCGGAGCGGCTGGGCGCGAAAGCCAGAGTTGCGGCGTACGTCGAGCTCACCAAACCGCGGATTACTTTTCTGATCGTGCTTACGTCCGCGGCCGGGTTTTGCCTGGGCTCTCGCGGTGCGGTCAACTACGTCGTTTTCGCGCATGCCATGATTGGGATCGCGCTGCTTTCGTCTGGAATCGCCACGCTCAACCAATACATGGAGCGCGAATTGGACCGGCTGATGCGGCGCACGGCCGAACGGCCACTGCCGTCAGGGCGGCTCGTGCCCTTCGAAGCGTTGTGGTTCGGGCTCGTGCTTACTGCGACGGCCGAGCTTTATCTGCTGCTGTTTGTAAACGTGTTGACGGCCGCGCTCGGGTTAACAGTAGTTGCCGGTTACCTGTTTCTCTACACGCCGCTAAAGACGCGGACCACGCTTTCGACCGCTATCGGAGCATTTCCCGGAGCCATGCCGCCGCTGATCGGTTGGGCCGCGGCGCGTGGCGAAATCGACATTGCGGCCTGGGTGCTGTTCGCGATCTTGTTTCTCTGGCAGTTTCCGCATTTCCTGGCGATCGCCTGGATGTATCGCGAAGACTATGGGCGCGCCGGCATTCGCATGCTGCCGGTGGTTGAGCCAGACGGACGGGTGACGGGCCAGCAAATAATTACCTACGCGCTGATGTTGGTGCCGGTGAGTTTACTGCCGGCGATTCTCGGAATTTCCGGCCGGGTTTATCTGGTCGCGGCGCTGGTGCTCGGGCTCTTGTTTCTGGCGAGCAGCATTCGCGCGGCGATTTCGAAATCAAATCAGCACGCGCGCCAGCTCCTGCTGGCCTCAGTGCTCTATCTGCCGCTGTTGTTTGGAGTGATGGTTCTGAATAGGTGATAGGTCCAATTGGGCCTATACGACCTATATTTCCTTAAGGAGATAACCGATGGGACGCGTTCTCGGAATAGCCATCTGGATCATAACGATTCTCTCAGTGTTGATGTTTGCCACCGGACGTTGGTGGTTCCCTGCATCCATCTCTGAGCACGGTCCGGCTGTTGACCGCCAGTTCATGATTACGATCATCGTCGTCGGCATTTCCTTCGCCGCCGCGCAGATCGGCCTGGGCTGGGCAGTCTGGAAGTATCGGGACAGCGCCAGCGCCCAACGCGCCACTTACTCACACGGAAACAACCGGCTCGAAGTGATTTGGACTATCGTTACGGCGGTTGTCTTCATCAGCCTGGCAGTGATGGGACAGAGAGTTTGGGCTTCGCTGCACCTGAATTCGGCCCCGCCGGGATCCTATCAAATCCAGGTGGTCGCCCAACAGTTTGCCTGGACCTTCCACTACCGGGGCAAGGATGGAGTTTTTGGCCGCACAGATCCGTCACTTATCAATGACGAGGGCCAGAATTTCGTCGGCCTGGATGAGACGGCCCCGAACGCAAAGGACGACATCCAGGTCTCAACTCTGGTGATTCCGGTCAACCAACCGGTCGAGCTGATCCTGATGTCGAAAGACGTTACGCACAGCTTCTTTGTGCCCCAGCTTCGTTTTAAGCAGGACCTGGTGCCGGGGATGAGGATTCCGGTGCACTTCACCGTGAACAAGGTGGGCAAATACGAGCTTGCCTGTGCCGAGCTTTGCGGCATGAATCACTTCAAAATGAAATCTTACATGCTGGTCTTGCCGAATGAAGAGTTTACCGAACTGGCAAATCTCCCGCCCGCCCAGTTCCTGACCAGAAAAGAAGAACTTTTGGCTAAGTATCAACTTCCGCAATATTGAGTTACGGATTTCGCCTGAAGCTGGAGGAGAAGCGCGATGGCAGAAGCAACTCACGAAGAAGTGCATCGGCACCCGGCGCCGAAAGGCTTCATTCGCAAGTACATTTTCAGTCTCGACCACAAGGTGATCGGCATCCAGTACATTTTGCTGGCGCTGTCCGCCGTGGTAGTCGGGATGATCATGTCAGTGTTGATGCGCATGAACCTGAGTTGGCCGGGGACGAAATGGTCTATTCTCGGTACCCTGTTCCCGACCGGCGCGCCTGGTGGCGTGATGTCGGACTCTTTCTACCTGTCGCTGGTGACGATGCACGGAACGCTGATGGTTTTCTTCGTGCTGACGACGGCGCCGCAGGGCGGCTTTGGCAACTATTTCCTGCCGATTCAAATCGGCGCCGAAGACATGGCCTTTCCGGTCCTGAACATGCTGTCCTTCTGGGTCACCTTTGTCGGATTCGTGGTGCTGCTCACAGCGATTCTCGCCGAAGGTAACCTGACCGTGGGGGCCTGGTTTACGAAGCTGGGAGAGTCGGCCTTCGGCGGCGGCAGCGGCACCGTCGGCCCGATTGGAGGCTGGACCGGTTACGCACCGTTGAGCGCTCTGGGTAAGATCGCCGGACCGGGTCAGGGCGCGGGGGTGAGCCTGTGGATTATCAGCATCGCGATCTTTTGTGTGGGCTCGCTACTGGGTGCGCTGAATTTCATTACCACGCTACTGAACATGCGCACGCGCGGGATGTCCCTGATGCGCATGCCGCTGACCTGCTGGGCCTGGTTTACCACGGCGGTGCTGGCGCTGCTTTCTTTCCCGGTGTTGCTGGGTGGCGGAATCCTGCTGTTACTCGACCGCGTCGCCGGCACGAGTTTCTTCATTCCCGGAGGTGAGTTTGTCAGTGGCGCGCTCTTGCCGAATCACACCGGCGGCTCGCCTTTACTTTGGCAGCACCTGTTCTGGTTCTTCGGTCATCCGGAGGTCTATATCGCAATTCTGCCGGGCATGGGCGCGACTTCCCACATCCTGTCGACCTTTGCCCGCAAACCTATCTTCGGGTATCGCGCTATGGTGTTCGCGATCTTTGCCATCGGCATGCTGGGCTTCTTTGTCTGGGGCCATCACATGTTCATCAGCGGCATGAGTCCCTACTCGGCCGTAGCTTTTTCGATTCTGACTCTTTCCATTGGTGTGCCGTCGGCCATTAAGACCTTCAACTGGCTGGGCACCCTCTGGGGCGCAAAAATTCGCTTTACGACGCCGATGCTGTTCGCGATCGGCTTTGTTTCGTTGTTCGTTGCCGGAGGAATTACCGGACTGGTCCTGGGGCAGACGTCTTTGGACTTTTTCTTTCACGATACTTACTTCGTGACCGCGCACTTCCATCTGGTGATGGGAGTAGCGTCGATCTTCGGCATGTTCGCGGCGACTTACTTTTGGTTCCCTAAGATGTTCGGCCGGATGATGAACGAAAGCCTGGGCAAGCTGCATTTCTGGGTCACCTTCCTGGGCGTCTATGCCATTTTTGTCCCGTTTCATGCGATGGGAATGCTGGGCATGCCGCGCCGGTACTCGAATTTTGGCGAGTATGAATTCTTGAAGAATTCGCATTCGCTGGTGCTGTTCGTCACCGTGGCAGCGATTATCACGGTCCTGGTTCAGGTTCTTTTCTATTTCAACTTTTTCTGGAGCATGTTCAAAGGCAAGAAGGCTTCAGAGAACCCCTGGGAGGCCACTACGCTGGAATGGACTACCGCTTCGCCGCCGCCGCATGACAACTTTGCCGGCGTGATTCCGACGGTCTATCGCGGGCCATACGAGTTTGCTGTGCCGGGCGCGCCGAGGGATTTCATCATGCAACAGGAACCGGAAGGCGTGGAAGTCGCCGCAGGTCTGGGAGAAAGAAGCGGGAATGGCGGCAACGGTCACAAACACTGAAAGCGTCACCACCGCGATTGGTGGCGGGCCGCGCTCGCGCGGCGGCAACGGCTTTCACCGAAACGGCGGCGGGCAGGGCGACGACGGCGAACCACTGCGGTTTTCGCCCGCGCGCTATCGCATCGGCGCCTGGATGGCGGTTGGCAGTATCCTGATGCTGTTCACCGCGCTCACCAGCGCCTACATCGTGCGCTCGGCTTCGGGGACTGATTGGCGGCCCATCGCGATGCCGAAAGTGCTCTGGCTGAGCACTCTGCTGATCGTGATCAGCAGCGTGACGATGGAGATTTCACGCCGCTCTTTGAGACAGCAGCGGGACGCGAACTATGGACGCTGGCTGGTGTTTACGGCCGTGCTTGGTTTGGGCTTTCTGGCGTCCCAAGTGATCGCCTGGCGTCAACTCGCGCGACAGGGCGTGTACCTGGCCAGCAATCCCTACAACTCTTTTTTCTATCTGTTCACCGCAGCACACGGCCTGCACCTGTTGGGTGGAATTCTGGCTTTGGCTTATCTCCTGGTGCGGACGCGGCAAAAGCGGAACACAATTGACGGGGAGTTGCGCCGAGTCGGCGCAGCCGATGCGGCATCGATCTATTGGCATTTCATGGATGTGCTGTGGGTAGGCCTGTTTTTTCTCTTGTTCTTCTGGAAGTGAAGTGGCACAGACTTCGGTCTGTGCTGATCCGAATCGCTCTTAGAAAATCGACCACAGACTAAAAGTCTGTGCCACGCGGAGGTGACTGGTGGCAACTGAAGCTGAAGCGATAACCGGCGACTGGGGCGGAGGCGTGCACCCCTATCGAGTCGGCCATAGAAAATTGGGCATGTGGCTTTTCATCATGTCCGACTCGTTGACCTTTTCAGCGCTGCTGATGGGTTATGCGTACGTACGAGCTTCGAATGTCTGGCCGACGCCGTTCAAGTTTTATCCCAGCATCGTCTTTTCGTCGATCATGACCCTGGTGCTCTTATCATCCAGCTTGACGATGGTCATGGCCGTCTCGGCATCTGCCCGCGGGGAACGGTCCAAAGTGCGCAAGTGGATTATCGCGACGGCCGTGCTGGGCGTGACCTTTATCGTGCTGCACAGTATTGAGTGGAAACACCTGATTGACGAGGGCCTCAGGCCATTCGCGCTGCCTCATGAGTGGGCGGAAAAGTGGCCGGGGGCGAGTCCTTTGTTCGGCGCCACGTTCTTTGGCATCACGGGGATGCACATGTTCCACGTCTTCACCGGCTGCATTTATTTGTTGGTAGTTGCCGGACGCGTCAACAAGCTGAAGCATGAAGATGTTGAGATCAGCGGTCTTTACTGGCACTTTGTCGACCTGGTCTGGATGTTCGTCTTCCCGATGATCTATCTGCTATCGGTCGATGCGAGCAAGTAAGTAGCATAGACTTTAGTCTGTGCGTAACTTTCAACCAAAGAACGCGGCCCAAGTCGTGCTACTGTTGGAGGAAGCGAAACAAGATGACTACACATGCAGCGAATGGCGGTGAGCATTTTGCCGGCTCAAACAAGTTGTTCATTTCTGTCTGGGTATGGTTGCTGATGCTGACCGGATTTGAGGTCTTTCTCGGCTACATTCACCTCCCGGTGGTTTACATGCTGACGATCCTGATGGGCGCTTCGATTATTAAGGCCGCGTTGATCGTCGCTTACTTTATGCACCTGCGCTTTGAGCGTTTGAATCTGGTGCTGACAGTCGTTCCGGCATTGGTCATCTGTATCTGCCTGTTGTTGGTGTTTTTCCCCGACAGTTTTCGATCAAAGAACCTGCGGAATGGAACGCCGGCTCAACTGCCGGCGGCGAGTCATTGAGGAATTTTCGGCATGGGCAATAAAGCGAAGCAATTACTTCGACTAGCGCTGATAACTCTCAGCGTGGCTTCGCTATTCGTTCTTTTTGCAGAGTCGGCACTAGCCCAGTGTGTCATGTGCCGAGCTTCACTGGGGGCCAACGGGAGTTTCGTCCGGAACCTGAATATTGGCGTGGTGGTTTTGCTGATACCTCCGGTTTCGATTTTTTGCGCGATCTTCATAGTGGCGTTTCGTCAACGCAAATCGTGATGGCCGGGAGCGCGGACATCTTCTCTCTAGATTCGAATCCGGAACTTTTGAATTCAACTCGTGGAAGAGAACAGCCAGATCGACAGCTTCGACATTGAAAAACGGACGACGCGAGGACGCGCTTGTCCGCGTTGCGGCGGAAAAATTATTCCCTCTCAACGGGCGGTTTATCAAAGCACCGGCGATCCCGATGCGGTTTTTCCGGTCTGGCAGTGCGAACGCTGCGGTTACGAAGAGTTGGCTGAGCGGCCGCAAAAGCCGGCGAAGAAACATTAGGTGGCACGGACTTTAGTCTGTGATTACTAGTTCAAGAGAATCGCGAGCACAGACTAAGGAACCTCTGAACACGTCAATGCGAGATTAACTTTTCAAAACCCGCGTAGCGGGTGGAAGCATAAAGCCTGGGGTGGAGCGAAGCGAAACCCCAGGTTGACGACCAATAAGCAACCGAGCGCGCGAAGCGTGCGATAGCAGTAACGTCGCAATTCAACCTTGATAAATGGCTGTCGCCCACGTCGCGGGCTCTTCTTTGGTGTCCCAATGATCCTGGGGTTCCGCTTCGCTCCACCCCAGGCTTTATGCTCGCGCCCGCTACGCGGGCTTAATACAAAAACTCTGCACGCTTGATCAGAGTTTCCTAAAGTCTATGCCACTGTGACAAACTAAAGTTCACGGACACTTATAAATGAAGCGCGAAGAAACTTTACTGAAACTGGTTTGCCTGCTGGTAGCAGCGGGATTCTTTGCCCTCATTGCGTACAATTTCTTTGCCGGCGGCAGCATTATCAGCACGGACGGATTGTTCTTTACCGTGGTTCCGATGGTGCTGGCCTTATCCTTCCTCATGGTGCCGGCCATGGGCGCGCTTTCCGCTCGCATGCAAAGGCGTGAGCTGGCGGCCGCCGGGTCTCAACCAAAATTGGCGCCGGCCGGTGGTGCTACGTGGGTGCCTGGCGCCCGCACCGTACCGGCACTGAAGGACGCCAAAGGCCGCGCCATGCCACCCGACGTCAATCGAATGGTGGCTGAGATGAATGCGCCCCGCCCGAAAGAGAGTTAGGGACCTGCGTGACGGATTATTTTTCGATTCTCCCTCACTTCAATGCGGCCCTGAACGCCTCCAGCTTTGTCCTGTTAACCAGCGGATACTTTTTTATCCGGCGCAAAAACGTCAAGGCGCATCGGAATTGTCAGATCGCCGCGCTGACCGCGTCGGTGGTCTTTCTCATCTCATACCTCACCTATCACTCGCATCATGGAGTCACCCGCTTTACAGGGCAGGGGATTGCGCGGCCCATTTATTTCGGGATTCTGTTTACTCACACGATCCTGGCCGCGGTGATCGTCCCCTTCGTAATCATAACCGTGCGGCGCGCCATGCGTGGCGACTTCCAAAGACACAAGCGCATCGCTCGAGTCACCCTGCCGATGTGGTTGTACGTCTCTATAACGGGCGTCGTGGTTTATCTGATGCTGTATCATCTTTATCCTTCAAATTGAGCCTAGCTCGACCGTCAGGGAGGGCCGCCACTCGGCAACCGTGGCTGGGAACGATGCGTACGAATGGAGATCAATTAACCGCAGAGGAAGCGGAGGATTCCGCAAAGGTTCGCCGAGGAAAACCTTTGCGTCCCTCTGCGGATACCTCTGCGACCTTAGCGGTTTAAAGATCCATCGACCTGTATAGAACGACGCAAGCAAGAGCGCGTAATCCTGTTTGGTCTCACTTTCCCGAAAGAGAAGAGAACTCATTGAGCCAGAAATGAATCCCAACGGAAGCGACTCCCAAGCAGTGGCGCCTAAGCCGCAATTGAAAAGGCGAGCCAACATTTGGCTGATCGTCGTTGCGGCCCTATTCATCATCGTTCCGTTCCTTACCTGGTACGGCACCTGGTTCGGCCGCGAATTATCAGACGATGACATCGTTAAGTATCTGGCCGACGAAAAGAATCCGCGCCACATTCAGCACGCG
>Ga0307468_100000301_pt1 | contig 11843 bp, 7 predicted proteins | sample atmdna_FD_203085 | JGI IMG/M metagenome (GOLD analysis project Ga0307468, IMG submission 203085) | Hardwood forest soil microbial communities from Morgan-Monroe State Forest, Indiana, United States - atmos_gases AM2C_05 | ecosystem: Environmental > Terrestrial > Soil > Temperate forest > Bulk...
ACGGCGGGACAACTCCTCTCGATGCGCGGCGATCTGGCGGGAGCTCGGCCCTATCTCGAGCGCGCAGTCGCTCTCGATGCGACGGACGGCGGGGCGCGGCTTTCCCTCGCGCGCGTGTTCTACCTGCAAAACAACTTTGCGGCGGCCATCCCGCACCTAATCGAAGCACGCAAGCTTCTTCCGAACGAAACCGCGCCGCCGATTCTTTTGGCGACTGCGTACGAGCGAACGAATCGCTGGTCCGAGGCGCTGCCGATCCTGCAGAAGCTGGCCGGCCCGCAACCCGATAAGGCGACGCTCCGCCGCATCGCGGACTGCAAGAAACAAATCGGAATTCCGCTGAGCGATGCGGAGCGCCGCGCATCGCGTCGCTGGTGGCCGTTCGGCGGCGGCGGTCAGCCGAGCACGACGTACGTTGCGCCAACGGCGAAGCCTGCAAGCCGTTCCGGTTTCGGCAAGAAGGAATTTGCGATCGCGGGGATTGTGATTGCGCTGATTGCCGGCGTCGCGGCCGCCGCGGGCTACTGGAATCGAACGCACGTCACCGTCTGGTTCGACAGTGTCTATCCGCGAACTGCATTTGTCGTCGACGGCGATTCGTTCGTGGCCGATGCACGACCAGTGAAGCGATCGCTCGGGCCGGGCAAGCATCACGTGGTTGCGAAGGACGCATCGGGCAAGCTCATCGAGCAGCGCGACGTCGAAGTTGCAGCGCGCGGACTCTTCACGGCACTTTTCAATGACGATCTGTACGTGTACAACGTCGCCGCCGCGCGCGTGTACCGGCGTACAGCGATCATCTACGCGGCGAACCCGGTGGACCAGGGATACCGCGAGTCGTACATCGCCGGCGAATCCTTCTTCGAACAGAAGAACGTCGACTACATGTTCGTCGAGGCTCCGGCAACGATCGAGATTTCTTCGGGTAATTCGCAGGAGACGAAGATCGCGTTCTCCACCGTGCCGCATGCGACGATCGACGACATCGGCATGTTCTACATGAATGAGAACAAGCCGAAAGATGCGGAAGCGATGTTCCGGAAGGCGATTGCACTGCAGCCGTGCGACAGCGTTCTCTCGCGGCGCATGCTCGGGAACATTCAGTTGCAGCGCGGCGACAACGAGCAGGCGAGCGCGCTGGCAACGAGCTGGATCCACGACTGCCCGCAGTCGACCGTCGACGCGCACCGCTTCCATCAGGACGTCGAGAGGATGCAGGGACATCGCGACAAGTTGATCGTCGAATACCGCCTGCTCCTGAACGCGAATCCGAATTCGGCGGAGCATCACTATCTCTACGGCCGCATGCTGCCGAACCCGGCCGAGAGCTTCGTCGAGTTTCAGGAGTCGATCCGCCTCGATGAGAATCTTCCCTGGCCGCATTACGCGCTCGGATACAACCACCTCGCTGCGGGCGCGTTCTCTGACGCTATGCAGGAAATCGAAACGGCGATGGATCTCGGTCTCGAAGAATCGTCGCATTTGTATTTCACCTACGCTGCGATCGGCGCGGGGAAACCCGAGGCGGTGGAACCGTTTCTCGCGGAGTGGAAACATGGCGGACCGACCGAAGCGTGGCTCGTCGCGCTCGCGGAAAAGAATTGGACGAAGGCCGAAACGATGTGCGATGCGGCCGCGAAGGAAGGGGCGAGCGAAGACGCGGTCTGGTTGATGCGCGCGAAGATCCTCGCGCTCCGCGGAGACGATCAGGAGCTCGAGGAGCACATTCAACGCGGAAAGGCGAAGAAGAAGACCGCTGCGATCGCGGCGGTCCAGAGCATCGATCGCGCGTTCGCGAGCGGCGACTTCGCGAGTGCCATGCAGCAGATCGACGACGCGCACGATCACGTCGACGAGCTCTATCGCCTCTACGCGGCTGCGGCGGCCATGCTTGGCGGCAATCTCGCCAATGGAGTCCAGCGTACCGAGGAACTGCGCAGCGCGATCGTGAACGACCCGACCGTCGATGCGAACACGAGGCGCAGGACGGAGGCCTACGCGAACGCGCTCACCGGAACGGGCACTGATGAAGAAGTGCTCGCCGCGATTCGCGAGAACGATGTCGCCGACGTGAAGCACGCGTACTTCTTTCTCGGTGCGCGCGCGGCGGCGATGAATCAGCAGGCTCGCGCGAGGGAAATGTTCGGTCGCAGCGCGGCGATGTCGTTCGATCTCTCGTTTCCGCTGCGTGCGGCTCAGCGCCTGTCAATTTAGAAGCGTCTGCTATCCTCTTCTGCATACGGAGGATTTCCATGCGACGCATCGCTCTCCTCGCCGTCGCGGCGACGTTCATCGCTCTTGGCGCCGCGGCGCAGAACACCGACATCGAATCCCTCTCCGGTCTGCAGTTCAATTTCGGGAATCCGGGCGCGCGTTCCCTCGGCATGGGCGGCGCGTTCCTCGGACTGGCTGACGACGCCTCGGCCGCCGAAGCGAACCCGGCCGGTCTGACGATCTTGCGCAAGCCCGAGGTTTCGATCGAGGTGCGCAACTACCTCGAACAGCAGCTGCTTACGACGAGCGGCACCTTCCCGGACATCGAGCAGACAGCCTTTACGCATTACAGCGACCGCGTCGTCCCGGCATTTGGCAGCTTCGTCTATCCGATCAAGAAGTTCACGTTCGGCGTCTACTTCCATGAGGTCCTGCGCAACGGCGGCTCGGGCGAAGTGATCGCGCAGCGCAATGAGCTCACCGGCCGCGTCGAGAAAGACGTGCCGAACTTCTTCCTGCCGCGCGGCGGCACGCCGACCTCGAAAGCGAATTGCGATCAGATCAAGAAAGACACGAAGGATCCGTTCTCCTGCGTCGAGTTCCGCGTGATCCCATTTCTCTCCGCGCTCGACGTCAATCAGCGCACATACGGTTTCGCGGCCGCGTATCAGGTCACGCCGAAACTCTCCGTCGGTGCGAACGTGCGCTATCAGACGTTCCGCGAATCGTCATTCACGTTCCGCGTCACGCCGACATTCGACTTCTCGAGCATCTCCGTGCAAGCCACCGCGGACATCGACAGCAGCGGCGACGTGAAATTGAAAGACGAGACCGACGTCACCTTCGGCGTCGGCTTCAAGTGGTCGCCGATGGACAAGATCAGCATCGGCGGCGTGTACAAAAAAGGGCCGGAGTTCGTCGCGCCGACCTTCGTCGCGGCGCCGAGCACCGGCTTCGATTTCGTGAAGCTCGCCGACACGACCTTCCACATCCCCGACATCGCCGGCCTCGGCATCTCCGTGCGCCCGATTCCCGTGCTCACGGTGAACCTCGATGCAGTGCACGTGACGTACTCGAATCTCGTCGACGACTTCGTCGCGTCGAACGAAGACATCCGCGCGCTCGACAATCCGTACGAAGCGAAGGATGTGACCGAGCTCCACTTCGGCACCGAGTACTTCTTCGCAAGCAAGATCCCGTTCGCGCTGCGCGCAGGCTACTGGCGCGATCCGGCGCACGCGATCACGTTCAAGGGACCGCTGAACACCGCAAGCCGCGTGGCCGAAGCGATCCTGTTCCCCGGCAGCGAATCGCAGAACCACTGGTCCGTCGGCGCCGGCTTCGCCTGGCCGAAATTCCAGATCGACTTCGCCTACGACTCGAGCGATCACTACAAAGTCGCATCGATCTCCGCCGTCACGCGGTTCTAATCTGGAGTGCGCGCGGCCATGCCGCCGCTTTGGGTCGCGTGTTGCGCGGTAAACTTGGACGGCGGACTTATAGTCCGCCGCCTTGCGCAAAAACCGGCGGACTATAAGTCCGCCATCCCGTCTCATGATGTGGCACAGACACTCTTGTCTGTGCGCCCCGCGCGGAATGAGCCGATGCACAGTGGGTTCTGGCCTCCGAGTGCGCACAGACAAGAGTGTCTGTGCCACATCAACCTCGCAGCCCGAAACGCGCTACCCAAAGCGGCGGCATGGCCGCGCGCACTCCTAAAAGTGCGACAGCTCCTCGAGCGGCACATCCATCAACTCGAACCGCTCCCACCCGCGAAAGTCGTAATGCCACCACTCCGTGCTGATCGGCTCGAAGCCGTGGCGGGTCATCGCGTCGCGCAGCTTCGCGCGATTCGCGATCGCTTCCGCCGGTAGGTCGTTGAAGTCCTGCCGCGCGCGGTCTGTGAAGTCGTCGTAGGGAGTGGGCATCGGAATCTCCTCACCGGTATCGAGGCGGATCATGGTGAGGTCCACCGCGGCGCCGCGATTGTGCTTCGAGCCCTTCGCCGGATCGGCGACGAAGCCTGGTTTGTAAATGCGCTCCCACATGTCCTCGGTGATCCGATACGGCCGGTAGCCGTCGAACACTTTCAGCGCGAGACCTTCCTTCGCGAGCTCGCGCTGAATTTCGGCGAGCGCACGCGCTGCCGGAGCGCGCACGTACGCTTTGGCGATCGGATACAGCGTCGCGTGCATGAAATTGTTCGGCGTCGCGTAGCGGACGTCGATGCGGATGCCGAGCGACTCGACGTCGACGAGCTGCTGGTTCGGATCGGCGCGCACGAGCCGCTCGTACGTCGCGACGTCGGGCACGACGTGCAGTCCGTATTTGTTACGCGGAATCGAAGAAGAAGCAGCACACGCGACGATGAGAAGCAGCGGGATGAGAAATCGGCGGAGGATCATGAGCGTCGCCTCAAAAAGTAGGACTCGAAGAATCGATACGAGAGCGCGGCGAGCAGCGTGGAGATCGTCGCGGTGATCAGAAAGAAGAGCGTGGCCGCGACGTTCGCGGATTGCGCCAGCCGCGCCGGCGGAATGAATCGCATGAACACCGGATACAGCAGAAAGTGGAAGACGTACATCCCGTAACTCCACCGCGCGATTGCTCGCAGAAACGATCCCGAAAGCACGCGAGCGATCGGCCGCACCTCCAGCGAAACGACGAGCAGCGCGCCGAAGAATAGCGCGAGCGCGGTCGGTGCCATCGTGCGCACGAAAACGACATCGAGCGCTCTGATTTCTTTGAAGATCAGTAGCGCCTTGTCCTTCCACGCCAACCAGGCCAGGAGCGGCGTGGTCACGGCGAGCACAGCGACGGCGGGCCGTGTGAGGCGTCGAGCACTGCGATCCGCATAGATGAGCGCGAGAAACGAACCGACCGCGAGTCCGTCCGCGCGGCAGGGTGTCCAGCCGAATGTGACGACCGGCGGTGCTCCCATCGCGTCCAGCGCGAAGCGGCTCGCGAGCGCAACGACCGCGATCGCGCCGCACACGCGCCGCGCAGTGCGGCTGCTCGCGAAAAAAATCACCGCGGGCCACACGAGATAGAACTGCTCTTCGATGGCGAGCGACCAGAAGTGCCCGACCTGCAGATCGATCGGAAGGTCGTTCTGCACGAAGTTCGCGTAGTACAGCCAGTGCGGGAGCTGCGCTACGAACGCAGGCAGCCGCGCGCCGGTCGCGAGCGGCTCGAGCACGAACGCCACGAACAGCGCGGCGTAATACAGCGGAAACACACGCGACGCGCGGCGCAGATAGAAATCGCGAAAGCGATGCTCGTCGTTGCGCGCGGCGATGAGCTTCGTCGTGATCAGAAATCCGGAGAGGACGAAGAAGAGATCGACGCCCGACCATCCGAGGTCGGCGAGCTTGAAGGGGAGCGCACGCAGGCCGAGATTCGGATTGCGTCCCGGCGTCAGGTGATAGAGCAGCACCAGCCCGATCGCCGCTGCCCGCAGCCCATCGAGCGCGCCGATGTGCTCGGACTCACGGCTCATGGCAGTATCGTAATCGCGCGCGCCGCCGTCTAAGCAACCATGCGACCCGTCGTCCTCCTGCTCACGGCGTTCGTCTCGCTCGCTGCACGCGCCGACGTCATCGACGAGCTCCTGAAATTTCACGCATCGCGGCCCGGCAGTGTGATGACCCCGGATGAACAGCTCGCCGCGCCCGAACGCCGAGCCCAGGCTCCGAAAGCCGATGCGCCGCTCGACGAGCTCGCGGGCTTCTGGGCGATGCGGCCCGATCGCATCGGCAACCCTGGCCCCGATGCCGCGACGCGCGAGCGCCTCATCGAAGTCATCGACAAACGTCCTGAGCTGCTCGCAAGCGTCGCCGAGCTCCTCCCGCCGCGCGATGAAGTTTGCGCTCGCGTGAAACGCGCGATGGCGAAGTTCGAACAAGAATCGGCAGAGGAAATCGACAAGTGGCTCGTCTGCAACTGCGCGTCGGAACACGCGCGCCTGATTGCCACCGCATCGTCCGCGAAAGACGAAGACGGATGGGTCAGGAACAGCGAAGAGATCGAGGCACTCGCGTCGGCATCGTGGAACGACGCCGAGCCGGTTCTGCGTCAGCTCGCAGGTTCGTCCCAGCCGCGCGTTCGCGCCCTCGCACTTTCGCTTCTGTTCGCGCACGACGGATCGGCGGACACGCGCCGCGCGCTGCAATCAATCGCCATCGATCCGAACGCGCCGGGATTCTCTCGAGATCGCGCGATCGAAACGCTCTCACAAAAGGAATGGTCCGGGCGCGACGAATGGCTCATCGGTTTGATGAGCGACGCGTCGCTGCGCAGGGCACATGACGGCTACACGTCGTTCGCGCCGCTCGAGTCGGTGGCCGCGAAGAATCCCGACGTGTGGATTCCGATCATGACCCGTTTGCTCGCAAGTCCCGACCGCGACGTGCATCTCGCCGCGGTCAACGCCCTCGGTCAGTTCTATCTCGAACGTGCCCGTGCCGATGCCTTGCGCCCGCTGCTCCCGTGGCTCATGGATCCGCTGTGGGGCGATCAGACGTCGACGGACGCGCGCCTTCGCCTGATTCAATCCGTCTTCGATCTCGGCATCACAGAAGCGATCCCTGGTCTCGTTTCCGTCGTCGAGAACGATCTCGACGAATACCAGCGCTCGTACGCGGCCGAGGCGCTGGCGCAGTTCAAAGACCCTCGCGGCAGCGCTGCGATGCGGAAGGCGCTCGAAAAAGAAGGCACCGGCGACAACCGCATGCGCATCGCCGGAGCACTCATCGACCTCGGCGGATTCTCCGCGGAAGAGCTGCTTGCCGGCATGGAAGCGTCGCTCATCGAGGCCCGCAAGTCGAACGAGCCGATGCAATTTCGATTGATCACCGGGAAGGGCTTGTCGACCGGCGTGATGATCGGCGCCTACGTCGTGACGCGCGTCCGGAGCCGCGACGACGTCGCACGCCTGGCCATCGCACGTGCGGACGAGCTGCGAACGAAGAGCCCGGAGCTCGCGCAGGACTTGCTCCGCGTCGTGCAGACGTGGAACGTGCCGTCGGTGAACGCGCTGCTGCTCGAGCGCATCGAGTCCGGCACCGCGAGCGCGTCGATGATCGAGACCGCGATCGGGCGGCGTGAGACGCTTCGCAAGAGCGGCGACGTCAAGCGCCTGCTCGCGAAGCAGGGCATCGTGCGCGGTATCGCGATGGTGATCGCAGGCGCCGCGAGTCTCACCGGCGACGATCACGAAGCGCTGCGAGCGATGCTCGCGGGAGCGCGCGTTGCCGGCGACGAGCTGCCGGTCTCCGGCGTCGCGGCGCTGTTCGGCCGCACGTCGGCGCTCGACGCTGCGGCCGAGGCGTATCTGATTGCGAACGACAGCCCCGAAGCGCGCGCGATCGTGCAAAAACGCCACGCGAGCGACATCCGAATTCTCGGCTCGCGGCTGGCTTGGGATCCGGGCGACGACACGTACAACAGCTTCGATGCGTGGGAGCGCGACTTGCTCGCGCGCTTCCGCAAGAGCGGCGCCGACGAAGTGATCGCACTCTCGTTCGCGAGCGCGTGGTCCGCCGCGACGACGAGCGTCGAGATTGTGATCAAAGGCGACCGCGCGCGCATCGCGAAGACGACGCTCTCCGCCGCGACGCTCGCGGAACTGCGCGCGTTCCTCGAACAAACACGCTTCGACGACCTCGGCCCCGTCGACACCGGCGTCATCGACGGCGCGCAATACGAGTACGTCCATCTGACGCGCACGAGCGGACGCCGTGTGTTCATGAACAATCCCGCGCATGCACCCGGCTCGCCGTACGACGAATTGGTGCGACGCCTCGAGGCGCTGCAATGAAACGCGCGGCGACCGGCATCGCGATCGTGCTCTTCGCTGCGACCGCGTTCGCGGCGGATGTCATCGACGAGCTGTTGAAGATTCCGCTGCCGCCGATTCCGTTCGAAGTGCAGCCACTCACTCCGCCACCCGACGACGCACCGTTCGACGCTCTCGTCGATTTCTGGGCCTGGAAACGTCAGTTCGATCTCACACCAACCGCGGTCGTGCGCGAGCGCCTGGTCGACGTGATCGAACGGCAGCCCGATGCGCTCCGGTACGTCGTCGATCTCTTTCCGCCGACGGACAGCATCTGCAGCCGCGTCAAACAAGCGGTTGCCACGCAAGAGGAAGGCTATCGCGAGGAGAGCGACGCCTGGCTCGTCCAGCAATGCCAGTCCGAGCGCGGGCGTCTCATTGCGCTCGCTCTCGCTACGACGGAAGACGAGACCGGCATCGTCTTCGACACCGAGCTTCGAGCGCTCGCGAAACACTGGAGCGACGCGGAGCCGGTGCTGCGCAGACTCGCGAGGTCGCCGCAGAACGGTGTTCGCGCGTCCGCGATTGCGTTGTTGTACGAGCACGCGCCGGGCGACGATCTTCGTCGCGAGCTGCAGTCGATCGCAATCGATGCCGGCTTGGCCTACTCCGCGCGCGAGCACGCGATCGAAACGCTCGCACGTGCGAAGTGGGACGGGCGCGACGAATGGCTGATCTCGTTGATGCGCGAGCCGGCCGCGGCGTTCGCGCTTCCGCAATTTCTCGGCGCGAGACCGGAGTGGATCCCGATCATGCGCGCGTTCCTGCAGAGCTCCGATCGCGCGACGCACTCCGCCGCGGCAAACGCGCTCGCGCGATTCTCCCGCGCCGATGCGGTCGCGCCGCTCGTGCCGTGGATCGGTGATCCGGAGTGGGCGGATGACGCGAGCAACGCGCGCGGGCGAGTCATGGAAAACGCCGGCGAGCTCGGACTCACCGACGCGATTCCCGGGTTGGTTGCGAGACTCCCGAACGCGGACATCATCGATCGCTACGTCATCATCAACGCGCTGGGAAACTTCCACGATCTTCGCGTACATGCGGCGCTGCGGAAGGAGCTGGAGGGCGTTTTTTCGCCGTCTGTGGTCGCGGCGCTTCTTTCATCCGGCGGGTGGACGCTGCAAGAGCGCGCACAGAGTCTCTCCGCCGGCATCAAGTTTCCGAGCGCGCAATTCTTCCTCGGGCAGCTGATGCGCCTTCCCGCCAACGCAGACGATGAGGTCGCGCGCATCGTGCTCGCGCATGTGCACGAGTTGCAATCCATACAGCCGGCGCTTGCAAACGAGCTGCTCGCGAAGATCCTTCCGTGGGACGTCCCGTCCGTGAACGCATTTCTGTTCGAGCACATCGAAGACGGCACCGCAAACGCGCAGACGATCGCGGCCGCGCTGCAGCGACGCGATTCCTTACGCGAGCACTACCACGCCAACGTGCGGCGCCTCGTCGCGAAAGACGGAACCGTGCGCGGCATCGGCGTCGTGCTCGCAGCGCAGCAACGCCTGCTCTCGGCTCTCGACGCCGATGCATTGCGCGCGATGCTCGCCTCCGCGCGCATCACGCGCGATCGCTTTCCGGTCGATCTCGTCGTGCGCGCGTTCGGCGTGAATGCTGCGCTCGATCGCGCGGCCGAGGCGTATCTCGTTGCGGAGGACAGCCGCGAGGCGCGCGCGATCGTGCGGCAGCGCCACGAAGGCGAGCTCCTCATCCTCGGCGAAGGCAGTCGCCGTTGCACGGATTGGGAAGCAGCGCTGCTCGATCGGTTTCATCGCAGCGATGCCGAGGAGGTTTTCGCGTTGTGGCTTTGCGATCAGACGAATCCTTCGCCGGTCGAGATCTTCGTCAAGAGCGACGGCGCGCTCGTGAACGGAACGATGCGATCGGCGCGCGAGCTCGCGGAGCTTCGCGATTTTCTGGCGACGACGATCGACGAGCTCGGCGCGATCGGGGAGATCAATTCGGGCGTCCCCGAATACGAATATGTGCACCTCACGCGATCGAGCGGCCGCCGCGTCGTGATGAGCATGGCGGCTTCCGACAGCACGTTCGGCGAGATGATGCGCCGCATGACCGAGCTCGTCCCGCAGGAGCTGACCGAGCCGGCCGTGCGGTAATGTAGGGCCACATGGAATTCGACATTTTCTTCTCGATCTGTCAGACCGAAGTGAACGGCTATCTGCCGAGCGAGCGCGTGATGTTCGAGAACTTCTTCGAGCAGGTCGAGCTCGCCGACCGCCTTGGATTCGGCACCGCGTGGGTCGCGGAGAGTCATCTGTCCACGGAGATTCAGAAGACGAATCCCGGCGCCGTCATCCCGCATTTCGTCGGCGAGATCGGCCTCAACACCGACATCCTGCAGCTCGCGCATCGCGTATTCGCGCGCACGAAGCGCATCGGCATCGGCTCCGCGATTCTCAACATCCTCTGCAATGGCGGCCCGATCGCGCACGCGGAGCGCATCAAGACCTTTCTCTCCCTGCACGGACTCGATCCCGAGGAGAAGCGCACGCTGACGATCGGCTTCGCGTCGGGACGTTTTCCCTTCATCAACGTTCCGTATGGCATCGTGCCGCGCGATGCGATCGAAGCCGCGGCGTGGCCCGTCGTGAAGAACAAGATCTTCGAAGAAGCGACCGAGATCTTTCTGCGCCTGCTGAAAGGCGAGACGCTGAATGAATCGATGATCGCAACGCGCTTTCTGCGCCGCGCCGATTTTCGAAAAGACGAAGACTGGCAACGCGTCATCGAAGCGCACGATCAATACACCGACGAGATCGCGATCGAGCCGCGCTGGCGATTCCCGAACCTGAAGATCGTGCCGTCCGAGCCGCGCATGGATCTGCTGCACCTCTCGATCGGCTCGCACGATCCCGCCACGCAGATCTTCGCCAACACGATCCTGCCGGTCGGCGTCTTCAACCTCTCGATCACGCCCGGCGACGAAATCGAGAAAACGAACGAGCGCATGAAACCGCGCTACCACCCCGACGGCGGCCCCTGGTCGCGCCGCCTCATGCCGCGCACCGTGCTCGTCTTCATCAACGACGATCCGGCGAAGGCGGCCGAAGAAGCGCGCGAAGCACTGTCGAATTACTGGCGCGCCCTCGAAGGCACGCTCGACGAAGAAAAAGTACGCCGCGCCACGAACAACGCCCTCGTCGGCGACCCCGAGCAGATCGCGCAGCAGGTGAAAGATCGTTTCCATCCCGAGGACCGCCTGATGCTCTGGTTCGACTTCAACAATCACGACTCGAAACGCGTCATGAAAAACATGAGTGATTTCATGACGCGTGTTGTGCAATGAAAACGCTGCTTGCTATTGGCCTACTCTTTGTTGCATCGCCGATGCTCGCGGACGAACACGCGTTCCGAGCGACGTGCAAAGGCGTTCCCGACGCGAAGATCACGGGCCGAAGCGGCGTCGATTTCTCATACGGCACGATCGACTATCGCGGAGACCGGATTTCTTTCGCGTGGGGAACGGTCGGTGTCGATGTTCCGAGCAACCGGCGCCCGGGATTCCGCTGGATGCGCACCGCGAAGTTCGGTGACGTGAACGTTGCGTATGGCCGCGACGTCACGACCAAGCCGCACACCCTTCGCGCCTCGCTGTTCCCATGCAGGTTCCAGGCGAATTTCACCGCCGTCGCCGGCGACGAAGCGAAGCGCGACCGCTTCGTGAGCTTCATCCGCGCATTCGCGGAGAGCGGGTGTGATTGCCGCCTCGAGTACGAGCGATGATCTGGAGTGCGGCGACCGCAGTCGCCGCTTTTTGACACTTCTCGCGAGGGCTGTA
>Ga0307468_100000303_pt1 | contig 11742 bp, 12 predicted proteins | sample atmdna_FD_203085 | JGI IMG/M metagenome (GOLD analysis project Ga0307468, IMG submission 203085) | Hardwood forest soil microbial communities from Morgan-Monroe State Forest, Indiana, United States - atmos_gases AM2C_05 | ecosystem: Environmental > Terrestrial > Soil > Temperate forest > Bulk...
GATCGGCCACGACCTCACGCGCGTCATTGAGCGCCCTCAGTTGTAGCCGGATAAGTTCGTCAAAACGAAACGCTTCGGGGCCGGCGATTTCAATTGCGCCATTCAGTGGTGAACTCGTGGCCACTTCAAACAACGCACTCACGACATCGTCTGAAGCAATTGGTTGGAACAGCACTGGCGGCAGGTGAACGCTATTTCCTGTGGTGGCCTCGTCGGCGATGCGCTTGACGAACTCGAAGAATTGAGTTGAGTGGATGATCGAGTAAGGGATCGAACCTTCTTTGATTAGTTTTTCCTGGGCGACTTTCGCCCGCATGTAACCACTCTCAGGCAAGCGCTCACTCCCAACGATCGAGAGCGCGACGTGATGGCCCACGCTGGCCGCCGCCTCGTAAGCCAGGAGATTGCGAGTCGATGTCTGAAAGAAGTTCATGACCGCTGCATCTTCAAAAGATGGTGAATTAGAGACATCGACAACGACCTGGGCGCCCTTAAGTACCTCGGCCAATCCTTCGCCGGTGAGAGTGTTGACGCCCGTATTAGGCGCCGCCGCGACTGCCTCATGTCCGCTGGCTTTGAGTTTTGTGATGAGCTTTGATCCGATGAGACCCGTGCCCCCGATAACTACGATCTTCATCTTGTTTCCTCCTTCTTCTTTCGCGGCTAATGCTTTTGCCGCCTGTTTCTGTTCCGTGCCCGCTAAGACTGGATAGCCTTCTCATTCGTGACCAGGCGACTGAGCTGCACATGGTCGGCTTCGCTGACAAGCGGTTCCGCCGTTGGGCCACTTTTTCTTTGCGACATCTGTTCCTCTTATCAATTCAGTTAGGCCGACCGCAGTGACTTGAACGCCGCCCGCAAATCGGTCACGAAAAGCTCCGGCTGCTCCCAGGCGGCGAAGTGAGTGCCTTTGTCGTGCGCGTTGTAGAAGATGAGCTTCGTATATGCCTTCTCAGCCCAACTCTTTGGCGCCTGGTAAATCTCTTCGGCGAAAGCGCTGACGGCAACCGGAATCTTTACGCCCCGCACATCGAAGAAGCCGCCGCCGGGCGGAAGAGTATGCCGGGCGTCCCAGTAGAGGCGTGCTGAGGAGATGGCGGTGTTCGTCAGCCAGTAGAGCGTCACGTTGTCGAGGACGTCGTCGCGGCTCAGCCCTTCCGGCTTGCCGTCGAAAGCGCGCGCGATCATCTGGTAGCTGCGAATGTCGTGGTCGATCATCCATGCCGCCAGGCCCACCGGAGAATCGACGATTCCGTACAACGTCTGCGGGCGATTGTTCATCTCGAGGGCGTAACCCAACCCGTTCTTGTAGAAGTCAGCGACTTGATCCCACGCGTGTTTTTCATCAGGCGAGAGGTCGGCGGGCGGCGGGCCGCCCATTGCAAGGGCCTTCGAAACATCGGGCGGAATCGTCGCCGCCATGTTGGTGTGAATGCCGAGCAATCCCGGCGGCTGTTGCAAAGCCATCACCTCGGAAACGGCATTGCCCCAATCGCCACCCTGCGCCACGTATTTTGTGTAGCCGAGGCGTTGCATGAGCGTCGCCCACGCCTTCGCAATGCTAACGGGATTCCATCCCGGCTTCGTCGGCTTGCCTGAGAACCCATAGCCCGGCAAAGACGGAATCACGAGATGAAAGGCATCCGCCGCGGTCCCGCCATGAGCGGTCGGATTGGTCAGCGGCTCGATGATCTTCATCTGCTCGATGATCGAGCCGGGCCAGCCATGCGTGACGATCATCGGCAGCGCATTTTCATGCTTCGAACGAACGTGAATGAAATGAATGTCGAGGCCATCGATCTCGGTCACGAAGTGCGGCACGGCTTTCAATTTCGCCTCGCCCTTCCGCCAGTCATAGTTCGTTCCCCAATAGCGGGCGAGTTTCTGCATCGTCGCGAGTTGCACACCCTGCGATGCGTCTGTGACTTGTTCTCGATCTGGCCACTTGGTCGCGTTGACACGCCGCCGTAGATCGGCAAGTTCAGCGTCTGAAAAATTGAATTGAAACGGACGAATGGCAGCTTTGTCTGTCTGTGGTTGGGTAGCGCTGGTTCGCGTCATTGAGTTCTCCATTTGATTAGTCTTTGAATTCGAATTCGTGAACGCATCGGCGATGGTGCGTGGGCTGAACGCGGCTGCGAGACCTAACAGCGAGCCTGTCTTGAGAAAGCGCCGTCGTGATCGATCATCTGTTTCTTTCATCGCATCTTCCTTCCGAGCGGTACTGGTGTTTCGATTTGTGCGCTGATCGTCTCACTTTTGTTCTTTACATCGGCAATCAAGGTGAGTAACGAGTGAAGATGAAATCGCGATCTTTGATAGCCTGGTGGCAAGGGAAGCACGACTTCATCGCCGCCTCGTCCGTGGGTTTGCCGTCCTTATCAAATGACGAGTACCCCCAGCCGCCAGTCGCCGCGTATTTCTTCGAGTCCTTGACCATAAATTGAAGGTAAGCATCCGTGGGTGAGCCGGCCACGAAAGACTGTTCACGGCCAAAACTTTTGTTGTTTTCCTCAGACGGAACATAGCTCCAGGCTATTCGGCCAACGATTGCGCCTTCCGGAAACGCAAGCTTGCCGTCCCGGTAAGCCTTGATTGCTAAGTCATTCCCCAGAACGGCACGAATATCGTTGAGCTCGCCTGCTTCGTGGGCCACTGAGACCACCCTCCAGTCACGGTATCCAGGTGGAATTTTCTTTACGAAGATCGGGGCGCCCTCTTGAGCAGTGACGTGGCGCGATGTGGTTGCCGCGAATACGACAACGCCGGCCAGTGTTGCAACTCCAACCAGCAACGTAGTGAACTTTTTCATAACGGCGCCTCCTCTAAATATGCAGTGGTTGAAACCCTCTACTGCTTTCATCCGATTCGTCCGGATTCACTGAGCGGGAGGGAGTAAATCACAAGTAAAAAGGGGAATCTATTGCACCAAAGTATCGATCGATACTTTGGTATTGGTCAGCGCCGTGAGCGGGCAGCTATCACGCTGAAGACGTTTTCCGCTACTCTGCGTCACGCATAGGCTGATCGTGGTAGAATCGGGCCATGCCTAAGACGACAACCACAATAGATCAGGCCGCGTCAGTCTCGCTTCCCCCTGAAGCTGTTGACGCGCTCGGTGTCGCGGCGGGGGCGGAATTGGATGTGGAAATTATCGGCCGCGCTCTGGTGGTTCGCTCGGTTGAAGAAGCCCAGCGCTCGCGTGAGTTCATCGATTCCTTCGAGTCGATCCTGACCAGACGCCGCGGCGCCTATGATGAATTAGCCAAAGGCCCAGATCAGTAGTTCCCACCACTGAATGAAATTTCCCGACAAACTTGATGTGTTGACCGTGCACGCGAGACTGATCTCGGAAACGGGTGGGACGGGTGGCATCAGGGACGAAGGTTTGTTGGAACCTGCTCTCGCCGCGGCTGAAAATCGCCATTACTACGAGGCCGCCGATGTGGTGCGTTGTGCCGCGACCTACGCGTATCACTTGACGCAGGCGCATGCATTCAACGACGGCAACAAACGTGTGGCGGCGGCGGTCACTGAAACGTTCTTAGAGACGAACGGCGTTCGATTAATAATGACCGATGATGAGATCGTGCGGCTCTTCCTGGAGATCGCGTCCGGCATGCTAAGGCGCGATCAGGTTGAACAACTGCTCAGAGAAAAAGTTCGCGGGTAACGTTCCGCTCTTCCATTCCACAATTCTCAATCCGCAATTCGCACTCGTATTCGATTATGATGCGAGTTCCTTCTTTGATTCCGAGCTTGGGCCCGAATCGAAGAAGGAATAACTACCTGTCCCTTCGATGTTACCTTCGTCTCCATGCTCGGTACTATACGCGAACCCGTGGGTAACGCCCACGGATTATCCACGCTGTAAAACCCGCTTGTATTTGTGATATTCCCTGCGGTAGTCGAGGGCGTGGTAAAGATTGAAGCCATCGATTAGAAAAATATTCGGCTCATGAAGGCGGGGCACTAGATGCCGGGCAAAATTAAACCCAGCCCCACTAGGAGGCTGGGGCCAGCAGTTTGGGCTTGCGTCCAACCTAAGCTCTCTGAACCAGGACGGCGCTGACGCTCAAGAACCGATACCAAAGTACGATAGACATCCAGCTTTGATAGGAGCATTCTCGCTAACTATAGTTCGATGGATCGAAAACGAGTTGTGAGTCATAGCTGATGGTTACACGTGCCCTAATAACAGTGGTTGATGACGACGAATCCGTACGGGAGTCATTGCCTGATCTTTTGAGGGAATTTGGTTTCGAGGCGCAGACGTTTTCGTCCGCTGAGGACTTCCTGGCTTCTGAATCAATTGCGGAGACCAGGTGTCTGCTCCTCGATGTGGCCATGCCCGGCATGAGCGGACCAGATCTGCAACGAGAGCTAACGCGTCGCGATCAACCAATCCCAATCGTTTTCATCACAGCCCAGAGAGACGATGCGGTTCGTCCACGTTTGATTGCCCAGGGCGCAGTGGACTGTCTGTTCAAGCCGTTTGAGGCGACGGATCTCCTGCAAGCTCTTAACACCGCGCTGCAAGCGAGTTGATTACTTCAATATCTGGAAAGACACGATGTCAGCAGGAGCAAAATCGCAACAGAAGCCGATCGTCTTTGTGGTTGACGACGACATTTCGGTGCGCGAATCGGTCGAACTGCTGATCAAATTTGCCGGCTGGCAGCCGGAGACGTTTGCATCTGCCGCGGAGTTTCTGGCCCAGCCACGCAGCGCGACGCCAAGTTGTTTGGTGCTCGATGTCTCGCTTCCGGATCTTAATGGGCTTGAATTGCAGAAGCTGATCGCGTCGGATCGAACCGACATGCCAGTCATCTTTATTACCGGCCACGGCGACGTCCCAATGACTGTCCAGGCAATGAAGGCCGGAGCCGTTGAGTTCTTAACCAAGCCATTCGACGATGAAGTGCTGTTGAGTGCCATTCGCCACGCCTTAAAGCGCAGCGCGTCGGTACTCGACGATCAAGCTGAAGTAACGGCGCTGCGCAGCAGTTACGAATCACTCACCCCTCGTGAGCAGGAGGTGCTGCGGTTAGTGGTCGCCGGCAGGCTGAACAAACAGATCGGCTTAAGGCTCGGCATCAGCGAGATCACGGTCAAGGCTCACCGCGGAAAAATGATGCAGAAGATGAAAGCGGAATCGCTCGCCGATTTGGTAAAGACGGCAGTGAGACTTGGGCTCGCACCACCGAGAAATCCATGGCACACGACTGAAAGCTAAGGAAAGGAAACATCATGACTCAATCAACAAAAAATATCGTTCTCGTTCACGGCGGCTTCGTAGACGGTTCAGGTTGGGAAAGTGTCTACAGCTTGCTGAAGAAGGATGGCTATAATGTCGCGATCGTCCAGAATCCAACCATTTCGCTGGCTGGCGATGTAGCGGCGACTAAGCTCGTTATTAACGAACAGGATGGCCCGGTGATTCTGGTGGGCCACTCCTATGGTGGCGCGGTGATCACCGAAGCCGGCACCGATCCAAAGGTTGTCGGGCTTGTTTACATCACTGCCTTTGCTCCGGACAAAGGCGAGTCGGTGAACACGCTCATCAAAGATCCGCCGCCGGACGCACCCGTGCCTCCAATCCTGCCACCGAAGGACGGCTATCTTTTTCTGGATAAGACGAAGTTTGCAGCGTCGTTTGCGGGCGACGTTGATGCGGAAAAGGCCGCGTTTATGGCGGACGCGCAAGTTCCCTGGGGTGTTCAGGCACTCGCTGGTGAGATCAGCGAGCCGGCCTGGAAGAGCAAGCCAAGCTGGTACTTGCTCGTAACCGAGGACAAGATGATTCCTCCGCCGGCCCAGCGTTTCATGTCTGAGCGAGCCGGATCGACAGTCGTTGAGGCTGCCGGCAGTCACGCCATCTACGTGTCGCAACCGAATGCAGTGGCCGCGCTCATCAAACAAGCTGCAAGGGGAGTTGTTGCGGCGACCGCGGCGAGCTGAGTCGTGAAGCTGCTACGAACGGTAGACTGCTCGCGTTTATTAAGGGCGAGCAGACTGCAACAGCATAAGCATTGGTCCACTGCGACCTTGCGAAGCACAGTGAAGCTCAAAGCGTACGAGAATTTGGCCGATGCAGAACAACGACCCAAAAGCGGAAACAACTGAATTCAAGGGCAGGCGAACTCTGGTTACCGGAGGCACCAAAGGCATTGGCGCGGCCATAGTCGATCGTCTGATTCGAGGTGGGGGAGACGTTATCGCCGCCGCGCGATCTGTTTCGCCGGAAACTCCCGCTGATCGTTTTGTTCAGGCAGATCTCAGTACTCGAGAAGGAATCGAGTCACTGGTGAAAGCTGTAACTGATCGCTTCGATGGTCTGGACATCCTTATTCACAACTTGGGTGGTTCGGCGGCCCGCGGCGGTGGGGCATTGGCTCTGTCTGACAAGGACTGGCAACAAGCGTTTGATACTAACCTGTTCGCCGCTGTTCGCCTGGATCGCGCTTTTCTGCCCTCGATGTTGGAACAAGGATCGGGCGTCATCATTCACATCTCTTCAATTCAACGAACATTTCCCCTGCACGACGCGACGCTCGCATACGCCGCAGCCAAAGCGGCTTTAACTAACTACAGCAAAGGCCTTTCAAAAGACGTCAGTCCCAGGGGTATTCGCGTGAACTCAGTTGCGCCTGGCTACACTGAAACAGACGCGGCTGTGGGAATGGTCAACGAGATTGCGCAGCGAACTGGTATTAGCCCGGACGCCGCACGGCAACGCATTATGGATTCACTCGGTGGTATCCCGCTCGGCCGGCCGAATCGACCTGAAGAAGTCGCCGAGCTGGTGGCCTTCCTGGCATCAGATCGTGCTTCCTCGATCACCGGAAGCGAATACGTCATCGACGGCGGAACAATTCCGACGGTTTAGGTTTGGAGGGTGTGCATATTCCTGGTCAGAATTAGTTTGCGGTCAAAGAATTGCGCCAGCGGAGTAAAACGCAGTCATGAAGGTGATCCTCTTCGGTGCCACAGGCATGGTTGGTCAAGGCGTCCTGCGGGAATGCCTGCGTGATGAGGCTGTTGATAGCGTACTTGTAATCGCTCGCAACTCAATCGGCCAAACCCATCCAAAGCTGCGCGAATTGAGGCGACCGGATATGTTCGACTTTGACGGCGTGGCAGTCGAGCTGCAGGGTTACAACGCTTGCTTCTTCTGCCTCGGCGTCTCGGCTGCCGGTATGAGTGAGGCTGACTACACCCGACTGACCTACGACCTCACGTTGGGTTGGGCGAAGGTTCTGGCTCGGATTAATCCGGCGATGACCTTCATCTACGTATCGGGCGCCGGCACCGGCGGCAAGGCAATGTGGGCACAGGTCAAAGGTCGCACCGAGAACGCGCTGCTCGGCCTATTCCCTCATTCATACATGTTTCGTCTGGCAGCCTTGCGCCCAATGCATGGCGAGGTATCAAGAACGCGTTGGACACGGATCAGCTACGCCCTCTTTCATCCGCTGCTGCCACTGGTGCGAGCAATCGCTCCCGGAGCCGTTATTACAACTGAAGAGCTGGGCCGGGCAATGATCCGAGCCGCGAGCGAAGGTGCGCCGAAACGTGTGCTGGAAAGCCGCGACCTGCGTGCGCTTGGAGAGCCTTGATCGAAGGACAGATTCGGGGAGAGTCTCAAAAATGAAAATGCTCATGCGTGCTGTGTATAGCGTCGTGGCAATTCTGGTCTTTGGGCTGACAACTTGCCCGCCGGTTCATGCGCAGAAGCGAATCGAAGATCGGTTCGCTAACGTCAACGGAGTTCGACTTCATTATTTGACCGCCGGAAAAGGCGAGCCGGTAATTCTCCTGCATGGCTATGCAGAAAATAGTCACATGTGGCGACCCCTGATGCCTGAATTGGCAAAGTCGCATATGGTGATCGCTCCGGACCTGCGCGGATTCGGCCAGTCTTCTAAACCGGCTAGTGGCTACGACAAGAAGACAATGGCCCAGGATATTCATGCTTTGGCCCAATCACTCGGTTATCAACATGAAGTCGTCGTTGGTCATGATATCGGCTTGATGGTCGCTTACGCCTACGCCGCCCAATACCCTAACGAGGTCGATCGGATTATCCTGATGGACGCTTTTCTTCCCGGCGTAGGTGATTGGAAGACGGTTTGGCTGTTAAGAGATCTCTGGCACTTTCACTTTTACGGCGAGACGCCGCTCAAGCTTGTGGCGGGCCGCGAACGGATCTACTTCGAGCATTTCTGGAATGATTTTGCCGCCGACCCAAAGCACTCAGTGCCGGAAGCAGACCGACAGTTTTATGCCCGATCGTATGCGCAACCCGGAGCGATGCGCGCGGGTTTCGAAGTCTTTCGCAACTTCGAACAGGATGCAAAAGACTTTGCTCAATTTGCCGAGACGAAGCTGACCATGCCGATGCTGGTGCTGACTGGAGAAAAAGCTTCAGGAGAGTTTTTGATTGAGCAGGCTCGTCTTGTCGATACAAACGTCGATGGATTTGTCATCAAAGGCAAAGGCCATTGGCTGATGGAAGAAGCGCGGCAAGAGGTGATTCCGCGGCTGGTCGCCTTCATCAACAAGTCGCAGTAGGCTCGATTGTGAACGAAACTCTAGCAGGTTGCTGAAAAACTAATTTGGAGTGTGGCGGCAAGCGCAGCGCGACGCCGCTTTGGATTCGTTGACACGAAAATGCTAAGAAATCCAAAGCGCCGCCGTTGTCGGCGCACGCCAAATTTCAAGCTCGCGGCGTCCACCAGGACTTTTTCAGCAGCCTGCTAGAGCCGCCGTCTAAGTGACAGGACAATATGTCGGATATGCCAGAGGCTGAGGATGCCATATCGCCACCGCCGGGAACTACTCCCAGCGAGATGTTTCCCGTACTCACCTCCGCCCAACAAGCTCGCGTCCTCGCACAGCCAACTTCGCACCGTGGAACAGGGTGAGATCGTTGTCGAGCTTAACGAGCAGGTAACCAAATTCTTTGTTGTAGTAAGCGGGCAACTGCACGCACTGCAGGTCTCGAATAACCAGGAACACCTCGTCGCGATTTGCAATCCGGGAATGTTCAGCGGCGAACTAACTGTGCTCTCGGGCCGTCGGGGACTACTGCGAATCCGCGCCGCGAAAGTATCAGAGCTCATCGAAATCGAACGCGAGGCATTGCAGGCCCTCGTCGAAACTGACAGCGAACTCAGTGACATCTTTTTGCGAGCCTTCATCCTGCGTCGCCTGGAATTAATTGCGCGCGAAGTTGGTGACATCGTTTTAATCGGCTCCAGTCACTTGCTTGACACCCTTCGCATCAAGGAATTTCTCACCCGCAACTACCAACCCTATTCCTACATCGATCTTGAGCGTGATGCCGAGGTTCAGGAAATGCTCGATCGCTTTTCTCTTTCGATCGACGATCTGCCCGTCCTCATCTGTCGTGGCACCGCAGTCCTGCGTAATCCAACCAATGAGGAGATCACGGGCTGCCTCGGATTCAATGAAGGTATCGATCAAGCGCACGTGCGCGACCTGGTCATCGTTGGCGCCGGGCCGGCAGGACTGGCGGCGGCCGTCTATGCAGCATCCGAGGGACTTGATGTTCTGGTGCTCGAATCAAATGCGCCCGGCGGTCAGGCGGGAGCCAGTTCGAAGATTGAAAACTATCTTGGCTTCCCTACCGGCATATCAGGACACGAGCTGGCCGGCCGCGCCTACGCGCAGGCGCAAAAGTTCGGGGCGCAAATGTTGATTGCCAAGGACGCGAAAGGCCTGGCTTGTGCTCGACGGCCTTACGCGGTGTTGATTGGGGATGGGCAACACGTTCCTGCGCGGACAGTGGTGATTGCTTCGGGCGCGCAATACCGAAGGCTACAACTGGAAAACCTTTCGAAGTTTGAGGGTGCTGGCGTTTATTACGGGGCCACGCATCTGGAAGCGCAGTTGTGTGGCGGTGAAGACGTAATTGTCGTGGGCGGCGGCAACTCTTCCGGTCAGGCGGCAGTGTTTCTGGCGCAAACAACCAGACGAGTCTATGTGCTTGTTCGATCTGACGGCCTGGCAGCGACAATGTCTCGTTACTTGATACGGCGCATCGAAGAGACGCCGAATATAGAACTTCATACCAACACCGAAGTGGTTGCGCTGGACGGAAACGAACACCTTGAGCGCGTAACCTGGCGCAACAATCAAACCGGACAGACTGAGTCGCACCACATAGCCCATCTCTTTTCGATGACCGGCGCGGTGCCGAATTCTGCCTGGCTCAGTGGTTGTGTAACTTGCGATCAGGCTGGCTTTATCAAGACCGGCCTGGATCTCACCACGGAAGATTTGGCGAAAGCCAGGTGGCCCCTCAAGCGTTCGCCGTATCTCCTGGAAACCAGTATGCCCGGTGTGTTCGCTGTTGGAGATATTCGCGGGGGAAATTTGAAACGAGTAGCGTCCGCCGTCGGGGAAGGTTCGATTGCGGTGTCGTTCGTACATCAAGTGCTCGCCGAATAGAGGAGAAACATGGCTGAAGAGACTTGTTCGCATCTAAATGCCATTACCAGGGTCAAGCACCCGACGCGTCGGGAATGCGAAGAGTGCGTCAAGATCGGCGCCAGCTGGGTCCACCTTCGCACTTGTCAAACATGCGGTGCGACCCTTTGTTGTGACGACTCACCAAATCGGCACGCGACTAAGCACGCCCACGCGAGTGGGCATCCGGTGATTGCCTCGGCCGAACCCGGGGAGCGTTGGTTATATTGTTATCCTGACGATGCGTTTGCGGAGTATTAGATTCTGCCAGCTCACACCAAAATCCTGACGATTGGTAGTAGCTAGCCCGAGATGATCCGATACTAAGGTCTAATTGAATCGCCTCGGTGCGCGTGATATTTTCACAATACGACGCCATAGAGAATGAGAGTTGAACTCTTTCACCCCGATTCTGTCACAGAGCCGCGTCATTGGGTACGGCATGATCAAGCCTTCGCAATGATGTTGCGGGCCGGCTCAATTGAGTGGGGCTCGAAGCGTTCCGCGCTGGAAAGGTTCGACTACGGGGCGGGCGACCTGGCACTGTGTGATCGTCATGTGGGTGAGTGGGTTGGACTCATGAATGTATCGCATCTGCAGCTCGGTATTTCCGATGCGGCACTGATGGCCTGCTCTGACGGAGCTTACGGCGAAGTAGAACTGAGCCCTTCACGCAAGTTTGCGGATCCGCGCCTGAGTGCGATGGTTGCGGCCGTTGATGCTGAGATGGTTGCCGGCTTTCCGAACGGGCGGCTGTTTCTGGATTCTGTCGAACAGGCGATGGCCGTCGCGCTGGTCAATGGCCATGCAGTGAGGCACCGTCCGGTGCAGATATACCGAGGCGGACTAGGCTCAGCGCGCTTGCGAAGGATTAAAGAGTTGGTCCATGCGAAACTGGAAGACGACTTGAGTCTCGACGAGATGGCGCAATCGGTAGGATTGAGCACAGCTCATTTCGCGCGGATGTTTCGCAAGTCAACGGGCGAAACCCCGCATCGATTTGTTCTGCGCCAAAGACTTGAGCGCGCTAAAGCGATGTTGCGTGCTCCCGATGCGCGAGTATTGGACGTGGCGGTGGCCTGTGGCTTCAAGACCCAGCAGCACTTTGCACAGGTCTTTCGTGACGTCTGGGGAGTTAGCCCCACAGAGTATCGCCAGGCTCTTGTCGGCCCGGAAGCGACTTACGCGTCGGAAACCTTCTCCGAAGATTCGCCACGCCTGGTGATTTCTGATTCGCAGCCAGAACTT
>Ga0307468_100000304_pt1 | contig 11729 bp, 14 predicted proteins | sample atmdna_FD_203085 | JGI IMG/M metagenome (GOLD analysis project Ga0307468, IMG submission 203085) | Hardwood forest soil microbial communities from Morgan-Monroe State Forest, Indiana, United States - atmos_gases AM2C_05 | ecosystem: Environmental > Terrestrial > Soil > Temperate forest > Bulk...
TCGAGAGCGCGGCAGTACCGCTTCGTCCCTTCGACGTCGCCGAAGCGGCGGGTGGCCTCGAACCGTGCCGCCTCGCGGGTCCAGCCCTCCTGGACCAGCTCCTCGGTCACCATCTCGAGATGGAAATGCAGCTCCTCCTCGACGTCCGCCGCGACCTGCGCGGTGGACCGCCGGGGGAACCGGAAGAGGCGGCGGCCAGGTTTGCGGGCCACGTCAGGCGGTCTCGAGCACTTTGAAGACGGCCTCGGCGTAGCGCCGCCAGTTGGACGCTTCGAGCTGCAGCTCGCGCCGCCCCTCGTCGGTCAGGCGGTAGAACTTGGCCCGGCGGTTGTTCTCCGACAGCCCCCACTCGGCCTCGATCCACCCTTTCTTCTCCAGCCGGTGGAGCGCCTGGTAGAGCGCGGCGTCCTCCAGCCCGAGCACGCCGTCCGTGCGCTGGCGGATCCAGCGCGAGATGTCGTAGCCGTGCATCGACTCCCAGGACAGCGTCTTCAGGATCAGGACGGCGACGGTGCCTTGCAAAAGGTCCATGGAAGCTCTGGCCATGCTGTTCCCCTCATTTGATGAGGGGAAGGATGCGGGAGGACGTGGCGGGCTGTCAAGAGGGTATAGACTCCGCTCCGGAGGTGCGCCATGCGGGTATTCGTGACGGGAGCGACGGGCTACATCGGCAACGCGGTGGTGAAGGAGCTGCTGGCGGGCGGGCACGAGGTGACGGGCATGACCCGCTCGCCGGAGAAGGCGAAGGCCCTGGAGGCGCTGGGCGCCCGCGCCGTGGTGGGCGACATCAAAGATCCCTCGACCTACCAGGAAGCGGCGGCCGGGCACGACGCCCTGGTCCACACCGCCGTGGAGTATTCGTCCCGCGGCGTGGAAGCGGACCGGACGGCGATGGAGACCCTGCTCGCCGTGGCCCGCGAGGGCGACGCCGAGCGCCAGATGATCTTCACCTCGGGCATCTGGGTCCTGGGAGAGACGGGGACCGAGCCGGCCTACGAGGACACCCCGACCGACCATCCTCCCCAACTGGTCGCTTGGCGGACGGCGCACGAGAGACAGGTGCTGGACGCCGCGACCGACGGGCTGGCGACCGCGGTGATCCGTCCCGGCATGGTCTACGGCGGCACCGGCGGCCTGACCGCGAGCTACTTCAAATCCGCCGAGGAGCACGGCGCCTCGCAATACCTCGGAGACGGCCGCAACCGCGTCCCCTTCGTCCACGTCGAAGACCTGGCGCGCTTCTACCGCGCGGTCATCGAGCACCGCGGCCGGGGCATCTACCACGGCGTGGACGGCGCCTCGCCGACGCTGCAAGAAGTCGCAACGGCCGCGAGCCGGGCGGTGGGGAAGGGGGGAGAGACCCGGTCGGTGCCGCTGGAAGACGCGAGGCAGAAGATGGGCCCCGTCGCCGACTGCCTGGTTCTAGACCAGGTGATCCTGAGCCGCCGCAACGAAGAGCTGGGCTGGCGGCCGCGGCACGCGTCGTTCCCGGAAGAAATGGCGAACGCCTACAAGGAATGGAAGGACTCGCACAGCTCTCGTACATAGAAGAGCTTGCTCTGTGCGTACCTCCCGCCGGTATGTATAAACCCTGGCTTGCACCCGCACAATCGCGACCCCGGCATCGAAAGGATCAGAGAGTTACGCACAAAGACTCTTCACTCGTTGTGCATTCCGCAGATTATCCGCACAATTTATCTAGATAAAGAGCACAAAAAAACTCCTCTCCGCACAAAGACGCCAAGGGTATGCACATGGTATGCTTTGGTGTGTACAAGTCGTCTCCTGTCCTGCACAAATCTGATGAAGTGAAGCACGCTTCCTCGGTCAGCTCGCACAGTTTAGTCTCCATCTTGTACAGACAAAAATGTACAATGCACTGCGGACGTGAAGCCGCACACAGAAGCAGTCCGAGGGGATCGTATGGCGACAAACATCGAGATCGACGAGCAGCTTTTCAGGCAGGCCCAGCGCGTCACCCAGCTCAAGACCAAGAGGGCGGTGGTGGAGGAGGGGTTGCGGACGCTGATCTGGCTGTATGAGCAGCGCGAGGTCCGTGACCTGCGCGGCCGGCTTCACTGGGAGGACGGACGGAGCCAGAAGAGAGGGAAATAGGGCATGGAAATCCTGGTGGACTCGTCCGTCTGGATCGACTACTTCAACGGCGTCGCCAACGCCCGCACCGACTACCTGGACGAGATCCTCGGGCGGGCGCCGATCGCGGTGGCCGACCTCGTCGTCCTGGAGGTCCTCCAGGGCTTCACCGACGAGAAAGAGTGGGAGACCGCCCACGCCGCGCTGCGCAAGTTCAGGACCTACGACTTGAACGACTCCGACCTCGTATCGCAGAGCACAGTCCACCAGCGCCTCCTCCGCTCCAAGGGGGCGCTTCTCCCCACCGCGGTCGACTGCCTCGTCGCCACCTTCTGCATCCGCCGCAACCTGGCGCTGCTCCACTCTAACCCCGGCTTCGAGCCCTTCGAGCGCTACCTGGGCCTCAAGCTACCGGATCCGGGGACGCCGATTTGAGGGGGCGGTTTCCCGTCGGCCGGCATGCCGGGTCCCGTATAATCCGGAGCATGGTCAAGAGTTACACCGCGAAGTACACGAAGATCGACGCCGGCTATCTGGGGCAGCTCATCGAGTGGCCCGAGGTGGTCACCGAGGGCCACGACATCGAAGAATGCCGGTCGATGCTGCGCGATGCCCTCCAGGAGATGATCCTGGCCTATCAGGATCAAGGCAAAGAGATCCCTAGCGGGAACGACCTCTTCGAGCAGGTGTCCGTCGAGCTAGAGGATGTCCGTCAAACGGCGTGACCTGATTCAGTACCTGGAAGAGAACGGGTTCCGCCTGCTTCGTGAAGGCGCGAATCACTCCATCTACACCAACGGCTCGAAGACGATCCCTGTCAAGCGACATCGACAGCTTGACCGGATCACGGCCAACGAGATCTGCAAACAGTCAGGGCTGACGCCCAAGTTCTGAGCTCGCCGTCGCTTGGCGAGTTGGGCAGGGGTTGCCCAGCGTGCAGTAGCGTCCTTCCTAATCGCCCAATCCCATCCGCCGCCGCAGAGCCTCCCGCACGGCCTGGAAGTCGTCGTCCAAGTGGACCTCGAGCTTGCGGGGCATGAGGACGTCCTGGAGGAAGAAGAGGATATCGTCCACGTGGTGGGCAAACTCCCTAACCAAGCGAACCTCCTCCCAGGACTCGCGGCCGGGCCTGAGATTCGGTTTGCGGATCAGCTCTTCGAGCTTGTCCGCTCGCTCGGACCAGAACTCGAGATAGGGCGCCCTCTCCTCGAAGCTCCCGATCTTCACCTCCGGCAGCACGATCGGCACCAAGCGTTCGGCTAGATCCTCGGCGTCACCCTGACATTTCTGCCAGAGCTTGTAGATCTCATACATGCAGTAGGGGGACTGGAGGTACTTGTCGCTGATCACGGCCACGATGTGATCGGCGCGGGTGAGGCGACGGATGAAGGCCGAGATCCGTTCCCCGGACCGTATCTGATCGCGGTCCCGGACGAGGAGGAAGCCGTCCTTTTCGAGAGCCGCCTGGAGACCCTCGACAACCTCCGTACGGATCGTCCCCTCGGGAGTCTCATCCCCCCAGGCATAGGATATGAAGACCTCTCGGGGCTTCTCGCCTTCGGTCGGGCGCTGGGGCGGATGTCAATCTCGGGCGCCTCCATGACCGCTCGGTCCTCAAAGAAAGCGGCGAAGGCTACGGCAGGGACCGGCTTCTTCTCAAGGTCGAGTACGAGGCCGTCGATCATGATGGCGAGCGCACTCCGGGCCACCGTGATGCCCTCCAGGGTCAACAGTTCCTCGGGCCTTTCACCGATCCTCTGCCTAAAAGTCGCGTCGCGGATCTCCCGCAGAAGGCCCAGCGGGTCACGACCCTGAGCCTTGATCACCAACGCTCCGGCACCAGGCTCTTTATCCGTGCTGGTATCCATGAACTGGAGGAGGAGTTGGGTTTCCCGACGGCCATCTTTGAACCAGAAGCCGTACTTCCAATACTCGGCAAGATCCCCAGCCCTCCGGCCGATCTTTCTCATCAGGCCCCGGATGACAGCCGGAAGGAAGAAGCGGTACTTCAGCCGCAGCGTGGGTGTGCCGGGCTCCTCCTTCCAGGCATTGAGCCGACCCGCAACAGCTTCGAACGGTGGCAGCAGGTCCGGTGCGAGGTAGCGCGTCTCTCCCTGGGTAGTCTCTCCACAGGGAAAGCACATGCCACAGCTCTCCATCAGACCTAGGAAGTGCCTCTGCTCCTCAGGGGAGTGCTCTTGCCAGATCATTGCCGCGAGATCCTCACGCGTAAAGCGCCCCGAGTCCCTCAACCAGGGTACCGCCCGGCCACGGTGGAAGATGGCGTAGACGGCATCCAGCGCCCAGTCCTGGTCGAGGACGATGCAGTTGTAGAAGAGGTCCGGCCGGTAAAACACCACGCCAGTGTGGTGGAAGTAATCGAGGGCATACTCCCAAGAGACGACACCTCCGGCTTCGTCGCAGAGGGCTCGGAATTCTTCGAGGGTGAGAGTCCGATGCCGTTTCTTCCCGGGCTTGCGCTGCTGGTCCTCGCTCCGCCACTCGTAAAGTCGGCGGCGCACCTCGGCACGCCCTTGGCCGATTTCGAGGGTGCCGTTCCGTTCGAGCAGGTAGCGCATAGCATCACGGAGATGGCTTTCGAGGGTCTCTCGCCCCCGATCCTCCTTGGCGCTGTAGAAGCAGCTTTCGAAGTACCCGAGACCGTCCGGCCTCGGCGGGTCGGGGCGTCGGTCCGCAGAGCGGTCGCACTGGCTCTGCACGACGATCACCGGGCTGCCCTCGCCGGCGAGGGTCCGCATGTAGTCGAGCCAATAGGCGAGCGGCTGGTTGCGTAGGGTGATCCGGCCCTCCGGGTACTCCTCTCGGTTTTCGAACTCGGGAGCCCATAGAATGAGAAAGACGGCGCGGCTGCGCAGGAAGAGCGCATGGGTGCCGTGGTAGATATCCTGTCCGCCGAAGTCCCACCAGTTGACATGGAAGACCTGTTCCTGGTCTCCGATCCGGATCCGCATCTCCTCCCGCCAGATCTGGATGCCATGAATGGACTGAATGGACTCGTCGAAAGCGTGGCCCCGAAAGCGCCTGCAGAGTTGGGTCTTCCCGACGCGGCCGTTACCTAGGAGGATCACCTTCACCTCGTTTTCGGCCTCGGCCCCGAGGTCCAACTCAGCGAAGTAGGCGCGCAGCCGTGGGAGACAGTTGTCATCAAAACGATGAGAGAGAACTTCCCGTGGCACCCCGACCGCCTTGTTTGCCACAAAATTGTTCAGGCGCTGGCGATCTGCGAAGACCTGAAGGAGCGTGGTCGGGACTGCGGGCCCGCAGTCATAGAGGTCGAGGCTCTGGAGTTCTTGGAGCCTCGCCAAAGGAACCAGGTCCGTTACCCCCTCACAGGAAGACAGGTCGAGTCTCTGGAGTCCTTGGAGTTCCGCCAGAGGGGCCAGGTTCGTCACGCCCGTGCAGGCAGCCAAGTCGAGGCTCTGGAGTCTTTGGAGTCCCGCCAAGGGGGCCAGATCTGTCACGCGCTCGCAGTCAGACAGGTTGAGGCTCCGGAGTTCTTGAAGTCTCGCCAAGGGGGCCAGGTCCGTCACGTCCGCGAATAACAGGTTGAGGCTCTTGAGTCCTTGAAGTCCCGCTAGAGGGACCAGGTTCGTCACGCCCTCGCATCCAGCCAAGTCGAGACTCTGAAGTCTTTGGAGTCCCGCCAGGCCGGAGAGGTCTGTGAACCTAGAAGTTCTCGAAGATGGCTGTTCCATTCCAGATTCCCTGCCTCGTTGGGCCTGGCTCTACCCAGGTAGAGCTTCTGGAGGTGTGGCAGGTCGCCCAGGCTGGCAGGGAACTCGCTCAGACCTAAATCGCCCAAGTACAGGCTCTCGGCCTGGGTTCTCCGAGCCTCCTCGATCCGCCGTTCCGCCTCTGCCATCTTCGATTGCATGATGACGGAATGCTATCAAGCGGAGCGTCTGCCCGCCTGACCTGGCACCCATCCTGCTTCACCCCTCCTGTGGCGCAGTCTGCGCCGTTGCACCCCGCTTACCCAAGGAGGATCGACCCTATGAACGTGCAACTCAAGAACCTCAGCGACCAGGTCCTGGTCATCACCGGGGCTTCCAGCGGCATCGGGCTGGTCACGGCCAAGATGGCCGCGGCGGAGGGGGCGCGTGTGGTGCTTGCCGCCCGCAATGACGCTGACCTCCTCGATGCCGTCGAGCAGATCCGCGCCGACGGTGGACAGGCCATCCACGTCGTGGCCGACGTCGGCGAGATGGAGCACGTCGCGCGCATCGCCGAGGCCGCGGTGCGCGCCTTCGGCCGTATCGACACCTGGGTCAACAACGCTGGCGTGGCCATGTACGGCCGGCTGACGGAGGTCTCTCTGGAGGACGCCCGGCGCCTCTTCGACACCCTGTTCTGGGGCACGGTCCACGGCAGCCGCACAGCGGTGGAGCACCTGCGCGAGAACGGCGGAGCCCTGATCAACGTCGCCAGCGCCCTGTCCGACCGCGCCATCCCGCTCCAGGGCTTCTACTCGGCAGCCAAGCACGCGGTGAAGGGCTTCACCGACTCGCTGCGCATGGAGCTGGAGGAGGAGGGGGCGCCGATCTCGGTCTCGCTGGTCAAGCCGAGCAGCATCGACACGCCGCTGTTCGACAAGGCCAAGACGCTGATGGAGGTCGAGCCGCAGCCGGTGCCGCCGGTCTATGCGCCGGAGGTGGTGGCCGAGGCCATCCTGGAATGCGCGCAGCGGCCGATCCGCGACGTCATCCCCGGCGGCATGGGCCAGGTGCTCTCCCTGTCCGGCAGGCTGGCGCCGCGGCTAACCGACAAATACATGGAGAAGACCCTGTTCAAGCAGCAGCAGACCGACGAGCTGGTCAACGGACGGGGAGACAACCTGTTCCAGCCGGTCGAGACCGACGGCGGCGAGCGCGGCCAGAACTGGAAGGGGCGGACCCACAAGACCAGCTTCTACACCAAGGCTTCTCTCCATCCCGGCAAGGCGGCGCTGTCGGCGCTCGGGCTCGGCGCGATGCTCCTCGCCGGCCGGCAGGTGATGAAGGTGCGGAGGCAGAAGCCGAAGGAGCCGTTTCTGTTGCCGGAGAGGTTTTAGCTCCGGCTGGCGGCCGGTGTCAGACCGTCTCTCGCACCTGGGCCGCCCGCATCAGCAGATAGTTTCTCTCCGGCACGCTCGTCGTCTTGGACGCGGCCTGCCGGTAGAGCTCCGCTGCCGCATCGAGGTCTCCGGCGCGCTCGAGCAGGTGAGCCTTGACCGAGTCGAGCCGATGGCCGCCGCGCAGCCGCTCGTCGCCCTCCAGGGGCGCGAGCAGCTCGAGCCCGACCTCCGGGCCTTCCACCATGGCCGTGGCAATCGCGTGATTGAGCGCGACGACGGGGCTGTCGGTCAGCCGCCTCAGCATGTTGTAGAGCGCGGAGATCTGGGCCCAGTCGGTGTCCTCGGCGCGCGGCGCTTCATCGTGAACGGCGGCGATCGCGGCCAGTAACTGATATTCGCCGATCGATCCTTTCGCCAGCGCCGCGTCGGCGAGAGCCACGCCTTCGGCGATCGCCTGCCGGTCCCAGAGCGTGCGGTCCTGCTCGTCGAGCGGGATCAGCTGGCCGCCGACGCCGGTGCGCGCCGCGCGGCGTGCGTCGGTCAGGAGCATCAACGCCAGCAGACCGGCGACGTCGCCGTGGCCGGGCAGCATCGCGTAGACCGCGCGCGCCAGGCGGATCGCTTCGTTCGACAGGTCGACGCGGACCAGGGCGTCCCCCGTGCTCGCCGTATAGCCTTCGTTGAACACGAGATACAGCACGTGCAGTACCGAGGTCAGGCGGTCCTGTCGCTCTTCGGCGCCGGGCATGCGGAAGGGCACGCCCGATGCCTTGATGGTCTGCTTCGCGCGGCTGATGCGCTGCCCGATGGTCGACTCGGGTACGAGGAACGCCTTGGCGATCTCGGCCGTGGTGAGACCGCCCACGGCGCGCAGCGTCAGCGCGATTGCGGAGGCCGGCGTGAGCGCCGGATGGCAGCACATGAACAGCAAGACCAGCGTGTCCTTGGGATCGAACGCGGGCTCGTCGTCCTGGGCGGGCTCGATGGCGACCGGGCTGTCCCGGGAGACGGCGGCTTCACGGTCCCGGCGCGAGATCTCGCTGCGCACGTGATCGGTCATGCGGCGCCGCGCGACCTGGATGAGCCAGGCACGCGGCTCGGCGGGGAGGCCGTCGCGCGGCCACTGGACGGCCGCGGCGATCAGCGCTTCCTGCACCGCGTCCTCGGACGCGGCGAAGTCGCGGAAGCGCCGGATCACCGCAGCGAGCACCTGCGGCGCGAGGTCACGCAGCAGGCGCTCGATATCAGGGGCCAGGGATGAGAGGGTCATTCGATGTCTTGATGACCACCCAGGATCGCACGGACCTCGATCCAGAGGTGCTCGACCTGCGTCCCGTCGGCGGCGGTAACCGCAGCACCTGGCGCGGTCGACGCCTCGGCGGCGATCTCCAGCGCCCGCTCGTCGCTGTCGACGTCCACGATCCAGTAGCCCGCGAGGAATTCCTTCGACTCGGGGAAGACGCCGTCGGTGATTGGCTTGCCGTCCTTCCCCGCGCGGACGAGCCGCGCCTGCTCCGGCGAGGCCAGCCCCTCGGCGCTCACCAGCTCGCCGGCGTCCCTCAGCCGCTTCGTGAAGCTCTGCATGAAAGCCGTGTTCGCCTCGAGGACCTTCTTCGGCCAGCTCATGTACTGCTTGTAGCCATCGCGCGGGGTGTTCATGATCAGCATGTATTTCATCGGTATCGTCTCCGTGGACCGAGGCCGCCGGAATGGTCTCGCCTCTGCGGATATATCGGAGCCGGGATCTGGATTTCGACATCCAGAGGCGATCGCTAGAACTCCCCCACGAACCCGATCTCCGGTTCCAGCCGGTGCCCGGTCCGGGTCTCCACCACCTCCTGGATCTGCGCGATCAGCGCCCGGACGTCGGCGGCGGTGGCGCCGCCCTTGTTGATGAGGATGTTGGCGTGGCGGCGGGTGACCATGGCGCCGCCGACGCAGGTGCCTTTGAGACCGCACTCGTCGATCAGGCGGCCGGCGCCGATCCCCTGGATCTTCTTGAAGATGGAGCCGGCGCTCGGCTCGGTGTCGAGCGGCGGGTGACGCTCGCGGCGCCACTGGAGGTTCTCCTCGACGATACGGCGCATCCGCTCCGGATCTTCCGGCGCCAGTTGGAAGGTGGCGGTGAGGACGACGTCCGGCCGGTGGTGGAGGATCGACTGGTCGTAGCCGAACTCGAAGTAGTCGACGCCGACCGTCCGGCGCTCGCCTTCGATCGTCAGGATCTCCGCCTCGTGGGTCACCTCGGCGATGAACAGGGTCCGCTCGCGCGCCGGCGCCGGAGCGAGGAAGTGGAGGTTCTGCCAGAGCGCGCCGCCTACGGTCGAGGGGATGCCGACGTAGTGCTCGAGCCCCGAGAGCCCGTGAGAGATCGCCGTCTCGATCAGGTCGGGGTAGACGACCGCGCCGCTCTCGGCCCACAGGCGGTGCGTCGCGGGGAAGACCTCGGTGGCGCGGGCGAGATTGCGGATGACCAAGCCGCGGAAGCCGCGGTCGCCGATCAGGATGTTGGCGCCGAGGCCGAGCAGGAAGTAGGGAACCCCGTGCTCCCGGGCGGCCAGGATGGCGTCCGCCAGCTCGTCGGCGCTCCGTGCCTCGTAGAAGAGGTCGGCCGGGCCGCCGATCCGGAAGGTGGTGTAGGGCGCCAGGACCTCGCCCAGGTGGACGCGGTCGGACCCGAGGGCCTGCCGGAGCGCTTCCCGAGGCACGGCGCTCAAGCGGACGCGGCCTCGGGGTTGTCGATCATCTCGATCCGCCGGACGTGCCGCCCGCCTTCGAAGGGGGTGTCGAGCCAGGTCGCGACGATCTCCAGGGCGGTGTCGAGCTGGATCGTGCGCTCGCCGAGGGAGATCATGTTGGCGTCGTTGTGCTGCCGGGCGAGCCGTGCGATGTCGGCGTTCCAGCAGAGAGCGCAGCGGATGCCGCGCACCCGGTTGGCGGCGATGGCCTCGCCGTTGCCCGAGCCGCCGAGCACGATGCCGCGCTCGGCCTCGCCCTGCGCTACGGCCAACGCCACGGGACGGATGAAGAGGGGGTAGTCCACCGGCGCTTCGGAATGGGTGCCGAAGTCGCGCACCTCGTGCCCCCGCTGGAGCAGAAAGTCCTTGATTGCCTCCTTGTACCGGTACCCGGCGTGATCCGAACCGATCGCGATCTTCAAAAGAGCTCCCTCCCTGTCTTTATAGGTATCCCAGGCTGTGCAACAGCTTCTCGGTCTCTGCGGCCAGGGGCCGGTCGCCCGCGCAGTCCGCCTCCGGCGGCTCGGTTTCCACCGCGAAGCGGGGAGCGCGGTCCCAGCGCCAGAGGGCGCGGGTCAGGCGTTCGGCCTCCTGCGAGAACCGGCCGGCGACGTTCTCGGTCTCCCCTGGATCCCGCGCCAGATCGTACAGCGTGAAGCGCACGCCTTCGCCGCCGATCCATCGCTGGTCCGGCCGCGTCTGGGCGAAGACCAGCTTGAAACGGCCGTCCCGCACCACTTTCTGCCAGCGTCCCTTGGTCTCGTAGCCCGCCTCGGAGAAGGCGAGGCTCCCGCCTTGGGCCGCGCCGCGCAGCCGGGGCGTGAGGCTCCGTCCCTGCATCCAGACGCCGTCGCGCAGGGGGACGCCGGCCGCTTCGAGCAGCGTCGGGGCGAGGTGGATCAGCTCGACCGGACCGCGGTCGACCCGCGGGGCGAGCACGCCGGGGTAGTGGAGGATGAGCGGCACGCGCAGGCAGCTCTGGAAGCCGAAGCGGCCGTGGTCGAAGTAGTACTGGTGGTCGCCCAGCGACTCGCCGTGGTCGGCGGTGACGGCGGTGAGGGTGCGGTCGAGCCGGCCGCGGGAGCGCAGGCCGTCGAGGAGGCGGCCGATCCAGGCGTCGGTGTAGGCGATCTCGGCGTCGTAGCGCGCGACGTAGAAGGCGAGCTCGTCGCGCGCGTCTTCGACCTGGCCCTCACCGATGCCGCGCATCTCCTGCCGCTCCTTGCCGGCAACGACCGGGATGCGGCCCGACGGATCGAACCGCTCGTCGCCCTGGAAGCGGTCGCGGTGCTCGCCCGGCGGCGTGTAGGGCCAGTGCGGGTCGAGGTAGTGGACCCAGAGGAACCAGGGACGGTCGCGGGGAGCCGCGTCGAGCGATGCGAGCGCTAGGGCGGTGGCCCGCTCGGCGCGTTGGAGGTCCTCGCCGGGCTTGCCGGGAGGCAGCTTCCAGGTCTCGACGTAGGTATCGAACCCCTGGTCGAAGCGCAGCTCGCTGCCGACCGCGCCGTTGGCGACCACCGCGTGCGTCGTATAGCCGGCGGCACGGATCTCCTCGGCGAGGGTGCGAGCCCGGCAGGGGAGCGGCGTGCCGATCTTGCGGACGTTGCCGTTGTCCTTGGGGTAGGTGGCGGTGAACATCGACGCGAACGAGGGGGTGGTCTTGGGCCACTGCGCCGCCGGCTGGTCAAAGCGCACCCCCTCGGCGGCCAGCCGGTCGATCACCGGCGAGGTGCGGCGCGGGTAGCCGTAGCTCGACAGGTGGTCGGCACGCAGGGTGTCGACGGTGATGAGGAGGAGGTTGCTGCGGGCGGGGAGGAGGGCGA
>Ga0307468_100000305_pt1 | contig 11717 bp, 1 predicted proteins | sample atmdna_FD_203085 | JGI IMG/M metagenome (GOLD analysis project Ga0307468, IMG submission 203085) | Hardwood forest soil microbial communities from Morgan-Monroe State Forest, Indiana, United States - atmos_gases AM2C_05 | ecosystem: Environmental > Terrestrial > Soil > Temperate forest > Bulk...
TGTTGCTCGCCTCGGGTCAGCCGGCGTTCGCCTTCCGCTTGCCCGTGACCGTCAGCATCCACTCAGTACGCTCCTAAGGCCGTTGCCTGCATATTCGCATCCTTCGCCCAATCGACGAATTGTGCGGTCAGACTGGCCATGCCCACGCTTGCGATTCCGAGCGCAACCGAGGGTTGGACATCTTTCGACGCGAGCCACAATCCGACCGAGATCTGGAGCATGGCAGCCATTCCCATCGCGAAAAGAACGAGGAAGAAGCCCAGGTCATCCAGGTCACCGCCGCGCCACAGGTAGAACACTTCCCATGCCGACAGAGCCAATTCCAGCATGTTTTCGCCGAAGCCGATGATCGGGCTGAGCCAGACGCCCAGGAACGCTACCACGCACGACCCGAAGTTCTGCGGAGTCATCAGGCAGCGGATGTAGGCCAGCGTGATGAGCATGAATGAGAACACCACGGCGTAATACGCGACGATCAGTTTCCCGGCGTCCGCGAAATTGCCAAGGACGGATGTGCCCATCGGATCGGCGTATCGCACCGGATTGTTGTGGACATAGGTGTACCGATGCAGCGAGGGTGGCACGACGTCGCTTCCACGGTCCGTGTCCTGCTGCAGGAAACGCCCGACCGCGGGGTCGTAATATCTGCTTCGGTACTGCATGAGCCCGGAAACGGACGTCTCGCGGCCCGTATAGCCCAAACGCGTCGACGCAACGTCATACGACGTTCGACTCATGGAGCCGAAGGCCTTGTATGTCGATCGATAGACGAGCTGGCCCGAGGGATTCGAGACCCCGGCCACGGAGCCGAGGCCGTCCTGGTGAAGATACGTGATGCGATTGTTGGTGCGGCGGTACTCGGCCAGGGCCTCGTCCATGCCCGGACCGTACAAGCGATATGTCCACGTCTGATTGTCGGTGCCCCAGTCGAGAATCGGGTTTCGCGAGAGGTCGTAGAACACGCGCACCTGACCGTTCTCGATCGATGCGCCGGCCATGTCTACGCGCCGGCCTTCCGCATCGTAGAGGTTTCGCTCCGTGCCGCCCGGCGTTGCCAACGTGATGGGGCGGTTGTTGACGTCGTAAGTGAACGTCGAGCCCGAGCCGATCGTCAGGAGGTTCCCATTGGCGTCGTACGTCCGGCCTTCAGCACCGATGCCCGTCAACTGGTTGGCGACGTCGTAGGTGTAATTCGTCACGCCGGCCGGCGTGGTGAGGCCGAGCCGGTTCCCGGCCGGGTCATACGTGAATTTCTCGAAAGAGCCGTCTGCGTAGCTGCTTTCCAAAAGGCGGTAGACGCTGTCGTAGCGGTACGTTTCCGCCTTCCCGTTCAGATCCGTCTTGGACGTTCGGTTTCCGACCGCGTCGTATTGATAGCTCCACGCGTCCACGACGGCGCCGGCGGCGTCCTTCGCCACCATGGCCGACAGACGATAGGCATTGTCGTAGGTGTAGCTCGTGACGATGCCATTCGGATACTTCAGCTCCTTGCGGCGATCCATGCCGTCATACCCGAAACGGAATGCACCGAACATCGAATCGCTGATCTGCGTCAGACGGTTCTTCGCGTCGTACGTATACGTCGCCGTCGATTGCGGCGTGATCATCTTGCTGCGATTTCCGGCAGCGTCGTATTCGTACCGCGCGACGAGGTTGTACCGCTGATTCGTCATCGACGTAATGCGATTCAGCGCGTCATAGCCATAGGCGATCGTGACGTTCGCATTCGCAGCCGTGAGCCGCCGTCCCTGCGCGTCGTACGTGAAGCTGTCCGATGTTCCATCGGAGTAGGCCACGCCCGTCAGGCGATGAACGTTATATCCGTACGTCGTCGTCTGACCTTTTGCATCCGTCTTCGTCTTGAGATTTCCGACGGCATCGTAGGCATAGGTCGTCTTGCGGGACAGCGGATCGCTCTCTTCGATGAGGCGATTGAGGCCGTCGTACTTGTAGCTCCAGAGGTGACCGTTCGCGTCCTTCTGCGAGAGTTTGTTGCCGTTCTTGTCGTAGGTGTAATTGGTAACGGCACCACTCGCCTCTTTGACGAAGAGGAGCCGGCCCGCCTCGTCGTAGCCGAATTGTGTAGCGTTCCCGTTGGCGTCGGTCTCGCGGGTTTTCCGTCCCTCTTTGTCGTACTCGGTCAGCAGCATGTGGCCGAGCGCGTCGGACACGGCGACCACGCGTCCCATGTTGTCGAATTGCTGCCTGAGCGTATTGCCGCTCGGGTCCGTCAGCTCGCAGAAGCTGGCTCCTGCTCCGCCGCACGTCGCGCACGAGGCGCCGCCACCACCGCCCACCGCCCCGCAATAGCCATACGTCCACACGCCTCCGTTCGCATCGACCATTTTCGTGACGCGGCCGGCGAGGTCGTATTCATAACGGGTCGTGTTCCCGCGCGCATCGGTCTTCGCGAGGACGTCTCCGGCGGCGTTGTACGACACGCGATTCGTGTTGCCCAACGCGTCCGTCACGGCCGTGACCCGTCCCTCGGCATCGTAGGTGTAGCGCGTAGTCCCCCGAGGCGTCGTGAGGGTCGCCCGCCGGCCGGCATCGTCATAACCGAATGAGCTGATGCTGCCCTGGGGATCCTTGACCGTCGCGACCTGGCCGCGGCCCTCGTATGTGAGCTCGGCCTTGTTCTGTCCCGGATCGAGAATCGACGTGATCCGGCCCAGCGCATCACCGGTCAGCGTCGACGTATGCTGCAGGGCATCCGTGCGCGTGGCGATCGTGCCGTTGGCATTCCACGTCATCGAGGAAACGCCGCCGTTCGGATCCGTCGTCGTCAGTTGCTGGCCGGAGCTGTCGTAGGTATTGGTCGTCGTTTCCGTGACACTGCCCACGGTGCGCGAGCTCGTCAGGATATTGCCGTTTGCATCGTAGGTTCGCGTGGTGGTCACGCCGACGGCGTCCGTCGTCGTCAGCGGACGCGCATCTGCGTCGTAGGTCGTCGTGGCCACGCCGCCGTCAGGATTGACCTGACGCGTCACATTGCCTGTGGCATCGAACTCGTACGTCGTGGCAAGCCCGCGCGAATCGACTGTGCGCGTGCGGTTATTGTCCGCGTCGAATGTGGACGTGGCCACGTTCCCGGCAGGATCGGCCTCCATCGTCGCGCGCCCGAGATCGTCGAAACGGATCAGGCGATCGCCACCGCGGCGGTCCGTCACCACGCTCTGCCGCCCCGCAATGTCGTACTGAAACGACTCATCGGCGCCCGTCGCATCCGTGTGCCGGAAGAGCCGATCATCATTGTCGTAGTCATAGGACTGGGTGTTGCCCAACGGGTCTGCGAAGCTCGTCATGTTGTGACCGAGGTCGTAGGTCATCGACCAGGTCTTCCCCGCCGTATCGGCGACTGACGTGAGATCGTCGCCGTCGTACGCGTACGTGACGACACGACCGCCGAGGTCGGTCACTCGCGTGACTTTTCCCGCGCTCGTGGTGAAGGTAAGAACGGTCCTGTTGCCTGCATCGACGACGGCCACGGGCAACCCGGCCGCGTCACGCTGAACGGTCACGGTATTGCCGTTGCGATCGATTTGCGATGCGAGCCGGCCCTGCGAGTCAAACGTCAACTGCAAGCCGTCCTGGAGCTGCAGCGTCCAGCCCGACGCACCGCCGGTGAGCGCGACGTGTTTGCCGGCCGGGGCGTGATACACACCCGACGCATCCCGTGTGAATGCGTGCTCGCTTCCGTCGCTCTCACGATAGGTCACGGTGCCGTCGGCGTTCGCGATCAGCTCCTCGCCGTAGCTCCACGTCCATCCATATCCGAATGGACCGTTGTAGCCGGAGCGGCTGTTATAGGTGCGCGCAATCCCAACCGGGATTCCGCGGGCGACGACCGAGACATCCGTCATCGCTCGATGCATGTTGCCCGACGACATGTTCACAGGATCGCCCTGCGTCGTCGACGACTGATTCCCGTTGGGGTTCCCGCCACCAAAAAGTTGGCGGAGTTGCGCGATGAGCACGCCGAACGGCGAGCCTTCCAACCAGGACTCCGAGCCGAGCATCTCGGTGAGGCCGGATAGGATGTCTCCAGTGGTCGAGCCCCCCGCCAAACCACCCGAGATGGGATACGTCGCCGCACCCGTCGTGGTGTCCTGGAGGATGTAGCCCGTGCCGGTCCAGTGGCCGAGGGAGATTTCGTTCGGGGCGATTTTTGCGGTGCGGCCTTGGGCTACGGCTCCGCGGATTTCTTCTTCGACTTCTGATGAGAGCGATGCGTTTGCGAGCACCGCGTCGACGTTTGCGGACGTCACGGTCTGCAACGTCTGGCCGCTGAGGCGTGCGAGGAGGAGCGCTTTGGTGGCGCTGATGCCTTGCTGGCTTTCCATCTCTTCCCAGACCGAGCCTTCGAGGTAGCTCGACTGCAATCCGGCGAGTTGGAGGGCTTCGGCGCGGTTGGAGAGGTCGTTGTCGATCGGGACAATGCCGACGAGGAGGCGGGCGACGTCGATGTTGTTTTCGGCGGGCACGAGGCGCAGCGGGGCGCCGGCGAGGTTGTAGCGGACGTCGAGTTGTCTGCGAACGTCGGCTTCGAACACGCGCTTGACCGGACGCTGCCAGCGCACGCCGGCGGCGAAAGCGACGCCGTCGTCGATGTGCTGCATGTAGCGCAGGCCGACGAGGAAGAGCTTCTCGCTCAGGATCGCTTCGTCGTTCGTCAGGGTCTTGAGGCGATTGATGCGCGACTCGATCAGCGAGTCGGGCGGATTGCCTGCATCGAACACGAGCGTATGCGTTTCGCCGGCGATGAGGTCGTGATGCGTCGTGTCATCGGCGACGTTCGGCTGGTGATAGCGGAGGTTGAGATCGAGGTCCGCACCCGCTGCGACGCCTGCGCCTTCGGCGACCGGCTGGTCGTCGAGACTCAGGACGGGCTTGAGGCGGACGAGATACGCGGGCGTGTTGAACAGGCCACCGTATGCTGCGATCGTCGCCGCGTCATCAGCCGTCGCCGGCGCGAAGGTGATCGTGAGCTTCTTGCCCCAGATGTCGGCGAGTCTGGCGTTGTACGTGAGGACGTCGCCGATCGTGATCGCGACGGACTGCACTTGATCCGCGGGCGCGTCGACTGCGGTGCCGCCGACGCTGTCGATCTTCGCGGTGAGCGTCGACGGAACGTACGGGAAGTTCTGCTGCTTGATGCTGCCGGTCTTCGGCACCTGCGCGAGGTTGTTGCAGTTCAGGTTGTTCGCGCGGATGTACGACCAGATCTTGTCGCCGTAGAAGTCAGCGGGCGGTCGGATCGACGACGTGTTGAGATATTCGTCCTGGCTCCACGCAACCTTGCCGTTGATCTTGATGCCGGCCTGGTACTCGTAGCGCTTGAAGCTCGGATCCATGCGGACCCACGTGTCGGCGGTGCCGGTGGTGGCGCCGCGATTCGGAATGTACGGAATGTTTGCGCGCACCCATGCGTGCTGCATCTGCACGCCGACGGGCGCGTTGCCCGACATCAGCACGACGCCGCCGAAGCCTGCGGTCGCAAGCAGGTTCGCGGCCTGCGTCGGATCTTCGGTGCCGGCGAGGTTCATGGCCTTCGCCATCGGCATTGTGACGGTGCCCCACTCGAGCTGCGCGGACCAGCCGCGCGACGCGAGCATGTCGCGCAGCAGGATGGCCTGATCCCAGTCGTTGCCGCGGCCTTCCTGCAGCGTGCCGAGGGAGCCTTTCGCGACGCCGCTGTACGGCTCGAACTCGATGTGATCGTGCACCCACGCGAAGATCTTCGCGGGCGTGCCGAGCTGCGCGGCGAGCGCTGCGACTTCCGCCGGCGCGGCGGTCGTCGTCTGCGCGAGCTTCGTTGCGACGCTGTTTGTCACGACCGCGCCGGTGCTCGGTGCGGATGATGGTTCACCGCTGCCGACGTTGCGCTTGGTCGCTTCTTTGTACGTGTCCTTGAGTGGGAACGGATCCTTCGTCCAACGCGGTCCGTGCTTGCGCACGGTGAGCTCGCCGCTCACGGCCTGACGCAGTTTCGCGAGCGTCGCTTCGAGGTTCGCTTCCTCGAGGGCGTCCTTCTCGTTCAGGATTTTCCTGACGTCATTGCGCAGCTTGTTGATCGCGCTGCGCATCTGCGCGTCGCGCGACTTCGCCGAGCCCGACACGCCGTCCGGAACGTCGGGCAGAAAATCCTTGTCGATGAGGCGCAGCACCGAGTTGAGGTGCGCCTTCATCTGCCCTTTGTTTTTGGTCTTCGACAGATCGACGTTGATCGCCTCGGCAATCTTCGCGAGAGTCGTGTCGGCGGCGACGAGCGCGTAGCGCGACTTCACGCGCTTGATCGACTCCTGGATGTCGAGCGGCTGCTGCGATTGCGGCGCTTGCTCGCTCTTCAATCCGAGAGCGTTCTGCAGGCTCGCGAAGAGGCTCTTGAAGTCGAAGCGCTTGCGTCCTTCCGGATGCAGCAGAAATTCCGGATCGACGTTGAGCTTTGCAGCGATGGCGCGGATCTCCGCTTCCTTCGCGTGCTGCACTTCCATCGCGTAGAGGTAGTTATAAGGATCGCTCGCGTAGTGAAGCGAAGCCGCCAAAAGAGTCAGCGTGACGAAACGGCCGATGGGGCCAGAGATGAACGAACGGAACTTGCGCACGGTGTCTTACCCTTTCCTTTAGACAGTCGGGCGGCTCTGCCAGAAGAGCAGCAGACGATCCGCGTCCTTACGAGCGGCGGCGGTATCCACGGATACGTCGCCGAGCGCGTCGATCAAGTTGAGAAGGTGATTGATGGCAGCGGCGGACGAAGCCGCATCGCTGCCGGTAATCGCTTTCGCGGCGTTGAGTGCCGCGATTGCGGTGTCGATCGCGCGCTGATCCTGCGCAGGCGCGGTTGCATCGAGTGTTGCGAGCCGCGACGCGAGCGAGTTTTCGATCGCGACGCGGTCCGCAGCGACGGTGAGCGTCACCGTCTTCGTGACGATCGGCGTTTGGTTGCCGAATGCGCCGGTGCCGGTGACGGTGTACGTGCCGATCGCATCCGGCAGGCGGACCCACAGGTAGAGATGGAACTCCGTGCCCGTCGTGTGCACGGTCCACGTCGCAGTCGTCGCCGTCGTCGACGACAGCGTGGGCTGCGCGAAGACGACGCTCATGCCGGCCGGCAACGTCGCGGTGATCGTGAGATCCGCCGGCAGATTCGGCGGCGGTGTGACCTTGAAGTCGATCGGCACGACCCGACGCGCGTCGGTCGCAGGAATGCTGGAGATGTAGTTGACGCTGCCGAGGAGCAGCTTCGCGATGTCGAGCGACGGCGTTTGCTCGACGTCGAACGGAATCGTGATCACGCGGCCTGCGCCGTACGCATTCCAGACGATCGACGGCGCCTGCGTGGCCGCGATCTTCGCGACGACTTGGGCGGTGCCGACCGTGAGCTTCACGGAGTCGCCGTTGAGCGTGAGCTGTCCCGCGGTCGTGAAGCCGCTGGCAGTCACGTCGAGCAGCGTCGACGTTGCGTTCAGCTTGCCGCCGAACGTCACGCCGAGGGCGCCTTCGATCTTCGGATCGGCGTTCGTCGTGCTCTTGATGTAGAGCATGCCGAAGCCGGCGTGGATCGTTTCGGCGAGCTCGCTCGCGAGCTTCGCTTCGAACGCGCCCGGCTCGTAGACGATCGACTCGCTGTACGCGCCGGTGCGCATCTTCTCGGCGAACGTGTACTGATCGCCGACGAGCGTCCACGGGATGCCTGCGTCAGTGAGAGTCCTGGTGATGAACTTCGGCTCGACCGGCGTGCAACCCTTGTTGCTGTTGCCGTTCGCGCAATTCGCCCAGATGAGCACGCGCGCCGGACCGGCGACGGACATTTCCATCCGCAGCGGGATGCGCTCGATCTCGAACAGCGTCGAGGCGAGCGTTTCCGGCGTGCCGGTGATCATCGAGACGAGGACTGCTTTGTAGTTGCCGATCGCGAGATGGATCGTGTCGTACGGCAGCTGCACGGTCGCGGAGCCGCCCTTGTCGACCGACGCGGTGAACGTGACGGTGTCGAGGACGTTGTTCGTCGCCGGATCGACGATCCAGACGGCGAACGGCGCGTTGACGAGTGCGGCGTTGCCGTTGTCGGTGATCACGTTCGTGATCGGCAGCGGCGATTTCTCCCACACCGACGCCGGCGTGGAGATCGTGCCGCTGATGCCCTTACCGGTCACGGCGGTCGAGCGCACGACGAACGTCGTCGATTTCTGCGCGAGCGTTGCGCCGGCGGTGTTCTTCACCGTCAGCGTCGCCGTGTAGGTGCCCGGCGCGAACACGCCGGTCGACCAATCGAGCGACGTGGCGAACACGTTGTCGGGCGGATCGGGATTGAACGCCGGGACGTTGATCGTGTTCGTCGCCATCACCGCGTTCGTGGGTGATGTGATCGTGAGCGTGCCGGTGACGGGGATGATGAAGCTGCCGCTGGTGTACATCGCCGATGCGGTGACGTGCACGGTCTCGTTGATGTCGTACGTCGGACGATCGGTGGCGATGACGCCGGTGACCGTCGCGGGCAGCGGCACGATTTGGACGCTCGTGGTGGCGAGCACCTGCGACGCGCCGGTGATGAGATTCACCAGCACGACGTCGTAGGTACCCGGCGCGAGCGGCCTGGTGTCCTGAATGAGGTTGTGCGGGAACGTCGCGTCCTTCGCGACGGTCGCGGTGAAGTTGAGCGTTGCGGCCACAGTCGCGTTGCGCACGAGCTGCACGGCGAACGGTGCGTCGATGACGCCGTCGTTGCCGAGGTTCGTGATGGTGAGGGCGATCGGGAGCGGGTCCTTGTGCGTCACCGTCGGCGGTGTGCTCACCGTGCCGGTGATGCCTTTGCCGCTGACTTTCGTGGAGCGCACGACGATCGGCGCGGTTGCGGTTCCGAGCTCGCCGCTCACTGGATCGGTGACGACGATGCGCGCGGTGTACGTTCCGGGCGCGACGCGGGCGACGTTCCAATCGACGACGACCGGCGCGGCGGAGTTGCCCGGCACGATCGACGCGACGGTGCCCTCACCGCTCGCGAGCACGTTCGACGCGTTGTCGAGCAGCGAGACCGTCGCTTTGATGTTGCGCAGCGTGCGGCCGCCCGCGACGTACGTCCAGGAGCCGGTGATGTGCGCGGTGTCGTTGACGTCGTAGAACGGACGATCACCCGCGACGGTCGCGGAGATGGTCGGCGCGACCAGCACGACGGTGTACTTCGCGTTCGCGAGCTGGGTCGCCGGCGTCGCCATCTGCGACGACAGGAAGACGATGTATTGCTGCGGATTCTCTTCGAACGTGTTGTGTGCGAACTGCGCGGTGTGCGTCGCGCCGGCCGCGATCGACGCGGTGAACGTCCATTGCTGCACGACGTTCTGCGTCAGCGGATCGACGAGCTGCACGAGCAGCGGCGTGTCGGTGAGATCGGCGTTGCCGTCGTTCTTCACCGCGATGGCGATCGTGGCGTCGGTGCCCTGCGCAACGGTCGCCGGAACGGTGATCGTGCCGGAGAGGCCTTTGCCGGTTTGCGCCGTCGACTTGATCTCGAACGGAACGCTCTTGTCGACGAGCACGACGTTCGATGCATCGACCACGACGAGTCGCGCGCTGTAGATCCCTGCTGCAGACGAACCGGTCGGCCAATCGAAGCGCACCGGCACGAGCTGGCCCGGATTCATTGAAGCGATCGGCGTCGCCGCACTCGTCGCGAGCACGTTGCCTGTCGGATCGAGCACTGCGATCGACGCGGAGAGATTGCGCAGCGTCGTGTTGCCGTTGGTGTACTGCACCGAGCCGGTGAGCTGCACCGTTTCGTTGGGGTTGTACGCGCCCTTGTCGGTCGCGAGCGTCGCGCTCAGTGCGGACGCAGGAGTGATCGTGAACGGAGTGGATGCGCTCGCGATGAACGCGCCGTACTGACGCAGCGTGGAGACGACGGTGTACGGAGCGGCCGCGGTGACGCCGGTGTTCCAGACGAACGGCGTGGAGGCGGTGCCGTTCGGCAGGGCCTGCGCCGGTCCGACGACCGTGCTCGTGCCGTCGCCGCCCGCGGGAAGCGCCGCGTAGAGAACGTCCGACGTCATGACGGCGAAGCTCTTGCCGGGAGGCGCCCAATACACGTACATCGAGTACGGGCCAGCCCAGTTGAACATCGTGGCCTTGAAGCGGTGGAAGCCTGCGGTGAGGTTGACGGCGGCGGTGCGCTCGATCGTGCCGTGGTTGCCGCCGTTGTTGATCAGCAGCGAGCCGTCGATCTCGAGCCACGAGCCGTCATCGGAGCCGATGAGGAACTGATACGTGCCCGCGGTCTGCGCGAAGAACACGCCGTCCCACACCGTGCCCCAGAACGTGCTCGGCACGCCGGCCGGAGCGGAAGAGAAGATCGCGGAGGTGGCGTGCTTGACGGTCAGGATCGGCGCGCCGAGGAACACGACGCCGCTCGGGAGACCCGGAGCCGATGACATGTGCGCCGTGTCGAGGTTGTAGTAGACGCCGTTGAAGCCGCCCGAACCGCCGCCCGTCGTGGCGGCGCCGTTCGCGGTGCGGTCGAACATCGATACCGGCTTGAAGCCGTTCTCGATGATGTCGAAGTAGAAGTGCATCGTGTACGTCGAGCCGGACGGCACGTCGTCGGGGATGGTGACGATCATCTGGCCGCTGTTCGGATTCGTGGCGCTCGGCGACCAGGTGAAGTAGAGCTCCGTCGACGGACGGTTGTCGCCCGAGACGCGGATGGAGTTGCGATCGAACGTGCCGGCGACGCCGAGCTGCGTGAGCTTCTGCGCGAAGTCGACGTTGGCGATCATGAAGCGGCGCACGCCGTCGGTCTGGATCGGCACCGACACCGGCAGTGCGTAATGCCAGCCGGGGAACGCGGCGGGCGGGAGTCCGTCGACGGTCTGATTCGTGGCAACCGTTGCGACGGTGGTTCCGGCCGCATCGCGGATGACGAGATCGGTCGTGATGCCGTCGTTCGTCGTGCCGACGTTGCCGACGGCCTGCGTGATGTTGACGTTCGTGTTCGGACCGTACGCCGGGTGGTCGGTGGAGACGTTGAGCGTGAGCGGCGCGTAGCCGGTGACGCTCGGCACCGAGACGTCGCGCACCACGTGCTCGCTGGTGTACGGATTGTCGTAGGTGACCGACGCCGGACCGCTCACCGGACGCGACTCTCCGTTCGTGAGGCCGTTGAGTCTCACGTTGAAGAAGAGGTCGTAGCCGGAGTCGGTGACGCCGGGGAGATGCCACTTGAGCTGCTTGCCGCCGGTCACCGCGACCGATGACGTCGGCGCGATATTCGCGGAGACGAAGTCTTCGTTCGACGGGAGAAAGAGCTGGAAGTCGACGTCGAACTGGCCGAGGCGGAGGAACGCGGCCGGGAGGGCGATCATCGCCCACGTCGACTCATCGATCCACTGCACCTGGCTCTCGCCGTCGGCTTCGAACCAGCCGCCGTTCGGCTGTTGTTTGTTGATCAGCCAGAGCATCGACTGGCGCAGGCCCGGATCGGTGCCGGGGACGCCGGCGCGAGCGAGCGCGTAGAGACACTGCGCGTTGCGGACGATCGGATACTTCGGCGAGAGGATCGCGCCGAACGAGCCGTCCGGATTCTCGAGCGATTGCAGGAATGCGGCGATCGTCGCGATGCGGCTCTTCGCCGACGCGGCGAGCGACGGATCGGAGAGCTGCGGCTGCGCGTACGTCAGGCCGATGAGCACGCGCGCGGCGTACTCCGGACCGCGTGTGCGCTGCGC
>Ga0307468_100000307_pt1 | contig 11703 bp, 9 predicted proteins | sample atmdna_FD_203085 | JGI IMG/M metagenome (GOLD analysis project Ga0307468, IMG submission 203085) | Hardwood forest soil microbial communities from Morgan-Monroe State Forest, Indiana, United States - atmos_gases AM2C_05 | ecosystem: Environmental > Terrestrial > Soil > Temperate forest > Bulk...
GCGGGATACTCGCTGGCGCGCACCCTCTTCGACGAGCCGTCGGTCTTCGTCGACCAGGCGACCGGCGACCAGTACCAGCCGAACAACTACTACCGCAAGTACTACGGCACCACCACGCTGCGCGAGGCGATGGAGGAGTCCCGCAACATCGTCGCGGTGAAGCTCCTCAACGAAGTCGGGTACGGTCGCACCATCGACACCGCGCGCCGGATGGGGATCTCGAGCGCGCTCCGGCCCTACCCCTCGATGGCCCTCGGCACGATGGAGGTGTCCCTCATCGATCTGACCACCGCCTTCTCGGTGTTCGCCAACCAGGGGGTGCGGGTGGAGCCGCACTTCATCCGCCAGGTGGTCGACCGCGAGGCGCGCGTCCGGGAGACCTCGAAGCCGCGCATCGTCGAGGCGCTCCGGCCGGACGTCGCGTACCTCATGACCTATCTTCTCGAAGGAGTCACGGAGGCCGGCACCGGCGCCGCCGCGGCCAAGGCCCTGACCCAGGTGGTGGCCGGAAAGACCGGGACGACGGATGACCTGGCGGACGCCTGGTTCGTCGGCTTCGCTCCGAACCTGGTCGCCGGCGTCTGGGTCGGCTTCGATCAGAAGAAGACGCTCGGCGAGGGCGAAACCGGCGCCAAGGCGGCGCTGCCGATCTGGATCGACTTCATGAAGGCGGCGCTCGCGACCCAGCCGGCCGCCAAGTTCACCCGGCCGGCGCGCGTCGTCTATGCGCCGATCGATCGGCGTACCGGCCTGCTCGCCACCGCCGACTCGCACTGCCCGGCGACCTTCCTCGAAGCGTTCATCGAGGGCACCGAGCCGACCGAGCCCTGCTCCGAGGCGGAGCATTTCCGGGTCTCGCTCCCCTACTACCTGCAGCGATTCGAGATCGGCCGGAATCTCGAACTGCGCATCGACACCGAGACGGTCGTGCAACTCGTGCGGGAGGGGTCGGGCGAGCTCGAGCTTTCCGAGGACGGGCAGGAGCTGCTGCTGCACGAGGAGGAGGGGGTGCGTCGCGTGCGTCTCGACCTGCGACGCGGCGAGCGGCGTGATGCGCGCGACCTGCTGGCCGCCGGCACCGGCGGCACCGACCCGGCGCCCCCCGATGGCGGCGAGAAACCGGTCGGGCTCGACGGTCGTCCGGCCACCATCATCCCGATCAAGCCGGACTGAGGGCGGTCGCGGCGCCTCGGTCGCGCGTCAGTGGTTGTCGATCTGAGCCTTCTGCAGCCGGCCGGAATAGTCGACGTAGATGGTCTTCCACTCGGTGAAGATCTCGAGCGCCGTTTCGGCCGCGCCCTCGCGGTGCCCGTTGCCGGTGCGCTTCGTCCCGCCGAACGGCAGGTGGGTCTCCGCGCCGATGGTCGAGGAATTCACGTAGGTGATCCCGGTCTCGAGGTCGCGGGCCGCGGCGAAGGCGCGGTTGACGTCCTGCGTGTAGATCGAGGACGACAGGCCGTACACCGAATCGTTGGCGAGGGCGACGGCGTCGTCGAATGAGTCGGCGGCCAGCACCGCGACCACCGGTCCGAAGATCTCCTCGCGGGCGATCCGCATGCCGCGCTCGACGCGGGTGAACACCGTCGGCGCCACGTACCAGCCGCGGCCGTGCTCGTTGCGCGTCAATCGCACGCCCCCCGCGGCCAGGTCGGCCCCCTCGTCGCGGCCGACCCGGATGAACTCCAGGATCTTCTCCATCTGGGACTCGTTGATCACCGGCCCCATGTCGTTGGTCTCGTCGAGCGGATCGCCCACCTTGAGCGCCGCGACCCGCTCGAGGAAGCCCTTCAGGAAAGGCTCGAGGACCCGCCGGTGCACGATCAGCCGGCTGGTGGCGGTGCAGCGCTGCCCCGCGGTGGCGAAGGCGCCCCACACCGCGCCGTCAATCGCGAGGTCGAGGCGCGCGTCGTCCATCACGATCATCGCGTTCTTCCCGCCCATCTCGAGCGCGACCCGCTTGAACGAGGCGGCGCAGGCGGTCGCCACGTCCCGCCCCGTCTCCGACGATCCGGTGAACGAGACGAGCGCCACTCCCGGATCGTCGCGCAGCGCCTGTCCGACGGTGGCGCCGCCCCCGGTGACCAGACCGACGACGCCGCGCGGAATCCCCGCCGCCTGCGCCACCTGCACCAGGTTGGTCGCCGACAGCGGCGCGTCGCTCGCCGGCTTGAGGACCACGGTATTGCCGCACAGAAGCGCCGGGATCATCTTCCACGACGGGATCGCCATCGGGAAGTTCCAGGGCGTGATCAGCGCCGCGACCCCGATCGGCTGGCGGGTGGTGAAGCAGGCCTTGGATGGCAGTTCGGAGGGAGTCGTCCACCCGGCGAGTCGCCTCCCCTCGCCGGCGATGTAGTAGCAGACGTCGATCGCCTCCTGCACGTCGCCGCGCGCTTCCCGCAGGGGCTTTCCCATTTCGCGCGCCATGTCGCGCGCCATCTCCTCCTTGCGGCGGGCGAGGGTCTCTCCCATGCGGAAGAGGTACTCGGCGCGCTTCGGGGCCGGCACCTGGCGCCAGGTCCGATAGGCGCGCGCCGCCGCCTCGACCGCCGCCTGCACCTGGTCGGGCTCCGAACTCTGGAACCGGCCCACGACCTCCGAGCGATCGGCCGGATTTCGATTCTCGAACGGATCGCCCGGGGCCGCCACCCACTCCCCGTCGATGAAATTGCGATAGCTCCTGGGTTCGGTCATCGTGCGCCGCTCCGCGTGGGTCGCGCGATCGGGAAGTCCTGCTTTCGGGGTTGACGGAGGCGGGATGCTAGCAGACGCTCGAAACGGGGGTCAACAACGGCGCCGCTGGCGCGGCTGCTTCAGGCGGCTGATTGGCCTCGCAGAGTCCGCGCGATCCCTTCGCACAGGCGCGAACGCCGCCGGTCGGCGAGGGCGGCGAACAGTCCCGCGAGATCGCTCCAGGCCTGCTCTGAATCGTGATTGCGGACGAGGCTGCGGTGCAGCCCCTTGAGTCGGTCGAGGGTCCTGATCGGATGCACGTTGCTGGAATACTTCGAAGTCTCGGAAGGTTCGCCCGGCAACCGGTGTCGCCGTTTGTGCCGTAGTGCTTGCTCTCGCTCTACAGGGTGGGTGTCAGGGTGGCAGGGGGTGTTTCGGGGGGTGCTGTTCCACCGGCTGCCGGGGCGATCCTTCCGATGCATCCAACCCTCTTTCCTGCCTCGGTCCGAGTGACTGGCCGAGAACGGCTTTGCAGGAAAGCAAACCACATGCCTACGGTTGAAATCCCTGAAATTCAATCGAACTTAGTCAGTAAGCTATTGAATTATAAAGACTACTGTCGATACGGAGGCGGCGACTGGAGCCCAGGTCAAGGTGGCGCCGAACGTACCTGCTATGGCGAAATGGCGCAGAAGCGGGCGGCAGTGGGGCGCGGGCGTCCGGAACCGGTCAGCGTGCCGCACCCGACAGGGCGGACTTCATCTCTTTGATCCGCGACGAGACGTCGCGATAGGTCGAGTCGACTCCGAAGACTTCGGTGTAGGCGCGCAGCGCTTGGTCGAACTCGCCACGGTCGCGGTGAATCTCGGCGATGTCGTAGCGCAGGCCGAGCGCCTGCCGATCGTCGAGATTCGGCATGTCGAGACCACGCCGATACCACTTGAGCGCCAGGTCGGGCATCCCCTTGTCGCGGAAGCAGAGACCGAGGATGCCGCAGCATTCGAGGGTGCGCCCCGGATCCTTGGCGGCGAACTGGAACTCGCCGATCGCCTCGTCGACGAGGCCCATCTCCTTGTAGGCGATCCCGAGGTTGTAGTGCGTCTCGTAGTCGTCCGAGTCGACCTGCTGCTCGACGCCCTTCTTGAACGCCGCGAAGATGTCCTCGAAGGAGTGCGCCTGACCGTCGAGCGTTTCCTTGATCGGGCCGTCCGCGTCCGGTTGATCGTCGACCAGCGATCGGCTGATCTCGGCGCCCAGATCGAAGAAATCGTCGTCGCCCGCAGGCTCCGCGGCCGGTTTCTCGAGCTTGAACACCGCCTTGGGAGCCGCCGCGCGGGGTTGTTTCGCAGGCGGTGCGGGCGCCCGGGTGGACGCCTTTCCCGCCAGGGCCTGTTCGACTTCGAAATCGAGATCGGTCTCCCCTGCGGGCTTTTCCGGCGGGGCGGGGGCGGCGGGCCTGGCGTGCGGCTGCTCCAGGCGCTTCAGGCGCGAAGCGACCGCGGCGCTGCCGGGATGCTGCTTCCCCAGCTGGAACAGCACCTGCCGCGCTTCCTCGACCAGCCCCTGCTCGATGTAGAAATCGACCTCTCCGAGCTTCTCGTCGTCGGGCTCCGACGGGAGCGCCACCGGGGTCGCGAACGCGCCCTCCGAACCGGCCGGCCCGGTCGCGGGCGCCCGCTTCTTCGCCGCCCGCCCGGCCGGCTTCGCGGCGGGAGCCGGGAGATCGTCCTCGGCCTCCGCGGCGTCGCGCTTCGGCGCGGACGACAGGATGGTGCGCGCCGTCGTGACCCCCACATCGTTCGAGGCGGCGGCTTCCTCGTCGAGGTCGAGATCGATCTCGAGATCCCTGGCCGAGGGGGGCTTTTTCGCCGATCCCCCGGCGCTCCCCGCGACGGCCTTGGGAGCCTTGGGCGCCACCACCGGCGCGGGAACGACGCGCAGCGGCGGCTCGGGGCCGCGCTGTCGCTCCACCAGGGGGCTGTCCGGATCGATCCGGACCGCTTCGTTGAGCAACTCGCGCGCCTCGGCGTCGCGTCCCATCTCGCGCAGATGGCCGGCGACCGCGATGCATTCGCGGATCGCCCCGTCCTTGTTCCCCTCGGCCAGCAGGATGTCCTTGAGCCGGAGACGGGCCGCCTCGTGCCGCGGGTAGCGCTCGAGAATCGCCTGCAACTGCTCGCGCGCCTTCTCGTGCAACCCGTATTTCACGAACACCTCGGCCTCGGTCAGGTGTTCGCTGATGAACTCCTCGTCGACCTGGCGTCCGTCGACGTCGGCCGACTGGATCTCCTGGATGCGGCTGTCCGGCCCGTAGAGGGACTCGTCCGCATCGAGGGAATCGCCGGCGACGGCCTCGGTGGGCGCCTTGGCGACCGGCGCGGCGGTCTCGATCGAGGGCACCTCGGCCTCGAGCTCGATGTCGACGGCGCCGCTTTCATCCTCGAGGTTGAAAATCTCCTCGGCGCTGCGGGTTTCCTCCTCGGCCCGGGTGGCGGAGGCGCCCGGCTCCTCCTCCTCGACGAGGACGACCTCGATCTCCTCCTCCTCGATCCTGGCCGGCAATGCCGCGGCGGCGGCCGGCGCCACGGGGCGGGCTGCGGAGGCCGGCGGAGCGGCGGCCGGCGTGGCAGCGGCCGACGGCGGGGCGACGGCGGCCGCGCCGGACTCGGCGTCACGCTGCAGCCGCTCGATCGCGGGGTCGCCCGGTCGCAACGTCGCCAGGCGCCGCAGGACTTCCTGGCCGCGATCGCGGGAGCCCGACGCCATCAGGATCGGCGCGAGGCGCACCAGCGCCTGCGCCTCGGCCTCGGCGTCGCCGCCGCGGGCCGCCTCTTCCGCGCGCGCCGTCAGCGCCTGCCGGTGATCGGGATGCCGCCCGAGAAACTCGTCGAGCAGCGCCGCCGGCTGGTGCCCGGTCGCCGGTTCGGCCCGCGCCACCGCACGCTCGAGCATCTCCCACGCCTCGGCGGTCTGGTTGGCCTCGTCATGCCCGCGCGACAGCACCATCAGCGATTCCGCGTTCAGATCGTCGTCGATCCCCTGTCCGCCGACCGCCTTCCTGAAGGCGGCCGCCGCCTCCGCGGCGCGCCCGGCGCGGCGCAACGACTCGCCGAGGACGACGTGCGCCAGGGCGCTGCGCGCGGCATGCTGCACCACCTCTTCCGCGGCGCTCACGAGCGGCGCCGGCGCGGTCTCGATGCGGGTCACGACCCCGAGCAGGAGCCCCGGGAGCCCCGGCAGGGCCGGGCTCGCCTGCACCGCCCGGCGCAGCACTTCGATCGTCTCGTTGACGGCGCCACGCGCGGCGGTGGAACGGGCGACGAGGCAGTACTCGCGCGCCGCCTCGTCGGCCTTCGAGGACTTCATCAGCGATTCGGCCAGCGCCAGGCGCACCTTCAGGTTCTCGGGATCGATCTCGAGAACCTGGCGCAGCGCCTCGGCCGCTTCGGCGGGCTGGTTCTTCTTGTGGAAGTGATCCGCGAGCTGGACGTACTGCGCGCGCGCGTCGCTCTGCAGCCCCTGCTGCACGTAGAGGACGGCGAGTCGCTGCTGGCTGTCGATGTTCGTGGGATCGAGCTTGCAGACCTTCTTGTACATCGCGATCGCCTTCAGGTGGAAGCCGTCGCGACCGTAGTAGTCGGCGATCCGCACGAAGTGCTTCAGCGCGTCGGAGTTCTTCCCGGCGCGCACGAGCAGGTCGCCGAGCTTGTTCATGACGTTCATGTCGCGGGGGTTGTCGTCCGCGAGCTTCTGGTACTCCTTGACCGCCTCGGCGAGCTTCCCCGCCTTGACGAATTTTTCCGCGGCCTGGATGGTCTTCGCCCGGTCGAGCGCCGGCATCGATTACCTCGCCCCGGGGGCCGGTCCGGCGCCCGCGGTCGGGCGCGGACCCGGGACGCCGCGGAAGGTCGACCGGTGCAGCGGCGTGGCGCCGTGCCGGGCGAGCGCCTCGAGGTGCGCCTTCGTGCCGTATCCCTTGTTGGCGTCGAAACGGTAGGCGGGCCAGTCGGCGTGCAGGCGCCGCATCAGGGCGTCACGCCGCACCTTCGCCACGATCGACGCGGCGGCGATCGTGGCGCACAGCCGATCGCCGTGGACGATTCCCTGCTGCGGGATCGCGGTCCCCGGGATGGCGATGGCGTCGACCAGGAGATACTCGGGCGTCACGGCCAGGGCCTCCACGGCGCGCCGCATCGCCAGCTCGGTCGCGCGCAGGATGTTCCGCGCGTCGATCTCCGCGACGTCGGCGATGCCGAACGCCACGGCGACCGCACGCTCTTCGATGATCCCGGCCAGCGCCTCGCGCCGCGAAGGCTCGAGGAGCTTCGAATCGCGGAGCCCGTCCACCGGCCGGAGCGGATCGAGGATGACCGCCCCCGCCATGACCGGGCCCGCGAGACAGCCGCGACCCACCTCGTCGACGCCGGCGACATGCCGCACCCCCCGGGCCCAGAGGGCCCGTTCGCGAGTCCGGCCGGCCGGTCGTCCATGCACCCTCCTACGCCTCGCTGCGCTCCTCGATGCGCGCCGACTTCCCGCGGCGGCTTCGCAGGTAGTACAGCTTCGCGCGGCGCACCCGCCCGCGCTTGGTCACTTCGATCTTGCCGATGACCGGCGAGTAGAGCGGAAAGATCCGCTCCACGCCGATGCCGTCGGAGACCTTGCGCACGGTGAAGGTGGCGCCGACGCTGCCGCCCTTCATGGCGATCACCAGGCCGCCGAAGACCTGGATCCGATCCTTCTCGCCCTCGCGCACCTTGACGTGCACCTTGACCGAGTCGCCCACCTGGAAGGCGGGCGGCTGGGTCTTCATCTCACGACTTTCGATCAACTTGACGACGTCCATGGTTCCCCTCGCTTCCTCGTTTCAGTGCTCCGGTGCCGTCGTGCCGCGCGCCCGACCTGTCAGAAGGTCGGGGCGCTCGCGGGCCGTCCGTTCCAGCGCCCGCTCCCGCCGCCACGCCGAGATCCGCGCGTGGTCTCCCGACAGCAGGATCTCCGGGACCTTGTGGCCGCGGAAATCCGCCGGGCGGGTGTACTGCGGAAAATCGAAAAGTCCCTCGGAAAAGGTGTCGCGATGCGTCGCCTCGGCGTCGCCCAGCGCCCCCGGCAGCAGGCGCGTGATCGAGTCGATCAGCACCAGCGCGGGGATCTCGCCGCCGGTCAGCACGTAGTCGCCGATCGAGATCGATTCGTCCGCGAGATGCTCGCGCACCCGCTCGTCCACCCCTTCGTAGCGGCCGCACAGCAGCACGAGCCGCGGACAGCCGGCGAGCCTCCGGGCGGTCTCCTGATCGTAGCGGCGCCCCTGCGGACAGAAGAGGATCGTGCGCGTCCCGTCGACGGGCGCGGTGTCGCGGATCGCCTCGACCGCGGCGAACAGCGGTCCGGGCATCAGCACCATGCCGCCGCCGCCGCCGTAAGGCGTGTCGTCCACCTTTTTGTGGCGATCGTCCGCGTAGTCGCGCAGGTCGTGCACGCGCACGTCCACCAGGCCCGCCTCGCGCGCGCGGCGCACGATGCTGAAGCCCAGCGGCCCCTCGACGAGGCCCGGGAACGCGGTCACGACGTCGATCTGCATCACAGCTCCAGAAGCCCCTCCGGCGGGTCGATGGTGATCGTCCGCGCCGCCTTGTCGATCGCCGTGCAGATCGAGCGAGCCGCCGGAATCATCAACTCGCTCCGCTCCGCGTCGCCGGCTTCGGGCGTCTCGATCACGAGGAGCGGCGCGCCACCCGTCTCGATGACGCGCCGCACATGACCCAGGTCGCGCCCTGAGCGCGTCCTGACCCGCATGCCGACCAGTTCGAAAATATAGTAGGCACCCTCCGGGAGATCAACCAACCCGTTGCAGGGCATCAGGATATCGAGGCCCTCGAACGATTCGGCCTGCCGGGCGGTGTCAATCCCCCGGAACTTGATCACCACCTTGTTCCCGTAAAGCGCGTAGGTCTCTATCTCCTGCCGACTTGCGACGATCCCGGGGCCGCCCACGTGGACCTCGGCGCCGCTCCGGAACTGGTCGATTCCACCCCGGATCAACCGCCCCGTCAGCCTTCCGCCGGCGCCGCGAAGCCTCAGACCGGTCGCCACCGGGACCAGCGCCCCCCGGTCCTCGCCCGCCGTGCTAGTCGAGGATTTCAAGATCGTAAGCGCGCCCTTCCTTGTCGCCGGCCACGTCGAGAAGCGTGCGGAGCGCCTGCACCGTGCGTCCCTGGCGCCCGATGACGCGCCCCATCTCCTCCGGCGCGACGCTGAGCTCGGCCACGTCGGCGTCGTCCTCCTCCACCACCCGCACCGACACCTGGTCCGGACGATCGACCAGGCGGCGCGCCATCGCTTCGACCCACCCCTTGAGATCCATCTTCGGGGTCAGGCGGTCGCGGTGGCGCGCGCCCGCTCGATGAGCGAACGCACCGTGTCCGACGCGTGCGCGCCGCGCTTCAGCCACTCCTCCGCCTTGCCGACGTCGAGGCGCACCACCTCGGGCTTCTTGGTCGGGTCGTACACCCCCAGCTGCGCGGTCACCCGCGAGCCGGGCGTGCGCGCCGACTCCGACACGACGATGCGATAGAAAGGCCGGTTCTTGGATCCCGCGCGAAACAGTCTGATGGCCAGCACTCCCTCACCTCCGGCGCCCTTGCGGCGCGTCACCCTGGTTCACCGTGGAAACGATCGCCCCTGCTTGAACATCGCGCCGAGGTTCGCCCGGCGGCCCTGCGTCTGCAACGACTTCATCATCCGCTTCATCTGCTTGAACTGCTTGACCAGCCGGTTCACCTCGTTCACCGACGTGCCGGAGCCGCGCGCGATCCGCAGGCGCCGGCGGCCGTCGAGAATCTGCGGCGCGCCGCGCTCCTCCCGGGTCATCGAACCGATGATGGCGCGGGAGCGTTTCAGGCCCGCCTCGTCGATCGGCGCGTTGGCGAGCGCCGCGCCGCCGGGGAGCATCCCGAGCACCTGCCGGATCGACCCCATCTTCCCCATGCGGTCGATCTGCTCGGCGAGATCGTCGAAAGTCAGCTCGTTGCGGCGCAGGCGGCGCGCCGTCTCGACGGCCTCCGCCTCGGTCGCGATCCCCTGCGCCTTTTCGATCAGGGTGAGGACGTCGCCCATCCCGAGCAGGCGCGACACCATCCGGTCGGGATGGAACGCCTCGAGGTCGTCGATCTTCTCGCCCGTGCCGACGAACTTGATCGGCACGCCGGTGACGTGCCGGAGCGACAACGCGGCGCCCCCGCGCGCGTCGCCGTCCGTCTTCGAGAGAATCGCGCCGGTCAGCGTCAGCCGCTCGTGAAACGCCCCCGCCGAGCGCACCGCGTCCTGCCCGGTCATGGCGTCGGCGACGAACAGGATCTCCGCCGGGTTCGACATCTCCTTGAGGGTGGTCAGCTCCTGCATCAGATCGTCGTCGATGTGCAGGCGACCCGCGGTGTCGATCAGCACCGGGCTGCGGCCGGTCTGGCGCGCCTCGCGGAGCGCCAGCGTCACCGCGGCCGCGGCGTCGCCGCCCGGGGGCGCCGTGATCACCGGGACCTCGACCTGCTTCCCGAGGATCCGGAGCTGCTCGACCGCGGCGGGGCGGCGCACGTCGGCGGCGACCAGGAGCGGCGAGCGACCGCGGCCGCGGAGGTGCCGCGCCAGCTTCGCCGTGGTGGTCGTCTTCCCCGATCCCTGCAGTCCCACCATCATGACGACCGTCGGCGGGTGCGCCGCCTCGCGCAGCCGCTCCTCCTGGGACCCCTGTCCGAGGACGCCGACGAGCTCGTCGCGCACCAGCTTGATGACCTGTTGCCCCGGGGTGAGGCTCTTCAGGATTTCCTCCTGCGCGGCGCGCGCGCGCACGCGGTCGAGGAGATCCTTCGCGACCGTGAGATGCACGTCGGCCTCGAGGAGGGCGCGGCGGATCTCGCGCAGCCCTTCCTGGAGCTCGGTGTCGGTCAGGTGACCGTGGCCCCGGATGGTGCGGAAGACCGATTGCAGCCGGTCGGACAGCGTTTCGAACATGGCGTCGGGGGCTCAGACCAGCGACAGCAGGTGCCCCAGCTTCTCCTTCTTGGTCTTGAGATAACTCCTCGACATCTCGTTCGGCGCCACCTCGAGCGGCACCCGTTCGACGATCTCCAGGCCGTAGCCGCGGAGCGCCGAGAACTTCCCGGGGTTGTTGGTCAGCACCCGGATGCGCCGGCAGCCGAGGTCGCGGAGGATCTGCGCCCCGATGCCGTAGTCGCGGTGATCGGCCTTGAAGCCGAGCTTGTGGTTCGCCTCGACCGTGTCCTTGCCGGCCTCCTGCAGCTCGTAGGCCCGGAGCTTGTTGAGGAGCCCGATGCCGCGCCCCTCCTGGCGCAGGTAGACGACGATGCCGCGTCCGGCGCGCGCGATGATCTCCATGGCGCGGTTGAGCTGCGGGCCGCAGTCGCAGCGCATCGAGCCGAAGACGTCGCCGGTGATGCACTCGGAGTGCACCCGCACCAGCACCTGGTCCTCCGGGCCGATGTCGCCCAGCACCAGCGCGAGGTGGGTCTTCTTCTCGATGTCGCTCCGGTAGGCGACCAGCCGGAAGCGGCCGTGCCGGGTCGGGATCCAGGGCTGCGCCACGCGTCGCACCAGGCGCTCGTTCCGCATCCGGTGCGAGATCAGGTCCGCGATGGTGATCATCCGGATGCCGTGCCGGCGCGAGAAGCCGAACAGATCGTCCTGCCGCGCCATGGTGCCGTCCTCGTTCATGATTTCGCAGATGACGCCCGCCGGGTAGAGACCGGCGAGGCGGGCGAGATCGACCGCCGCCTCGGTCTGCCCGGCGCGCTTCAGGACGCCGCCGTCGTGCGCCCGGAGCGGGAACATGTGCCCCGGCCGGGTCAGGTCGGAGGGGCGCGTGTCCGGGTCGATGGCGACCCTGACCGAGTGCGCCCGATCGGCGGCGGAGATCCCGGTGGTCACCCGGTCGCGCGCCTCGACGGAGACGCAGAACGCGGTCGCGAAGGGCGAGGTGTTCTTCTGCACCATCTGCGGAATCTTCAGTTCCTTGAG
>Ga0307468_100000309_pt1 | contig 11681 bp, 8 predicted proteins | sample atmdna_FD_203085 | JGI IMG/M metagenome (GOLD analysis project Ga0307468, IMG submission 203085) | Hardwood forest soil microbial communities from Morgan-Monroe State Forest, Indiana, United States - atmos_gases AM2C_05 | ecosystem: Environmental > Terrestrial > Soil > Temperate forest > Bulk...
CGTTAGGGGGATTCTGCGCAAACTTGGCGTCAGGAACCGGACCGAAGCAGTTCTCGCAGCCGCCCGCGACGGCTACTTGTCCAATGGGGCCTTGGGCATGGAAGCACCAATGTCGGAGCGCACCACCGCCGACGCTGATCACAAGATTTGCACATCGCGAGAGCGCAAAAGATATGCGCTCAAGACGATAGTGAGCCTATGTGTGGGATGGTGCTCTCTCTCCGCGAGTTTCGAGCATTGCGTTAGGCCGCTGCCCGAACGCGATCTCATCAAATGGGGGATCATCACCACTGGTGGCGTGCTGGTTTGCAACAAGGCCTTGAGCCCGTCGAGAATGCCGCAGCGCTCGGCAATGCCCTGCCTCGTCCAGCTGCGGAAACTTCCAGAACTGCGACAAGCCGGCGCCTAGAATGGGAAGCGGTGAAGATGTCTGGCTTTCACGATCGACATCACCGGCCAGGATATTCCATCCGTCGTCCTTCGACGGACCGGCTTTTCGTGGGCCAATTTCCGTCTGATTAGTCCCCCTTAAGCGACAGACTGCATAACCGGCGCTTAGCCACTATTTTTTGCATTATCGCTCTTTTGAGGCGAGGTTGAGGAGCTGCTGGGCGGTTAAGGCCCTTTCACAAGCTACCATCGATCTGCCGCCGGCGCACATTGACGTCTATCAGTTCGCGCCGATCACTGGCCGTCCCTGCTGGACCTTGATTACGGGAGGGATGAGCGATTTCCGCCCACCCGCCCTTGAGGAGCCGCCGCCGGGAATTGCGCCCCGCGCGGAGCTTCATGTACGTTAGGGAGTTTCAGGGCTGGTGCCCTCCGGCCCGTACTGGGGAAACACTGCGCCGAACGGCCGGCCGATCATCGACGAGACAAGTGGGCTCACGAGCCTGTTCTCCTGTCCCCCGTCCCGGAAGCCCTGAAGAGTTCGAGAAATTCAGCCTCGATGGGTGATCGCCTTCCTGATGGTCGTGCCGATCACCGAGGCCGAGCGGGGTTACGCCATCGAGCCACGGCTCAGTGGCGCTGGCAGGGATCATTGCCGTTGCCGCAGCTCGCCGCAGCGGCAATGGGATGGGCTCGGAACTCTGTCGGTGTCCTGTTGGAAAGGGCCGAGTGCGGGGGCACACCGATGAGGTCTTGCTGGGCAACACGCTGGCGGCGTGCAATCTCCTGTCTGAGAGCATGTCGCGCCTCAGAGGTCACTTCTTTCGGGATTATCTGGTGGAGATGATCCAGAACCGGCCTCGAAGGCTTTCCCAAAGTTCGGGCTCGGTCCAGGTCAACGCTATAGCTCGAGGGGAGCCTATATCGTTCGGTTCAAAGACCCAAGCACGAACGAGCTGGGACTCCTACACGATTGGCTCGTGCCGCCATTGATCCCAGCTCGTGCTCCCGGTGACAGTTCTTAGACGAGTGCCGGTACCTCGTAGCGCCGCATCATCTCGTGGTCTTCATGCGAGAGGATGTGGCAGTGATAGACGAATTCCCCGGCGCGACTGAAGTTCGGGGTCACGCGCGTGATCTGGCCGGGATAGGCGATCACGGTGTCCTTCTTTCCGGCTTCGTAAGCGTTGGGGCCGACCTTGTTGCCGAGGAGCTTGGGTTTGCCCAGGACGCGAGCACCGGTAGAGCCGTCGGAGTTGGTCTTGTCCGTCGTGGTGATGGTGAAGTCCTCGCGGTTCAAGATCTGAAAATCTACCAGATGCATGTGGATCGGATGTGCGTCGGCGGTGGTGTTGTGGAATTCCCAGACCTCCTTGCTGCCGGCGCGTGGCTTTTCCGTGATGGGATCGCTGTAGACCAGCGTGCCCTGGTCGAGTGTACCGAGCATTGTCTGGAGCCGGCCAAAGGAGTCGGTTCCCTCATACATCAAGATCTTACGGGTGGCCGCCGCGCCGTTGGCCGTGACCGGGGAAAGTGGGGATGTCTGGTAGACGCGCAGTGGTGTGCCAAGCGCTACGCTCGCGTTCGGGATGGTTTGATTGCGCGGAACCACATCGAAAGCCAACACGCGGTCGGTCAAACCAGGTGTGGGCGCCACGTAGTCAACGCCGTCTGGAACTTGTCCGGTAAAGGGCGTGGCCGCGTCGTTCCACAACAGCAGGCGGGTTCCGACCGGTACGTTGCTGAAGTCAATGATCACGTCGTAGCGCTCGCCGGGACCGATCAATAGTGTGTCCGCTTGGTTTATGCCATTGGCACTGCCATCCGGAAGGGGCGGCGTCTGAAAACGTGCGAGGGCTGGTTCATTCAAAAGACCCAACTCGGTGCCAATGACCAGCAGCGGCAAGGTTGGACCTGTCGGTGTTGATGGTGAGCCGCCGGACTGGCGTTGGACCTTCAAGGCATAGAACCGGGAATCTGAGGCATTTAGAATACGGAACCGATATTTGCGCTGTTCCACGATCTGTCGGGGCCAAGCCGAGCCATTAACGAGGATCACATCACCGAAGAATTCTGGCAGATGCGTCGGATGCGGTAAATCTGGGTTCTCCGGGTCTTCCGAGGGATAGAATAGCTGGCCATTCTGATCAAAGGTGCGGTCCATCAAAGCCAGCGGAATTTCATAGGGGTATTTTGGTAATACATTTGCGGCGCGCAGCTTATCCTCGTTGGCATCGCGAATGAAATAAAAGCCCACCAATCCCATGTAGACGTTCAAACGCGTAATGCCGAGAACATGGTCGTGGTACCAGAGGTGCGCGGCCTCCTGATCGTTCTGGTAGTGATAGGGTTTGGCAAACAATCTGCCCCTGAAGAGATCGTTGGGCGTGAACCAGGCCTCCGGCAAACCATCGGAGCGCGTCTCCGAGCGCGCGCCGTGCAAATGCGTGACAAGAGGCACCGGTGCCAGGCCGCCAAGCGAACCGGGATTGGCCCATTCCAAAGTGGTATCGACCGGCATCCGGTTCGGCACACCGTCGAGGCCATTGACGTAAGTCACGGTTAGTGGGCGCCCGCGATCGACCTCAAAGGTCGGGCCGGGCAGGGTTTCGAGGCTGCTTTGGTCGAGGGCGTAGCCCCAGAAGCGCGTCGCCAGCGGCGCACCGTTCGGACGGTTGAGGCCGAGGGAACCGATCGTTTCCCTGATGGTGAGCTTTACGTCTGTACCGGAGGCCGGGCGGCGTACTCCTGGGAAATTGGGGTTGAGCGGGTTCACGAGCGAGATGGCGAACTGACGAACGGCGCTGGCGTCAAAGGGCGGTGATGGTCGCAGGCCGAGGGGTCGGCGCCGCCGGATCAGGGCTTGCGCCGACGGCCCGCCGGTCGCGCTCAAAGCAACGAGTGCGCTCGTGGATTTCAGGAAAGTGCGCCGCGTAAACATCTAGGCCTCCCGGTGTCATATCGTTAAAAAAATATGGAGAGATTTTTTTGTTGGTAAGCGACTAAGGTAAGTAATTATCTCCGGACCAATGACCGATTTAATCGTTGGCCAATTCACTATCATCAGTAAGGGTTGGGGAATCCGTTTTTATAATCAGAAAGGCCAAAACCATGCTGCCGCAGTTTTGCGCCGTTGGTGTAGCGTTGGTCCTGGGGTTTAGCGTTGCAATGCAGACGCGGCCCGCGTTCGCCCACAGTGGGCACGATCACGGCGATCGCGGCGCGATCAAGAGATCGGTTATCGAGCCGCGTATTCCCAGCACGATCCTCGTGCGTGATGATGGTGCCAAGGTCGACATCGGCACGGAGCTGGAGCGGCAGGGGCCGATCTACCTCAACTTCATCTATACCAGCTGCGGCAGCGTCTGTCCGGTCTTGAGCCAAACCTTCTCGGTATTGGCCGACAGGCTGGGACCAGAATTGATCAAGGTACGCATGATCTCCCTATCGATTGATCCCGAGTACGACACACCGTCGCGACTTGCGACCTATCGGCAGCAATTCGGCGCCGACGCGAGCTGGCGTTTCTACACGGGCAGCCTCGAGGCCAGCGCCGCGATCCAAAGAGCCTTTGGCGTTCTCAGCCGTGACAAGATGAACCATCCGGTTGCCACTTTTTATCGGCCAGCGGCCAATCGCGCCTGGGTGCGGATTGACGGGTTCGCCAGTCCGGAGCAGCTGGAAGTGGAATACCGCTCAAGTGGAAGCCAATAGTTCGCACTCCGGCAGAGCAGGAACGTCGATACCGGGCACGCCGTCCCGCGCGACGGACGGGACTTGTCGCCAGCGCCACAGATGAAAAACAGGCGCTTGCCGTGGGCTTCCGGACGCGCCACCTCGGCGCAACAGGGCAATATCCACGATTGCCTCGAGCGCGAACCGCACCCCACCTGCCATGACGACTTCGGAGCGAACACTGAAGGTATTGCGTGTGGAAGGGGCAATAAAATGGGCAGCCAGGTCGGAGGCCCGGTCGTCGAACTGCAAATCTGATCCCGCATCGGTTGCGGGAATTGGCGTGTCGCCGCGTCGCAGAATTTCGATCAGTCGGCGCGACGCAACCACGGGGTCGACGCCGTCCTTGCCCGAGTGGGCGGTAACGAAAGGTGTTATTCGTGCCAGGAGCTCGGCGTCGATACCGAGCACTTGATCGAGTTCCTCCACCGCCGCGAATGGTGCGTTCTTGGGCCCCTGGGCCCGACCAGCGGCACGATATTCGGCTTCTTCCGCGCCCTTGGCTCGCTTGATGTTATCGCCGTCCCTGTAGTCGAGAATGGCATCGACAAGCGCGTCGGCTCTTGCGCCTTCCACATCGAGACCAAGCAACAGCGCGCGCAGGAGACGCTCGCCGGCGAAGTTCAGGTCGATTTTGCCGCCCTCGTCTTGCGCCTCAGCGACGATGAGGTTGTTGTCGAGGCGACAGCCGAAGGCTTCACCGCCTATGGCAAAACCGCGATGCTTGCCGTTTGGCTTGGCGCGGAAGTCAAGCAGCTTGAGCGCCGCCAGGTTGATGCCGGCCGCTGCCAGCGCCTTTGCCCGCGCGGACTCAACGGCAACCGCGCTTGCCCTGACCTGAGCGCTTGTCACTCTGGCAAACAGCGCAGCCGCCAGGGCCAGCAATCCGACCGCAGCTATGACAACGAGGATGGCAAAGCCGCGCTCGCTTCTGCAACGAGCGAAACAGGGAACGTAGGGGAAGGGCGCCATGGTCTGGGCACCTCACCGGTGGGTTCGCGCTGCACGCGGGCAAGCCTTGGGATCGGTCATCAGTATCGGGCGGCAGGGAGGTCTTCTGCCTCTTCTTTTCTTCAAGGCGCTTGGTTTCGCGCGGCGATAACCGCCTGCAGGCGATTGCGCACGCGCATTTTCTTGAAAAGCTGCGTCAGATAGACCTTGGTGGTGCCGACGGTCAGTCCCAGCCTGTTGGCGATTTCCTGATTGGTGTAGCCCTTGGTGATGTGGTCGAGGAGCTGCTGTTCTCGATAGCTGAGCGCGCCTTGCACTTTCGCCGCCCGTTTAGGGAGCAGCGTTCCGCCGATAAGCAAGCGTGCGGCCAGTTCGGCGGTGACATAGGGTGCGCCATCGTTAATGGTCTTCAGGGCGCCGATAAGTTCGAGGCCGCTCACACCTTTGAGAATATAGCCGTTGGCACCGCTTGCCAGCGCGTTGGAGACGCTTAGCACATCGTCGAGCGTGGTGAGCACGATGCATTTGATCCCCTGTTTGACGAGATCGACGAGGACGGCGCGCGCCTTAGGGATGGCAATGTCGAGTATGAGGACGTGCGGCCGCAGTTCATCGGCGAGCTGTCGCGCATCCTCTGCCGTCATTCCCTCGCCCACGCATTCCATGCCTTGCGAGCGCGCGATGGTGCGAATGACACCCTGCCGAAAAATCGGGTGGGCGTCGATGACGACGATGCGCATCGGTTGGCTCACGATCGGTCGCTCCCTTCGCCGATCCAGAAGTTTGCTACGATGGCCAGGTGCTGGTCAGAGTTCGACCGCACCGATATCCCGCCGCCGAGGGCCTCGAACCGATGTTGCAGGCTCTCGCTGCCACTGTCGATGGCTTCCGCAAGGCGGGCAGCCGGCGGCTGCAGATGGCAGATGAGCTCCATCTCCAGCCGGTCGTCTTCAGATTTGGCGCAGACGTGCACTGATGCGTTTTGCGAGTGCTGGAAGACCCGACCCAACGCCTCCTCGATGAATTGGTAGAGGCAGCTTTTGAGCGCGTAAGGGGCGTCTTGTGGCAGATCGCGAAACTCGCAACTCACGACGCTACCCGTGCGTGCTTCGTGCAGACATATGGCCGTGCCGATGACGTCGGCGAGCGGTAGGTCCTGCAAATCCGATGGGGTCAATCCGGTGGATACGCCGCGGATTTGCCGCATGCAGTCAGTGAGGGCCGCACTGATGGCTGCGACTTCTTCGCCGAGTTTGTCGGGAGACTCGCGCAAAGCATCGAGCCGCAGCTGCGCGAAAGCGATCAGCTGCAAGGGGCCGGCACCCAGTTCCTTTTCGACGCGGCGCAGATTTTTTTCGTTGCTTTCCAGGACGCGGCGGTTGGCGCGCCAGACCCGTTTACGGAGCAGCCTGTCCTGCACCTGCTGGCGCGCCAATTCACCGATTTGCCGTTGCAAGCCTCCCGTTAGACCGAACAGGGTGAGGATCAGGCCGGCGGCGCCGGCGGCTAACACGGCATAGCTGGTATATTGGGCGGTCCTTATTTCCCGCATCAGATCGACCGCCAGCTCGGATGTTTCAGCCAGGGCGATGATCTTGTTGGTGCCGGTCTGGCGCACCGGAGCATAGATTTCGAGGATTGGCACCTGGAGCGCCCGCTCATCATCTTCGTCGTCGCCATCGAGCCCGAGGCTGGCGACGACGTCGCCTTCGAAGGCGCGGTTGCGAGCGGGCGTGGAGGGAAATTGCCTGCCAACCAGTTCTCCGCGGCTGCTGAAGACGATCCGGTCGGCCAGCCAAATTCGGAAAGCGACGACGGGCTTGCCCGAAGATGCGGGTGACATCAACCGCTCAAGCGCGGCGCGGTTTTGTTCGGATAGAGACGGTTTGATCGCGAGCTCCTGCACGAGGGGCACCACGACGCTGTCCATGTAGAGCGCGGTGCTGGCGGCGGCCCTATTGGCGAGTAGCTCTTGAATGTGCTGGGCCACCACCAAACAGGCCGTGACGGTCGCCAGAACGATCGCGAGGGATACGGAGATGGTGAGCTTATGCGCGCGGCTGCGACCTCGCCACCATTGGATGATCGACATCACAAAGGGCAGGGCGGCCTGAGGAAGGGTATTCGCAGTCATAGCACCGCACTACGACGCAATCATTTCGTCTCTTGCATACGACAAACGCGACATTTCGTTATCGGACCAAGGTTAACTAATGCGCTCCGACCTTGCTCGGGCGGCCTTAACCTCAAGCGAGCCATCGCCGTTACGCCTCCAACCTTTAGCCGAGTGTGACTTGAGGGCCTCCTCTAAGAGGAAGGATCACCGGCCAACCGATCGAGTTCGCGCGCGTTGCAAATCGCAATTCCGCGCCGGGCAACGCGTTTGATCACACCCGCGGCCTCCAGGCGATTTAACTGGCGGCTCACGGTTTCCAGGCGCAAGCCGAGGTAGTCGGCTATTTCGGCGCGCGACAGCGGCAGCTCGATCGCCAGCGGCGGTTGCACGGCGCCGGCGGCACCCGCGTCTGGCGCCAGCCGGCGCGCAATCAGTACCAGCAAGGCGGCGACCCTTTCCTTGGCGCTTTTGCATCCCAACAGCAGCATCCATTCGTGCGATGCATCGACCGCATCCAAGGTGCGTTCCAGGAGCTGCTGTTTCAGGTCCGGCTGTTCGGCCAGCAAGTGTTCGAAGTGGCGTCGGCTGTAGCAGCAGAGCTGCACGTCGGTTGCCGCTTCCGCCGCATAAGGGCTCGTGCTCTTGAAGGGCCGCCCCAAAAAATCCGATGGGAACAACAAGCCAACGATCTGTTGTCGGCCGTCGGGCAAGGACTTGGTGAGCTTGACGACCCCGGCTAGGATGGTTGCACACCAAGCCTCAGGCGTCGACAGGCCGGCAATCAGTTGGCCGGCGGAATAGCGCTTGCGATAGGACAGGCGATTGAGCTTGGCTAACTCCTCAGGGCTTAGCGCCTTGCAGAGCGCCTTGTCTTTGACGGCACAGTCAAGGCAGGCCTTTGGTCGCTGCATCGTACGTTTTTCTGCTCGAGGCTGCTTTGGTGCCAATGTGCACGCACTTGGCGGCCGTTGGGCTTGATCCAGATCAAACCGGAAAGAGGCGCTCCCGCGCTGGGAAGCTCAGGCCCAGGCCTTGGTGCGGGCCATTGACTGAGGCGTCGCGGCGCTCAGGTGCACACGGGTGTCCTTGGCTGGCTGCATCGACCGTCGAGGGCTGCGGCACAGTTGCCGGTTGACTTAAATCAAATCATCCGGGGGGTGACGATACCAAATTCTCGGCGAGGCGGGGAGCCTCGATGAGGTGCGGTTCGAGGGAGCAACGCATGTCGGCGCCCGATGTACAAACCAAACAACCACCGCCTACTTCGCGCCCCAACGGTGCCGCCAGTCCGCTTCGCATTGTGCTCGTCACCAGTGAGCCGCTCTATCGAGAGGGCATTGAGGTAGCTTTCCGCGCGGCTGGGTCTCTGGTCCTCTTGGGCGGAACGACCATCACCGCTGCCATTGCGCTGGCGCAGTCTCGAATGGCAGATATGGCGGTCATCGACGCCAGCAGCTTCCGCGACATGATGGAAATGGCAAAGGCGCTGGCCTTGAGTTGTCCGCAGACGCCAGTTGTGGCGGTGTTCGAATCGGTAACGGCGGACGAAGTCTGGACAGCGTTCGAGGCCGGGATCCGCGGCTGCATTCGCAAGGGTGTGGAGTGCGACGAATTCGTTCGGATTCTTGCAAGCATCGGCCAGGGGGCGCTCTATCTACCGCCTGAGTTTGGCGCAGCGATGCTGCGCCAAAGCATGCGCTTGAACGGGGCGACCCACGAGAAAAGAAGGCCCTACGGCCTGACCGCGCGCGAGGAGCAAATTCTGGGCTGCGTCGCGCGGGCGCTGACCAACAAGGAAGTGGCGCGGGAACTGAATATAAGCGAGAAAACCGTGAAGCACTACATGACGGTCATCATGGAAAAGCTCCAAGTGCGCAATCGCGTGGAAGCGGTGCAAAAGGCCAACGCAGCGAAATGGAACGTGGCAAGTTGATGGGTGAGCGTTCGCGGGCGAGGCAATAGTTGCCTTCTAGTGAACCGGTCTGTTCAACCGGTTTCGCCATGTCTGGCCAACAGCCGGGTCAGCACGTCGAGGCGTGCCGTCGGTTCGCTGTTGAGGTCAAGCGTCCCAGCTGTGCGGCCGGCGCGATCGAGGAGATAGATCTTGATGGAGTGGTCGTAAGTGAAGGTGCCGTCTGGGCCAGGGATTTTGGCATAGAAGGCATCGAAGAGCGCTGCGGCCGCCGCGATCTGGCCAGGCGTACCGGTCAAGGCCGTGATGCCCGGATGGAAGGACCGCAGATAAGCTTTGAGCCCGTCGGGCGTGTCCCTCTCGCTGTCTACGGAAATGAACAGCACCTTCAGGCGCTGGGCATCTGACCCGAGTTCCCCGAGCAGGTTGGACCAGTCGAGCAGCAGCGTGGGGCAAACATCTGGACAATGCGTGTAGCCAAAGGCCACGGCGAGTGCGCGCCCGGCAAGGTCGCTGGCGGCCAAGCGCACGCCATCCTGGGTTGTCAACGCCAACAGAGGTTCCAGTGAGAGCGGCGTCTGCCGGTTGGGCTGTCGCTGCTCGATGTAGGCGACGAGGTTGGCCGCTTCGTTTTCCGAGATGCCCATGGCGGGCATGCGCACAGCCGGAAACTTGGCCGCGAGCGCCAGAGCGATGGGGTCTTGCTGTCTGCGCACTTGCTCGGGATCTGCGATGAAGCGCGTCAGCCATCCCAATTGCCGGCGCTCGCTTATGCCGGCGAGGTCGGGCCCCACCCGATCACCGCGGCCGATGCTGTGGCAGCCGGCACAGGCCTTGGCGAACATGGCGTGCATGCTTTGAGCCTCGGCGGGCACGGCCGCGGCTTCCTCGATTTGGCGCGTCAGCTGGGCGGGGGCGACGCGCCAATCCGATTTCATGGAGCGGATGGTCATGGCCAGCCGCGTCAAATCACTCAGCGGATTGTCGCGTTGCCATTCGCCCGTCACACCATTGCCGAGCAGAACCTCGTTGCGGTGTTCGTTCAGCACGCTGCTGCGATCGCCAAGCCGGTCGCGGATGATCTTGATATCTTCGGGTAGGCCGGTCAGGAACAGCCACCCTGGACCCGCCCGCATCGCCTCCGCGTAATTTTTTAGGCGTTTGGGCGTGTCGTTTTCCGGGTCGACGCTGATGGTGTAGAAAAAGATCTCGCGCCCGACACTGTCGCCAAGTACGTCCTGCAATTCGGAAAGGCGCGCCGTAGCCAGCGGGCAAATTTGCGTGCACGAGGCATAGAAGAAACTGATGACGAAAATTTTGTCTTTGATCAGGTCCTCATAGAATTGGAACACCTTGCCATCTTGGGTCACCACAGGAAGGTTGGGCACATAGGTCTTACCCCATCGTCCAGCCTCGGCCGGGGTGGTAGCGACCAGGGCCAGTCCCCAGCTCAAGCCGGCGAACAAAAAGACTGCCGCGCGTCGCATGGTTTTGCTCCCGAGCTAAAGGCGCGCGCCGTCCCCAGGGGCGGCGCGCGCTATTGGGTACGGCTAGCCGTTGTTCGAACCACCGGAGGTGCTGGTGACGCTCGCGGGCCGCGGATCGCCTTCGGGCAGGATTTCCGGGGTCGTAAAGAAGACGCCATCGGGGGTTGGATTGGGCGTCTGGGTAACGCCGACCTGGACCCCCGCCGCGGCGAGCAGCTGATAGCGGAACAGCATGGCGAAGTCCTCGTGCACCGTATTGTGGCAGTGGTTGACGTAGGAGCCGCCGTACTCGCCGAACTGGACTTGGAACTGGACCGTGCCGGCCGCGTTCAGGTGCCACACGTCCTTGCGCACGAGCCGTTCGGTCGCTGGGATGGCAGCAGAGCCGCGGTTCATGGTGACGCCTTCCTCGAAGTGGAGGTGGATGGGATGGTCCCAGCCGCCGCCGCCATTGATATAGGTCCAGTGCTCGATCTCGCCCGGCTTCGGGATCAGGAGTGAGATCTTATTGGCATTGAACGAGTGAGCGGTTTGGCCATTGATTTTGATCGTCCACGGGAAGGTTGCCGTTTCCGGGCAATCGGGCGTGCACTGCCCGCTGGCGGGATCGCGCGAATCGCCGGTGCCTGCCCTGCCGAATTCGACCACCCTGGTGCGCACGGGTGTGACGATGGGGATCTGTTCGGTGAGCACGGCCGGCACCTGGCTCCTGTCATTGCTGCCGCAGCTATTGGCAATGGTCAGCGGCTGACCGGGCATGTCGACGCTCTCTAGCGAGCTCACGACCCGAAACTCCATGATGGCACCGATCGTGGGGTCATCGGACCGACCCGCCAGCGCCTGGGCCAGGCTCAAGTCTTCCTTTGGGCCTCGACCGTCGTCGCGCATGCGCAGCTGATTTACAACCCTGATGCGATCGCCGACGCGGAACCTTGAAAAATCCACGATGATGTCGTAGCGCTCGGCCACGCCTTGGTGATCGAGCGTTGTGAGCACGATCGGGTTCACCACCAAATTGCCGTCGTTGGCGACGAACTGGAAGGGTACCGGCGCCCCGGTCGGACCGGCCAGCGCAAGCTTCCAGAAACGC
>Ga0307468_100000310_pt1 | contig 11632 bp, 8 predicted proteins | sample atmdna_FD_203085 | JGI IMG/M metagenome (GOLD analysis project Ga0307468, IMG submission 203085) | Hardwood forest soil microbial communities from Morgan-Monroe State Forest, Indiana, United States - atmos_gases AM2C_05 | ecosystem: Environmental > Terrestrial > Soil > Temperate forest > Bulk...
CACAAGTGGCTCAACGTGCCGTACGACTGCGGCGTCGCGATCGTGCGCGAGTCCGCCGCGATGCGCGCGGCGCTCACCGCGAGCGCGTCGTATCTCGAGCAAACCAGCGGCGTCGAGCGCGATCCGTTCGAGTGGGTCCCCGAGTTCTCACGCCGCGCACGCAGCATCCCGGTTTACGCCACGCTGCGATTCCTCGGGCGCCGCGGCGTCGAAGACCTCATCGATCGCTGTTGCGCACGCGCGCGGCAGATCGCGGACATCCTGCGCCGCGATCCGCGCGTCACGGTTCTCAACGACGTCGTGCTCAATCAAGTGCTCGTGCGCTTCGCGGACGACGATGCGACGACGCGCGAGACAATCGCGCGCGTGCAACGCGACGGCACGTGCTGGCTCGGCGGCACGACCTGGCACGGCCTGGCCGCGATGCGCATCTCGGTCTCGAACTGGATGACGAGCGAAGAAGACATCGAGCGCTCGGCGGACGCGATCTTGAAAGTCTAGGAGTGCGGTGGCAAAGCCGCCGCTTTCGTATCCGGATCACAAAGCGATGGCTCTGCCACCGCACTCCGAAACATGCGCGTCAGTTCGCGAACGGCATCGTTCGTCGCAACGACCGTCATGCCGTCGCCGACGCGGCGGCGCAGATCGTCGCAGTCGCAGCTCGTCATCACGATCACGTTTCCGAGCTCGCCGCCGATCTCTTCGCGCAGATACGTGAGCACGCCGTAGCCGCTGTGGCGCGCGACGTCGGCGTCGATCACGATTGCGCGGTACGTTTCGCTCTCGAGTTTTTCGATCGCGTCCCAGCCGTCGCTCGCGCAATCGATCGCGATGTGAAGCTGCTCGCCGGCCGCTTCCATCTCGCGCGCGATCGAATCCTTGTCTTCCACGATGAGCACGCGCTTCATGAGCGCGAATCTATGGCTACGCGCAACGCGCGAGCAAGCGCGGCCGTCAGGATTCTTTGAGAACTTTCGCGACGCGCGCGAGGAGAACGTTGTTCTTCACCGGCTTGCGGATGAAGTCGGCAGCGCCGATCTCGAACGCGCGTAGCTCCGGCTCCTCGCCGGGCAGTCCCGAAAGGAAAATCGTCGGCACTTCGATCCCTTTTTCGCGCAGCGCCTCGAGCACTTTGTGCCCGTCGATGAACGGCAGGTCGATGTCGAGCAGCAGCAGGTCGACCTTCTCGCGTCCCATCAACATCAACGCTTCCGCGCCGTCCTTCGCCAGGAACACGTTGTAGCCGGCGGTCTTGAGCAGCGCATTCGTCAGCTCGCGATTGAGCACGTTGTCTTCGACGACGAGCACTGCGGGCTTGTGCTCTTCGGGCTTCTCATCGGACGTCGTGCGGCGCGTGCGCAGCTGCACGATCTGCTGATAGAGCGCCTTCGTCTCCGCGTCGGGCTCCACGCGCAATTCACGCCGCAACGTTTTCGCGCACGTGTCGAACGTTTGCAGCGCGTTCGAGAGATCGCCGGTCTGCAGATAGAGCCGCATCAGTTTTTGATAGAGCGACTCCTGCAGCGCGTCGATGCGCAGCGCGTGCTGCACCGTCGCGATCGCGGCATCGAGCGCGCCGTGACGCGCCTGTGAATCGGCGAGTTGCGCGTGCACGCGAACCGCGAGGCGGTGCAACCGGTCGCGCTCCGCGAGCACCCACTGATCGAATTTCTCTTCGTCGAGGATGAAGCCGTCGAGGAAATCGCCTTCGTACAACCGCGCCGCTTTCTCGAGCGATTCATCGTTGCCCGAGCTCGCGAGCGATTCGAACTCCGCGACGTCGACGCGCACGAGCTCGGGATCGATGGAGAGGAAGTCGCCTTCTTCGCGAAGGATCTTGCGATCGGCCGAAATCTGCGCGAGCTCCTTGCGCAGACTCGAAAGTGTCTGTCGCAGACTCTGCCGCGCCTGTTCGGGCGCGGTGCTGCTCCAGAGCAGCGCAGCCATTTTGTCGCGCGACACGAGCTGATCCGGACGGACGCCGAGGTACGCAAGCATCGCCTGCGACTTCCGCGAGGTCATCGTGATCAACGCGCCCGATTCCGCGCGCATGCGATAGTCCCCAAAGAGCTCGAGCTGGAGTACAGCCATTCGGCGGCGAATTATAGAGGGCAACGTAGCCCCGGTGCGTGAGCCCGGGGAACATCACGATGCGGTTGCCCGGATTGCAAAGCCCGCCGGCCTTATCGGCGGGCGACACGCGGGGGCTACATTGATCAATTCACCGCAACCGCCTCAGGCGCCCGCTCCCCGAGAAACATAGCGATCTCATCGATGCGTGCTTCGACGTCGGCCTCGCCGAGGTTGATGAGACGTTTTGTATAGCTGGGATCGAACAGCAGCAGTGAGACGAAGTCGGACGACTCGTCTTCGCGCGCGCCGAGAGCACGCACGAGCAGTCGCAGACTGCGCGGCAGATTTTTTTCGTAGGCGCCGGCGAGCTTGCCGAGATCGCACGACGGACGCATCACGAGCAGGTCGATCGGCTTGAGGCCGTTGCGTTCGCGCGGATCGACTTTCGCCAGCATCTCGTTCATCCGCTCCATGCGCGCGACGTCTTCGTCGATGACGTCGAGGAAGACCGCGTTCACGAGCTGATTGAGGATCTGTGCCGCGGGCGGCGAGCCGGCGATCGGCTGATTCGCTTCGTCGGGCGTGCGCTGATAGCCGGTCGACATCGCGATGATGCGCGTTGCGCCGAGGTGGACGGCGGGGGAGAGCGGAGCGGCGAGACGGATGCCGCCGTCGCCGTGCCACGTCGATCCGATCCGCACCGAGGGAAAAATGAACGGCAACGCGGACGATGCCATCACGTGCTGCACCGTGATCTCGGTCGGCGTGCTGCGCCGATTCGGACCTTCGTAGACTTCGATGTGGCGTCCCTGCACCCACCGCACGTTTTGTCCCGTCGAGTAATCGAGCGTGACGAGTGCGAGCGCGTTGAGGCGTCCGGCGCGGATGTTCTCGGAGATGCCGCGGATCGGATCGCCGCAGCGCGTGTGGAGCACGCGGCAGAGGAGATCGCGCAGCGGCGACGTGTCGAGGAAGCCGTGCGCCTTGCGGCGCGCGAATCGTTTGCGCGGAAAGATCGACGCGAGCGCGGTGCGGAACGGGATCAGCGTGCGCCAGTCGAATCGATAAATGTGGCTCGCTTCGAGCTCGCTCCAGACGTCGACGAGCGCGTCGACCTGTTCGACGAGCGTGCCGGGATGCGCCGCGAGCAGGGATGCGTTGATCGCGCCGGCCGAGACGCCGGTGAGGATCTGGAATCGCAGCGTGGGGAAATTGCGGGCGATTCCCCTCAGCAAACCGACCTGATACGCGGCGCGGGCCCCGCCGCCGGTCAGCATCACGGCGATATCGCCACCGCCGGGCTTTGCTTCCTGCGCAAAACGGGCGGCGGTGGCATCGAGCTCCTGAATGCTCACGTACTCGGCATTTTCAATCCGCTTGCCAAGCTGAGTAGCAGTAGGCAGTAGCCAGTGGGCAGTAGGCAGTAGGCAGAAGAAGCTCGCTGTTGTTGTACCGTCACGTGCAAATGCCATCTGCCCACTCTGCCCACTGCCCACTGCCCACTGCTAACCGAATAGCGGTCATCGGCGGTGGCATCAACGGCGCGGGCATCGCGTGGGAGCTCGCGCGTCGCGACTACGAGGTCGTGTTGTTCGAGAAAGGCGAGTGCGGTGCGCAGACGTCGTCGGCGACGACGAAGATGATTCACGGTGGCCTGCGCTATCTCGAGCATCTGCATTTCGGACTCGTTCGCGAGTCACTGCGTGAGCGCGGCTGGCTGCTCGATCACCTCGGCGATCTCATTAAGCCTCTTGAGATCGTGTTGCCGGTCTACGCCGACAGCCCGCGCAGCCGCTTCATGATCCGCCTCGGCCTCCTGCTTTACGACCTGCTCGCGGGCCGGCGCAACATCGAGCGGCATCGGTCGTTGAGCGCCGATGAAGTCGCGCAGCTCGCGCCGATCGTGACCGATGGCTTGCGCGGTGGATTCATCTACTGGGATGCGCAAGTCGACGACCATCAACTCGTGCGCACGGTCGTCGCGTCCGCGATTCGCGACGGCGCGATCGTGCGCGAGCACACGGCGGTCGATGCAATCGTGCGCGACGGCGACGACTGGATCATCCGGACCGCGCGCGGAGATGAATCGCATTTCGACCTGGTCGTGAACGCCGCGGGGCCGTGGATGAACGAGCTGCTCGAGAAGAACAACATCGACGCGCGCTACGTGCTCTCGCTCGTGCGCGGCACGCATCTCGTGCTCACGCGAAAAATCAGCGACGCCGGATTGCTGCTGCAGTCGACGAGCGATCGCCGCGTGTTTTTCGTGTTGCCGTGGAAAGACGCGACGCTCGTCGGAACGACGGAGGTCGTGCAGAAAGAATCGCCCGATCGCGTGGCGGCGAGCGAGGAAGAGATCGCGTACCTGATCGCGCGCTTCAATCGCTACTTCCGCGAGCCGATCGATCGCGACGACGTCGCTTCGACGTTCGCGGGCGTGCGGCCACTCGTCGGACGCGCCACGAATCCGAGCGCCATCGGCCGCGACTTCCGCGTGATCCGCAGCGGCAATCTCATCAACGTCTTCGGCGGCAAGATGACGACGTTCATGGCGCTCGCGCGGCGCGTGGGGTTGCGCGCGGATGTGTATTTCGGGAAGCCGCGGGTGGCGAGAGCTCCTGAATTTATCCCGAACGCGTAGCGGAGGGATCTCCGCGTGCACGGCCGAAGCACCTTGCTCGTGCGCTGCCGGTGCCGCCGGAGATCCCTCGCTTCGCTTCGGGATAAACTGCAAAAGCTCATGACGTTCATCCCCACACTCGACACCGATTCCAAGCAACGCCCGCGCATTCCGCGCACGCTCGACCCCGTCGAAGTCCGCGCGCTCGGCAGTCTCATGGAAAAGCAGCTTGCGACGCCGGAGTATTACCCGCTGACGCTCAATGCGCTCGTCGCCGCGTGCAATCAGAAATCGAATCGCGAGCCGGTGATGGAACTCGCGGAGGATGAGGTCGAGCGCGCGCTGAATCGATTGCAGGACGAACGTCTCGTGTGGCGCGTGATGGGTGGCCGCGCGGTGCGCTGGGATCACAACCTCGACACGGTGTGGCATCTCAATCGCCGCGAGAAGGCCGTGATCACACTGCTGTTTCTGCGCGGACCGCAAACCGCCGGCGAGCTGCGCGGACGCAGCGATCGCCTGCATCAGTTCGAAACGGTCGCGGAAGTCGAAGACACGCTGCGCGACATGGCCGCGCACAGCGAGCCGCTCGTTCGCCAATTGTCACGACGTCCGGGACAAAAAGAAGAGCGATGGGCGCATCTCGCGGGTGGCGCGGTGGTGGACGTTGCGCCTTCGGCGCCCGCCGAGGTTGCGGCATCGCACGAGCCCTTGTCGGCGCGCGTTGCGCGCCTCGAGGAGCAGGTGGCGTCGTTGATCAGCGAGCTACGCGAGTTGAAAAGTAAGTTGGGTGAATAGCGTCATTCACTACGAAATCGCACGAACACATACACCGCCTGCGGCTTGTGCCCGTACCCCTCCGGCAGGTCGTGCGTCTGGATGTGGTAGTCGACATTCGCGCCGATGCCGCCGCGCCAGGCGCCGCTTGCGAAGACGTCGAAGATGTAGCCAACCATGAAGTGCGATGTGTTCTCGACGTCGGTGTAGCCGAACACGCCGGCGGGGCGATCGACGTTCTCGACGCGCGCCGAGAACGTGTTGCGCTTCACGCGCGCGATGAGCTCGATGCCGAGCGATTGCAGATCTTCCTGCTCGGTCCAGATCAGGCTCGAGGCAACGTTCGACGTCGCGTACGAGATCGACGCGGTCGAGATCTCGCGCTCGAACAGATCCTCGCCGAGGGTGCCTTGCGAGACTTGAATCGACCAGTTGCGCATCGGCGTAAGCGTGAGGCGTGCGGAATGCGAATCGATGTCGCCGTCGTCGATCCCGCTGTAATCGCCGAAGCGCCGCGCATCGTGAAACGCGCTGCCTTCGATGCTGAGGATTCGCGACGACCATCCGAGCGTCACGACGCGCGTGGCCTCGTGAAACGATTCCTGCACGTCGTACGCAAACGGCGCCTCGGCGAATTCGCGCGACGACGAGCGCAACGCGTACGACGGCGTGCCGAGCGCGGGATCGCCGACGAACGCGCCGTACAGATGCAGAAACGACGCTTCGCTCGTGCGGAATGCGAAGTGCGCGGCGGCTTCGCCGAGGAGCGATTGCGGGCGCATGCGGTCGACCTGCGGCGCGTCGGTCAGTTCGACCGGCGAGATCAACTGCAGCATCTGCGGATAGCCTTCGTCCTCCTGCATCGTCACCGGCTCGAGCGATGCGCGTCCGCGCACGAGGAAGAGGCCGCGGCTGCCGATCGTGCGCTGCGCGCCGGCGGAAAACCAGTTCGTCGAGAACACTTCGGTGCGCTGCTCCGCGGGTCCGGTCTCGCTGCTGAACGAGACGAACGCCTGCGCGTCGAAGAACGTCGTCCACGCATTGCTGCGGACGATGCGGGCGTGATGCGGCTCGGGTCCGGGGTTCGCGGCGGTGCCGGAAATGTTGCGCAGCAGGAACGCACGCTCGAACGAAAGCTCCTCGGCGGCGAGCGGGGTGACGAAGGCGAGTGAGATGGCGAGCAGAACGGCAACACGTTTCATGCGCGCGCAGAAGTGCAACAGCTCTGCCCGTTTGTCAACTAAAGTCCGGCAACTCCTCGGCGCCCGCGACATCACGCTCGATGAAAGCGAGCGGAATTACTCGAAGAGGCGTATCAACCGCATCGCGTGTTGGGGCACTCGTAGGCGGAACCGAGGTACCATTTCGTTCAGATGGTTGATGATCTCATTCAGACGCTGACTCGCTTCCACCGAGAAGTGGTCGTTCCTGACATTGAACGGATTGTCGAGAGCAAGGTTGGCGCGGTTCAAAGCGAAGTCGGGATGCTTCGTGGCGAAGTCGGATCGCTACGAGCTGACGTGGGTGCCATCCGAGCTGATGTCAGCGTGCTTCGAGATGATGTGGGTACGCTAGGAGCTAATGTCGGTGCGTTAGGAGCTAGTGTTGGCACGCTCCGATCTGAAGTCGGTATGCTGCGTGGTGATGTAGGTGTTCTGCGCGCTGATTTCGGCACGCTGCAAGATGATGTCGGCACACTTCAAGAAGACTTCGCCGCGTTTCGGAACGACGCGCTCACGCATTTCGATAGGGTCTATCAGCGTTTCGACTTCCTTGAATCGGAGTACCACGCCATTTCCACCGGTGTCGCGCGCATCGAAGCGCAGATCGCGATGTTCGGAAAGCAATTCGCGGATCGTCAGGAGCTCGAACAACTGAAAGTGCGCGTTGCCGAGCTTCAAGAGCGCATCGCTGAGCTCGAATCGGAGATGTAGCTACTCTCTCCCCACCGGATACAGCCGCGCCCTCTGGTCGTAAAACGGCGTTTGCCGATAAAACCAGTACAGCCTCTCGGTCGGGTTTGCGCGGAAGGCTTCGTCGTTCGCGACTTTCGCGCGGAATTCTTCTTCGAGCTTTGGATCGGCTTCGAGCATTTTCTGCGCGGTGGGTTCCATGATGTACGGCTCGACGTATTCCGTCACGGAGAGAACGGAGTCGAAGAGGCCCCATTGGAAAAATGAATCGGGGGATGCGGGCTCGAGGAGCAGCACGGCGAGCGTGCCGAGCGGTTGATCGGTCGGGATGCGGATCGAGCCGGCGGGGAAGGTTTCGTGGCGGCGCTCGGACGTCGTCTTTGCGGTGACGCGGACGTGGCCTTCGAATTGTTCGCTTCCGTATTTCGGCTCGTCGAGGCGGTACATCTCGACGTCGATCGTGCGCGGTGCGGTGATGCGCTCGAATTTGATGCCGTGCAGCGCGATGCGGTCGATGATGTCTTTCCACGACGCGGGCACCCAATATGCCGTTGGCCGCGTGACGCTGCCCGCGACTTCGGTGCCGCGGCGATACGGAACGCGCAGCGTGACTGGTTTGCCGGTGAACTCGCGATACACGTCGCCGGTCACCGGCGAGAGATGCGTGCGCGACTCGATCGCGAGAAATTCGATCGTCTCGTTCGCGCCCTCAGGCACTTTCCACGCGAACGGCACTGCATCGACGCGGCGCGCGCGATCGGATGCGATCGCTTTGCGCAACGCAGCGCCGTCGCTGCCGAGTGTGCGCAGCGAGTTTTCCAACAAAACGTACGTGCCGAGGACTCGCTGGTCGTACGGCTTGAGCGAATGATTCTCGACGAGTGCCGCCGCGATGTGGCGCACGTCGCCGTATGCGTGCGAAAAGCGAGGATCGGATGGACGCTCGCTCAACCCGCTCGTCACGTCGTCATCCTTCACTGGAAAGACGAGCGTGCCTGGGATGTGTCCCGCCTCGCGCAATGCGCGCGTCATCGCGGGGCGCCACGTTTGCTCGAGCCACGTTGCAATCGCGGGCGAATGTCCCGCGGGACCATCGAAGCCGAACGTGATGTCGTACTGATAGTCGGCGCCGTCGGTCACGTGCAGGTCGAGATAGAGATCGGGATCCCACGTGTCGAGCGCGCGGATCATCGCGCGCATCTCTTCGGTGTCGGCCTTCATGTAATCGCGATTGAGATTGAGGTTGCGCGCGTTCGTGCGCCAGCCGCTGACTTCGGGGCCGCGCTGGTTGATGCGGCTGTAGCGCGATGTGCGCTCGTGCGCGTCGACGCTGAAGATCGGGACGAAGAGAAAATTCGCGCGATCGAGCAGCTCGCGCTTCGTGCCGCGCACGGTCATGTCGCGCAACAGCATCAGCCCCGCGTCCTTGCCGTCGATCTCGCCCGAGTGAATGCCGCCCTGCGCGAAGAGCGCCGGCTTGCCGCTGCGCCGCAGTTTCTCCGGCGTGAAGTTTTTTTCTTTCGACGCGATGACGAGCCAGATGTCGCGCCCCTCGGGGCTCTTGCCGAGCGACACCATCTCGAGCTCCGGCGCGGCGTCGACGAGCTTGCGCAGATACGCGACGGTTTCGTCGTAGCTCGGCGTGTCCTTCAGGCCGGTTTTTTCCGACGGCGTCACCCATGGATCATTCGCTGGAACGACGAGCGCGCGGCTCGCGCCGTTCCATGGCGGGAGCGGCGGCAGGATGGGATCGACGGCGAGAAGGGCGAGGAAAAGTGCGGCGGCGTTCATGCGCGCGAAACAATACCTCACACGAACGCCTCACCTTCGTGCGCGGTCCAGTGCTATAACGGAACGTCGGCGCCATCGCCGGCTGGTGCACGGGGGTCCCGACCCGCACATGACGGCTACGCGCCGTTTTGCCAGCCGGCGTGGCGCCGGCGCTCCGTTATCTCAATGAACCGCGCGTCAGGGGTCGATCTCCACAATCCACAATTACGTTTCTGGGCCTGCGTTCGTCAGCACTTCGTGCAGCGCTTCTGCATGCAAGGACGGAACAACCGCGTCTTTATTGCTATCGCCGTTGTCGATGACCACGATTGTCTTTGATGATGCACTCGGCGCAAAAACAACCGAGGGGATTCCGTTGCGGAGATGTGATGGGGATCGGTCCCGGCACGGCGGCAGTCATGCTGTTTCGGCATAATGTTGGTCCTATGCCGCAGAAAAGCAAGAGATATTCGGATTAATCTGATGGCAATATAGCATGTCAGCGCATAAAAAAAGGGCGGCTCGGGAAGCCGCCCTGATGCAAACCACTGTCGAATTTCTACTTCGCGAAGACGTCGTCGACGTTCACGATCCGCAGGTTCTCCGGCTTGATGTTCAGTTTGTAGCTGCCGATGGTCGCATCTTCTTCGGCCAGCTCGGGTTTCGGCGATTCGTATTTGATCGCGCTCGGTGCGTCGCTCAGGAGCTTGTCGCGGAGTCCTTCCGCGTCCTTCGCGATGATCACGATGTGCATGTTCTTCGTTGAGAGGTATTTCTTGATCACGCGATTCACGTCGTCGCGCGTGAGCTTGGCGTATTGCGCGCGCATGAAGTCGACGTAGTCGGGCGTGCCGTACCACCATGAGTCGAGCGCGTAGCCGAGGCGCTGGTTCTGCGTCGAGGTCACGAGGTACGTGTTCTTCATCAGATAGTCGCGCGTGTTCTCGAAGTCTTCCTGCGAGATGCCGCCGTCGATGAGCTTCTGCGTTTCGTACAGCGCGAGGCGCAACGCCATCTGCGCGTTGTCGGGCACGACGGGGCGGATCCAGAGCTCGAAGAGCTGCGAGCGGCGCGCGACGTTCGGGCTCGGGAAGAACTGCTGTCCCGGACGATTGAAGTATTCGATGTATGCGTAGTCGCCGTAGTTGAGACCGCGCTTCTCGCGAATGCGATCGTAGAGACGGCCGAGCGATGCGCGATGCTCGCCGAGCCACGCGCGCGCGATGTTGAGCGCCGCGAAATCGGCGTCTTCGCGCGTGATCGGAAGCGGGTGCCCGAGGGAGATCGCGGTGGCGCGCGTTTCCTTCTTCACGATCTCGATGTGCAGACCTTCGGGCTGGTCGCCTTTGATCGCAGGCAGCGTGGCGATCGTCGTCGCCGCGCGTCCGGCGGACAGCGCACCGAGATCACCCGTCAAGCGCGCCTGAAGATCGCTCGGGTAATCGCCGGAGAGTCCGATCACGAGATTGCCGCGCGTGTAGTTGTCGGCGATGTATTTCTTCACGTCGTCGATGGTGCTGGCCTCGACGCCTGCGATCGTGCCGAGGATCGTGTGGCCGTACGGCGTGTTCGCGAAGACGATGTTCTGCAGCTCTTCTTTCCCGAGCTCTTCTTCGTTGTTGTTGCGCAGGTCCTGCTTGAGCGCGTTGAGCTGCGCGTCTTTGAGGCGCGCGAAATCTTCGTCGCGGAAGCCGGGCGTGAGCAACTGCGGCAGCACGACGTCGAGGAAGTTCGCGACGTTGTCTTTGTGCACGATGCCGGTCAGGGTCGTCATTTCTTTGTCGACCTGATTCGAGAACGAACCGGCCATCGGATAGAGCGCTTTGTTGATCTCGTCGATGCGCATCGCCTTCGATCCCGCTTCGGTGATCATCGAGGCGGCGAGCTGCGCGAGACCTTCCTTGCCCTTCGGATCATTCGCCGAGCCGGCGGTGAAGAGCAGCTTGACCATCACGTTCGGCACGACCGATTTCTGCGTGACGAAGCGGATGTTGCCGCCGGCGCCGGCAGCAGGCGCAGCAAACGTCGCCAGCGACGGCGTCTTCGTCATCCCCTCGGGGAACGCTTCCTGCGAAAGTGTGGTGACGACGACGTTCTTGTCGGCGAAGTATTTCTGCGCGGTCGCCTGGATCACGTCGGGCGTGACCTTCGCGAGCTCGCGGTAGTACTTGTTGATCGTGTCGTACGAGCGCTCGAAGTGCACGTAGCTGGCGAGCGTCTCGGCGATGGTGTTCGTGTTGTCGAGCGTGCGCACGAAGCCGTAGCGCGAGCTCGCCTTCGCGTCTTCGACGCGCTTGGCGTCGAGCTTCCTGTCGCGCAGCGACGCGAACGTGTCGAGGATCTGATCGCGCACGTAGACGGCGTCGCTCATGTTCTTCACGCGCGCGAAGACGGTGAAGAGCGTCGGGTCGACGTTCGGTCCGCCGAAGTAGAAGAGCTGATCGACTTTCTGCTCCTGCTCGACGAGGCGCTTGTAGAG
>Ga0307468_100000311_pt1 | contig 11603 bp, 19 predicted proteins | sample atmdna_FD_203085 | JGI IMG/M metagenome (GOLD analysis project Ga0307468, IMG submission 203085) | Hardwood forest soil microbial communities from Morgan-Monroe State Forest, Indiana, United States - atmos_gases AM2C_05 | ecosystem: Environmental > Terrestrial > Soil > Temperate forest > Bulk...
ACGTGAACGTGCTCCGCTCGTTTCTCGTGATGTCCCCGCGAGCGACGAAGATTCTTGTGACGAACATGGCGGGGATTCAGCAAGAGATAGCCGCACCGAGCAAGGCGGCGGGCGGTGTGACCTGGGCTGCCATCGCTCGCACCATCGAGACGCTGGACCCCGCGGTGGTCGAATTGTTCGATGCGGACGATAAGATTCTACGTGCGCAGCGGTTCGATACGCCGGCCGCTCGTGGCGAGGTGGCGTCCACCTTGCCAGCTATTCTCGAGCGGGACGCTGAGAGCGCACGCATCGCTCACTTCGCGAACTTGATTGCAGCGGCGTACCGCTTTTCGGTCGAAACGGCGTTCGTGAAGTTCGTGGAGATCGTGGAGCGTCTCGACCGGCGTCAAGAGCTTTTGGAGATTCGTTTGGAGCGCTCCGAGCGTGACTACCGTCGTGCGATGCAAGAGAAGATTGATGAAGCTCTCGACGAGGCCGAGCAGGTGACGCGGGCCGCCGAGGAGCAGGGCGGCGATCCCATCAAGAGCATCATCCAGGAATTCGCGCAGGGCGTTGCACAGGGTGCGACGGCTCCGAACGGAAAGGGCAAGTGATTGTCATGAGTTTACTTTCGCTGATTCTTGGCTGGGTTCTCGCGAGAGCTATTCGCATCGTCCCCGCGCTCAGCGACGAGCCCGTGGGCCCTGGCGGTGTGCCTCCCGTCCCCACGCCTCGCCGGCGCCCTGCTAACGGTTCGCGCCGTCCGAGCCCAGCGAGCCCAGCTGCACCCGCTCCCGCTCCGGCTCCCGCTCCCGGTCCGACAATGCCGGCGGGTGCCCCGCCGTGGCCGCAAGTCATGCCGACGGGTCTTGCTCCGTTTCCGTCCGGCTGGGTGCCGTATGAGCCGCCGCCGCCTGCCGTGGTGCAGCGCGCGAGCGCTCTCCTACCGCAACTTTGGCAGGGTGGCGCGGGGACGTTCAAGGTCGAGAAAACGGCGGGCGTGTGGGTGTACTACCGCGCCACGCCCATGGGAGAGAAACGGGGAGTCGTCGCTTTTCGCGAACGTGCGCCGGCCGCAATCTCTCCCGCTCCGAGTGCGAGTGCGCCGGGCACGCAGGCGGCCTCTACCGTGCCCGCAAGCGCGCCCGGCGTCTCGCTTCCTACGCTCCGGCGTGGAGCGCGGGGCAACGATGTGGTCATCCTTCAACAGAGCCTCGGAATTCCGGCCGATGGGGACTTCGGGCCGCAAACGGAATCGGCTGTGCGCACGTTCCAGGCTCGGAAGGGGCTCGACGCTGATGGCGTTGTCGGTCCTCGCACGTGGGCCGCGCTACTCGGAAAGTCCGCGTAACCGATGGCGCTTCAGGTTGTCACTGGCGAAGAGAACGCGGACCAGGAAGTAACGGTTCCGGTTCCGGGCCGAGCCTCGCCGCTTCGGCTGCGCTTCCAGCCTTTGGCGAGCGGCTCTTCGCAGCCGCTCTCCACCGTCATCTTCGCTGACGAGCAAACGGTCGTTCCGGTCCCCGACCAAAACGGCGCTATCGATACGCCGTTCGGTAGCGGCCAAAACGCGATCGACGCTTGCCCGAGCGGCGGCACCATTATGATGACGCCCGGAATCTACGCCGGGCTCAGCATCACGGGTAGCGTTCTCCAGTTCATCGGAATGGCGAACCGACCATCGAACGGCTCCGTGACGGTGGATATCACCGTCGGCGCAAACCTCACGGCGCGTTTCGAATCGATGGTGGTCGCATTCACGGCGGTAGACGGCGCGAACCTTCACTTCTTCAACTGTCAGGCAAGCGGCGCATTCGTGGCGGACGGCACGCTCACTGCTCGGCTCTCGCGCGTCGAAGATGTGACCGGGCCGCCCTTGTCTCTCAATGCCGACGATTGTGACCTCGGAACCATCGCAGCGCAGAATGCGATTCTGGACGGCTGCACGTTCGCTGGCGATGTCACGGTCACGAACACACTTGTTATCAGGAACGCCAAGAGCTTCGGCGCGGTCGTTCTCAACGCCACGACTATCGACATTGACACTGAGTCTTTCCGGCGTGCGGTATTCGCGGGGGTCGTGTTCAACGGCGTCGTTACGGGTTTCGGCGGTGGCACGCTCTGGTGGGGAAAAAACTCTGGAATCACCGTTGGCGTGTTCGTGCCTCCCGGTGCGGGAAAGCAAAACTACACCGGCATGAGTACGAGCGAAGCGAACACGCAGATTATTGCTCCACGGCGCGGAGTGCTCTGCTTTCTCTCTGCCGATTCGAACACGACGTTGAAATTCACTGTGCGCGTGGGTGGAGCGGACACGCTTCTTTCGGTTATCTGCACCGGCGGCACTCAGCAGGACACCACACACTTTGTGGACGTTCCGAAAGACGCGCTGATTGGTGTCGCAGCACAGAACGGTGGGGACCCCATTGCTTCCGGCTCGGCGCAAGTAAGCGCCGTTTTCGTGTGACCCATGACCGCATCCCTTGGACTCGAACGCAGAAACCCGCTCCCGAAGGGGCGCTACTGGGTTTTTCGCATGGGCCCGGATATCGGTCGTTTCGATGCTTGGCTGCGAGCGTGGACGCTCCCGAAGTTTCTCCGCGTCGTCTCGACTGAACTCGACATTGACGCGGACCCCATCACAGAATTCGTGGTGTTTGAGGTCCTCGTGGATGGCGTTGTCATGTGGCAGGGCCCGGGACTTCCTGATCGCTCTCCGCCACACGTGACGAGCGCACAAGATGTGATTCAGGCGCCAACCGTGGATACGGGCCTGGACCAGTTGCGGAAAGCCTTCACCGCTAGCGGTGAGGCGATTCCCACGCTCTTGTTTCTCGCAGGGGCGATCTATCTGCTCACGAAAGGTGGAAAGTCATGAATTGCACGGTAGACGGTTGTCTGAAGGAAGCGACACATACGTTCGTTTGGCCGTGGGCCGCGGAGGGGGCCTGCTGCTCGGCTCACATTGTGGTGGTCCAGCAGCGTTCGATGCAAACGCGCGGACCGCGTGGCGCGGTGACGTTCGTCCCGCTCGCCCCGGACCGGCCGCGCGAAGTTACACGTGACGAGCGTGTGGGTCTGGTCTCCAAGGCGATCGCAGCGGAAGCAGAGCGAGACGAGCAACGCATGCGGTCTTCCCAGTTGTTCGATTCGAACAAGAAACTGAACGACGAGAACCGAGCGCTGCGGGTTCGCATTCAACACTTCGAAGCAAACGAAAAGACGTTGCGGGCTCAGCTCAGCGAGGCCTGCGCAGAACGGGACGCTGCTCTCGTGAGCGCCGATAAGGCGCGCGAGCAACTCGAGGTCCTCGGAGTCGAAGGCGACCGAACCACGCCGGCCGAAGGCATCGCGAGAGTCTAGGTCCCCGGTGCGGCAAGTCTTCGCGTCGTGCTCTTCGTACAGCCTCGGACAGTTGTTCGGGGTGAAGGAAGCGTGCGCGCTCATAACGCAGAGCGTCCAGGACGAGACGAAAAAACTGCCGTGTTTCGCGGTGGCGTCACTTCGAGAGCTAGTTAAGTTTTGCGAGGTGACGCTCCGCGTGGACGGGGGCGCGAGCCACATCGGCAAGAGCCGCTCGCGCCACTTCGCGGAAGCGTTCGACAGTGGCGCGGACGTGTGGCTTTCGATCGATGATGACGTCAGCGCTACGCGCGAGACGTTGCAGTGGATGGTTCAGGCGGTGACCGAGCCTGGCGCTCACATCGTGATTGCACCCTGCCAGCTACGTGGGCAGCTCCGTGTAAACGTCAACTTCGCGGATGTCATCGTGGAGCGGCGAACGCAGGGCGGCGCATCGCTGCGCAACGCGAAGTCCGGCGGGTTTGGTCTCGTAGCTATGAACCGGGCGGCTATGGGTCTCGTAGCTGCCGCGTCTCCAACGTGGAAAGACCCGAGCGACGGGAAGACGAAGCCTGCTCCGTTTCTCGAGGTACTCGAGGACGACGGCACGTGGTTGGGCGAGGACCTCGCTTTTTTTCGGCGCGTGCCGACGGGACCGAAGGGCGTGACAGTCGAGGCGATCACATCCGGAACGACAATGCATGCCGGCTACGAGCTGGCGTTGGAGATTCTACGGGCATGAAACACGAGCGCGCTCTCGTCGGATTCATCACGCTCGCCGGCTTGCTGGCGCTCTTCTCGAAGCTCTCGCTTTTGAAAAACCCCACGCTTGAGGGGGGGGCGCGGCGTCTGAAGAAACGCAAGAGCTAAAAGCAAACGGCCCGCCGGATTAGGGCGGGCCGTCGGTGGTGCTCAGTGCTTGGCAGCAAACAGAGGAAACCAACCAGTGATAAAGTTAGCCACACCCCCCGGAAAGTCAACAGTAGCGAAGCCGCGGCCCCTAACGACGGCCACGGGCACCCCGCGGGCTCGGAGCAATCCGGACCGCGGCTTGGCTACTGTTGCACACCGGCTGTGCGTTTGGTGCCTCATGCGACCGGTGCGGCCGCGGCACCCGTTGCGCTTCCTGTGTCCAATCTGCCGCGGTGACCTTGAAGGTTCCGGCGCTCTCGAGCGGGTGAAACCCGGAACGAACGGGCCGCGCGGCGATCGAGCGCTAAAGCCTGGCCGCGCGCTAACGCACCGGGGACGTAGGTGAGCTTGCGATCGCAAGCCCTGACGTCGACAGTCGTAGACCCGACTTGCCGGCACGTGCGAGCGTCGCAGCACCGAGCAGGCACGCCTTGCCGGTGTGGTCAACCGTTATCAGCGCATTCGCCGCAATGGCCGCACGAAAGTTCGGCTTGCAACGGATGGCAGCAGGAGCCGAAAAGTTTCGTTTCGTCCGAAGCCAGCGGCGGGACGGCTTTGCCTTCGAGCCCCGCGGGGTGCTCTCACGTTTCGGAGCCCCCCCAGCGGGGGGGCGTGCGGCGCAGCCGCCCGAGGGGGGAGGGAGGCCCGGTGCCTGCAAGCGCGCCAGACGACCGCCCAGGCCTCGCATGGTGCCTCCGAGCTCGCCCCTCGAACGCAACGGACGCTCCCCTCGGAAAGATCGCGGGTAGTGTTTCCACCGACGAAAACGTCGGGTTTTCGGACCGGGGCCGAGTAGTCAGTCTCTCGGAGGAGCGAGCGAAGCGCGATAGCGCGGTGGAGCGCTACCGGTTGAAGGAGGCCCTGCGGCCGATTCAGATTCGACGGCCGGCGAGATGCGGGAAGCGACGGGTCGCAGCGTCGGTGCAGGTTCAGCGCGCGAGCGACCAAAAAACCATTGGTATTTCGGGCACGGTCACGTGTGGTTCTCCGTGGTCGTGTCCTACGTGCGCGTGCCGCATCTACACGCGAAGAGCAGCGGATATCCGCCAGGCCTGCGAGCAGTGGGCCGGCCCGCTCGAGATTCGCGGGGACGGCTCGCTTTCGCTGCTGACGCTGACGGTGCGCCACGCATTGGGTGAGGACTTGGGAGAAGTGAGGCGGACACTCACGAACGCGTGGCGGCGACTGTTTCAGGGGCGCGCGGGGATGCGGCTCCGGCGAGCGCTCGGAATCAAGCATCACGTGCGCGCTCTCGAGGTAACGCACGGCGCGAACGGTTGGCACCCGCATCTCCACGTGCTCGTTTTCCACGGCCGGTGCCCGGAGCCTGGCGCGCTCTCGTTTCTCCAGGAACGCTGGCGGGCAGTAGTGACGAGCATCGCTCCGAGCGCAGCGCCGGACTTGCTGCACGGAGCGGACCTTAGGCCATCACACCGAACGGATTACGTAGCGAAGCTCGGACTTGAGGTGGCGAGCATCCTCGCGAAACGAGGCAAGCGGGGATCGCGCTCGCCGTGGCAGATTGCGGACGCTGCACGGCGCGGGGACGTGGCAGCGAGCCGGCTTTGGGTGGACTACACAGAGGCGATGCACGGAGCGCGACAGCTCACGTGGAGCCGGAACGCCCGCCGCGCGTTGGGCCTGTGCGGACGAGATACGGACGAGGAAGCAGTCCTGGAGCCGCCATCGATGCTGCTCGCCGTCTTTCCGGGTGAAGTTTGGGACCGCTGCACGAAGATTCGAGGATGGCTCTTGGAGCTACACAGAAGAGCGCGGGGACCGACCCCGCACCTTGATTGCGAAGACTGGTTGCGGTGGTCGGTAGCGTTGGGCACTGCCAGCATCGACGACGGACGGCCGTCCGCTGCCGGCGAGACGTTACTCGAGAGTGTCCGCACTCGAGTAGGGACACACGTCCCGCCGGCAGAGTGAGTGCGACGACGGCGCGCAGTGGATACGCGCGCGGCATCGCTATTGTGAAGCGCCGCTGTTTCACGTGACCGGAAACCCTTTTCCGAGCATGACGGCGTGAATTGAGCAGTAGCAGGCGTCAAGTTCGCAGCCGGCCGCGGCGCACCGTCGGAAGGCTCCGGGCCTAGACATGTTCACAATGCGCGCGGATTGCTGTGCGCAATTCGTGCAGACAAGACCGGTGCGGATGCGCCCGCCTTCGAGCAAAAGGACTCGCTCCCACTTCTGCGCCGGTCTTTCGCAGGCTGGGCACTCGCGCCGTTTCTTGCGCTTCACTTGTGCGGCCTGCGCTTAGTGGTGGATACCCGCGCGGATATCCGCCTCGGAGCAGGCCGGGCCGCGGCGCGGTTGAGTACGTCCCGCGCCCATGCTGCGAACGTCCACGGCCACGCTTTCCCGGCCGCGGCATCCCAAGCCTTCCACTCTTCTTTTGATGCTGACAGGGGTCGGCGCGGGGAGGTGTGTTTCCCGCGCTTGCCTCGTCGGCGCATGGTCATGTTTCCTCCGACGAGTACACGCGGGGTCGGAATGCGCGCGGCTTCGCTCGCAGCGACCGAATCCACTCGTCGGCCGCCTCTTCGCTCCCGAACCATCGAACGCGCCCAGATGGGTAGGTGACGAGCTTATTGGTGGTGGTGTCGAGGATTCGAACGCGCGTTCGCCCGTGCGAGCGTTCGGCATCCGTGGCGCACATCTTTACGAATGCCATTAGTCAAGCTCCTCGCGAGCATCGTCGTGCGCCTTCTGGAGTGCTGACTCGAGCGCGAAGAAAGCCGCTGACTCGCTCTCCTCGGTGGTTACTCTTTCGAACGCGTCAGCAACCTCGCGGAGTGAGCGAGCGAAACGCGCCAAGAACCCTTTTCGCTTCACAGAAAGTAGTTGTGCCATCAGAGCACCACGCCTTTCCCAATGAGGTACGCGCGCACGTCGTTAGCCATCGTTTTCGCCCAATCGAACCACGAGGCATCTACCTCGGAGCCGGTGGCGTCTATCAAGTCCTCGAGGTCGAGGAGCAGTCGAACGAGAGCGCGATCGCGCGCGGGGATGTCGCTCCAATTCGAAAGCAGCCGCACGATGCGCCCGCTCGCCGCTCGGAGCGACGGTCCGTGGGATTCGCTTGATGTGTCCGAGCCTTCGAGGACCTCGCGTTGGTAGCGCTCGATGTCCCGCCGTTTCGGAACGATCATCGGCGGCCCCCTCTCTGCTGCTGCGACTGCTCGTCAATCGGTGAGAGAATGAACGTGACAGACTTCCCGGCGAGCAAGTCCGCGGGGATGGCGTCGAGCGTGAAACGGTAGCCGCCTCGCTCCGTTCGCCATGCTGCGCACAGCTCCACGAATTTGTCCTCTCGTCCTCCGCCCTCGCCATCGCCGCGAAACTTGCCGGCCTCCGGAACGATGAAGAGAACGCGGGCCGCCGGCCGCGTTCCTCCGCCTTGATTGTTTGCTGCCATTGGAAACGTACCTTTCTGGGGTGGATATCACCCCTAACCAGGATACTACGCTCCGACGGCTCGCGCCCTTCCTTTTTTCGAATGGCGCCAAGCTAGCCAAAGGACAAGTGCAAACATGAATAGCCCGGTCGGTCCGGTCCCCGCGGTGGATATCACTGAGGGGGTGAGGCCGAACTCGCGCATGAGCTTGGCGATGCTCTCGGTAGCCTTCGGGTTCCGGTAGTCAGGGGAGTACTTGAGGGCGAGCGCGGAGCGGAATCCTTCCGCGTCTGAGACTTTCGCCGCGGATATCACTTCGGGAAAGTTCGCGAGGAGCACTCGTGCAAAGTCGCGGGCGCCATCTTCCTGGGTCATGTAGGCGCGGAATGCGCTCGGAGCGCGGCCGGCTTTCATCTCCTCGTGGAGCCGTTCGAGTTTCGGATTGCCAGCGGCTTCGCTTTCTTCGAACCACGCCGGACGAAAAACGGTGCCCTCGTAGTTGGGGCCGGCCGTGATGAAACCGAAGTTGTTATTCGTGAGTGACGCCCCCCGTCCCGTCTCGAGCGCCGACAGTACGGCCAGCATCGCAAGAGAAACGCGGTCGAGGTGAACGCTTTCCGCGTCGAATGCGGCTCGTATCAGGCCCGGTAGGGCGCCCTGCGGGACGGGCGTGGACGTGCGAGCGACGACGAGCATGGTGGGGAAAACGGCCGGCACTGGGGCGGCGTTGACCTGCTTAGAGGTTTAGAGCATTCTTGCCACTATGGCAAAGCGCGCTCGCACAGTTCGTTCCGGTGGTTCGTCGGTCGTGGTGGTTCCTGCTCCCGCCCCCGTGCGTCGTCGTCGCAGTAGCGGCGGCAACGTTCGTCGTCGGTCGAGCGGGCGCCGTCGTCACTCTGGTGGTGGCTTCCGTCTCGGCGGTGGCTCGGGTTCGAACGTCCAGTCTCGAATGATTGGCCACGCGGTGGGAGGCTTCGCGGTCGGGTTTCTCGAGAAGAGTTTCCCGAATCTTCCGAACCTTCCCTTCATCGGCAAGAAGGGCGCGATCGCCATCGGCGCTTACTTGCTCCGCGGTCAGTCGCCGATTCTTCTCGACGTTGCTCTGTCCGCTGCAGCGATCAGCGGATATCAACTCGGGAGCACGGGCTCGGTGACCGGCTACGACGACGAGGAGGTCGGCGGCGTTGCAGCACAGATGTGAGTGACGGGACTTCCCTCGGCACTCCTATAACAAGTGAGTTACCAACATGTACGATGATGATGAAGAAGTGGGCATGGATGTGGTCGGCGGCGATGTGGTCGGCTACGAGGACGACGGAACGCCCATCGTAGTGACCGGCCGGCGCAGGCGCGTGCGTCAGATGCGGTTGCCGCCCAAGCCCGGTTGGCGTCAGACACAGCTTGCCCCCGGTGTCATCGGCCCGGACCAAGGCTTGCTCCCGCTGCCGTTGACGGGTCAGAACGGAAACTTGTTCGACGTGAACACGGCGAACATCACCTTCGAGGGGCAACTCCAGAAGCCCTTCCGTGGTGAGCGTCTCCTCGTGAGCGTCGTGCGCACGGGAGCGTCCGCGGTGGGCCGGCTCATCTCGCAGTTGTTCGTGGGTACGGACCTGCAACAGCTCGACGTGACCGGGTTCGACGCGGAGCAGGTAGGTGACCCGGGAGCGTTCGGCGTTCGTCTCACGATGAAGCCGGCGCAGCCTGGCGTTTTCATCCGTCTCGTGACGGCTCTGAGCACGCCGGTGACCGGTACGGATACCATCTTCGCGACGATCACCGTCCTCGGTCGAAACGTTCACTAGTTGAACGGCGTTCGCATGGGCGGCCCGGTGTGGGGCGCGCTCATGCGAAAGCGGTTCAACTAGGAGAAGCGTTCCGATGCGAGTTAACGTTGCGATTCCCGAAGCTCACGTTTCCCGCCCGATTCTGGATGCGGCTCTCGAGGCCACGACACGACTGAACGAGGCCCTTATCAAGAGCGGCGAGGTCCCGCCGTTTCGGAACGCGGTAAACGCGGTCCGGTGGAAGCCGGAGCCGCCCGGAGACGAACACTTTGACCATGCCAAAGTAGTGCTGGGCCGCGGCTGGGGTGACTGCGACGACTTGGCGCCGTGGCATGCGGCATCGCTTCGTGCGACGGGCGAGGACCGCGGGGCTAAAGCCTTCGTGAAGAAGAGCGGGCCGACGCGCTGGCATGCCGTGGTGCGACGCTCGGACGGCAGCGTGGACGACCCCTCGCGGGAAGCCGGTATGGGGCGAACGAATGGTGTGCTTGGAGCGTCGCTTCCTTTGATGATGCGCCCGAGCTCAGTCGTGGGTGAGGTCGGAACGTATGTCGTTCGTCCCCAGCTTGCGCTGCGCCCTGTGCGTGACTCAGCGGGACAGGTGGAGGCGTGGCAGGCACGTGCGGACCTGCCGTGGCACTGGTTGCCCGGTCGCTCGCCGTCGGATGTGGCAATGGTTTCTCTCCACGCTTCGCCCGTCTCGTCGCAAGCCGTCGTCGGCGCGTGCGACGGACTTATCAGTCTGGGCGAGGCGAACGACGTGGATGATGAGCTGCTGGACCGCGCCGCGGCGATTCGTGACATGGCAGAGGGCGCAACATGGGAGGAGATTGCCGACGAGTATGGCGAGGAGCATGCGGACGCTGCCGGTCAGATTGTTGGGAGCTTCTTCTCCGGAATCACGAAGAAGTTAAAGAAGATCGTCCCAAAACCCCTGCGGGGCATCGCAAAAAGCGTGATGCCCCTAGCCGCGGGTTTCATGGGGCCGCAAGCGGGCGTCCTCTCGGCGATCAGCAAGGGGGACCCGATGGGTGCTTTCATGGCTACGAGGGGTGCTCAGATGCCCGGCGGTGGTTTCGGGGGCGGTGACCAACGTCCCGCCTTCATGCGCGCTAAGGAATTCTTTACGAAAAACCCGTTCGGTCCGAGCGTGCTTCCAATCGCGCAGTCGGTGCTGCCCACGATGTTTCCGGGTGCGGGTTCGCTCTTCATGGGTCTCGCCGCTCCCGAGTCCACGCCAGCGCAGGCGTTCGCGCAGGCATCTCCGGAGGTCCAGCAAAACATTTATGAGGGGCAGTACCTCCCGCCGGACCAGCGTCCCGAGTATCCGCCGGGGTTCGGCTACGCGACACAGTACCCGCCGGGCTACTTTCCGCCGGGCTACGGGGGCTAACACTTGAGACGGCGCGCGTTTCTCGCTCTGCCGGCTCTCTCTCTTCTTTCGTGCTCTGACACCAAGGAAACAGACGACATGGGATTCCCGCTCGCTCCGTGGCACATGTGGGGAGGTACGCGCGTTCTCGTCACGAACGCTGCGATGATTACGAATCCCGCGGACGCGCTGCCGGCGCCGCCCGTGCAGCTTGCGAAGATCTCCTACGCTCGTCCCGAAACGTGGTCGTTTTTCTTCGGAGCGCGTCTCATTGGTGGCGACACTCCGACGACGGGCGCGTCTGTGCTCACGGTCGGGTTCGATGTGATCGTTGGTATCGGGCGCTCGTCGTACAGCACGCAACAGCCGGCCGCGCTCGGTGGCTTCGTAACCGCGTTTCATCAGTTCGTGTTCAGCGTCCCAATCGGCTCGCCCCCTGGAACGCAGCCGTCAAATGCGAAATATGTGACGCAAATCCTCGCTCCAATCGTGGACGACACGGCGGCCGCCGCCGCTCGCCTTCCGATTCAGTGGCTACCCGGTCAGGATATTCAGGTGTCCGCTCGCATTCTCGATTACTTGGTGGGCGCGGCTTCTTCGCCCGTCACTCGTGTTCAGTGCTCCGCTTACTTCGCTCCGCGCACGCACGTGCGTCCGGAGTGGATGGCGGAGGTTCCGTCGTTCCGTGGCGAGGAGCAAACAGGGTCATGAGTCTTGACGTGAACGTGCTCCGCTCGTTTCTCGTGATGTCCCCGCGAGCGACGAAGATTCTTGTGACGAACACGGCGGGGATTCAGCAAGAGAT